>Ga0070669_100000170_pt1 | contig 57161 bp, 55 predicted proteins | sample KBSS53metaG_FD_64680 | JGI IMG/M metagenome (GOLD analysis project Ga0070669, IMG submission 64680) | Switchgrass rhizosphere microbial communities from Kellogg Biological Station, Michigan, USA - KBS S5-3 metaG | ecosystem: Host-associated > Plants > Roots > Rhizosphere > Soil ...
TGACGGCGTCGAGACAATGGCATCACGTTCCAAGCTGCTCTGCCAAATGCATGAGCTTTTTCGAGGCGCGGCGTTCGAGCTCGGCATCAAAGCGGGCGGTTTGGGACGGCAACCGCAATGGCGATGAGTTCGCGTCGCCGGATTGAGCAAGCGAGGCCTACCACTCCAAGCGGATCTTCATGTGTCGTCGCGGTCAGCGGCGGCTTCGTAATTTGGGTGTAATCGCGCAGGGAACGACTTGGCTGTTTCCGGAATGTTCACACAGAAGAACGGACGACGAATCAGTCGACTGGGTAGGACGTTAGGAATGTTTCGGAACTGCTCGGAATGCTGCGCGGGCTGACTGTAAATCTGCCCGCGTGAGCGTACGCTGGTTCGAATCAGCCCTGTCCACCAACTTACGCGCCTAATAGGGCGAGGTGCTTGTCGGCGGGCACGGCGGCCAGGATGCGTGCTGTTCGCATCGTCAGCTACCCTGCGTTCATAGCGCCTTAGGAGCCGGCCCGAACTGTACCAAATAGCGCAGCTGACCGCCGCACCGACAATGCCATCGAGCGCATAATGCCAGCCGAGATGGACCGATCCAACGAAGATGATCACTGCAAACAGCAACATGATCCAACCCAGCACGCGATTTACGCCGAACCCTGCGCAAGCCATGAGCGAGGACATCGCGTTGTGCATCGAAGGCATCGCCGATATGCCGCCTACAGCAAATAGCGCGTTGGACTTAATGCCGTGTAGCAGGTAGCTCTGTGCCTGAAGCGCGTATATGCCCTCACCATGTTGTGCCTTGGCGAGCATGTCGTCAGCAGCGAGCTTTGCCTTGAGCGGCGCAAAAGATGTCCGGGCCGCCATGAAAGTCGGCCAAATACACCGGGCCCGCGGCGGGAAAGATATATGCCAGCGTCGTGCCTGAGATGATCCAGGCGGCGACAAAGCTCAGCATGAAGCGGCATCGATGCGCTGGGTCGCCGGACAAGTAGGAGCATATCAGCATGCTGCCCGCCATCAACGCTATCCAGCCACTGTAGAACTTGTCGAGCCAATATGTCGCTTCTGGTGGCAGGAGACCGTGCGTAAGCTGCCATGCGTGATGTCCAAAAAGCATCATATGTTCGGCACGCATGATGATTGGACCAGCCCAGAAGCCCGACTGGGGGATCACCGTCTGCTTGAACAGGCAATAGGCTGGCATCAACAGGATGAAGATCAAGGGCGGGGCGATGGCAATGATCTGTGTCGACGGCCGCCGGGCATTTTCGAGGCACTGGATGAGATATTGGCTGATCGGAAGGCGCTTTGGGTTGAAAGCTTGTTTCAACAGCGCGTAGATCGCCATGGCTATTCCCAGCAAAAGCCACTGAATGATAATATTATGCGCGTAAAAATTAGCGATCTGCAGGAAGTGTTTCAGACTATCGAAGGACCAAATCGTTATTAACAGCGAATAAATGACGGTTACGATGAGAGGAGAGACAAGAAATTGAAGTCGGGATAGTTCACGTATCATAATTTGTCTATACGTGATTTTCCTTGGAAAAAGGTTACGTACAACAGCCGCTCTAGGCGTCGATCTACTGCAGGTTAATCAGAGTAGATCATGTTAGGCGGTTGTATAATTCCGACATGATGGGGCTCAAACGCCAAGCGACGAGTACATAACCAAGGCGACGATTAAGGAGATGAGCGCCAAACCGACAAATGCTCGTGTGGAAGGCGATTCTGATTTTGGCCTCATGGTCAATCCCCCTTAAGCGTCGCCAATGCGGCTGAAGCCACGACGCGGGTAGGTGCATCTGCGTACATTGTGGCGTGCAACGGTTGCACGCAAGGAGCATTCACGACGCATACGGCGTCTGTCGAGGCGTCTGTTCCCGTCAGGTTGCCGCTATGAGCCGGTGCTTGAGCGTGATCTCGGCGTTAAGCAGCTTGGATACGGGGCAATTGGTCTTGGCATCGGCGGCGATTTCGCCGAAACGGGCTTCATCGATGCCGGGCACCGACGCGGTGAGTTCCAGATCGGAGCGGGTAATGACAAAGCCGCCATCCTTTTGCTCGAGAGTGATCGATGCCTTGGTTTCGAGTGTCCCGCCGCTGAAACCGGCGCGAGCAAGCGCGAAGCTCAAGGCCATGGTGAAGCAGCCCGCATGCGCCGCGGCGATGAGTTCCTCCGGATTGGTGCCCTTCTCGTCGCCAAAGCGCGTGCCGAAGCCGTAGAAGGTGTCGCTGAGCACAGCTGATTGCGTCGAGATATGGCCCACGCCTTCCTTGCCGAGGCCTTCATAGCGGGCGGATGCGGTACGGACGGTCACGGATATCTCCTCGCATTATCGTGCGGCTGCGCGGTCTGGCGCCGGCTAAAGGCAGGGCGCCCGATCGAACAGGCAGCGCGTGTCGAGGGCTCATATTGATCGCGCCGCCAAACCCCTGATAGGCAATTGCGGCAGAAGGTTGCTAGGATCGCTTGGATGACATTTCACGAGAAGCTCGCAATGGTGCGGTCGGCGCTTTATCTGCCGGCATCGAACGCACGTGCGATCACGAAAGCGCCAAATCTGGATTGCGATCTCGCGATTCTCGACCTCGAGGATGCCGTCAAGGATGAGGATAAGGCGATGGCGCGCGACGCTGCGATCGCGGCGCTGATCGAGGCCTGGAAGGCCGAGTTGGTAGCGGTGCGGATCAACGGCGTGGGCACGCCGCACCATTCCGCCGACATTGACGTTCTCGGTCCCGTGGCGCCGGCTTTGGTGGTTCTGCCCAAGGTCGAGGAGCCTTCAGAGGCCGAGCAAGTCGCCAAGGCCGTCGGCGCGCCGGTGCTAGCAATGATCGAAACGCCGAAGGGCGTCTATGCGGCACAGGAAATTGCGGCTGCGGAAGGCGTCGTTGGCATCATCATGGGAACCAACGATCTGGCCGCCGCCCTCCGCCTGCCGCCGGACGCCGGCCGCGCCGGGCTGATCCTGTGTTTGCAGGCGGCCGTGCTTGCCGTGCGGGCAGCTGGAAAAGTTATATTTGACGGCGTGTATAACCGGCTCGACGACGAAGAAGGCTTCAAGGCCGAGTGCCGCGAGGGCAGGGCGCTTGGCTTCGATGGCAAGACGCTGATCCATCCAACTCAGATCGGGCCGTGCAACCAGCTGTTCGGCCCCAGCGAAGCCGAGATTGAGGATGCGATCGCGCTGATCGAAGCCGCTTCCGGCGGGGCGGAGCGTTTCCGTGGACGCATGGTCGAAGCGATGCACGTCACGACCGCGCGGCGACTTCTTTCGCGCGCGCGCCGGTGAAGCATTTCCTGAGCTGCCTGCTACTCCTCTTTGCGGCACCGTCGCCGCCTGTTTCTGAACCACCACTCGATCAGGCCGCCTTGCGCGCCCACATCCAGTATCTCGCGGATGATGCGCTTCAAGGGCGCAAGCCCGGCACGGTCGGGGGTGACGAAGCAGCCCATTATATTGCGCGCCAGTTTCACGCGATTGGACTGGAGCCCGGCGCAAAGGGCGGCAATTGGTACCAGCCGGTGGCGCTGGTGGAGCGGATACCTCGTCTGTCTCAGCAGCTATGGTATGCAAAGGATCATCCGCTGCGGCTGGAGCCAAGCCAGATCCAGCTCTCGGCACGCGATGGGCATCTCGCGTTTAGCAAGGCCGACGTGATCTTCGCCGGCTATGCGCTGGATGCGCCCAGAGTTGGGTTTGACGATCTCCGGAATGTCGACGTCCGTGGAAAGGTTGTCCTGATCCTTTCCGGCCGCCCGGAGGGCGTCAACGCTCCCGGTCTTGACGTTCGGCGCGAAGCGGTTGCGAGGGCGGGAGCTGTGGCTGTCATTGCGCTCACTGGTTCATCCGATCCATGGGAGATTATTCGCGAGCAGCTCGATCGCGGGAGGACGAGTTTGGCCGAAGCGGTTTCGGCGCCGCTGCAAGGCGCGCTCAGCTATGCGGGCTGGAGCGATCTGTTCGCTGCCGCCGGCGCAGATGCGCAGAAACTGGTCACGGCAGCCGGAACCCCAGGCTTCCGGGCGATACCATTGGCGCTTCAACTGGATGCAACAGCGACCACCACAGTTCGTCCATTTACATCAGCAAATGTGGTGGCGCGGCTAGCGGGGAACGACCGGCCCGATGAGGCTGTCCTGTTTCTCGCCCATTGGGATCATCTTGGAATATGCCGGCCTGCGGGCGTCCCTGACCGGATTTGCAATGGAGCAGTCGACAACGCGAGTGGTGTCGCTCTTCTGATCGAGGTCGCGCGTCGGTTGGCCTCGGGGCCGCGGCCGCATCGCAGCATCTATTTCGTCGCAACAACGGCAGAGGAATTGGGGCTGCTGGGCTCACATGTGCTAGCTGAAGATCCGCCGGTTTCCCGCGACCATGTCGCGGCCGCATTCAACTTCGACACCGTTGCGATTGCGCCGGCCGGAGAGCCCGTCGCAACAATCGGCGCTGGCTACACCAAGCTCGATCCTTTGATCGTGGCTGCGGCACGCGCACAGGGCCGGAAGCTTGATGAAAGCGGCGCGGCCAACGCTTTCCTGACGAGGCAGGACGGGTGGGAACTGCTCAAGGCGGGCATCCCCGCAGTCATGATTGGCGGTGCCTATGCTGACGGAGCACGCCTCGCTGCTTTCCTTAGTGGTAATTACCACCACCCGAGTGACGACCTCGCGCATCTTCTTCCACTGGACGGAGCTGCCGAGGATGGGGCGCTTGATGTGGTGCTTGGAAGGATGGCCGCGGATCCTATGATTTTGCTGCTGCCATCAAGGCACTAAAACATGGACCCTGATGGAGCGATTTTCAAGTAGTGACTCTTGCCCGAATGCCGATAGTGTCGCGGCACTCCTCATAATTTTTGCAGCACTCGACTGCCGATCACCGGGGAACGCTGGGCATGACTTTTTCCTTGACCGTAAACGGGCAGAAGCTGGAGGCCGACGTCGATGATGACACGCCTCTCTTGTGGGTATTGCGGGACAATTTGGGCCTGACTGGCACCAAGTACGGCTGTGGGGTCGCCATGTGCGGCGCCTGCACGGTGCATATGGACGGGCAGCCGGTTCGCTCCTGCAGCCTGCCCGTCTCGGAGGCCACGGGAGATATCACGACGATCGAAGGTCTGTCCGGAGCTGAGGCCAAGGCGGTGCAGGCCTCATGGGTCGCACTCGATGTCCCGCAATGCGGTTATTGTCAGTCCGGTCAGATTATGGGCGCGGTTGCATTACTGCGCGAGGTACCAAAACCGAGCGATCAGGACATCGATCTGGCTATGAACGGCAACCTATGCCGTTGCGCAACCTATGTGCGCATCCGCGCTGCGATTCACGAAGCGGCCAAGCGGATGGAGACGGCAGCGTGACCCTGCATGATCATAAATTCACACGTCGAGCCATGCTCAAGGGCGGCGGCGGACTCCTGATCGGTCTCGCTTTGCCGATGGGAACGGGTCGTCTGGCGGCACAGTCAGCACCCAATTTGACGCCGCCCGTCGATCCGAACGCCTTCATCCACATCGCACCGGACGACACCGTCACCGTGCTGATCAAACATTTTGAAATGGGGCAAGGCCCGTTCACGGGTTTGACGACGCTGGTAGCCGAAGAGCTCGACGCCGATTGGACGCAGATGCGGGCGGAGCATGCGCCGGCAAACGGGAAGCTGTACGCCAATCTTTTCATGGGAGGTCAGGGAACGGGCGGGTCGACCGCGATGGCCAACAGCTATCTGCAGATGCGCAAGGCAGGAGCGATGGCGCGTTGGCTTCTGGTCCATTCCGCCGCCAGCGCGTGGAAAGTGCCGGCGAGCGAGATAGTGGTCAGCAAGGGCGTAATTTCTCATTCGGCCACCGGGCGTAAAAGCGGGTTTGGCGCGTTCGCGAACGCCGCTGCCAAACTGAGCCCGCCGCAGGACGTGCCGCTCAAGCAGCCGGCGAACTTTGCGATGATAGGGCACGATCGCTCGGTAAATCGCATCGACAGCCTGGCGAAATCGACCGGCACGGCCAAGTTTTCCATCGATCAGAGCGCTCCGGGGATGCTGACGGTCGTCGTCGCCCGTCCGCCCCTTTTCGGCGCCAAGGTGGCCCGGTTCGATGCGACCAAGGCCATAGCCGTCAAAGGCGTTGTGGCGATCAAGCAGATCTCAAGCGGCGTCGCCGTCTATGCCAAGGGCACTTGGCCTGCAATCAAGGGTCGCAAGCTGCTCGACATCACGTGGGACAACAGTAGCGCTGAAATGCGTGGCAGCGAAGAAATGAGCGCCGCCTATCTCGAACGGTCAAAAACGCCGGGCAAGATCGCCCGCAGCGTCGGCGACGTCGATGCTGCCCTCGCTACGCCCGGGGCAAAGCTGTTCGAGGTGGAATATGTTTTCCCCTACCTCGCGCACGCTCCGATGGAGCCATTAGGGGGATATATCGAGTGGGATGGCAAGAACGCGCTTGCTCGCTTTGGCTCCCAATTTCCAGCCTTTGATCATCCAGCAATAGCAAGGGTGCTTGGGCTGCCGATGGAAAATGTCCGGGTAGAGCCGGTGCTAGCAGGCGGCAGTTTCGGTCGTCGGGCCCAGGGAAGCGCCCATCTCGCGGTCGAACTCGCCGAGGTTGCCAAAGCGATTGGCCCAGGCAAGCCCGTCAGGCTGACCTGGACGCGCGAAGATGACATCCATGGCGGCTATTATCGCCCCCTGATGGTCCATCGCATGAAAGGGGCTGTGAAGGACGGCAGGATCATCGCGTGGAGCGATAGCATCGTCGGCCAATCCTTCGTCTTCGGTGGACCGATGGAAAAGATGATGGTTCGCGATGGCATCGATAATGCGATGGTTGAAGGGTCTGGCCAAACGCCATACACGCTGCCAGCCTTTCGCTGCGACGTGACGACTGATCCGTCGCCGGTCACGACATTGTGGTGGCGCTCGGTCGGGCATACCCACACCGGCTATGCGGTTGAAACCTTCATCGATCGATTGCTCGAAGCCGCCGGCAAGGATCCGGTGGCCGGCAGGCTCGAGCTCATGGGCGAGGCACCACGGGCGGCAGGCGCGTTGCGCGCGGTGGCGAAGCTCGCGAATTGGGGCACGCCGCCACCGCCGGGCCGGGCGCGCGGTGTCGCCGTCGTCGAAAGCTTCAGAAGCTATGTCGCCCAGATCGCCGAAGTCTCGCTCGGCGACAATGGCGAACCGCGCGTCCACAAGGTCTGGGCGGCTGTGGATTGCGGCGTTGCGGTCAATCCCGACATCATCCGCGCTCAGATCGAAGGCGGCGTTGGCTTTGCGGTAGGCCATATCCTCTATGCGGAGGTTCCGCTCGAAGCGGGGCGGCCGGCCGTCTCCAATTTCAACGATTATCGTTCGCTCAGGATCATGGAGATGCCCGAAGTGGAAGTGGCGATCGTGCCGTCGGCCGCACCTCCCAGCGGGATCGGTGAACCGGGCGTGCCGCCATGCGGACCCGCCATCGCGAATGCCTTGGCTAAGTTGGGCAAGGAGCGGCCGACACATCTGCCAATGGTGAAGCGGGTATGAGCGCGCGCGTTCCGCTGCTGCTGGCGTTTGTCGCTTTTTGTGCGTCGCTCGTCGGCGCTCACGCGATCGCAGCCCCCGAACCCAAACCGGCCGTGACAACCGCCCTCAGGCCGTTGGCGGAGTTCGAGACCATCAAGGATAGGAAGAAGCGCTCGCTCGCGCTCTTCAGCGAGGTAGGCAAGGTGCTGCAGCACCCTCGCTGCCTCAACTGCCATCCGGCCACCGATAGGCCGACTCAAACCGATACGATGCATCCGCATATGCCCTGGGTCGTGCGGGGTGAGGGCGGCATGGGTGCGCCGGGCCTGCATTGCACCACCTGCCACCATCAGCAGAATTTCGACCCGGCGGGCGTTCCGGGCAACCCGAAATGGTCGCTCGCTCCTCCCGAAATGGCATGGCAAGGTAAAACGCTCGGCGAGATCTGCCGCCAACTCAAGGATCAGAAACGGAACGGCGGTCGCGACATGGCCGCGCTCGAAGAGCATATGGCGCATGACGATCTTGTGGGCTGGGGCTGGCATCCGGGCGGCCACCGCACGCCGGCGCCAGGGACGCAGGAGCAATTTGGCGCGCTCTTCAAGGCGTGGGCGGACAGCGGAGCCGTCTGCCCCGCATAACTCGCCTGTGGCACTCCGCGCTGCCTCTGCCTATACAGCCGCGAATCCCGCTCTCCTTGAGGATTCGCAAAGCATATGGACATCCCCCTCGGCCTAACCTTCGACGACGTTCTGTTGCAGCCGGGACCGTCCGAAGTCCTTCCGAGTCAGGCGGATACCCGCACGCGTGTTACCAAAGCGATCGGGCTGAACATCCCGATATTGTCGTCCGCCATGGATACGGTCACCGAGGCCGACATGGCGATCGTCATGGCCCAGCTTGGCGGGATCGGCGTGCTCCACCGCAATCTCTCAATCGAGGAACAGACGGCTGCCGTCCGTGCCGTGAAGCGCTTCGAATCGGGAATGGTTGTCAACCCGATAACGATGGCACCCCGCCAGACACTAGCGGACGCGCTTGAGCTGATGGAGCGGCATAAAATTTCGGGCATTCCGGTTGTCGAGCCTTCGGGCAAGCTGGTTGGCATTCTCACCAATCGCGACGTCCGCTTTGCGGAGAATATGCAGCAGCCGGTTTCCGAGCTGATGACCAGTCAGAACCTTGCCACCGTGCCCGCCGGGGTGAGCCAGGATGAAGCGCGCCGCCTGCTCCACCAGCGGCGGATCGAGAAGCTGATCGTGGTCGATGAGGCGTATCGCTGCATCGGCCTGATCACGGTCAAGGACATTGAGAAAGCGGTCACCTATCCGGCAGCCACGAAGGACGAGGCAGGTCGGCTGCGGGTCGCGGCGGCGACCACAGTCGGCGATCTCGGCTTTGCCCGGACCGAGGCGCTGATCGACGCCGAATGCGATTTGATCGTGATCGATACCGCGCATGGGCATAACAAGGATGTCGCGCGCGCGGTCGAGCGCGTGAAGAAGCTTTCCAACTCGGTTCAGGTCGTTGCCGGAAATGTTGCGACCGCGGAAGCGACGCAGGCGTTGATCGACGCAGGCGCCGATGGTGTGAAGGTCGGCATCGGCCCCGGCTCGATCTGTACGACCCGCGTCGTTGCCGGGGTGGGGGTGCCCCAGCTTACCGCGGTGATGCAATCGGCGGAGGCGGCATCGCGCGCGAACGTCCCGGTCATCGCGGATGGGGGGCTGCGCACCTCCGGCGACATTGCCAAGGCGCTCGCGGCAGGCGCATCGACGGTGATGGTCGGATCGCTGCTGGCGGGGACGGACGAAGCCCCGGGCGAAACCTTCCTCTACCAGGGCCGCGCATATAAGAGCTATCGCGGCATGGGTTCGGTCAGCGCGATGGCGCGGGGCTCGGCCGACCGCTATTTCCAGCAGGATATCAAGGATCAGCTCAAGCTGGTGCCTGAGGGTATCGAGGGCCAGGTGGCCTATAAGGGCCCAGCACGCGAGGTCATCCACCAGCTTGTCGGCGGCGTGAAGGCAGCGATGGGCTATACCGGAGCCCGTACCGTCGAGGAGTTGCGCCAGAAGGCCCGCTTCGTGCGCATCACCAATGCGGGCCTGCGCGAAAGCCACGTTCATGACGTCACCATCACGCGTGAGGCGCCCAATTATCCGACGCGGTGAAGGAATCGCGCGCGAACGCCGTCCCGGGCTTAGCCACAAGGTTCCTGCATGACGCCGCAGGCGCGCGCGCAGGCTGCCATCGATCTGCTCGATGAGATCGTGGCTGCCGCCAGGGGGCAGGGTGCGGCCGCCGATACGCTGATCGCGCGCTATTTCAAGACGCGCCGCTATGCCGGCTCGAAGGATCGCAGGGCTATCCGCGATCTCGTTTATGCCGCCATTCGTAACGCGGCCGAGCTGCCGCCCAGCGGCCGCGCAGCGATGGTCGGCCTTGCGAGGCAGCGACCGGACATCGCCTCGCTTTTTGACGGATCCGCGCACGCTCCGGCGCCGATCCGCGACGAGGAGCCGGGCTCGGCTTCAGGAACGGTGCCGGCGTGGCTGGCCGAGCGTCTTCGTTCCACCCTTGATGAACAGGAATTTCCTGCTTTGCTTGAGCGTGCCCCTCTCGACCTGAGGGTCAATCGGCTGAAATCGGACCGTGCAGCAGTCGCGCGCATGTTCGAACGTGCTACATTCACGCCCCATGCTCCGGACGGCGCCCGCCTGCCGGAAGGGACGCAGATCGAGCGGTCTCCGCCTTGGGCCGACGGCCTCGTGGAGATCCAGGATGAAGGATCGCAGCTCGCAGCGCTCGCCACCGATGCAAAGGCCGGCATGACAGTTGTCGATCTCTGTGCGGGCGCCGGCGGCAAGACGCTCGCGCTTGCTGCCATCATGGAGGATCGCGGGCGGGTCATAGCATGTGACGTAAATCGCAACCGTCTCTCGCGATTGGCGCCGAGAGCCGAGCGGGCCGGAACCGGGATTGTCGAAACCCGATTGCTGGACCCCGGCCGCGAAGCCGATATGTTGGCCGATCTCAATGCAACCGCGGATGTCGTCCTGGTTGATGCGCCGTGCTCGGGAACAGGGACATGGCGGCGGAATCCGGAGGCGCGATGGCGCCTAACCCCCGCGACTTTGCGGCAGCTTGTCACGATTCAGACACGTCTGCTCGAAATCGCCGCGCGTCTGGTGCGGCCGGGCGGCAGGCTGGTCTATGTCGTATGCTCGCTTTTGCGGGAGGAGGGCGCCGATCGGATTGACGCGTTTCTCGGTTCGCATCGCGCGTGGGCCATTGATCGGCCGAAGCTTCCGGCGGGGCGGAGTTGCGGCACCGGAATTCTTCTGACGCCGGCGCATGACGGCACCGACGGCTTTTTCATCGCGAGATTGGCCGCGCCGTGCTAAAGACGGAATCGAGCAGGTTCGCGGAGTATTTGATGCGTTTTTCGCCGATTGCATTTTCAATGTCGCTCATGTTCGCTGTGGTTTCCAGCAGCGGCCTCTCCCAGAAGCCCGACAACCAGATCGATCCGCGTTCGATTGCGCTGGTGACTCAGGCTGATGCGGCGCGCCGCACCGGCAACCTGTCAGGCGCGGAGGACCTCTACGAAACCGCGCTGGCGGTCGATCCGCGCAATCGCAACGCTTTTACCGGCCTGGCCGAAGTAGCCCGCAAGCAGGGCCTGCCCGGCAAGGCGATCCGGCTTTATTTCGAGGCGCTTGCGATCGAGCCAAATGATCCGGCAGTGCTGGCGGCGCAAGGCGAAGCGATGGTTGAAAAAGGTGCGGTCGAACGCGCCAAGCTCAATCTTGCCAAGGTTAAGGCGCTTTGCAAGGTGAGTTGCCAACCCGCTACCACACTGGCGGCAGTGATCGCGAAGGGGCCGCCGGTTCCGGTGATGACGGCTCAAGCCAATACGGTCGTGCCGCCGAAGGGCAAGGAAGAAACGACGACCAAACCCTAAGCGCTGAGCGCGCGAGCCAGCGCGACGAATTCTGCTACCGTGAGGGTTTCGGCGCGTCGTTCCGGATCTATGCCGATTGCGTCCAGCGCTTCGATTGCTCGGGGGACCGCTTTGAGGCTTTGCCTCAGCATCTTGCGGCGTTGACCAAAGGCGGCGCCCGTCACCTTTTCCAGAATTTCTGGCGATACTCCGTCCGGCTGCTCCGCCGGCGTGATGTGAACAACGGCGGACATCACTTTCGGTGGCGGCACGAAAGCGGAGCGATGCACCTTGAGCGCGATTGCTGCCGAAGCGCGCCATTGCGCGAGCACGGCGAGCCGTCCGTAAGCAGGCGTCATGGGCTGGGCGACGATGCGCTCAGCCACCTCCAGCTGAAACATCAGCGTGAGCGATTGCCACCAGGGCGGCCAGGTTTCGCTGGTAAGCCAACGCACGAGCAGCGCAGTCCCCACATTATAGGGCAAGTTGGCGACGATGTGGGCGCCGCCACCAAGCTCTGCGGCTTCATCGACTTGCATCGCGTCGCCTTCCACGATGCGCAGCATGCCGGAAAACGATTCCTGTAGCTCGGCAAGCGCGGGCAGGCAGCGGCGATCGCGTTCGACCGCGACTACTTCAGCACCGGCAAGAAGCAAGGCCCGTGTCAGGCCGCCGGGGCCGGGCCCCACCTCATAGACTGTCTGGCCACGGAGAGGCCCTGGAATGCGCGCGATGCGATCGAGCAATTGGCCGTCGAGCAGGAAATTTTGGCCGAGCGCCTTGGAAGCGCTAAGGCCATGGCGATTAATCACATTGCGGAGCGGTGGGAGCGCCAGCTCCCCTTTGGGAGCGATCATCAGCCCTGCGCTGCGCGAATCTCCGCGCACTCGGCAGCCAGTCGGATCGCAGCAATCATTGCCCCCGGCTCGGCTAGGCCTTGACCGGCGATCGCGAACGCGGTGCCGTGGTCCGGCGCGGTCCGCACGATGGGCAACCCAAGTGTCATGTTCACGCCTTCATCGAAATAGAGCGTCTTGATGGGGATCAATGCCTGGTCGTGATAAAGGCATATCGCGGCATCGTAAGTGGCGCGCGCCCGCGCATGGAAGAGCGTGTCGGGGGAGTGGGGGCCGCTGACCTTGATGCCCTCAGCAACGAGCTGATCGATGGCAGGCTGAACGATTTCAATTTCTTCGCGGCCAAGCGCGCCGCCTTCGCCCGCATGCGGATTCAAGCCGGCTATGGCGATGCGCGGCGTTTCGATGCCGAAGTTGCGCGCGAGGCCCCGCTCGGTTGTCCGCACACGCGATACAATCAATTCGGACGTGAGCCGTTCGGGAACGGCACGCAAGGGCATGTGAATAGTTACCGGTACTGTCCGCAGGTCGGGCCCTACCAACATCATTGCGATGTTGGCTGAAGCGACGCCGCAACGCTCGGCGATAAACTCGGTCTGCCCCGGATGCGTGAACCCGATGCGATAAAGCTGTGCCTTCGCCACCGGACCGGTCACCAGCGCGCCGGCTGTACCCGAGCGGGCAAGGCCCACCGCCAGCTCGAGCGAATGGAGTGCACAACGTGCGCCCTGCACATTGGGCTGGCCGGGCACAATTTCGTCCGCATCCTCGACATGCATGATCGGGAGCGCGGCTGCAAAACGGCCTTCGGCCTCGGCAGGCTCGTTGATCTGAGCCACCGGGCCATGCCAAACGGCGCTGATCGAGCGCATGTCGCCTACGCCGAAAAAAGGCTTCAACCCGTAGTCGGCACGCAGCTCCCATGCCTTGGCGATCACTTCGGGGCCGATCCCGGAGGGGTCGCCCAGCGAGACCGCCATTGGGTTCATCGCAGTACGCCGCTCATCGATATTCGACCACCGCGTCACGCCTCAGGTCGCGCAGGTAGCGCTGGGCGCGCCGATTCACGCGGTCTTCCTCAAGCTGCGCATAGATCTGATCGAAGGAGGGGCCGTTGGCAGTCTGCGGATCGTCACGCCCGCACAAGACCAACGCGCGCACGCCATCCTGGAGCGATCCGAACGGCCGCGTCGATTGGCCGATCTGGAGGTTGGTCATCATCTGTTGCAGCGCCGGTGGCAGATCCCGGATGCGAACCTGATCGCTATCCACGACCTCCGCTCCGAGCTTCGATGCAACCGTTGCGACATTGCCGCAGCCTTGGATCGATTCCACCGCTTTGGCGAAAGCTTCAACCTTGGGCGCTGCCGTCTTTTCCGTGTCCCCTGGCGCAAACTTTATCGAGATCTGCTTCACGGCAAGCACTGCGTCCCGCGGATCGGCCGTCAGAACCTGCCGCTTGTCGACCAGCGCGATGATCGAATAGCCGCCGGAGACGGCAATAGGCGAGCTGACTTGGCCAGGCGCCATTCCGCTGGCGGCTTGGGCAAGCGGTTCGGGGAGCTGCTCGGGCCGTACCCAGCCGAGATCGCCGCCGACCGCAGCCGTCGATGCTTCGGAGAATTGCCTTGCATAGGCGGCGAACGAGCCGCCCTTCCGGAGCTGATCGACGATCCGCTCGGCATTGGCCTGGGTTTCCGCCATCGTCGCGGGCGTACCTGAAAGATAGATTTCGCCGATATGGATCTCGGTCGCCCCTTTTGAGGCGTTGAGCCGCGAAACGATCGCATTGACCTCCTCGTCGCTCACATTGACGAATGGCTCGACCCGCCGGCCAAGCAGGCGCCGCCACGCCATCTCGCCTTCGATCTGGCGTTTCATCGAAGCGGCCGAGGAGCCGACCTGACTCAGATAGGCCGTAAAATCCTTGGGGCTCTTCTTAAAATTCGACGCTACGCGGGCAAAGGTCTGTTCGATCTCGTCCTGCGAGATAGTGATGTCGTTGGCTTTGGCTTCTTGGATTTGCAACGTCTCGTCGATCAGGTTGCGGAGGACCTGCAGGCGCAGCCGCTCGCGCTCGCTCTCTTCAACCTTGCCGCCATTCGCAAGCAGCACGAGCGCAAACCGTTGGTCGATATCCGTGTCCGTGACGATCGCACCGTTAACGATCGCGGTCGCCTTATGCACCGTGGGATCGGATTTGCCGAAGATCGTGACATCAGTCGGCAGATTGAGGCCGCTGGCGCTCTGAGGCGCCTCCTCGTCGTCATCAGGCACAGTCTGGCTGAAGCTAATCGCCGGCAACACGCACATGCACGCCGCCCCGAAGGCCCACATCGCGCGAGCCCTGCCCAACCTGCTTGCGATTCCGATCACGCCGTCCAGTCTCCTCGATGGGCGAGCTCCTATCGCCGCCACGCTGAATGCACGCTTAGCGACCGAGGTTCTTGAGCGCCAGCCGTATCATGTAGCGATTGCCGGCCTTCGCATCGCCGGTCGCGATATAGTCGCGGCGCCAGGATACGCCTACCTGAATGCAATCGTCTTCGTAAAGTAGCTCAAGCCGATGGCGTACCGGTTCATATCCGTCGGCAGTAGAGGTCGGATCCTCATGCTGACCGGTGAGGTCGATAACTGTGGAACCGAATAAGGACCAATAGCGCGCGAACTGAATGCGGGCGGCAAGCTGGGCCTCCTCCCGGTCGCGAAGATCCTCGATGCTCTGATTGATATTGCGATTGAGGCGCAGATAGCTCGCAGAGGCGTAGGTCGTGCGCGTGCCGATGGTAGCCGTAATTTCGTTCCGCCGTATCGAGCCGCTATCCTTGTCGAGCCGGAAGCGGTCAGTGATCGAGACGAGATCGTCGTAGCGGATCGTCACCCGCCCGACGATGTCCGAAAAGCGCTGCGAAAGCCCCGTACCATCGGGCAGGATGCTCGCTCGCTTGGTGAGCCGGTAGCTCTGCCCGACGACGCTTTCGAAGGAGAAGCGTGGTCGCTCATATGCCCATTCGAGACCATAGGTTACGCGGCTGCTGTCCTCCCAACGATCATAGCCGGGGAAGCGATTGAGCGCGAAAAGGTTGGAATCCTCGAGATCGACCGAACGCGCATCCTCGTTGGGAATGCTGAGATTGGCGATGCGCGGGCTCGCGACGATCTGAACCCTGGGCGTCAGTCTTTGGATGCCTTGCAAAAGCGCGCCGACCAGGGGCCAGCGCACATCCACGGCTGCGGCGGCGATGCCGCGCGTGCTCCATCCTTCGTTACCGCGATAGATGACCGTTGTCGTCTCGTCGGTATTCGCGGTGTGATAAACATCGCCGCGGCCGTAAAGCGTAAAGGCGACTTCCTGCCCCCAATTGGTGTAGCGGCGAAGGTCCCATTTGATCGCTGCAAATGCACGTTGGGTATCCTGACCCGCTGAACGGATTAGCGCCAAGCTGTTCGCCTGTAGCTCGATCCTGCCTCCCAGCAAGGGATCGTTCAGTTTGCGGCGATAATCGATCGCCGGCAAAGCGGCCGGCTGCAACTTCTGACTGTCGCCGATGCGCAATGTCTGCGTCACCCAACCGGCAATGCTGAGATAGCTGTCAGGCGTGATCCGCTCGGCACTGACCGTGGAGCGCAAGCGGTCATTGTCCGAAATGTCGTAGCGCCGCAGGAATGTCTTGTCGGTAGTTGCCAGGATCGATCCGCTCAGCGTCCAATCGGTGTCCGGCTGGAAACGGCCAGCGACATCGAGATAGCCGCGCACAGTGTGATCGCTCGGACTGGTGGCGTTCAAGGTAGGAGCCATGCGTGAGCTGTAGGTGATCATGCCGCCGACACGGTATGCGCCGTTCCCCGTCAGCGCCCGATACTCAACCTCCAGCGCGGGAAGTACCTCGGTATAGACATGCGGTGTCAGCGTCAGATCACGATTGGGCGCAATCGCAAAATAGACCGGTGCCGCAAGCTCGAACCCATTGGTTTTGCTGTAGCTGATGTCCGGCACCAGAAGGCCCGAGCCGGCGCCTCCGCTACCATCCGGGTGCGAAAGACCGGGCAGTGGAATGAGTGGCGCACCGAACAGGCTAAGGCGCGCGCCCGTGTAAAAGATGCGGTGCTTATTGGGATCGTGCACCACTTTGACCGCTGAAATCTTCCAGACGGGATCTTTGGGGCAGCCCTTCGAATCGAGCACTGCGCAGGGCGTATAGGCAGCGCCGGTGAGCGTCGTGATACCATTCACGCGCACCGCCTTTCGCGCAGCAAGGCGCCCGCCGTCCTGGAGCACGAGCAGGAGATTTTCGACGACGCCATCCTTCAGCGTGTCGGTGAGCGTGACCACATCGCCATAGGCGGTGTCACCCGACGGATTGACGACCGCGACATTGCCAGAAGCGGTGACATCTCCGGTTTTACGGTTCCATACCACCTTGTCGGCACGCAGCTTGTTGCCCTGGCGAAGCATGTGGACATTGCCTTCGGCCGTGACGATGTCCGCGTCACTGTCATAGTTGAGCTGGTCGGCGCTGAATGCCACTTCCTTGTCATTAGCGGGTTGCGCGACATCCGAGACGATCGGGGGAGGAGGCGTGCGCGATAGATCCTGCGCCATCGCCATATCTGCCATCAGCAATGCGAGCGGAGCCACGCCGAGCTTGGCGAGCGTGTTGAACTGAACATTGATCATTCGGATCCCGCGCATGGCACGCGCCGCCTATTGCATTAGCGCGCCTGCGCTGCAATCGCGGAAAGCTGGCTTTGCCTGCGCGTTCTTGTTGTCTAGGAGGCATCAAGCCCGCTGAGGCCAGAAGGAAGGGAATGCGTTGATACAAGTCCGTTTCGTTGATTCACGCCCAGCCAATCCCACCGTCATCGCTCTGCCGGTGACCTCCGCCGCGGAGTCGGCGGAGCGAGCGGCGACGGCCGTTTCGGCAAGCCGCGCCCTGATCGACCGTGCGTTGGCATCGGCGCGGTTCGAAGGAGAAGCGGGCAGCATCGCATCCTTTTTCGTCGCGCAAAATGGGCAGGCCAGTCAGGTGCTGCTGCTCGGCCTCGGCAATGAGCCTTCCGCAGAGTCCTGCGAAAAGGCTGGAGCTGCGCTTACCGCGCGGCTGCTGACCTCGGGCGAGACCCAGCTCGTCGTCGATCTCGTTGGCGTGAAGGATCAGATTTCCGCGGAATATGCGGCACGGCTTGCGTCAGGCGCAGTGCTGCGCAGTTGGCGCCACGACGTCTATCACACCAAGCTCGCTGCCAAGTCCAAGCCCACGCTCGCTGAAATCCTGATTGTAGGCGCTCCTGCAGGCACGGATGAGGCCTGGCGTCGGCTCGAAGCCGTTGCTAGCGGCGTGGCCTTCGCACGCGAGCTCGTGACCGAGCCTGCGAATATCATCTATCCCGAGAGCTTCGTTGAGCGCGCGCGCGCGCTTGAATCGCTCGGCGTGGAACTGGAGGTGCTGGACGAAACCGCGATACGCGAGGCTGGCATGGGCGCTCTGCTCGGCGTGGCGCAAGGCTCGGCCCGCGCGCCGCGTCTGCTCGCAATGCGGTGGAATGGGGGCGGCGATCGCGAACCTGTCGCCTTTGTCGGCAAGGGGGTGACCTTCGATACGGGCGGTATTTCGATCAAGCCTGCGGCCGGCATGGAGGATATGAAGTGGGATATGGGCGGCGCGGCTGCCGTCGCGGGAACCATGAAGGCGCTTGCCCTGCGCAAGGCGAATGCGAACGTCATTGGCGTGTGCGGCCTCGTGGAGAACATGCCTTCCGGTACGGCGCAACGACCCGGTGACGTCGTTACCACCATGTCCGGCCAGACCGTGGAGGTGATCAATACGGACGCCGAGGGGCGGCTGGTGCTTTGCGACGCGCTGACATGGCTGCAGCGCAAATATCGTCCGAAGACCATCATCGATCTGGCAACGCTTACTGGCGCGATGATCATCAGCCTTGGCCACGAATATGGCGGCCTCTTCGCCAATGATGATGAACTCGCCGAGCAGCTGCTCAAGGCCGGCAAGGACTCTGGCGACGTGCTTTGGCGGATGCCGCTTGGTCCGGCGTTCGACAAGCTGATCGATTCGCCGATCGCCGACATCAAGAATGTCGGCCCACGCGAGGGCGGATCGATCACGGCGGCGCAGTTCATCAAGCGCTTTATCGAAAATGGCGTTCGCTGGGCGCATCTCGACATTGCGGGCATGGTTTGGGCGTCCAAGCCCGGCACGCTCTGGGACAAGGGCGCGACTGGCTATGGCGTCCGCCTTCTCGATCGCTTTGTCGCCGAGAATTTCGAAGGTTGATCGGGAGGGACGGTGCAGGTCGATTTCTACCACTTGACCCGCACCCCCGTCGAACGCGTGCTGCCTCGGATTGCCGAACGTGTGCTTGAAGAAAGCGGGCGGCTGCTCATCGTCTCGGAAGACGAAGCTCTCGCCGAACGGCTCGATGCCCATCTTTGGAATTACCGGCCCGAAAGCTTTCTGCCGCATGGCCGCGCCGGCGCGCCTGGCGAGAAGGATCAGCCGGTGCTGATCAGCGCGAGCTGCGAAGCTTCGAACCTCGCGCGCAACATCGCGTTGGGGGATGGGGTTTGGCGGGACGATGCGCTCAAGTTCGACCGCGCCTTCCTGCTCTTTGGCGAAGACAACATACAAGATGCCCGCGAGGCCTGGCGCTCATTGGGGAAGATCGAAGGCTTGGACTTGCGGTACTGGAAGCAGGACGAGGCGGGAAAGTGGCAGCGCGAACGATAAGCTAGCGGGTAAGCGCGCCATTTTCCAGGCGACGGTAAAAGCAAGTGGTCGCGCCCGTGTGGCAGGCCGGCCCAGCCGCGTTCGCGACGATCAAAAGTGCGTCCTGATCGCAATCGACGCGGATTTCCTGGACATCGAGAACATGGCCGGAGGTTTCACCCTTGCGCCACAATTTTTTGCGGGAGCGCGACCAGAAATGCGCCTGGCCCGTCGCGATCGTGGCGTCGATCGCCTCCTGGTTCATATGCGCGACCATCAGCACCGCGCCGGACTTTGCGTCCGTCACGACGGCCGTGACCAGTCCTGCCGCATCGAATTTCGGCAAGAAAGCAAGGCCTTGCTCTCGATCTTGGGTATCTCCCGCGCTCATTTTCCGAGCGCTACGCGTCTCATGGCCCACACGCAACCGCCCATCCCAGGATAAATGTTACAAAGGGGCGACAAAGCCGTTCCTAACGCCTATATGGCGCCCATCAGCCAGCCCCATATGGGACCGACGATGCTCACGACCAATCCGTTCGATGATGACAAGCTGCGTGAAGAGTGCGGCATTTTCGGCATTTGGGGCACGCAAAGCGCAGCCGCCATGGTGGCGCTGGGGCTGCACGCCCTTCAGCACCGCGGCCAGGAAGCGGCAGGCATAACCAGCTTTGACGGCAAACAGTTCCACACGCATCGGGCGATGGGCCATGTCGCCGGCAATTTCGATCGCGACGATGTGATTCGCGCCTTGCCCGGCATGATTGCGTGCGGCCATGTCCGCTACTCTACCACCGGGGAGACAGCGCTCCGGAACGTCCAGCCGCTCTTCGCCGAGCTTTCGTCGGGTGGCTTCGCGATCGCGCACAACGGCAATCTCTCCAACGCGATGAAGCTGCGGCGCGAACTCGTCCGGCGCGGCTCGATCTTTCAATCGACCTCGGATACCGAGGCGATCATCCATCTTGTCGCGACCTCGACCTATCGGACGCTGCTCGACAGGTTCATCGATGCGCTCAAGCAGATCGAGGGCGCCTATTCGCTGATCGTCATGACTCCGGAAGGCATGATCGCGTGCCGCGATCCGCTCGGCATCCGCCCGCTGGTCATGGGCCGCGTGGGCGATGCGTACATCTTCGCTTCCGAAACTGTTGCGCTCGATGTGGTCGGCGCCACCTTCCTCCGTCACGTCGAGCCCGGCGAGCTGGTGATCATCTCCGATCAGGGGTTGCGCTCGATCCGGCCGTTCGCTCCGGTGCGCCCGCGCCCGTGCATCTTCGAGCATGTCTATTTCTCGCGCCCCGATTCGATCGTCGACGGGTCGTCGGTCTATTCAGTGCGCAAGAAGATCGGCGCCCAGCTCGCGATTGAAGCATCGGTGGATGCCGACTATGTCATTCCCGTTCCCGATTCGGGTACGCCTGCCGCGATCGGCTATGCCCAGCAATCGGGAATTCCGTTCGAGCTCGGCATCATCCGTTCCCATTATGTCGGCCGCACATTCATCCAGCCGGGTGACCAGGTCCGCCATCTCGGCGTGAAATTGAAACATAATGCCAACAAGGCGCTGATCGATGGGCAGCGTATCGTTCTGATCGACGACTCGATTGTTCGCGGCACCACCAGCGTAAAGATCATTCAGATGATGCGGGACGCTGGCGCCCGTGAAGTACATCTGCGCATCGCGAGCCCGCCGACGCGGCATAGCTGTTTCTACGGGGTGGACACGCCGGAGCGCGCCAAGCTGCTCGCAGCGCAGATGACAGTGGCGCAGATGTCCGACTTCATCGGTGCCGACAGCCTGGCCTTCGTATCGGTTGATGGGCTCTACAAGGCATTGGGCGAGGACATGCGCGACGAAGGGCAGCCGCAATATTGCGACGCGTGCTTCACAGGCGACTATCCCACCCACCTAACCGACCGGGAAGAGGTTGAGCCGGTCGACCAGCTTTCACTGCTCGCGGAACGGATGGCGAGCTGATCCGGACATTCGCTTCGCTCAGGTAAGGCTTGGCTGAACTTAGAGCGGACAGACAAGTGATAGCGTCTGGCTGACCTGTCCGGTTGGAATTTTTGACATCGCTGAACCGAACGGAGATTGGATTGCCCGAGCCTGCCAAACCTCTTGCCAATCGAATCGCCCTCGTCACTGGCGCCTCGCGCGGCATTGGCGCCGCCATAGCCGAGGCGTTGGCCGGGCAGGGGGCGCATATCATCCTGACCGCGCGCACCACCGGCGGGCTGGAGGAGGTTGAAGAGCGGATTCACCGGACCGGCGGATCTGCCACCATCGCGCCGCTTGATCTTATCGATGGCGACAGCATCGGGCGGCTCGCCCATGCAATCGCTCAACGCTGGGAAAAGCTCGATATTCTGGTCCTCAATGCTGCGATGCTTGGCACGCTCACGCCGGTCGCGGCAATCGACGCGAAGGAATTCGCGCAGCTGCTCACGCTCAATGTCGGCGCTCAAGCTGCGCTGATTGCAGCCTTCGATCCGCTGCTGCGGGCCAGCGAGCAGGGCCGCCTGATCGCGATCACGAGCAGCGTCGCTCAGAACCCTCGGGCATATTGGGGCGCCTATGGAGCGTCAAAGGCTGCCCTTGAAAACCTGATCCTGGCTTATGCCGAGGAGATCGCCAACATCAGCGGGGTGCGCGCCGCCATCGTCAATCCCGGCGCGACCGCCACGAAAATGCGGGCGAAAGCTTATCCCGGAGAGGACCCCGCTACCCTCAAGCAGCCGGCAATGGTAGCCGAAGCGATTACGACGATGCTGATCGACGATTTTGAATCCGGAACCCGACACCAGCTTTGATCGCCGCGTTTTCGACGAAAGTAACATGTCGTTTATCCGAACTGTTTGTTTCGAGCGAAGGTTCGAGCGTGTCGAGAACCGAAGTCGAGAAAAGTCGGCCGGTCCGAGTTTTCGATACGCCTTCTCGACAAGCTCGAAGTCTACTCGAACCAAACGGAGGTGATTCGGATTACGTGTTCGTCGTTCCAGCTCGTCATCAGCCGATCTCTTCCTGACGAATTCCTATACGTCGTCGATATCGTCATGGGGCCAGCTGAGGATAGGTTATTGCCATCACCTCGTGGTCCTTGGGCCCTGCGGGCAGATGAACCCGTCGTACATCGCCCACGGCAGCGCCGCGCAGGGCGCGCGCAAGGGGGCTTTTCCAGCTGATCCGGCCGCTGCCTGCGTCAGCCTCATCTTCGCCGACAAGCGTCAATGTCCGCTCATGATCATCCTCATCGACGATCGTGATCGTCGCCCCGAACCATGCCCGGCTTCGGTCCGGCTGGGCGGCCGGATCGATCACCTTGGCATCCTTCATCCGCCGCGAAAGCCAATTGAGCTCGCGATCGATCTCGCGCAGCTTTTTGCGGCCATAGATATAATCGCCATTTTCGGACCGATCTCCATTGCCCGCGGCCCAGCTGATGGTTTCGACGAGCCGCGGCCGTTCCTGGCTGAACAACTGCTGATAGCGCGCCCGGAGCTTCGCAAAGCCTTCGGGCGTAATGTAATTGGGTTGCTCGTCCATCAGCCGGGATTGCTCTTCCCGAGATAGGCGGAAAGCCGGTTTTGCCGGGGCATGACGGCGGTCGAAGGGTTCAGATTGTCGTAAACCACCGCGTTTTCAAGCACATGCTGGACATAGCCGCGCGTTTCGCTGATCGGAATACGCTCGATCCAATCGACCACATCGGTCCCCGGCATGCGCGGATCGCCATTGGCGGCGATCCATTTGCGGACATTGCCCGGCCCGGCATTATAGGCGGCGATCGCCAGCACATAGTTGCCGCCGAAGCTGTCGAGCAAATTCGCGAAATAGGTTGATCCCAGCATGATGTTGTAGGTGGGATCATTCGTCAGCCGGTCGAAATCAAAATCCATGCCCATTTTGCCCGCCGTGTCGCGCGCCGTGTTCGGCATCAGCTGCATCAGGCCGCGCGCACCAGCGGGGCTGACAATCTGGCGATCGAACTGGCTTTCCTGCCGTGCGATGGCATGGATCATCGTCCATTGCCGTTGCTGGATCAGGGGTACGCTGACTTCCGGAAAGCCCACGCGGATCGGATCGCCGCCATTGTTGTTTCGCCAGTTACGCGAGACCATCACGCCAAGGTCCGGACGCGCAATCTCCCGTGCCAGATCGCCGGCAAGCACATGGTCGACATCGGTGTCGACATTTTGGGCGATGGTGCGCAGAAACACGGTCTGGTCCTTCCAGCGGCCCTGCGCCCCGAGCCGCTTTGCCGCCTGCACGAGTTCGCTTGCTTCAAAGGACGCACGTGCCGCGCCGGTCACTGCGACCGGGAGCGGTTGGGGAATGACGCCTGCGGGCTGGCCGATCCGTTCGGCCGCAAGCTGGCCATAAAATTGGTCGCCATGTGCCGCAGCAGCCGCGAAGTAGCGCGTCGCCTGGACATTGTCGCCCGCCACCAACGCCGAACGACCTGCCCAATATAGCCCCTTTGCCTGGGTTTGCGGCGTCTTGGCCGCATTGGCGTAGCGTTCGAAGAGCGTCATGGCATCACGCGGCCGGCCGAGATTGCGCAACGCCATCTGCCCGCCCAGCCAGACGAGGCTGGTGTAAAGGTCGCGGACATCCAGATCGGCGTCGCGAATGACAGTGCCCGCCGGGAAGGCTTTGTCGGCATTCATCGCAATGCCGAACACCGTCGATGCCTGATTGTCATTGCTGGCATCGTTCGCGAACTTGAGCAGTATGGCGAGCCATCTGCGCGGATCGAGCGGTGGCGCGTCCAGCGCCATTGGCTGGCTCAGAGCCGTCCGCGCGTCGGACCAGCGGCCGACGTCATTGAGCCATTGCGCCCGATCGACCACGAAGCCGGCATCGGCAAGGCCACCGGGAAAAGTCTCGGGCGCGTCGGCGCTGTCCATCTGCAACGCAAGCCGCGCGTCATAAAGCGGGCGACGCGCCGAGCTTACGAACGGAAGCTGCCGCTGGGCAGCCGCCAGCGAATGATCGGCAAGCAACCGCTCCATCCGTCGATCCTGATCGGTGACAGTAAAACGCGCGCCGAAGCGATTTATCAGCCGCGTTTCAACGTCGGGGATGAGTGTGCCGCCGGCCCACGCCGCGCGCGCAGCCTGCAGCGCTTCCGTGTCGTGTCCGGTCAGGGCAAGTGCCTCCGCATAATAGGCCTTGGCGGTTGCGCCCTTCGGAGGGTAGCGGGTGAAAAAACTCACGACCTGAGCTGCGGGCACCATTGCCGGATCGGCTTTGGATTCGGCAAGCCGCCGCATGCGTGTTTCGCCAGGCCAGCCCGGATGGGCAAGGATGAAGCTCGCATAATCGTTGAAGTCGAGCGAATCGCTCTGCCGCAGCCGATCCCAGTTGGCCAGCGCCAGATCGAGCGTACTTGCCGAAGGCGTCGGCGTGGCCATATTCGTCATTTGCCCGCTGTCTGGCAGCATCGGCGTCAACGTGACGGCAAGCGCCGTCGCGGACAGAATCAATGGGGAGGCATAAAGCGCATAACGCAGCATGCTGGACTTTCTGGCAGAGCCGTTCTTAAGGGGCGGTTGACGGTCCGAACGTCGATCCATGCGGACCATTATGCCGTGAAATTGCGTTCGGGTGAAGGGAGACGAGAATGTTCAGCGGGTCGATTCCTGCGCTTGTGACGCCTTTTCGCAACGGGGTTTTTGACGAGCCGACGTTCCGGAAACTCATTGACTGGCAAATAGAAAAGGGCAGCAGCGCGCTCGTCCCCTGCGGCACGACCGGCGAAAGCGCCACCATGTCGATCGAGGAACATAACCATGTCGTGGCCCTCTGCGTGGAGCAGGCGGCGGGACGGGTGCCGGTGATTGCCGGCTGCGGATCGAACGATAGCAAGGTCGCGCTGGAACATATGCAGCATGCCAAGGCGGCAGGGGCGAACGCCGCGCTGGTCGTGCTGCCTTATTACAACCGCCCGAACCAGGACGGCTTGTTGCTGCACTTCCGCTTTCTCGCCGAGCATTGCGAGCTACCAATCATCGTCTACAACGTGCCGGCGCGCACGGTGACGGATATCGCCGTCGCAACGTTGGCGGAGTTGGCCAAGCTGCCCACCATCGTGGGCATCAAGGATGCCAGCGGGAAGGTTGAACGCGTGTCGGCGCAGCGATTGGCCTGCGGAGCCGATTTCTGCCAACTTTCCGGCAATGACGACATGACATTGGGCATGATGGCGATGGGCGCGAAGGGTTGCATTTCGGTCACCGCCAATGTCGCGCCGGAGCTGTGCGCACAATTCCAGTCGGCCTGTCTGGAGGGGCGCTGGGAAACCGCACTGACGCTCCAGGATCGCCTTTATCCGCTGCACAGCGCCTTGTTCAGCGATGCTTCACCCGGCCCCGTCAAATATGCGCTGACACGTGTCATGGCCGATTTTCCATCCGAACTGCGCATGCCGATGACCTGGCCGTCCGAAGCCAGCCGCAAAGCCGTCGACGAAGCGCTTGCGCATGCGGGGCTCATATAGACATGTCTTTTCCAGCCATGTGCCTCACTGGAAGAAGCTGAGACAGGCCATGGCGCGCCCGCATCCGCCGACATTCGAAAAGGTGAAGATCGTCGCCGAGAATCGGCGCGCGCGCTATGATTATTTTCTCGACGATTTCTTCGAAGCCGGCATCGCGCTAACCGGAACCGAGGTAAAGTCGCTGCGCTTCGGCGAAGGCTCGATCGCGGAGAGCTATGCCGAGGTAAAGGATGACGAGGTCTGGCTGGTCAACGCCAATGTGCCCGAGTTCAGCCATGGCAATCGCTTCAATCACGAGCCCAAGCGGCCGCGCAAGCTCCTGCTGCACGAGCGCGAAATCGATAAGCTGCGCAATGCCGTCACGCGCCAGGGCATGACGCTCATTCCGCTTTCGATCTATTTCAACCCGCGGGGCCGGGCGAAGGTCGAACTTGCCCTCGCACGCGGCAAGAAGATGCACGACAAGCGCGAGACCGAAAAAGCCAAGGATTGGAAGCGCGAGCAGGCGCGCCTGCTCAGGGAGCGGGGATGAGGAACCGCCTGCTCGATCGTTGCCGGCGCTGGTTCGACGCCAATATGCCGACGCGAGAGTCGCTTGAAAACGTGCGCTGGCTGCGCCCGATAGCGCATGTCGTGCTCCGCTCGGACCTGTGGCGCTTCCATCGCCGTTCGGTGCCGCGGGGGGTTGCGATTGGTCTCGTCATCGGAATTTTCCTGATGATCCCAGGATTGCAGATCATCGGCGCAATTCTCGTATCATTGCCATTCCGCGCCAATGTGCCGCTGGCCGTGGTCATGACCTTTCTCAGCAATCCGTTGACGACCCCGTTCATCCTGCTGAGCTCGATTGGCGTTGGCAATGCGCTGCTTGGCCTCCACGCCGATATATCGACCTTGCAACAACTCTACGCGCACCATGCGGGGTTGAAGGCCTATCTCGGCTGGTTCCTGTCGGATGCCGCGCCTGCCCTCCTGGCCGGTTTGGCGATCATCAGCACCGTTGCGGCGCTTGTGGGCTATTGCACCGCGTCGCTGCTGTGGCAGTGGTGGATCCGTCACAAATGGCGGCATCGCGCAACCCATCGGCTCGAAAAGCCGTCGGCGCGATGACGCGCTGGGTTTGAACAATGGCTTCGGTTCCAGGCGAAAAATTATCCCTTTCCAATAAGGACGCGCGGGAGCGCCTCGCTTATGCGGCGGCCGCTGGGGCCGCGCTGCTATCTTTGCTGCTGCTGTGGCTGGCCTTACGCAATCCGCTGGCGCTGCTGACAGGCGCGGCCACATTATTCGCGATTCTGGCTTTTGGGTTGCTTGTGCGGCGCACGATCGAGGGTGCCACGCCGTCGGCCACTGAAAATGCGCACCAGATCGATCGCGCATTGCTCCACCTGCTCATCAACGATGCCGGCGAAGCCATCGCGATTACGGACAGGTTGGGCAAGCTCATAACGGCTAACGGTTTGTTCGAGGATTATATGGGTAGGCTCGCCGCCCCGCCGTCCCTTGGATTGGGCGCGGCGGCCGAGGCGCAGCTTACCGCCGCCGCCCGTGATGCCTGGCGGGATGGCGAGGCGGCGGTCGATGGCCTCGTCGCCAATGGCGGCGAGTTTGCGCTCCGTCTCGTTCGTGCCGGAGCGAACGAGGATTATCTGATCTGGTATTTCCAGCCGCGTGGGCAGGATCATGCGGTACGTTCGGCGCACCGGTTCATCGAAGGTGAGGGCGGGGACCGGCTTGCGCGATCCGGGCTGATGATCGCCCTTGTCGATGGCACTGGGCTGCTGCTCGCAGCGAATGGAGCGCTCAAGGAGCGGTCTGGCGCAGAGGTTGGTGAGCCGTTTCAATCGGCTCTTTGCGAAGGCGCCGATCGATTGGTTCGCTTTTCGCGAGAAGGGGAGGAGGGTTCCCCGCTGCGGTTGATCGCGGTTCCGCTCAGCCCCCAGCTCGAAGCCGGGCCGGTCGCGATCCTGCTGCTTGACGAGCCGCTCGGGAGAGGCGCGGGGGGCAGCGAAGCCAGTGCCGCGCCAGTCCACATTCAGGGCTTGCTGGCGATGCTGCCGCTCGGGCTTGCCCTTGTCGATCGGGACGGCCGTTTCCTGTTCATGAATGACGCTTTCCGCCGTGTTGCCGCGGTAGGTCCGGATGAGTCGCCGGTCTACCCGGGCGATCTGGTGGTCAAGGAGGACAAGGCCGCCGTTTCCGAGGCGATCCGCCGCTTCGCCGCCGGCCGCTCGCTTGCAGGAGACATTGCCATCCGGCTCGCCCAGAAGCCCGAAGAGCCGATCGCGCTTACCATCGCCACCGCACGCGGCCTCGGCGAAGCGGCCGTTCTGCTGAGCCTCAAGGATAATAGTGAGGAATCGCGCCTCAAGCGGCAAGTCGCGCAGGCAACCAAGATGCAGGCGGTAGGCCAGCTCGCTGGCGGCGTCGCGCACGACTTCAACAATATTCTTACCGCGATTATCGGCCATTGCGACCTGATGATGATGCGCCACACGCCCGGCGACAGCGATTATGACGATATCCAGCAGATCAAGCACAACTCCAACCGCGCCGCGAGCCTGACCCGCCAGTTGCTTGCCTTCTCGCGCCAGCAAACGCTTCGTCCGCAGGTTCTTCAGCTTCCCGACGTCATCTCGGAAATTTCGAATCTGCTGAAGCGCCTGCTCGGAGAGACGGTGAAGCTCGAGGTCAAGCATGGCCGCAACCTCGGCCCGGTTCGCGCCGATCCGGGGCAGCTCGAGCAGGTGATCGTCAACCTTGCCGTCAATGCGCGCGATGCAATGCCGGGGGGCGGCGTGCTGACGCTCCAGACCTATGGCATCTCGGCGGCCGAGGCGCGCCGCATCGACAGCGACGTTCTGCCTGCCGCCGACTATACGGCGCTTAGCGTTTCCGACACCGGCACGGGTATTCCGCTGGATGTGCTCGGCAAGATCTTCGAGCCCTTCTTCACCACCAAGGAGGTGGGCAAGGGCACCGGCCTCGGCCTCTCCACCGTCTACGGCATCGTCAAGCAGTCGGGCGGCTTCATTTTTGCCGATTCGGTCCTCGGCAAAGGCACCACCTTCACCATCTATCTTCCCGTTCATCATAGCGAGCGGGAAAAGGAGGAGCCTGCCGCTCCGGTCGCTAAAGCCAAATCGCCAGAACTTTGGGGTACCGGAACGATTCTTCTGGTCGAGGATGAGGCAATGGTGCGTGCAGTGGCCGAACGCGCGCTCACGCGCCAGGGCTATCAGGTGCTCACCGCCACCAATGGAGAGGAAGCGCTTGAGCTTCTCGAGGCGAACGGGAAGGAAGGTCAGACCATCGATCTGCTCATCTCAGACGTGGTCATGCCGATGATGGACGGGCCCACGCTGGTCGGGCATGCCCGCGAGCGCTTCCCCGATCTGCCGATCCTGTTTATGTCCGGCTATGCCGAAGAGCAGCTCCGTCAATCGATCAGCATCGAGCATGTTTCGTTCCTGCCTAAGCCCTTCTCCGTGCAGCAACTTTGCGAGGCTGCGCGCGACACTGTGGCCCAGGCGAACGATCGCTGAGAAATCATTGACCATCCGGCGCATCAGCCGTTATGTCCGTCGCCGAGATGTCGGGCCGCTCCATTCTGATTATCGAAGACGAGCCGCTGATCGCGATGATGCTCGAAGATTTTCTCGAAAGCCTTGGACACAGCCCCGCCGGGACCGCCGACAATATCGATGACGCACTGGCTTCGGTGGATCGCGGCGGGTTCGATCTCGCAATCCTCGATGTTAATCTCGGGCGTGACGAATGCTGGCCGGTGGCGGACAAATTGCTCGAACGCGGAATTCCTTTTATCCTCGCCACGGGCGGGCATGTGAGTCCGCCGCCCGAAAACTATGCTCGGGCGTTGACCCTCATAAAGCCCTTCACTCTCGATTCAGTGCGTGAGGTTCTGGCAGCCACAGATTAAAAGTTCTCCTCTTGTTCTCATGGAACAAACGATGTACGGAGAAGGACGTTGATCGCGTCATTCTCTGACCATAGAGGGAAACAAGGCATATGGCAGCCCAGCTCAAACTGATCGGTTCCGACAAGGAAGCAGCGAATATGGACAGGCAGAAAGCCCTCGAAGCCGCACTGGCGCAGATCGACCGCGCCTTCGGCAAGGGCTCGGCGATGAAGCTGGGATCGCGCGAGGCGATCGAGATCGAGGCGGTTTCGAGCGGCTCGCTTGGGCTCGATATCGCGCTCGGCATCGGCGGCTTGCCGCGCGGCCGCGTCGTCGAGATTTTCGGTCCGGAAAGCTCGGGCAAGACCACGCTGGCGCTCCATGCGATCGCCGAAGCGCAGCGCAGCGGCGGCACCGCCGCCTTCATCGATGCCGAACATGCGCTTGATCCGGCCTATGCCAAGAAGCTGGGCGTCGACATTGATGAGCTGATCGTTTCGCAGCCGGACACGGGTGAACAGGCGCTTGAGATTGCCGATACGCTGGTTCGCTCCAACGCGATTGATGTGCTGGTGATCGACTCGGTTGCCGCGCTGGTGCCGCGCGCTGAAATTGAAGGCGAGATGGGGGACAGCCATGTCGGCTTGCAAGCCCGGCTGATGAGCCAGGCGCTTCGCAAAATCACCGGCTCGATCAGCCGTTCGAAGTGCCTCGTCATCTTCATCAACCAGATTCGCATGAAGATCGGCGTGATGTACGGTTCGCCCGAAACCACTACGGGCGGCAACGCGCTGAAATTCTACGCTTCCGTCCGCCTCGACATTCGCCGGACCGGCGCGATCAAGGATCGTGACGAGGTGATCGGCAACACCACGCGCGTCAAGGTGGTCAAGAACAAGGTCGCCCCTCCGTTCAAGCAGGTCGAGTTTGACATCATGTATGGCGAGGGCGTCTCCAAGGTGGGCGAGATCCTCGATCTTGGCGTCAAAGCGGGGCTGGTGGAGAAGTCCGGCGCATGGTTCAGCTACGATTCTGTCCGCATTGGCCAGGGACGAGAGAACGCCAAGGCGTGGCTCAGGGAAAATGTTGAACAGGCAGCCCGGCTCGAGGCTCAGATCCGCGCCAATGCCGCCGGCGTCGCTGATGCGATGATGGCTGGTCCTTCCGAGGATGACGATCTGTAATCAAACGCCCGCGGATGGCCCTCTCTGGTGTGACAAGAGGGCCTCAAAGTGTCGGAGAAGCCCGATGCCCGTTCTTAACTATGTCGAACTTCCCGTGTCCGACATCGAAGCCAGCGCGGCCTTCTTCGAGCAGGCATTTGGCTGGGAGCTGAAGCGCTTCGGTCCCGGTTACGCCGCCACCACCACCGGGCTCACGGACCTGGGCCTGCAAGGCGATCCCAAGGCGCAGACCGCCGTACCCTTGCCGGTGATCGAGGTGGATGATCTCCAGGCTGCGTTGGTGGCCGCGCAAAAAGCGGGCGGCGAGATTACGCATCCTATCTTCACATTCCCTGGGGGCGCTCGCTTTCATGTCCGTGAGCCTTCCGGGACCGAGCTCGCGGTCTGGACCTCGACCAGCCAATGGGATGGTGCCGAGGAAGACATGTTCGTCGGTGAAAAGAAGCAGGACTACCGCCCGGGATAGAGCTTTTCGGCGGCGCTGGACTTTTTCGGCGCTTCGTTGCTCGTTCGAAGCTCGGCCCAACCGATTGGTGCGCGCGCCGCTATGCTCTCAATGCTGACCGAGCGATCGAGCCAATCCTGCCCGCAAGCTCGGCCGGTCCGGAGACATGACGTCGTCTACACGCCAGCCGCCGGCAGCGAGACGCAATCGCAACGTAACCAGGCGGTCGGCATCGGTGCTGCCGGTGAAATGGTTGCGGATGACTACGTCGGCCCTGCTGCCGTGCTGGGTGATGGACTGAATTCGCGTCACCAGACCTTCGCTATCTTGGCAATCGCAAAAAGGATCGCCATCCAGATAAGGAACGTCCTGATCCCCCGCCGCCTTGCGGTCGGCACGAATCAACCCGCCCAGTTCAGGCGTGAAGAATGACAGGAATGTGCGATCGTCATTTCTTCCCACGCGCTCATATGCAAGGATGTTTTCGACGAACTGGCGCACGCGCCGATCGGGTGGAGATGCCTGAGCCGACGCTGACGGATGACGGGCCATAATTGTAAAAAGCAACGCCGCTATGATGCTCGCTGCCTTCCACCGCTTCATGACAAGTTCTCCATTCTCGTTCTTCTCTCCCCGGGGCAGCAGATCGAAGCGCCGCCATCTTCCATCCTCGCCGACTCTTGCCTAAGTGGACGAAATGACCTCGACCAACGAAATCCGCCGCTCCTTCCTGGATTATTTCGGAGGCGAGGGCCATGCCCCGGTCGCCTCCGCGCCGCTGGTGCCGCATAATGATCCCACGTTGATGTTCGTCAACGCCGGGATGGTGCCGTTCAAGAACGTCTTCACCGGGCTCGAAACGCGGCCTTATTCCACCGCCACCTCATCGCAGAAATGCGTGCGTGCCGGCGGCAAGCACAATGATCTGGATAATGTCGGCTATACCGCGCGCCACCACACATTTTTCGAGATGCTGGGCAACTTCTCGTTCGGCGATTATTTCAAGGAGCGCGCGATCTCGCTGGCTTGGAATTTGATCACTGGCGAATGGAAGGTCCCGGCCGATAAGCTCACCGTTACCGTCTATCATACGGACGACGAAGCATTCGATCTCTGGCGCAGGATCTCCGGCCTGCCGGAGGCCCGGATCATCCGCATCCCGACCTCGGACAATTTCTGGGCGATGGGCGATACCGGCCCCTGCGGGCCCTGTTCGGAGATCTTCTACGATCATGGCGAGCATATCTGGGGCGGCCCGCCGGGATCGCCGGAGGCTGATGGCGACCGGTTCGTCGAGATCTGGAACCTTGTTTTCATGCAATATGAGCAGGTCGATTCCGAGACGCGGGTCGAGCTGCCGCGGCCCTCGATCGATACCGGCATGGGTCTGGAGCGGATCGCAGCCGTGCTCCAGGGCGTGCACGACAATTACGACACCGACACCTTCAAGGCGCTGATCGGCGCCTCGGCTGAGCTCACCCATGTCGATCCGGCGGGTGAGATGAAGGCATCCCATCGGGTAATCGCGGACCATCTCCGTGCTTCCGGCTTCCTTGTTGCCGACGGCGTGCTGCCGGCCAATGAAGGTCGCGGCTATGTGCTGCGCCGGATCATGCGCCGCGCGATGCGTCATGCTCATCTGCTGGGTGCCAAGGAGCCGCTGATGCACCGGCTGGTCCCGGCGCTGGTCTCGGAAATGGGGGCGGCTTACCCTGAGCTGGTCCGCGCTCAGCCGCTGATCGAGGAAACGCTGAAGCTCGAGGAGACGAAGTTTCGCCAGACTCTGGAAAAGGGGCTTCTCCTACTTGGCGAAGCGACCGCAAGATTGAGCCCTGGCGCGACGCTGCCCGGAGACGTCGCCTTCCGGCTCTACGATACCTATGGCTTTCCCTATGATCTCACCGAGGACGCTCTGCGCGCACAAGGCTTTGGCGTGGACCGCGGTGGCTTCGATCAGGCCATGGCCGCGCAACGGGCTGCGGCGAGGGCTGCCTGGAAGGGCTCGGGCGAAAAGGCTTCCGACGAAATCTGGTTCGACATTGCCGAGGAGGCCGGCGCTACCGAGTTCACCGGCTATATTTCGAACCAGGGTGAGGGTCAGGTCGTCGCGCTGATCCGGAACGGCGTGCGGGTTGATAGCGCGGGGGTGGGGGAGGACGTCATCATCCTCACCAACCAGACGCCCTTCTATGCCGAAAGCGGCGGCCAGCAGGGCGACAGCGGGATAATTTCCGGTGACAAGGAGCTGATCGCCAAGGTCAGCGACACCTCGAAGCCGCTTGGCCGCTTGCACGCGCATCGGGTGACGATCGAAAGCGGCGTCGTGGCCGTGGGGGACAGCGTGCATCTCGCGATCGATGCCGAACGGCGTGCCCAGATCCGGGCCAATCACAGCGCCACGCACCTCCTGCATGCGGCCCTCCGCCATCGATTGGGCAATCACATCAGCCAGAAGGGCAGTCTGGTTGCCGCCGATCGGCTTCGTTTCGACTTTTCTCACCCGCGTCCGCTGACGCCCGAGGATATCGCCGCGATCGAAACGGAAGTGAACGCCCATATTCGCGAGAATGAAAGTGTGATCACGCGGCTGATGTCGACTGATGAAGCGATCGCAGCCGGCGCGATGGCGCTGTTCGGCGAGAAATATGGTGACGAGGTCCGCGTTCTCTCGATGGGTAAAGCCACTGACGGCAGCTATTCGGTCGAGCTGTGCGGAGGTACGCATGTTTCGGCGCTTGGCGACATTGCGCTTTTCAAGATCATTTCCGAAAGCGCGGTCGCTTCGGGTGTCCGGCGTATCGAGGCGCTCACCGGCGAGGCCGCACGGCAATGGCTCACCCATCGCGAAGATCGCCTCAGGGAAGCCGCCGCTGCGTTGAAAGCGGCACCCGATGGGTGCCGCAACGTGTCGTGGCGCTGCTTGACGAACGTCGCCGGCTCGAGCGCGAGCTTGCCGAGGCCAAGAAGGCGCTGGCGCTCGGCGGCGGCGCGAAGCAGGAGGCCGGCCCGGAACAGGTCAATGGTCGCGCTTTCGTCGGCCAGCTGATCGAAGGGCTTGATCCCAAGGGGCTGCGCAGTCTGGTCGATGAAAACAAGGCGCGCATCGGCAGCGGCGTCGTTGCACTCATCGCCATCAACGATGGCCGGGCGAGTGTAGCAGTCGGCGTCACCGATGATCTTAGCGGCTCGATCAATGCGGTTGATCTGGTGCGAACCGCGGTCGCGGCGCTCGGCGGGCAGGGCGGCGGCGGTCGACCCGACATGGCGCAAGGCGGCGGCCCCGACGCCGCGCAAGCGTCCGCTGCAATGGCAGCGATCCGGGCTGCGCTGGAGGAGCGCGCGGCGGCCGCCTGAGGCTCAGCTCTCGCCGATACGCCGCCGCCATATCGGTGGCTCGCGATCCGTCTGGGACAGGTTCATGATGTGCGTGCGTAGCTCCGCGCGTTTCTCGTGGATCGAGGCGATCACCGGGCCCATCGCAACGCCAAGATCGACGAGCACCGCCTCGGAAAGCTGGAGCGAACTTTCGATCGTTTCGGGCACGGCGTCGGTGGCGCCTGCCCGGTAAAGCTCTGCCGCATGGCTCGGATCGCGCGCGCGCGCGATCAGCGCGAGCTCGGGAAATTCTTTGCGAAGCCGGGAAATGATGCGGACGGCCTGCACCGGATCGTCCATGGTCAAGACCACCGCAGCGGCATTGGCAATATCCAGCTTTTCGATCATTCCCGGCCTCGCGATATCGCCAAATATGGTCGTGCAACCCTGCGCTCGTGCCTCGGACACCACATCGATATCAGCATCGATCGCCACATAAGCGCGGGCATGCGCGGCAAGCATTTGCGCCACGAGCTGGCCCACACGGCCGCATCCGATGATGACGGTGCGTTTCCCCCTGCCGCTGTCGATATCCTCAGCTCCGTCTCGGCGTCGCAGCTCCATTCGCCTCGCAAGGTCATGCCCAATTCGTGCGAGCAATGGAGTGATCGTCAGCCCAAGCGCGGTGACGATCTGCCAGAACTGTGCCGTATCCGCCTCGATGAGCGCGGCCTGGGCGGCTGCACCGAGTACGATCAGCGTCGTCTCGGAAGGTGAGGCCATCAGGAGTGCCGTTTCCCACGCGACACCGCGCTGCGAGCCGGCGACGCGCAACAGCATCCCCGTGACCATGATCTTGACGAGGACCACGCCGACCACCGCTCCGACCAGCGCAAGCCAGTTCGCGACAATAACCTTCAGATCCAGGCTCATACCGACTGTGATGAGGAAGATACCGAGCGCAAGCCCCTTGAAGGGAGCTGTCATCAGCTCGACTTCGCTATGATAGTCGGTCTCTGCTATCAGCACGCCGGCGAGCAGCGCGCCGACGATGGGCGAGAGGCCCGCAGCGGTGGTGGCCAGACTGGCGAGGATCACTACCAGCAGGCTGGCGGCGAGAAACAGCTCGGGGCTTTTCGTGCGCGCCGCCTGCGCGAACAGCGAGGGCAATAGCAGGCGCCCGGCGAAGAACATCGCGGCGACGGTCGCGACGCCGATGAGCACGGTCTGGACCAGCCCGTCCAATCCGCCATTCTGCGCATGTGGCGCCATGGCCCCGAGCAGGAATACGATCGGCACCAGGGCTAGATCCTCGAACAGCAACATTGCAAAGGCGCTGCGGCCCACCGGGCTTGACGTGCCGGCCATCGGCAGCACAAGGGCGGTTGAGGATAGGGCCAGGGCTAGGCCAAGCCCAAGCGATCCTGTCCAAGGCTGGCCGAAGACATGCATGCCGAGCCCGATCGCAAGCGCGCCGAGAATCAGTTCGGCGCTGCCGAGCCCGAAGACGAGTTGCCGCATCGCCCAAAGCCTTCGGAAGGACAGCTCAAGACCGATCGAGAACAGCAGCAGGATGATGCCGAACTCGGCGAACGGCTCGATCGCGTGCGGATCGGTGATGGTGACATGATAAAGCCAAGGCGCCTGTGGAACCAACGTGCCGAGCCCTGCCGGCCCTACGAGTGCGCCGACCAGGATGAAACCGATGACCGGATTGATCCGGAAACGCGCGAATGCCGGAATGATAAGGCCGGCCGCGCCAAGGATCACAAGCGCATCACTGAAACCGGTGGATGCGAGCTGTAGCGGCATGGCCGCATCTTCGCGGCATCAGGCGACGATTGCTAGCCTCAACTGGCGTATTCGCTAACTAAGCGGCCTGGCCTTCGAATTGCAGGCGTGCAAGCCGCGCATAAAGTCCGTTGCGGTTGACGAGGCTCTCATGATCGCCCTGCTCGACGATGCGCCCGTGATCCATCACGATGATGCGATCCGCAGCGCGGACGGTAGCGAGTCGATGTGCGATCACGATGGTCGTCCGGCCTTTCATGAGGCGATCGAGCGCCCGCTGAACAAGCTGTTCGGATTCGGCATCGAGCGCGGAGGTCGCCTCGTCGAGAAGCAGCAGCGGCGCGTCGCGCAGCAGTGCGCGGGCGATGGCGATGCGCTGGCGCTGACCGCCCGAAAGCCGTGCGCCGCCTTCGCCCATGAAGGTATCCAGCCCGTCGGGGAGCGCCCTGAGGAAGGCCGAAGCATTGGCGGCGTCGGCGGCAGCCCACAGCTCGTTATCGCTCGCCTCCCATCGCCCATAGCGCAGATTGTCGCGCGCGGAGGCAGCAAAAATCACGGTCTCCTGCGGAACCATGGCGATGCGCGCGCGAATGTCGGCTGGGTCGGCCTGGGGCAGCGGTACCCCGTCCAACGCCACCGTGCCTCGTTCGGGATCATAGAAACGCTGGGCCAGCAGAAACAAGGTCGACTTGCCCGCGCCCGAAGGGCCGACGACCGCTACCAGTTCACCCGGACGCACTGACAGGCTGAAGTCGTCAAGCGCTTTGACTTCGGGGCGCGATGGATAGCGGAACTCGACATGATCGAACAGCAATGCGCCGGCAGCGGGCAACGGCAACGGCTTCGGGTCGGCAGGCGCACGGATTTCCGGCTGTTCAGCGAGCAATTCGGCGATACGGCCCGCCGCGCCTGCGCCGCGCAACAGATCGCCATAGGTCTCGGTAAGGCTGCCGAAGGCGCCCGCGACCAAACCTCCGGTAATCACGAAAGCTGCGATCGAACCCCCGGACAATCTGCCCGAGGCGACATCCAGCGCACCCTCCCACATGATCACCGTGATCGATCCGAACACCAGCGCGATGATGACCGCAGTCATGATCGCGCGCAGGCGAATGCGGCGACGCGACGTTTTGAAGGCATTGTCAACCGCTAATCCGAAACGCTCGGCCTCCCGCCGTTCTTGCCCGAAAGCCTGTACGATCTTCATCGCACCCAGCGTTTCCGAGACGATCGTTCCGACATCGGCAATACGATCCTGCGTGCTGCGCGAAAGCGCGCGCACCCGGCGCCCCAGCGTGACGATCGGGATGATGATGAAGGGGATACCGAGCAGCAGCATCCCGGCAAGCTTCGGAGCAAGCGTCACCAGATAGACGATGCCGCCGACGCCCATCACGAGATTGCGAAGCGCCACGGAGACCGTGCTGTTGACAATTTGTTCGATGATCGACGTGTCCGCAGTCAAACGCGAGGCGATCTCCGCAGGCCGATTTTCCTCGAAAAAGCGCGGCGCCAGTCTCAGGAGATGGCGTTGAACGGCGACGCGTATGTCCGCTACCACGCGCTCGCCCAGCCAGGAGACGAAGTAAAAGCGGCTCGCCGTTGCAATGGCGAGCACGACAACGATCAGCAGCAGATAGCGAAAATAGCGGGCGATATCGCCGCCCTGGGCTGCGAAGCCGCGATCGATCACCAGCCGGAAGCCGCTGGGGATCGCCAGCGTGGCCGCGGCAGCCGTGATCAGCGCGATGATGGCCAGCATGATATGGCCCGGATAGCGCGCGGCGAATCCCCAGATCAGCCGGAGATTGCCGATCTTGCGCTGCGGTAACCCCTTACTTGTCTCCACCATTGCTGCCGCCTAGCAGGACCGTGAAAATGTCTCAATGCGGCACCACATCAGTCTTACCGCGTTGCAACGTTAATGGAAAACCCGCTACGAGCTGTTACCCTGCGGGTGGAGGACTTTTTTTGATGCTGTATGACAGCTATGAAATTCAACGCTCTTTGCTGGCGGGCGCGAGCGCGTTCGCGAATATCAGCGCGGAGTGGCTGCAAAACCCAATTAATCCGTTGTATTACAGTGGTTTCGCGCCCGTGCTTGCTTCGGGTTTTGAGGTATTCGCGCATGCTTCGGCGCTACGCGGCAAGCCCCAGTTCGGGCTTGGTGAGACCATCATCGATGGTAAGCCAGTTCCGGTGCGCGAGGAAATCGTGCTTCGCAAACCATTCGGGCAACTCAAGCGGTTCGTGCGCGAAGGTGTGGAAGGCGGACCGAAACTGCTGATCGTCGCGCCGATGTCGGGGCATTATGCGACGCTTCTGCGCGGCACGGTGGAGCGCATGCTGCCGCGCCATGAGGTTTACATTACCGATTGGCGAGACGCCAAGCTTGTGCCGATGGACGAAGGCAGCTTCGATCTTGACGATTATATCGATTATCTAATCGAGTTCCTTGAGGCGATCGGGCCCGGTGCGCATATGCTGGCGGTCTGTCAGCCAGCCGTACCAAGCTACGCCGCGGTCTGCCTGATGTCTGAGGACAAAAACCCTTGCCTCCCGCGCACGCTGACCATGATGGGCGGTCCGATCGATACGCGCGAGGCGCCGACCGAGGTGAACACCGTCGCCACTCAGCGTCCGCTCGCCTGGTTTCAGAACAATGTCGTCCTTACCGTGCCGGTGCTTTATCCCGGGGCAGGTCGCCGGGTTTATCCTGGCTTTCTGCAGTTGACCGGCTTCATGGCGATGAACTTGGGAAATCACCTGGTCAGCCACTGGCAGATGTTCAAGCACCTCGTCGAGGGCGACGAGGAAAGTGCGGAAGCCACCAAGGCCTTCTATGATGAATATCGCTCCGTTTGCGATATGGATGCCAAATTCTACCTCCAGACGATCGAGACGGTGTTCCAGCAGCACAGCCTCCCTAAAGGAGAGATGATGCATCGGGGCCGCCGCGTGGACCCCGCCGCGATCAAGGATGTCGCTCTTCTGGCGATTGAGGGAGAACGGGACGATATTTCAGGCCTCGGCCAAACCAAGGCGGCGCTGACGCTCGCGACCGGTCTCGACAAGGCCAAGAAGAAATATCTGATGGCAAAGTCAGTAGGCCATTACGGCATTTTCAATGGCCGCCGCTGGCGCGAGCAGATCGCGCCCGTCGTCGACGAATGGATTGCGACGCACGCGGCCTGAATGAATAAACGCCGCCTTGAGGTTGCCATCGAGCGCTGGCCCATTGCAGGCGCTTTCACGATCTCACGCGGCGCCAAGACCCATGTCGACGTGGTGCTCACCACCATTGTCGGAGAGCATGGCACTGGTCGCGGCGAGGCCACCCCAATCTATTATCACGGCGAAACGCCGGAGTCGGTAGTCGCCCAGATAGAGTCGGTGCGGGCCGAGATTGAGGCAGGGAGCGGAAGAAGCTCGCTACAACAACTCCTCTCCCGAGGAGCCGCGCGGAATGCGCTCGACGCCGCGCTGTGGGATCTCGACGCAAAGGAAAGCGGCAGACCAGCCTGGCAGCTGGCGAGGCTGCCCACTCCTTCGCCTTTGACGACGGCTTTCACCATCTCGCTGGGGACCGCTGAGCAAATGAAGCGCGACGCGGCCGCCGCAGCTATGCGTTACCCGTTGCTCAAGCTGAAGCTGGCGGGCGAGGGCGATATCGAACGGGTGGCAGCGGTTCGCGAAGGCGCGCCACGCGCCAGACTGATCGTCGATGCGAACGAAGCATGGACGGGCCGAGACATCGTCGCGGAAGCTGCGGCGTTGGCTGCTTTCGGCGTGGAATTGATCGAGCAACCGGTGCGCGCGGGCGAAGATGCAGCACTCGACGGACTGCAGAGCCCAATCCCCTTTTGCGCCGACGAAAGTTGCCAGGATCGCGCGGATCTTGCCCGCTGCGCCGGGCGCTACGCCGCGATCAACATTAAGCTCGACAAAGCCGGCGGATTAACCGAGGCACTGGCGCTGGCGCAGGAAGCGCGAGACATGCAGCTGGACCTGATGGTCGGTTGCATGTTGTCGACATCGCTTGGCGTGGCGCCCGCCTTTCTCCTCGCGCAAGGAGCGCGCTGGGTCGATCTTGACGGCCCGCTCTTGCTTGCTACGGATCGGGAGCCCGCCATCGATTTCGAAGGCGGGTGCATGCACGCGCCCGAACCAAAGCTGTGGGGTTAAAGGGCCACCTCGGCGATCTTGTCCTTATAGTCGGCTTTCGGATCTGCCCCGAACAAACGCTTGATCCCTGCCGTCATGCTGGAGGCGTTCAGCCAGATCATCGCAGTTTCCGTATCGAGCCGGAGCAGACATAGCTTCGGATCCTCCCGTCCGCCATCGTACCAAGCCGCGATGTGGCTGTTCCAGAGCCGGTCGATCACCTCAGTGCTCCGCTCGATCGAAAGCGCGCCATGAACGGTTGCAAACAGGTCGTGACCTTTGGCGACATAATGCGCCATAGCGCGGTTGGATTGACCAAGGCCCTTCACCAGTCCGTTGTCCGTCGTGGTAAAGAACCATAGCGGGCCATGATCTCCCTCGAAAAAGGCGGTCATGGGCTGGCCGTGGCCATCGCGCTCGCCCGCCACGCCAAGGATCATCACCGGGCTCGCCTTCAGCTCCTTCCAGAAGCGGGCTTCGATCTCGGCATCGTCCGCCATTTCGATACTCCATCCTATTTTGGTATGAAGGCAGAACGGCAATGAGATGGGCTTGTTCCGAATGCCCCCCTGGACAGCTGTTTCGTCATGGACGGTTATTAACCATGGCTGCGGCCTCGGATTCGGTGACCGCGCGCGCTAGAAGCGAAAGATGCCGAGGCAACGAACCAACAGACGCCTTGCGAAACAACAACGGGAAGCGATGAGCTTCTTCCTGCTGAGCTACGCGGCGGCCTTCATCATCCTCTATGGCTTCGTCGTCTAATCGCAGGCCTTGTGCAAACGCCAGGCAAGCCACGCCGCGCCCAAGGTGGCCAGGGCGACCATGAGCAGCGTATCCGCCACCGAAACCCCAAAGTGGAGCAGGATCGCGAGGAGGATCGCGGCCAGCGTCATGGCGCCGGAATTTACGATATTGTTCGCTGCGACTGTGCGGGCGGTCTGCGATTTGGGCACCGTCGTCGTCAGAAACGCGTAAAGCGGCACGACAAACATGCCGCCTGCCACCGCAATACCGAACAAATCGAAAGTAAGCCTGTCGGCGCGGTGGATTTTAAGGAACTCGGAAAGGGTGAGCAGGCTGCTACTCTCCGACGCCGGCCAATATTTGACGGAGTGATAGAGGTCCAGGACGAACAGGCCCATCACGATCGCCGCCCCGGGTGCGAAGCGGGCCGATACTTTCCCGCCCAGCATGCGGTTGATCGCGACCGAACCTAGCGCGACGCCGACGGAGAACACCGCCAGCATGGCAGTCGCCACACCTTCGTCCGCGCTCAGTACATTCTTCACCAGCGGGGGGAACTGAGCCGCCAGAATGGCCCCGATCGCCCAGAAGAAACTGATGGCGATGATCGCCAAGAATAGCCGGCGGATGTGCATCGTCGCCGAGACTAGCCGGATCGAAGAGCGGATCACGTGCAGGTCGATCAGCTGATTGGGAACTTCCGGCGGGGCGGGGGGGACCATGCCGCCCGTGAAACGTCCGATCACTGCCATGGCAATCACGAGCAGTGCCATCGTCCAGCTTGGCAAATGACCGTCATTGATCATGCCTTGCAACGCACCGCCGACGATCGTGCCGACCAGAATGGCGATATAGGTGGTCGCTTCAACGAGTCCGGTGCCGGGAAGCACCTCGTCGGGTTTCAGGTGCTGCGGCAAGATCGCATATTTGATCGGCCCGAAGAAGGTGGAGTGCACGCCCATAGCAAACAGCGCGACCAGCATCAGCGGGATCGAATGGACCACGAGCCCGAGCCCGCCAACGCACATGATCACGATCTCGGCCGTCTTGACGAGCCGGATGATGCCCGCTTTGTCGCGCCAGTCGGCTAGCTGGCCGGACAAGGCAGAGAAGAGAAAGAAAGGCAGGATGAAGATGCCGGCTGCGACCGCGTTGAATACGGCTTCCTTGGTTGGATCCGCATAGATCGCATAGGTGACCAGCATCACCATCGCGGTCTTGTAGAGATTGTCGTTAAAGGCGTTGAGAAATTGCGTGACGAACAGGGGCAGAAAATTCCGCCGTGCGAGAAGCCGGAAGGATGGCGTCATGACCGGATTTAGGCGCGCGGCATCCCTGTTGGCATAGCCGGGGCCTTAGCGGAGCCTACCTTATGGGTAAAGCCAGTAGCGCGATCACCGCGAAGGGGAGGCTGCGATCATGGCCTGTTCGCGGCCCTGCGCCCCTGCCACCAGTTGAGGAATCAACACGGTTTCAGGCATGTTACGCCAATATTTCTTGGGCATTTCCCCGCACATCGCACCGATTTTCAGCCGCACGGGATTGAAGATGGCGCTGTAGTAGGTCCGCCAGATTTCCTCGATGGGATCGCCTTGCGGCGCGTCGCACCTGCGCGCAGGCGGCCCTTCCATCAGCGTTTCCGTATCCCAATGTAGCGCACCAATCGGTGTGAGAATCGACCAGTGCATGCTTGTGAAGCGGCGCACGAAGAACCCAGCGTTGCGCCTTAGAATGAAATGCTCGGGTTCGAACCAGGCGACAAAGCGTGTCGCCTCGCCTTGGCCGATCTCGCGAAATCGAACGAATGCCCGCATCTTATGAACGTCGCGTCGGACGGCGCGGGCCCGCTGGACGAGCCGCCGGATCAGCGGATCGGCCTCATCTCCCAGTGCACCCGAATTAACTCTTAGGCGCAGCAGAAGCGTATAAAGCAGGGTAAAGCGTTCGGGATCACGATGGCACAGCACTGTTTGGGCGAGATCGACGAACGCACGCGGCACATTGAATGCCGGAGCAGTGGGTGAGGGCGGAGGGCTGCCGCCAGCGAAGAGATCACCTTCCTCAGCGCCCACCTGCCATCCAATCTGATCGGCAAAGAGATTCGCGGCGCAGCAGGCGCGTGCGGCATCGCGCCAGCCTTCAAAATCATCGGGCGCCGAGAGCGTGATGCGATAGATCATGCTGCAAACAACTCTAGCTGCTTGGCTTTAGGAACGAGGCGCCGTTCGAGATCGGCACGATCAACCAGAGCAGTTGGTTGCCAGCCTTCCGCGATGACGAAGGGGCGGATTTTCACGATCGAGCTGGTGAGACGGGCGACATCTTCCAGCCGCAACCTGCGCCAGCGTCGCGCGGTGAGGATTGCATCGACCGCGCGAACGCCCAGCCCCGGCACGCGAAGCAACGCTTCCCGCTGCGCATGGTTGACGTCGACCGGAAAGCGATCACGAAAGCGGAGCGCCCAGGCCAGCTTGGGATCGATGTCGAGCCGAAGCATGCCCGAAGCGTCAGTCGCTTGGGCAACCTCCCTGGCGGCATAGCCGTAAAAGCGCATCAGCCAGTCCGATTGGTAGAGCCGGTGCTCGCGCATCAACGGGGGCCGCTTGAGCGGTAGGACGGCGCTTGCATCCGGGATGGGGCTGAAAGCGGAATAATAAACGCGACGCAACTTGAACCGATCGTAGAGCTGATTTGATTTTGCGATAATGGCGCGATCGTCGGCGTCGTCCGCGCCAATGATCATCTGGGTGGATTGCCCCGCAGGAGCGAAGTTCGGCGTTGATTCGTAGCGGCGGTTCGCATCGCGCATGTCTTCGGACCAGTCGCGCATGTCGCCCATGGCGGCTTCGATGCGAGGTGTTGATTTCTCCGGTGCCAGCCGCTCCAGGCCCAGCTCCGTCGGCAATTCGACGTTGATCGAGATGCGGTCGGCAAATTGTCCCGCCTGCCGGATCAGCGCAGGATCAGCGTCGGGAATGGTCTTCAAATGAATATAGCCGCGGAACTGGTGGTCGATCCTCAGCGCGCGCGCCACCGCCACGATCTGCTCCATCGTATAATCCGAACTGCGGATGATGCCGGAGGATAGGAACAGCCCTTCGATATAATTGCGCCGATAGAAATTCAGCGTCAGCTCAACCACTTCCCGCACAGTGAACCGCGCGCGCCGGACATTGGAGCTCTTGCGGTTGATGCAATAATGGCAATCGAAGACGCAGCCGTTGGTCAGCAGGATCTTGAGCAGTGAAATGCAGCGGCCGTCGGGCGCGTAGCTGTGGCAGATGCCCATGCCCTCGGTGGACCCGATGCCGGTCCGCTGACCCGAACTGTCGCGTTTCGAAGTGCCTGACGAAGCACAGCTTGCATCATATTTGGCGGCATCGGCTAAGATAGCCAGCTTTGCAGAGATGTCGAGGGAACCCATTTGTTCATGTTATGTTCTTTGTTCGGTGTTGTCCATGCCCGCCGACCAACGCGCGTGATTTAGGTGCCTGGTTTCAGGACCTGATCGCGGACGGTCGCCGAAATCGAGACGTCGGTCAACGACGGCGGAACTGCGGTTTCAGTGATCGTCTTCTCCGATACGACACCCATCGGAGTTATGTCGGATGTTGCGGCGGCATCGGCGTCACGGGCATCGCGAAGGTCTGAAGGATAGGAAGCAGGCGGTATGGCGTGAGTGACCGCTGGAGCTTGGACCTGTACACGCGGCCGTGCAACTGCTGTCCCGGCAAGGCCGAACACAATTGCGGATGCGATGAATATCGCTGGCTTCATGATCTTTCCCTCACGCGATCCTTGGTCTCCGTTTGGAGACTGCCACAGGGAACGACAGCCCGAACGCGGGAGCAAGCGCGTTAAGCATGATTTTCCACGCCGTTCCGTTTTGGAACAGCCGCATCTTGCGCAACGGATCACTCTGCCGCTGGTTCCCCGCCGTGCGATCTGCGTAATCTGAGGTGCAGGAGTTACTTGTTTTTGCCGTTGCCGCTCGATCCGTTACCGTTTCCACTCGACCCGTTGTTACCGCTCGAGCTGCTGGTGCTGCTTCCGGTTCCGCCCGATGTGGAACTGGTCGGACCGCCCCCTGTCGAGGTCGAACTCGTTCCGGTGGAGCCGGTGCTGGTTGAAGAGGTCGTGCTGCTTCCGGACGATGTGGAGCTGGTGCTTGACGAGGAACTTGTTGATGAACTCGGAGGACCACCAGAAGTACTGGTACTGCTCGTGCTTGTGGAGCTACTTCCTGAACCCGTTGAACCCCCCGACGTCGAAGTATCGGCCATCAGGCCGGCTTGACGCTGCAGCTCGTTATGGACGGCGTTGCCTACAGAGACCGTGGCAAAAGCGATGCCGCCGCCGAATACCGCCAGTAGCAGCGCATATTCCACTGCAGATGCGCCGCGCGTGTCGCGTAGAAATTTCGTCGCCCCCATGAGATCAACATGCGACAAAATGTTACGCCGCCGCCATAATTATTTTGACATACCACGTCCCTATACGGGACAGGGGATATGCACGGTCGCAAGGAGGGCTTGGGCTTCGCGGAAGCCAAATCCACGAGCCGGAACCAAAGCGGCTGCTTGCTATTATGCATCGCTTCGGGCCGATGGTTCAGGGGCGATACATGCAAAGGCCGCTCTTCTCGTTCCGTTAGAAACAGAGCGACAAGGAGCGGTGGCGTGAAGCGACTTGTTCGAGGAATTGTCCGATGACCTCATTGATCGTGCTTGCCGCAGCCGTTCCCGCGATATGGATGCAGGGGCTGGGGCAGGCTGGAGCCCCTGCCGTCTGCGTGCAGACGACCTATCATAAAGACGGCACGATCAGCGAGCAGTCGGTGCCCGACGATGGCAAGGGCTATAAGGCGGCCGTTGGCCGGTCGGGCGATTCCGTTGTGCAGAACAGCTCCGATCCGGCCGTCGCCTTCAACTCTTCAGCCGCAGCTTCGCATTCCGAGGATAGCAATAAGACGGCCAGCTTCCGCGGCAAGAATGGCGAGAGCATCACGGTCACGCGGAAGGACGGCGTGTGCCGGATCGCGATTACCGAACCCTGAGCAATATGGCTGTAGCTGCCTTGCCTGAGACGGAGCGCTTCAGAAGCTCTCCGCCGGCATCGCCATGATGCTTTCTGCACCCCCCTCGATCTTGCGGCGCGCGGCGCCGGCTTCAGGCAAAATTCGCTCCGCGTAGAAGCGCGCGGTGATCTGTTTGGCCTCGTGGAACGCCTTATCGCCTTCACCCGTGGCGAGCGCCGCCGACGAGACTCGCAGCATCTTGAGCCACATCCAGCCGAGTGCGACCACCCCCATGCATTGCATGTAAGGGTAAGCCGCCGCGCCGGCATTGTTGGGCGCAGCCATTGCGTTCTGGACAAGCCACATGGTTGCGGCCTGCAATTGGCCGAGCGCCTTTTGAAGCTGAGCGGCATAGTCTTTTGCGCCGGATTCTGCGGAGGCTGTTTCGATTTCCTCATTGACCAGCTTGAAGAAGAGCTGGACGGCACGGCCGCCATCCTTCGCCAGCTTGCGCCCGACGAGATCCATCGCCTGAACGCCGTTCGTGCCCTCATAAATCATCGCAATCCGCGCATCGCGAACAAATTGCTCCATGCCCCACTCGCGAATATAGCCGTGGCCGCCATAGACCTGCTGCGCCAACGTCGCGCAGTAATAGCCGAGATCAGTGATATAGCCCTTGATCACCGGCGTGAGCAGCGAGACCAGATCATCGGCTGCCTGGCGCTCGGATTCCTCCTGGGCGTGACGCGCGAGATCGACCTGTAGCGCAGCCCACAGGATCATTGCGCGGGCGCCCTCCAAATAGGCTTTGCATTCCATCAGCATGCGCCGCACGTCCGGATGAACAAGGAGCGTGTCCGCTTTCTCGTCCGGTTCAGCCGGGCCAGTCAGCGCACGGCCCTGACGGCGATCCTTGGCATATTGGACAGCATTTTGATAAGCGACCTCGCCTTGCGACAAGCCTTGAAGGCCGACACCAAGACGGGCGGCGTTCATCATGATGAACATGGCCGCAAGGCCCTTATTCTCCTCGCCGATAAGCCAACCCTTTGCGCCGTCATAGTTCATGACGCAGGTGGCGTTGCCGTGAATGCCCATCTTCTCTTCGATCGAACCGCACTGAAGCCTGTTGCGTTCGCCCGGATCGCCTGCTGCATCGGGAATGAACTTGGGTACGATAAAGAGCGAGATACCCTTCACATTGTCAGGCGCCCCGGCAATCTTGGCAAGCACGAGGTGGACGATGTTGGAAGTGACATCGTGTTCGCCAGACGAGATGAAAATCTTGGTGCCGGTGATTGCGTAGGTGCCGTCGCCATTGGGTTCGGCACGCGTGCGGATCATGCCGAGATCGGTGCCCGCGTGCGCTTCGGTAAGGTTCATCGTGCCAGCCCATTCGCCGGAAACCATTTTCGGCAGGTAGAGCGCCTTTTGCTCCTCGCTGCCCTTGACGAGCAGGGCTGAAATCGCGCCCTGGGTCAGCAGATTGTACATGGAAAACGCCATGTTCGAGGAGATGAGATACTCCTCGAATGCGGTGGCGATGACGTGCGGCAACGCCTGCCCGCCATATTGCTCCGGCGCGGCTAAAGTGGGCCAGCCGCCGGCGACGAACTGCTGATAAGCCTCCTTGAAGCCAGGTGGCGTCGTGACGCTGCCGTCTGGATTGCGTGTGCAGCCCTCCTGATCGCCGATGGCGTTGAGGGGAAAGAGCACCTCTTCACAAAGCTTGCCGCCTTCGGAAAGCACGGCCTCCACCAAGTCAGGTGTCGCCGAGCCAAAGCCGGGCAGATTGGCGTACCGATCCAGGCCCAGCACGCCGTCGAGCACATAGCGTGTATCACGGATGGGCGGGTGATAAAGCGGCATCGGATTCTCCTGTTCAAAGCTTGGCGGCGGCGTCGGCGGCACGGACGGTGTCGAGAAACGCCTCAAGTTCTGCTATCTGTGCTTCGATATCTTCCTGCTGGCGGCGAAGCTGGCCGATCTTTGCGTTGCATTTCTCGAGCGTGACCCGCCGTTGCGTGGCGCGACTGTCATTGATGTTATACAGGTCGATCATCTCGCGCGCTTCATCAAGGCTGAAGCCGACCCGCTTGGCGCGCAACAGCCAAGCAAGCCGAGCCCGATCCTGCCGCGAATAGATGCGTGCGAGCCCGTGGCGTTCGGGCGCGATCAGCCCCTTATCCTCATAGAAGCGCAAGGCGCGGGCAGTGACTCCGAACTCTTGCGTCAGTTCACTGATGGTGAATTGTTCGCGATTATGAGCGTCGGGGGTGTGAACGAGAGCGGCTGCCGGCATAACCGAGAACTAGCTGACGTTTACGTAAACGTCAACTGCATGATATGCACTTGAGGGCCGACGGAAGGAGGCTTGGCAGGAGCCGGTGCGACCTTCGGCATCGCTGCGGACCAGCTAACTCCGTTGTCGGGCAGCAGCATTCCCCGTCTGAACGAGATATAAGGATATCTTTATATTTGCTTTGAGCGTCCGCTCACGGTAAGGGGCGGCCGCTCATCGAGGAGATTGTTTGTGGCCACTGCCCCTGTAACTGAGTTCACCGACTACGCGGTCAAGGATATGTCATTGGCTGATTTTGGCCGGGCCGAGATCAATATCGCCGAGACGGAGATGCCGGGCTTGATGGCGCTGCGTTCGGAGTTTGGCGGGACGAAGCCGTTACAGGGCGCGCGGATCACGGGATCGCTGCATATGACGATCCAGACCGCTGTTCTGATCGAGACGCTGGTGGATCTGGGCGCCGAGGTGCGCTGGGCGACGTGCAACATCTTCTCGACCCAGGATCATGCCGCAGCGGCGATTGCCGCGCGGGGCATTCCCGTGTTCGCAATCAAGGGTGAAAGCCTGCAGGATTATTGGGATTATGTCGTGCGCATCTTCGACTGGGGCACCGACGAGACCTGCAACATGATCCTGGACGATGGCGGCGACGCCACTATGTTCGCGCTGTGGGGCGCGCGCGTCGAAGCGGGTGAGCCGCTCTTCACGCCTTCGAACGAGGAAGAGGAGATTTTCTGCGCGGTGCTGAAGCGCTTCCTGGCCGAACGCCCAGGCTTTCTCACCAAAACGGTGCAGAACATTAAGGGCGTTTCCGAGGAGACCACCACCGGCGTTCACCGGCTTTACGAGCTCAGCAAGAATGGCAAGCTTCCGTTCCCGGCGATCAATGTCAACGATAGCGTGACCAAGTCGAAGTTCGACAATCTCTATGGCTGCAAGGAATCACTGGTCGACGCGATCCGCCGTGCGACTGACGTGATGCTGGCGGGCAAGGTCGCGTGCGTCGCCGGGTTTGGCGATGTCGGCAAGGGCTCGGCCGCATCGCTTCGCAATGGCGGCGCGCGCGTGCTTGTCACCGAGATCGATCCGATCTGCGCGCTGCAGGCCGCGATGGAAGGCTATGAGGTGGTGACGATGGAGGAAGCGGTGACCCGCGCCGACATCTTCGTCACCGCCACCGGCAATGAGGATGTGATCACCCTCGAGCATATGCGGGCGATGAAGCCGATGGCGATCGTGTGCAACATTGGTCACTTTGACAGCGAGATCCAGATCGCTGCGCTCAACAACATGAAGTGGACCGAGATCAAGCCGCAGGTGGATCTCGTCGAATTCCCCGATGGCAAGCAGATCATCGTGCTCGCCAAGGGGCGGCTCGTGAACCTCGGCTGCGCCACCGGCCACCCGAGCTTCGTGATGTCCTCCTCGTTCACCAACCAGGTGCTGGCGCAGATCGAGCTGTTCACCAAGTCCGGCGAATATCAGAACCAGGTCTATGTGCTTCCCAAGCATCTCGACGAAAAGGTCGCCGCCCTCCACCTTGAAAAGCTTGGCGTCAAACTGACCACACTTACCGATAAGCAAGCCAAATATATCGGCGTTACGCCGCAAGGGCCCTTCAAACCGGACCATTATCGCTATTGAGGAGATGGCTGCGCGGTGGCCTTGTGCCATCGCGACCGCCGTTGCAGCGTCCCGCGTATGTGAACCGTGTTGCTGAAGTGGATGGCTTCAGGTCCGATCGATTGTCCGCTGGATAGGACCAGCGCTCGAATTGGCGCGCTTTTCAGGCAGTATGGTGACCGGATCGCCGACCCTTGTCTGCTGGAATAGCCGTCGAGCAAAATCTTTGGGGATACTGACGCATCCGTGGGTGGCGGCGGCGGGGCGAACATCAGCACCGTGGATGGAAACGCCGTCATTCGTCAGGCGCAGCGTGTAAGGCATGGCAGCGTCATAAAGACTTGAGCGATGGTTCTCGCTCTTCCCAAGGATGTGCAATTGCCCGACCGGGGTCGGCTTCTTGTCTGCGCCATACATGATGACCGCCGTGCCGATCTCATGGCCTCCCCGAAACACCGAGAGAATTTGCGTTGAAAGATCGACCCGCACCCAAGTGTCGCCCGCGGGAACCCCATGTTCGTCCCAGACAAACTGTCCGTAATGGAGCGGCTTGCGGATGTTGAGGATGGTTTTGATTTTCCGTCTCTGGAATTCGGCGGCATCTGCTTGCATCGCCGCAGCGTCTGCCAACAGGATCCGGTCGCCATCGTTTGTCGCAGCGGAGGAGGAGGAGGGGCCCGAGGATTGGGGCGTGCTTTCCAGACCGGTGGGGATGAGATTCAGCGTCGCCGCTGCCACAATCGCGCTTGCCAGCGGCACGCTCCAACGACGTATGTTGAGCAGCCGGCCTATCATCGATTCAAATGTCTCCCAATGCGATGCTGACCTTAGATTAGCTTGCCGGAATTGAGGGGACGACGGGAACGGTTCGGAGGGAAAGCTGCGCTTTGCGCTCCCTCCGCAAGACCAACCCCGTGACGCCAAGGCCGAAGATCATGGTTAACCACATGGACGGTTCCGGAACAGGGGCAGGTGAGGGCGGTGGGGTGCCGGGAGGAACGGGTGGCCCGGGCGGCCCGCCGGGAGGACCACCGGGCGGCCCGCCAGGTGGAAGCACGACTGGCGCCCCGGGTGGAAGCAGCGGCGGCCCCGCAAATGGCAACGGCGGGACCACATGATTGATCGCGGAGAGGGGGAAAATCGGTGCGCCCAAGGGCGAAGCGGAGGCTAATGGTGGCCCAACTGGCGCGATACCGCCGGGAAGCCGTTCCCGCACACGGGGCTTGGCATATTCACGGGGCGCCTTGGCCGGCTTGGTCGTCAAGAGCGCTCCCTCCGGACGCGCGCCAGGCGAACGCGCGTCGAACAAGGCGAGAAGTTCGTTACCGGTCATGATCCCGGCTCGCGACACGGCATGCCGAAGCGGCGACATGGCCAGTCCCGATACCACGACAAAGCTTATTGTGAATGCAAGTAACTTGCGATTCAAATTGAGCCTGCGACCTCTCATAATACCAAGCCTCCATTCGCGGCCGACTTGAAGGATACTGGCGTGACTTCCGCCTCTGAGACCCCGGCCGTCTCAATATGGGACAGATATTGATCAATTAGGAACGTAACTTGGATCGATGCTTCAAAATGGAACGAACAAGACATTAGAGTAAACCAAGAGCAGGTCCGCACTCTGGTACAACAAGGCAAATGCGGCCCCGCTGATCTAAACGCACCAGAAACGAAATGGATGCCAGCCGCTACTGCAATGTTGGTCGGTGTTCAGGCGGTCCTCCGTTCGCCCGCTTGACAACGACTGCCTCTTCCCGGCGGGCCCCTCCAGGCTCAGTATCTACAGCGTGCTCTCGGCGGTCCGAATCCGGGTGGCGAGCGCAAGTGCAAGCGATTCGAGCTGGATCAGCGCGCTCATGCGCAGGGCCCCGCGCGGCAGCATGTCGGCGAGGACGTTGCGGCATGCCTGTTCAAGATCGATGGCTTCGCCGAGTTGATATTGTTCGCACATCACCAGCCTGCGCAGTTCGGCGAAAGAGTGGGAGAGCGGTCGGGGGCCATGATTTTCGACCGAGGGAAAGGGGATGACGTTCGATGGATATTGGCGCGCTGGCGCCGTGCTTGTCCGCTCGGTCACAATGTCCCCCACAATGCGAATAGCAATTATGTCTTAGGATATAGCGTATGAAGGTTTGGAACAAGCGCTGGTTTGCTGACGCCATTGGAATCAAAAACCCCTCCCCGCAAAGGGGGAGGGGTTCATCATTTCAATGATGCAGGGCAGCTATTCGACTGCCTTCAAATCGAGGGCCAGCTCGTTTTGGAAGGCTTGTCAGTCGTGCCAGCGGTGATGGCGCCAGCCGTCGCCGTCATGGTCCCAATCCCGACCCCGCCAACGGCGATGTTCCCAGCGATCATGGCCGCGCCAGCGGTAGCGAGGAGCATAATAATAATAGCGGGGGGCATAATAGCTGGGGGCGTAATAGTCATAAGCGCCATAATAAGGGCGGCTATAATAGCCGTCATAATAATCGGGGTCGTAATAGCCCGGGCCACCACCAACATAGAGCGAGAAGCTGCTATAGGTGCGTGCTTCCGCCGCCGAGGGGGCAGTAAGGCCAAGAGCCGAGGTTGCCAAAGCGACGCCTGCCAGAATTGCCTTTTTCATCTCTCATCTCCGAATCAGTTATGATCCATCATGGGAGAGGGGCGTTCAATCAGCCCTGAACGATGTCGTTATCGTTCGTTAATCTGCCGTCATAAGATCATAGCGGTCCTATGAGGAAAGAATGGCCGAGCCCTCGAATGGGCGCACCAGCTTCAAAGATCTTTGATCTCTCAATTCGGCTGCAGGTCAACTCAGCCGAGCTTGTCCTTGCGATGTTCGCCGCGGACCCAGCGGACGGTCCCCGAGCTGGCGCGCATGACGACACTCTCCGTCGTCATGCAGTCCTTCCGGCGCTTGACGCCTTGGAGCAGCGACCCGTCGGTGACGCCGGTGGCGGCGAAAATAGCGTCACCCTTCACCAGATCCCCGAGCTTGTAGATCCGGTTCAGATCCTCAACGCCCCATTTTTTGGCACGCCCCTTTTCATCGTCGTTGCGGAACAGGAGACGCCCCTCGAACTGACCACCTACGCAGCGCAGCGCCGCAGCCGCCAACACCCCTTCAGGCGCGCCGCCCGCACCCATATAGATATCGATGGTTGTTTCCGGATTGGTGACCGCGATCACGCCAGCCACGTCGCCATCAGGAATGAGGACGATCCCGCAGCCGATGCTACGAAGCTCGGCAATCAGCGTCTCGTGGCGTGGGCGATCCAGCACGCACGCGATGATCTCGTTGGGCTTGACGCCCTTGGCTTTGGCAAGCGCCTTGACATTCTCGGTTGGTGTCCGGTCAAGGCCGACGATACCATCCTGGTAGCCGGGGCCGATGGCGAGCTTGTCCATATAGACATCGGGCGCATTGAGAAGGCCGCCTTCTTCAGCGATGGCAAGGACGGCCAATGCATTGGGGCCAGCCTTGGCGGTGATGGTGGTGCCTTCGAGCGGATCGAGCGCGATGTCGATCTTCGGCCCGGTGCCGATTGCGCTGCCGACCTTTTCACCGATGTAGAGCATCGGTGCCTCGTCGCGCTCGCCTTCGCCGATCACCACCGTGCCATCGAATTCGAGACCGTTGAAGGCTGTCCGCATCGCTTCGACGGCAGCGGCGTCAGCTGCTTTCTCGTCCCCTCTTCCGATCATCTTCGAGGCAGCGATAGCCGCAGCCTCGGTGACGCGTACCATTTCCAGAACGAGAACCCTGTCGAGCGCCTTGCTAGCCTTTACCATCTTACTCAAACTCCCTGGTAGATGACGGGCGGTTAGGCGAGGTCAATTACATTGTCGAGACCGGCGCGGCAGCTTGCCATATTTTGCATCGCCCCAGTCGGGTCTTGGACGCCCAGGACCGCAGTCCCTAGGATCGACCGGCTAGGAAAGGGTGAAAGCGCGTTGCGGCCTAGACATCGAGAATGTGCATCAGCATCGGCTTGCCACTCACGCTCTGCGAGCCTTCGAGCCGGTCGAGCGCGGCGGCGATCGCGGATTCGGGCGCATCGTGCGTCACCATCACCAGGAGCACCTCACCCCCGGGATCCGTGCCGCGCTGGATCAGGCTTTCGATCGAAACCCCGGAGTCGCGCATGGCGGCAGTGATTTCCGCCAGCACACCGATGCGATCCGGTACGGCGAAGCGGAGATAATAGCGTCCGCGCCGCTTGCCGAAGGAAGGGATACCCGGCTCGAATAGGCTCGCAACCGGCATGGCGAAGGCGGGCCCGAACTCACCGCGAGCGATGTCGATCAGATCGGCCACGACGGCCGAAGCGGTCGGCCCCTCGCCGGCGCCGCGCCCTTCGAACACGAGCCGGCCAACGAAATTGCCTTCGGCGACGATCGCGTTAAGCGAGCCGGTGACGTGCGCCATCGGATGAACCAGGGGCACGAGGCAGGCATGGACGCGCTGGAACAGCCCTTCCCCAGTCGCTTCGGCCAGGCCGACCAGCCGCACGCGAAAGCCCAATGCTTTCGCTTCGGAAATATCGGCAGCGATCACGTGGCGAATGCCGCTGATCGCGACCGAGTTGAAATCGAGCCGTGTGCCGAAGGCCAGGCTGGCGAGGATCGAGAGCTTGTGCGCGGCATCGACGCCGTCGATATCGAAGCTCGGGTCAGCTTCCGCGTAGCCCAAGGCCTGGGCCTCCGCGAGGACGTCCGCGAAGTCACGCCCTGCCTCTTCCATCGCGGTCAGGATATAATTGCAGGTGCCGTTGAGGATGCCGTAGACCCGTGCAATCTGGTTGGCGGCCGCACCTTCCCGCAGGCCCTTGATCACCGGGATGCCGCCGCCCACCGCGGCTTCATATTTAAGCGCGGTACTGCTTGCTTCGGCGAGCTCAGCCAGTTCAACGCCGTGATGTGCAATCATGGCCTTGTTGGCCGTCACCAGTGCCTTTCCTGCGCCCAATGCTCCTCTTGCGAGCGTGAGCGCCGGACCATCCGATCCGCCAATCAATTCGACAACAACATCGACGTCATCGCGCTCGAACAGGGTGGCCGCGTCATCGACCCATTCGAAACGGGTAAGATCCACGCCCCGATCACGCGCGCGATCGCGGGCCGAAACGGCAACAATCTCGATCGGACGTCCGGCACGCCGCTCGATCAATGCCCGATTGGTATCAAGCAACCGGACCACGCCGGCCCCGACGGTGCCGAGGCCTGCCAGCGCAGCACGCAATGGCTTTCCCATCATCTTACCCCTTCGTGATTCTTTATACGGGACGCGCCCCTTTAGAGCGGCTTGGGTCAAATCCCAACGGCCTGTGCGGAAGGCTGGTCATTGAATGTTCAGGCGCAGGGATGATTATGGCAGCGAAACAACGGTCACGAAGGATAAGCCATGCTCAAACCCCTGATCTTTCTTGCGGCCGCTGCGACGTTAGTCGTGGGCTGCAACACCGTTCGCGGCGTCGGCCGGGATGTGCAATCGGTCGGCAAGGCGGTTGAGCGGTCGAGCAATTGAGCGATTGCGAAGGCGGCACGCGCTCAACGGCGGAGTTGTCCACGCAACGCGCCGCCCGGATACGATTCGGTATCTACGGAAACGTAGAAATCATAAGGCGCGGCCAACATCTCTGCCATGAAATCGGACGTGATTGGGACGCACCCTTGGCTCGATCCCGTCGTGGGTGGCGTCAGCGCGAGCACGGACGGCCCCGCATAGCCGACAAAAGCTTTATGAATGGCCGCGGCCGTGACATCCTCCAGTCCAGCGACTGTGAGGGTATAGCAAAGCTGAGATTTCGCCTGATCGATGCGAATGGTTACAAGGCCGTTGCCATCGCCATCCCCCATGGAAGGAACGACGACCGCGCCGATCAGCCTCGCTCGGAATTCGTTCTTTGCCGGCTGTGCGGGAGGAGCGGCAAGGGCATATGTTACTCCTCCAGCAAGAAGAAGCAGAGCACTCAGAACTTTATGTCTACGCAACATTGCCGACCCCCGCCCGATTCCAAATCCTGCTAGCATTGTCCCGCGGCGATCCAAAGCCGGCAGCTTGGCCAGCGCCCCGTGACACGCGGTGCGCACGGAAATCCGCACTTTCTTGAACAAGATTGTCTCACATCGGCACGCAACGGGAAGACCATAAGGACAATCACCTATTACCAACGCTTTGGCCGATCCGCTACATTATACGCGATGTAAGTAAGAGAGTTGCGTTGGGAGGCAGCCCGTTGGGGCATAGAGATATGGCAAGGTTTCATTTTCATCTCTGGGACGGCGAGCGGCTCGTCCGCGACGTCGAGGGGGTAGAGCTGTCGGAGCTCTCGACCGCGCGTGAACGGGCGCTTTTAGCGGCGCGGGATGTGCTGGCCGGCGAAGTGCGTGAGGGGAGATTGCCACTCAACATGCGGCTCGATGTCGAGGACGATGCCTGCAACATGGTCCATCAACTTCATTTCCGGGATGTCGTCCAGATCCTCCACTGAGGATCGGAACGGGCATTTGATGCCTTCGTTTCCTATGCGAAGGAGTTCGAAGCATGCCCGATCATAAAGCACCGACCAAGACCCAGCCAAATCCTAACATCTCGACCGAGCACCAGGCGGAGGGCGATGCCCGGCGTCCTCGTGACGTGCTCGACAAGGATGATATGAAGCGCGATCCTGAAAGCGGCGTAACGATTCCGCGCGATGTCGACCCGAGAGCGCAGGAAAAGGCGAATGCCGCCGATCAGGAGAGCTGAGGAATAAAGGACGGCGGGGTTGCCTTGCACGATCCGGATAGGCAAGCACGCGGGTCCCTACCAAGCAGGTCGCTAATGATGAACTGATCCCCCGTCGCCAGTTCGGCCCTATTGGCTGCTCGTTAATTCGCTAAGGAAGCGGCAGCTTCCAATTTGGGGTCAGCTTCGAACGTTACTTCCTGGGTCGCTTGGTCCAATTCGAAATCGGGCTCGAACTCGACGGCTTCCGTCTTCTCTCCCGCCCATGCTTTTGGTCGGCCGGACGCGCGCCGCGGACCCACCTTGCCTTGCTCGGTATCGGGGACTTGGCCAAGGGAACGCGCCGTGAGGATATCGGCCAGCGTCACGCCCGCTACTGCGCCGATCGCGCCCC
>Ga0070669_100000171_pt1 | contig 57053 bp, 35 predicted proteins | sample KBSS53metaG_FD_64680 | JGI IMG/M metagenome (GOLD analysis project Ga0070669, IMG submission 64680) | Switchgrass rhizosphere microbial communities from Kellogg Biological Station, Michigan, USA - KBS S5-3 metaG | ecosystem: Host-associated > Plants > Roots > Rhizosphere > Soil ...
CGCGTCGGTTCGACAAACTCGGTGAGTGGAAAGCGTTCCCCTTCGTAGTTGTCTTTGTCCTGCTGATACGTGGCCGTCGGTCCGAGCAGCACCGAACCACCGAGCGTTCGCGTGAGATGCACACCGAGACTGTGTCCTGCGGCATGCGGCAGCGGGTACACCAGTCCGTTCACCCAGTTTCGCCGGGAGGGCCGGAGCTCAGCGTACTCGCCCCGGCATGGATAGATCTGAAATGACTCGCCGCCGAGCAACTGCGACACGTCGTCGGCAAACAGGCCGGCAGCATTGATGACGGTTCGGGCGGCGATGACTTCCCGCTCGAAGCGCACTTCGATTCGATCCGCGTGGACCGTTCCATCCAGTGCTCGCGCGCCGCGCAGGAGGATGGCTCCCGCTGCCTCGGCCTGTCGCGCAAGTTCACGGACGAGCGCTTCGGCTTCAACACGCCCGGAGGCCGGAGACCACAGTGCCGCGACCGCGGCCACGTGCGGTTCGCGCGATCGGAGAAAGTCGAGGGTGACAATCTCGAGCCCGCGCACACCGTTGGCCTGACCCCGGCGCGCCAAGGCTTCAAGCTGTCCGATCTCGTCCTGATTCGAAGCGACGATGAATTTGCCGCAGCGATCGTGCGCAACGTTGTAGTCTCGACAGAAGGCGTAGAGTCGCTCTGCACCCTCAATGCACAACTCGGCTTTCAAGGAATCCTTCGGATAGTAGATGCCTGCGTGAATTACGCCACTGTTGTGCGTGCTCGTTTCCTGACCAAATCGCGGATGCCGTTCGGCAATCACCACTGACGTGCCGGCCGTTGCGAGCTCGAACCCGGCGGCCAGCCCGGTCACGCCACCACCAATAATCAGTGTGTCAACTGTTTCCATTCGCGATCACACTCCCTGTGCGTCATGTCGTATCGCAATGGTATCGTAGTGCGCAGGCGAGCGATCCGTATGACGAGGTGTGATGCGTTTCTTAGTGACAGGGGCTGCTGGACAGCTAGGCTCCGCGATGGTCGAACGTTTGTCATCTGCCGGCTCGGTCACCCCTCTGACACGCGCTGCCCTCGACATCACACGCGACGCTGACGTGTTGCAGGCCGTTCGCGCGACGCGGCCAGACGTCATTGTCAACTGTTCCGCATACAACCACGTCGACGATGCGGAAGACCAGGCGACGCAGGCACTGGATGTCAATGCATTTGGTGTCCTCGCGCTTGCCCGCGCTGCCCGCGAAAGCGGTGCGGTTCTCGTGCACTACAGCACCGATTTCGTGTTCGATGGACAAACGTCGCGCCACTACACCGAGAACGACCCGCCCGCGCCGCAAAGTAATTATGGACTCTCGAAGTTATTAGGTGAGTGGTTCGCGGCGGATGCGCCTTCTCACTATGTCCTCAGGGTGGAGAGTCTTTTCGGCGGACGGCCGGCGAAAAGCAGCGTCGATCGGATTCTCGATGCGATTCGACACGATATTCCTGTGCGCGTCTTCGTCGATCGAACCGTGACGCCAAGCTTTGTGGCAGATGTCGCCGATGCCACAGTGCGCCTGCTCGAGCGGCGGCCTCCCTTCGGCATCTACCACTGCGTCAACAGCGGCACGACGACCTGGCTCGGGATCGCGGAGGAAGCCGCACGACTTCTTGGCTGCCATCCAACGATCGTCCAAACGACGATGGAGTCAGTCTCTTTGCGGGCGAAGCGGCCGTTGTATTGCGCGCTGTCGAACGACAAGCTGAGGCAAGTCGGAATCGAGATGCCGGATTGGCGCGATGCTCTGGCGCGGCATGTCGCCGGTCGCGGCTGAATCAGCCCGTACGTAACACGGGCTCCCGGACGTTGCGTTCGTCCGGGAGCCCAATGCCGCTAACGTTGGTCAGTGGATCCGACCGCTGACTAGCGCTGTGACTGGCGCCGCATTCACGTACGTCCACGGACTGGCGGCGATGGCGGAGTATCGCCACACACCCGACGCACCGAAGCCAATCGCGACCTCGTCTCGCCCATCGCCGTCGTAGTCGGCGACCGTGAGCCCAGTGCTTGTTAGATAGTGGAGTGGCACCCAGGCCGCCGAGTTGCGATACGTGTAGATCCCGTAAGTCGCTCCGAAGTCGATCACGAGGTCGGCCTGGGTCCCCGGATCGAGCCGCCCGGCGGCAATCACCTTCGCCGCATACGGATGGAGGAAGGTCCAGCTGGTGTTGTTGCTGAATATGTAGATGCCATAGGTCGCAAAACTGGCGACAAGGTCGGCTTTCCCGTTGTTGTCCAGATCGACCGTCGTCATCGTCGTGACGCTCAGGGAATGGAGAAAATTCCAGGTGGTGTTGTTGCGGAACACCCACAGGCCGTATCCGGGGAAGTCCGCAATGAGCTCGTCGAGCCCACCGCCATCGAGGTCCCCGACCGTCAGGCGGGCGGCCTCAAACGCATGCAGCAGCCGCCACGTCGCGTTATTCATCCAGGCGTATAACCCGTACCCCGCGAAGGAGAGTACGAGATCGTCCTTGCCATTGTTATCGAAATCACCGACCGCCATGGTCGTGGGACTGAGGCCGTGGAGCGGCACCCAGCTCGAATGATTCATCCACAGCCAGACGCCGCTGCTGGGAGAGAAATCGATGGCGAGGTCGTCGAGGCCATTCCCGTCGAAGTCGCCGCTCACCATCGCCTTGGGACTCCAGCTGTGTACCTGGTACCACGAATCCTCGCGCAGCGCCCAGATCCCCCAGCTTGGTCCATAGTTGCCGACGAGATCCTTCCACGGGCCGCTCCAGATTGTCGCGTGATAGGCCGTGTTGCCGGTGGTGTAGCTGTAGCCGACGATCTGGCCCGCGTTGTTGACTCCGTTCGCGCCGCTGTAGCTGCCGCCGAATGTGCCCAGATCCACCATTGGGGCCGAACCTCTACGCGCGAACGCGTGTTGGGCAGTATCGCCGGTGAGGTAGGCCCAGCCGACGACCTGGCCCAGGTCGTTTATGCCATTCGCGCTGCTGTAGGTGCCGCCAAGCGTGCCCAAGTCAGTCATCGTCCCCGAGGTCCACCGGAACGCGTGATAGGACGTGTTGCCGGTGATGTACGAGTATCCGGCGACGTGCCCGTGCTTGTTGATAGCGAGCGCCTCGCTGTTATTTCCTCCGAGCGTTCCGAGATCGACCATGCCGCCCCCGCCGCTCCACAGGAATCCGTGGGTGAAACCCGAGGCCAAGTAAGATGTTCCCACGACTTGACCGGCATCGTTGATCCCGTAGGCCCAGCTGTGGGCACCTCCAAGCGTGCCTAGGTCGAGCATGCCCGAGCCAGAGGTCCACAGAAATGCGTGGAGACTCGAGTTTCCGGTGATGTAACTATAGCCGACGACTTGCCCGGCGCTATTGATGCCAAACGCATAACTGGTGTTCCCGCCCAGAGTACCGATGTCCACCATGCTGCCGCCCGGTGCCCATACGAACGCGTGATTGGCGCCGCTGGCCGTGTTGCTATAGCCCGCAACCTGACCGCTCCTGTTGATGGCTCTCGGGTACGTGTTAGCTCCACCGAGTGTCCCCGGGTCGGTCCAGCCAGTGCCACCCGTCCAGACGAACCCATGCGTGTTGCCGGTGCCAGTCGTGTACGTCCCAACTACCGTCCCGCCATCGTTGGCCGCATAGGCCTGGCTGGTGGTTGCGCCTCCCAAAAGACTAATATCTGTCGGTACCCATGTCTGCGCCGCGGCCTGAAGCGGCATGAGCCACAAGGCACCAGCCAAAAGGATGTACCGCCATCCGCGAAAGTTCGTCCCGTCGGCGCGTCTATTCACTGACCTCACAGTTGTCCTCGCTTTCCCCTGCATTTCGTGTGGCGCGTAAGTATGACCGTCACCCTGAAAAACGATGTCAACGAGAAAAACGAACGAACCCGCAAGATGTTCAGCGGGCGGAGATTAGTAAGAGATGAGCAGAAGATGAGCAAGCGCAGGGCCAGTGGATTCATTGGGAATCCGGCGCGTAATCTGGCCTAAACGCGACGACTGCCGGTCCCTACCGCGAGGGGGTGGGGGAGGAAGTCAGCGTGACTGATGATTTCTGTCGTCGACCTTATCGCAGGCCGGTCCTGAACAAAGCTCCCGGGCTGATAGCCCGGGAGCTTTCTGATCCGCGATCTACCGCAGGCGGCCTGTGACGATCGACTTGGGATTGAACGAGTGGACGAAGGCCCACCCGCGGCCCTCCTGGTAGCTCCACACTCCCGCGGCGCCAAAGTCGGCGATCACCTCGTCGAGGCCGTCGCCGTCCAGATCACCGCCGACGATGTTCTCGGTGCTGAGATAGTGGAGTTGCACCCAGGTGGTGCCATTCTTCCGCGCCCACAGACCAACGCTCGCACCAAAGTCGACGATCAGGTCGGTGACGCCGTTGCCGTCGAGATCGGCACTGGCCAACCGCGTCGCGGCGTATGGATGGACCGGCTCCCACGACGTGCGGTTTATGTAGGCCCACACGCCGTAGCCCGGGAAATTGGCGATCAGGTCTTGCTTCCCGTTGCCATCGAGGTCTGCCGTCATCATGGTGGACACGCTCGAACCATGCAGGAACGACCAGGCGCCGGCGGAATAGACCCACAGACCGTAGCCGGCGAAGTCCGCGATCAATTCATCGCCGCCGGCGCCGTCCAGGTTGCCGGAGGACAGACGTAAAGGATTGGCTCCGTGTATCTGACTCCAGTCACCAGTGTCGCCGTTGAACAACCACAAGCCCAGGTTGGCGAACGAGAACACCCCACTGTCCACCACGCCGTCGCTATCGGAATCGATTCCGGCCATCGCGTCAGCACTGAGGTAGTGGATCTGGAACCAGTCTTCGTCACCGTCCGCCCCCCTTTCATGGAACCAGATGCCAACGCCCGGACCGAAGTCGATGATCATGCCATCCTGGCTACCGTCGCTTATGGCGATCATTGATTTGGCGCTCAGGGAGTGCACCTGCCGCCACGTTGTTCCGCGAAGGAGCCAGATTCCGTACGACGGCCCGAAATCGACCATCAGGCCCTTTCGGAGCGGCGCCGTCGTTCGTATCGAGTTGTTCTTTGTGTCCGCGACATAGAGGGATCCGCGCGAATCCACCGCGATTCCCTGGGGAGTATTGAAGCGGCCCCAGCTCTCGCCGCCGAAACATCCTGGACACCCCGAAATCCTCGTGACCACATTTCCGCTCGTGATGCTCCGGATAATGTGGTTGTTGGTGTCGGCGACGTAGAGCGTACCGGCGCTGTCGACCGCAATCCCTTGAGGGCTGTTGAACCGCGCGGCCGCGCCCGTCCCATCCTGGGACCCCGCCGACCCGGGCGTCCCGGCGATTGTTGTCACGACGCCCGCGGAAGTCATCTTCCGAATGGTGTGATTGAAGCTGTCGGTGATATACACCACGCCGGCGGCGTCAACTGCGAGCGCTCGTGGACCGAAGAATCGCGCGGCGCTGCCGGTGCCGTCCGTGTTTCCGCTTACTCCGGCCTGACCCGCGATCGTCGTGACGACGCCACCCGGTGCTATTTTCCGAATCGTCTGATTCAAGCCGTCCACCACGTAGACGACGCCTGTGGCGTTGTCGACGCCGATGCCGGTTGGGAAGAAGAAGCGCGCGGCGGTGCCTGTCGCGTCGACCGCCCCGGACGTTAGCTGCCCCGCCAGAGTGGTCACGACACCTCCGGGAGTGATCATCCGAATCATGTTGTTGAAGGTGTCCGCCACATACACGTTCCCCGCGGCGTCAACAGCCACTGCGTTCGGACTATTGAAGCGGGCAGCGCTGCCTGTAGCGTCGACGGCGCCCGGGGTATCCGCCTGACCGGCGAGTGTCGTGACGGTCCCGCCCGGGGTAATTTTTCGGATGGTGTGATTGCTGCGGTCGGCGACGTAGACGTTACGGGACGAATCCACCGCGACACCGTACGGATACGCAAAACGCGCGGTTTCTTCCGAGCCATCGGCGGAACCGAGACTATCCGGCCAGCCCGCCAACGTTGTGACGGCGCCGCCAGCGATTCTGCGGATGGTATCGCTGGTCGTGTCTGCCACATACACCGCACCGGCGGCATCGACGGCGACGCCTTCCGGATTGTTGAAGCGCGCCGTCGCGTTCGGGCCGTCAGAGCCGCCCGCGAGCCCTGAGCCGGCAAGTGTAGTGACGACCCCCGCAGCCGTCACCTGGCGAATCCGCCGGTTGTTGGTGTCGGCAACATAGATGGTCCCGGCAGAGTCGATTGCGATGCCGCGAGGATTGAAGAAACGCGCCGCGCTTCCGGTCGCATCTAGAAAGTTGCTCATCCCCGCCGTTCCCGCGAGCGTCGTCACGACACCCCCGGGAGCGATCTTCCTGATCGTGTGATTATTCGCGTCGGCGACATACAGGTTCCCGCTGCTATCGACGGCGACGCCATAAGGGGTGTTGAATCGGGCGGCGGTGCCGGTGCCGTCAGTTGACCCGGACGTGAAAGCCAGCCCCGCAACCGTGGTCACGACGCCCCCTGGTGTGACTTGACGGATCGTGTGATTGAAGGTGTCGGCGACATACACGTTACCCGCACTATCGACCGCAACTCCTCGCGGCCCCCTGAATCTCGCGGCGCTGCCGGTTCCGTCGGCGCTTCCTTGGAGTCCCGGCGATCCTGCCAGCGTGGAGACCACAGCGGCCGGGGTGATTTTCCGGATCGTATTGTTGAAGGTGTCGGCGACATACACATTGCCCGCGCTGTCGGTCGCCACCCCGTAGGCAAAACTGAATTGCGCAGCATCACCTGCGCCGTTCGTCGAGCCGCACGGGTTGTCACCCACAATAGTGCCGGCAAACCTCGTGACGACTCCTGCCTGAGTGACTTTGCGGATGAAGCAATTTTGCCAGTCGGCAACGAAAACGTTCCCAGCAGCATCGACGGCGACGCTCGTTGGCGCGTTGAACCGCGCCTGAGTGCCTGTTCCATCGGCATCACCCGCCGGCGATACGCCCGCCATGGTTCGCATGTCTACGAACTGTGCCGATGCGCTGCCGGCGGTGAAGCCGAGAACCATCAGCGTGAGGAACGCGGCGCTCCAGCGCGGCGTTCGTCGTAGCCGAGATAAGAGCACCATCAGGATCTCCTGCAAAGAAAGACGCCTCGTGTTGATTGAGATTCGCGACCGGAGAATTCCGGGAGGAACCACTTACTTACTTATTTACTTACTTTATTGCGTGGGGAAGTGACACCCGTGCTCGCGCTTCCCCACCCTGACCGTCTTACACATGCGCGACACGACACGACCGCGGTGTGTCGTGTCGCGCACTCGACGATCTACCGCAGACGTCCCGTAACGATCGACTTGGGATTGAACGAGTGAACCGCGGCCCAGCCTCGGCCCTCCTGGTAGCTCCACACTCCCGCGGCCCCGAAATCGGCGATCACCTCGTCAAGGCCGTCGCCGTCCAGATCACCGCCGACGATGCTCTCGGTGGTGAGATAGTGGAGGGGCACCCACGTCGTGCCATTCTTCCGCGCCCACAGACCGACGCTCGCCCCGAAGTCGACCACCAGGTCGGTGACGCCGTTGCCGTCGAGATCGGCGCTGGCCAACCGTTGGGCCGCATATGGATGGACCCGCTCCCACGTGGTGCGGTTCATATAGGCCCACACGCCGTACCCGGCGAAATCGGCGATCAGGTCTTGCTTCCCGTTGCCGTCGAGATCCGCCGTCATCATGGTCGACACGCTCGAACCATGCAGCTGCGACCACGCGCCGGCGGAATAGACCCACAGACCGTAACCGGCGAAGTCTGCGATCAATTCATCGCCACCGACACCGTCCAGGTTGCCAGAGGCCAGATGTATAGGGTTCGCCCCGTGCAACTGGCTCCAAGTACCGTGGTCGCCGTCGAAGAACCACAGGCCAAGACCGGCGAAGGAGAATACCCCGCTATCCGTGTCGCCATTACCGTCTGTATCGAGCCCCGCCATCGCGTCCGCACTGAGGTAATGAATCTGGAACCAGAAGTCCGTACCGTCCGCGTCCCTGATATAGAACCAGATGCCCACCCCCGGACCGAAGTCGACAATCAGGCCGTCCTCGCCACTGTTCTCCCTGATTGCCACCACCGACTTGGCGGTAAAGGAGTGCACCTGCCGCCACGTCGTTCCGCGACGCAGCCAGATCCCGTAGGCTGACCCGAAATCCGCTACCAGGCTCGTGCCGAGCGGCGCGGTGGTTCGGATCGAGTTGTTCCGTGAGTCCGCCACGTAGAGGAACCCTTTCGTATCCACCGCGATTCCCACCGGTTGGTTGAAGCGGCCCCAGCTCTCGCCTCCGAAACATCCTGTACATCCCGAAATCTTCGTGACCACATTGCCGCTCGTGATGCTGCGGATGATGTGGTTGTTCGTGTCGGCGACGTAGATCGTGCCAGCGCTGTCGACCGCGATCCCTTGAGGGTTGTTGAACCGCGCGGCCGCACCAGTGCCATCCTGCGACCCCACCGAACCGGCAGTACCGGCGATGGTTGTCACGGTTCCGTCGGGCGTCATCTTCCGGATCGTGTGATTGAAGCGGTCGGCGATATACAGCACGCCCGCGGCGTCCACCGCGAGCGCCCATGGACCGGAGAATCGCGCCGCGTTCCCGATGCCGTCCGCATTTCCGCCGAGTCCGTCGGTCGAACCCGCGATCGTCGTGACGACGCCGCCTGGCGTAACTTTTCGAATCGAATTACTGAGGGCGTCCGCGACATACACCATACCCGTGGTGCGGTCCACGGCGATTCCGCCCTGCGAGCTGAAACGTGCGGCGCTGCCGGTGCCGTCGGTGTGTCCATACGTTCCGTCGCCGGCAAGAGTCGTCACGACACCATCAGGCGTGATCTTCCGGATCGTGCCATAGCCGGTGTCGAAGACATACGCCGTACCGCTGCTGTCCACTGCCACCCCGGACGGACTGCCGAACCGCGCAGCGCTCCCCGTCCCGTCGACGTTGCCCGAGTTGTCCGCCAACCCGGCGAATGTCGTGACCACTCCGGCCGGTGAGATCTTGCGAATCGTGCTGTTGTTCCGGTCAGCGATGTAGAGCGTGCGGTTCGAGTCGAGCGCGACACCGGCCGGAAGCCCGAAGCGCGCCGCCTGTTCCTCACCGTCGGCCGAGCCGAAGCTTCCGACGAAGCCTGCCAGGGTCGTCACCGTACCCGACGCAATCTTCCTGATGGTGTCGCTGGTGGTGTCGGCCACATACACGACACCGGCGGCGTCCACGGCGATCCCCTCCGGATTGTTGAAGCGGGCGGTCGCGGCCGGCCCGTCGAAGCCTCCAATGCGGAAAGAGCCGGCCAGCGTGGTCACCACCCCGGCGGCGGTCACCTGTCGAATCCGCTGGTTGCCCGTATCGGCGACGTACACCGTTCCGGCACCATCCACCGCCACGCCGCGAGGACCGTTGAAGCGCGGACCGACGCCTGTACCGTCCTGATTTCCGAACATGCCGCCGGCGAGTGTTGTCACGGTGCCGCCGTTAGCAATCTTCCTGATCGCGTGATTGTTCGAGTCGGCTACGTACAGGTTCCCGCTGCTGTCGACGGCGATGCCATAAGGGTTGTTGAATCGGGCGGCGGTCCCGGTGCCGTCCGTAGACCCGGACGTTACAGCCTGCCCCGCGACCGAGCTCACGACACCCCCTGGTGTAACTTGGCGAATGAGCTGATTTTGGGCATCGGCGACATACACGTTTCCGGCGGCGTCGACGGCGACGCCACGAGGAGACCTGAATTGCGCCGTAGCGCCCGCTCCGTCGGCGAAGCCGAAGGCCCCGGATCCAGCCAACGTGCTGACTACGCCGGCCGGCGTGATCTTCCGAATCTTGTTGTTGAATGTGTCGGCGACATACACATTCCCCGCGCTGTCGGTGGCCACGCCGTTGGCAAAATTGAACCGCGCCACATTGCCGGCTCCGTTCTCGCTGCCGCACGGGTTGTCATTCACAATGTTGCCGGCAAACCTCGTGACGACTCCTGCCGGCGTGACTTTGCGGATGAAGCAGTTCTGCTGGTCGGCAACGAACACGTTCCCGGCGCCGTCGACGGCGACGCTGGTTGGCGCGTTGAACCGCGCCGCACTGCCGGTTCCATCGTCATCACCCGCCGGCGATACGCCGGCCATGGTTCGAAGGTCTATGAACTGCGCCGATGCGCTGCCGGCCGTGAGGCCGAGAACTATCAGCGTCAGGAACGCGCTGCTGCAGCGCGAGGTTCGTCGTGGCCGAGATAAAAGCACCATCAGGATCTCCAGATAAAAATGATGTTTGACCGTGGGTGCCGGATGTCGCCGGAATCCAGTTACCCGGAATGCCCCCGCCCCCAAGTGAGATCGGTCAAAAACCCTTGTGGCCTGCACTCGGATGGCGCCTTGTGAAGAGTAAAAACGCACGCGGGCGCGAAAGGTAACAGAAGTACCGTCATCAAAATGGTGTGAGGTTCGGGATCGATCGATGTGAAACGGGTGCCTTTACAGAGGCAAGCGTGAGGCCAGAAGTACTAATTCGAAAAATCTGCCGCAACTATGCGTAAAAGCGGAGGTTGTTGGCCTTCGTGACGGGAGGACGTGGCGGCGAAGTCCGCGTGACGGAGGACCTCTGTCCGGGAATGCGTGGTTACCGGGGCCGATCGCGGTGCGTTTGGTACGGTGTTAGCCACCCGCGCGACATTGCCGCAACAACTTCACGGCCCGTCGCCTTTCGCGTGCGCTGGACCTTGCGCCGCTCCGACAGGGCGCCGCCGATCCCGGCGAGCGCATCGATCTTCGCGCGCACGATCGTCCGTCCGTGGCGAATCGCGCCAAAGCGGACCAGCGAGACGAGGGTCAGCAGCACGTGTTGCGGCGCGTAGAGCCACACGCGCCAGCCCGGCATGTTCTTCACCCATGCCCAGACCAGATTGCGATGGCCGTGATAAATGGCGAACGCGCTTCGCGCGCCCGTCGTTCCACAGCCGACATGCCATACGACCGCACCTGGAACGTACAGGCACCGATGCCCCAGGAGCCGCAGACGGAACGCCAGATCGACGTCTTCGAGATAACAGAAGAATGACGGATCGAAGCCATGCACTTCGTTGAAGATGTCCCGCCGCACGAGTGCCGCGGCCGCGCAGGGGGAGAACACCTCTCGCGGCTCGACGTGATCAGTTGGTGCACGCTCACCATGAGCGATTCGCCACGGCAGGCCACTGACATGATAGGCGTCGCCTGCGCCGTCAAGCTTTGAGGGATCCGATGCGAGCCGCAGCTCGCTTGCGAACATGGCGACTCCCGGATGCTCCTCGACCGCCTGCATCAGCCGCTGGAGCCAGTGTGGCTCGGGAAACGCGTCCGGGTTGAGGAACGCCAGCCAGTCGCAGTCGGCGACGGCAGCGGCGGCAAGGTTGTTTCCGGCGGCAAACCCCACGTTCTCGTCGAGCGCGATCAGCTCGATCCCGGGGTAGCGCGCGACCGCCTCACGAGAACCGTCAGTGCTCGCGTTATCGACGACGACGACGCGATCGGCCGGACGCTGCTGCTTCGCGAGCGCGTCAAGCGCCGCCGTCAGGTAGGCACCGGCGTTCCAATTGACGATGATCGCGGCGACGCGCACGCTATGATTATCCCACGCGCGTACCTCCCGACATCTCCGCCGTCATCGTCAACTACAACAGCGGTCCGCATCTGGCGGAGTGTCTCTCTTCGCTCAATACCGCACTGGCCGGCTTCAACTGGGAAGTTGTTGTCGTCGACAATGACTCGACTGACGGCAGCGAGACGGCGGCCGAGAAGGATGAGCCGCGAGTGCGACTCGTCCGTCTGCCGACGAACACCGGGTTCGCCGTCGCCGCGAATGTGGGAGCGCGAATGGCGGCCTCGGACTTGTTGCTCTTCATCAACCCCGATTGCGTTGCTGCCCGAGGGTTCGTTGACCCGTTGCTCCATGAACTCGGGACGAATCCGCGCCACGCGGCAGTTGCGCCGTGCGTGATCAATGAGGATGGCTCTCCCCAGGGGAATGCTCGCGGTGACCCGACGATGATGACGGGACTGTTTGGCCGGTCCACACTGCTGTCGCGCCTGTTTCCGTCTGCTCGTTTGACACGGCGTAATGTGCTGCTTCCCGGGACGCAGCAGGAAAGGCAGTCGGCTGCGTCAGTCGATTGGGTGAGCGGCTCGTGCGTCCTGGTACGACGCGATGCGTTCAACGAGATCGGCGGCTTCGACGAGCGTTACTTTCTCTACTGGGAAGATGCGGACCTTTGCCGGCGTCTGCGCAAGGCCGGCTGGAGCATTCGATATCGACCCGACGCGCAGGTCCTCCACGTGGGTGCACGAAGCAGCCGCACCGTGAAGCCGCTGGCCATTCGTGCATTTCATCGGAGCGCGTACTTGTACTTCGCCACTCACGTTGCTCCGTCGCGATGGAGCCCGCGGCGGTGGGTGGCGGCAGCACTCCTCCTGGCGCGTTGTGGAATCAAGCTCCTTGCGGCGCGCGCGGTATGAGTCAGCGGACTGGTCCGCAAAAAGTGCGCAGTTACTTACGAAAGTGTAAAGTTTCGAGTCGCACCACGACCGGGGGGCCTGCTTAATTGGCCAGAATTCAACGACGGAGAAGGCCTTTCCGTGGGGGGTACGCGTCTTGCCTCAGCCGTTAAATCATGATGCCTATCTCTCGGCTGGGCCGTCTGTTGGGGCTCGTCTTGTTCATGGGTCTTTGGAGCGGCGTGGCACAGGCCGCCACCGTGACTCTGGCGTGGGATCGCAGCACTGATCCGAACGTGACCGGTTACACCCTGTACTGGGGCAATCAGTCGGGTTCATACCCAGGCAGCTTGAACGTCGGAAACGTGACCCAGGCACAGGTCAGCGGTTTGACGGATGGAATGCCCTACTACTTCGTCGTCCGCGCCTACAACTCCGCGGGCACGTTGAGTTCACCGTCGGTGGAAGTGTCGCGGCGCGTAGGCATTCCCTTCTCGGTCCGAGGCGATTTCGACGGAGACTTCAAATCCGACGTCACCATATTCCGACCGTCGACCGGCACCTGGTTCATGCTGACCTCAGGCTCGAACTACGCAACGTGGAACACGGTTGGGTGGGGCACCAGCACGGACACCGCGGTGTCCGGGGACTTTGACGGCGACGGCAAGATCGACGCGGCCGTCTATCGTCCGTCCTCAAGCACCTGGTTCATTTTGAAATCAAGCACCGGCTTCACGACGTATTTCGTCGCGGGGTGGGGAGCAAACGGCGATGTTCCGTTGGTGGCCGACTACGACGGCGATGGTAAGACCGACGTGACGGTCTACCGACCCTCAACCGCCCAATGGGTCGTTTTGAGATCGGCGACGAACAACACAGCCTGGTTCACATATCAGTGGGGCGTCAGCACGGATGTCCCGGTGGTCGGCGACTTTGATGGTGATGGCCGAGCAGACGTCGCGACATTTCGGCCATCGACCGCGACCTTTCTCATTCTGAAATCAACCACTAACTATACAGCGTGGGACACCCGTCAGTGGGGATCGGCCGGGGATGTTCCTGTGACGGGTGACTACGACGGCGATGGCAAGACCGACGTCGCGGTCTTTCGCCCCTCGAGCGGCACCTGGTACATTCTGAAATCAAGCACCAACTTCACCGCGTGGGACACTCGGGTGTGGGGAGTGGGCAGTGATACCCCGGCGCCGGGCGACTATGACGGTGATGGCAGGACCGACGTCGCCGTCTACCGGCCGTCAAACGGCACCTGGTATATCTGGTTCTCTTCGACGGGAACGACGACAGCCGTCGCGTGGGGCGCCGGCGGCGATCTCCCGATCGTTCGCTAGACTCTTTTCCTCTTTGGGCGAAGCCGCGGCAAACGTGGCGCGTGGCTTCGCCCTCGCAATGCTCAGTCGACGAGAAGTCGGATCCGGGCGCTCTCGTAGTAGCACTCGCGATTCGAGGAGGCCACTCGGATCGACAACATGTGCTTCCCCTTCTTCAGTTTTTCCTCAGGAATCTCCGCCAGGAATCCACTGTACCGATAGGCCGGGTGCTTGAAATAATTGGCGACGTCGATGCGGTCCCAACCGTACATGCTGGGAAATGGAACCTCGTCGAGTGTGACATCGACACCCGCAGCCAGCGCCTGACGCGGCTGATCGACGGTCCATCCGCCGACTCGCAGACCACGCGCACGATCGACGCGGATAGGGCCGCGGCCCACGACGCCTTTGATCGAACCAACCTGATCGATTCCCATCGCCGGCTCGGCTCCGCAGGCGCGCATGCCGGCCGTAGCGAGCAACGGTGCGGACGGGAGTCGTGGCGCGGCGGCGTCGAGAGCGTTGGCAAGCGCTCGAATATCAAACGCAACATATCGATCGGTTTGCGCGATCAGGGCGCCGTCGGACACTGCGGCACGAACGTCTGCCGTGATTGCCGCGCCATTGTCTTCATACCCGTTGCGGTCGATCACAATCGCGGAAAATCCCTCGTGCGCAAGCTGATAGGGAAGTTGCTTCGGATCGAGTGCCGCAGCGGCGACCTGCCAACCAAGTTGCTGGTTGGAAAGCGCCGGGTAGCTCCATCGGAGCTTCTGCGAAACCAGGTACAACTTGAAGTGCTCATACGGCGGCATTCGCGGCGTCGCCCACTCGTCCATGTAAAGTCTGAACGGTAATTGCAAAACCATCGCGCGATCCGGCATGCGGTCTTCCAGCTGGTGGACGAATGTCGTGAGGGTCGAGAGCTCGGCCGCGTTTTTTGCGTAATCGATGTTCATCTGTGCGGCGGCTCCCCGCTGGTCAGCCAATCCGAACACGAGGACGACGATCGACGCGCCCAGCCGCGTCTTCCGGCTCCTGAAGACGGAATCCATCGCAATGGCGACTGCGGCCAGCGCAAAGAATTCGATGAAGGGGCAAATTCGGCTGTAGCCCCTGATGTCTGAGCTGACGAGGAGGCTGAACAGACTGCCGAACCCACCCACGGTTGCCAGCAAGAGACCGGCAATCGTCAGTTGGCTCGCGGCAAGAAGAGTTTTTCCGTCCCGAACGCGGTCTGCAGCCGAGGGAATCATCAACAGCCCAAGCAATGCCAGGAATCCGAGTGTCCCCACAGTCCCGAGTCTCGACCAACTGTTCTCGGTTTCGAGCGGAAACTGCGCCGCGGCTTCCGCTTCATTCCATCGACGAAAAGGTGGAAACGAATGAGACGTAACCGGACTCACGAGCGTCCTGATTTTCAACGCGAACATTTCAGCGTGCGCCGGGACCTTTTCGGGCAGCAGGATGGGTTGGCCGTGCGCGCGCCACGAATAGAGGCTGGGTGCCAGATTGATCAAGGTGCAGACGGCCAGAACGGCGAGGAGAAGAATCGCGGCTCGAACGATACGCCACTGTCGATGAGTGACGCCGCCAACAATTCCTGCGACGCACACGAAAAAGCACCCGAAGAACGGATAGTAGACGTAGTTGAACGAGAGAAGCGCACACCCCGCGGTCAAAACAAGGCCGGCACCCTTCAAGTAGCCGCGTTCCGGCAGTCGTCCTGAAGCCAATTGCAGCGCCGCCGTGCAGACAAACGGCACGAGGTAAATCGCCATCCCGAAGTGGCCGAGGTTCTTGTAAAGCGCATACGGGCTCAAGGCGAACAGCGTCCCAGCCACAAACGCGCTCGCGGTGGTCACGCGCAATACCCGCAGGCACCATGCGGCAGCAAGGCCGCTGAAAACGATCATGACGATCCAGGCAACGTTGATCGCTGTCAGGGCATTCGCGATCGGCAGACTCACGATCCAGACAATCGCCTGATCGACATTACCGTTGGCCGGAAACGCGAGCTCGTCGAGGCCAAACGGTGCTCCGACGAGGGAGTTGAACCACCACCAGCCGTTATCGATCGTGCTCTTGGCCTGCATTTGGTAGAACAGGCTATCGATCGAGAACAATAGCGGCACTCGAATCTCGCGCCGCCATCCATCAAGAAAGACGTAGAGGGAGGCTCCGATCAGCAGGCCTTGAGCAACAGCGATTGATGCCCATGACCGTAGGATGGTGTGAAATCTGCCGCTGACAGTCGCCGCTCGATCATTCATTCACGGGTTCTTCACGGCCAGAATGAGATCCTGCCACCCGGGCTGAAACGAGCGTCGGCACCATTCCCCATGATTGATGAGGTCGATGCTCAGCCCATGGCTGGCGTACTGGTCGGCGAGCCAGCGCTCGCTGTATGCGACCGCCGTTTCAGGAACATCCTTGCTGTACAAGCGGCAGTGGTCCCCGAATTTCCATCGGAATCCCAAGCCTCCGGGAACGCCGCGATCGGCCGCGTCAGGATGCTCCTTCAGCCACGATTCGATTCGTTCGATCGACTCGGGATTCAACAGGAAGTAGGTGATCAGGCAGCGGGCGCCTGGTTTCATCACCCTTGCGATTTCCGCCAGATAGTTCGTCAGATCCTCAGGCAGCAAGTGTGTAAACACTGATGTCAAGACGACCATGTCGAACGTGCCGGCGGGGTAGGGAAAGACGTATTCCCGGGCGGTGAATCGCCCTTTCGGATTGTAATGCTTGTTGTAGACGTCGGCCCGCTGGAAGGTAAAGCGCGGATATTCCCGGTAATGTTGCCGGCACCACTCGATCGGCTCGAGGACCACGTCGAAGCCGTCATAGCTTCCCTCGGGCGCCAGGAAACTCGTCAGCGGTCGCGCCATCAGCCCGATGCCGCAGCCAACGTCCAGGACCTTGTGATGCGGCTGCAGACCACCGTAGTTAACGAGGAACGCGTGGATAGTATCGCCGAGGACGACGTACTGCTCGGCCAGGGCACTGCCCGAATACGACTGGACCATGCTGTCCGGCGGAACAGGGCCCACATCCTGTCGCAGCGTCATCGCTTCGCCTATGTCCGCCGCCGCATGACCAGCGGGCGCTGATAAGGATCGGATGCGTACACGGGCGGCTTCTCGAGGATCTCAAAACGATCCGTCCACGACTTCTGAACGTACGCGAGAGGAATCACGGCCTCGCCGTACGGGACTTCACCATCGATAGGTGGCAGATTATACGGATGATACACGAACTCACCGGCGTCATAGTCCGCCAGGAGCTTTTGAGACACGGAGCCGGACAGCGTCGCAAGCTCGGCGCCGCGGATCTCGAGGAAGCTGCGGGGCCGGATCGTGACGACCACCAGGCCGCCTGAAGCGAGGGAATCGTGCAGTACCTTCAGCGCCGCCTCGTGGGTCTTCGGTCCGAGATGCGTGAACACCGAAAATGCGAAGACCAGATCGAATCGCTCATCGAACGGCAGATGGCGCAGCCGCGTCTCGGACTGACGGAACGTGCCGGGAATTTGGCGGCACCACTCGAGAATCTGCGGATCGGAGTCGCACCCGAAGATCTGAGATGGCGGCACATCTTTTCCAAAGAGTCTCGTCAGGCGTCCCCAGCCGCAGCCAAAATCCAACACCGTCGACTTTCGCAGAGGCTTGCGCGAGTGCCGCGCGTAGACCTTCTTCAAAAGCGAGTAGAAGTCGGCAGACTGCTGTGCGAGCGGCACACCAGCGTTTCCGCACCAGTCCCGTTGCAGTTGTTCCGGCGGCAACGGCGGCAGCGTCACGGCCCCCAGCATCAGATTTGCCCACGGTTCATCCGCAAGCGCTTCGAAGGCTGTCAGGTCTGTTGACACGGAGACCACGCTTACCATCCTTTCGGTCGTCTCGCCAGGCCGATGCTCAACGACTCAGTCAATTGCAGATCTCACTTAGCCGATGGACGTATTGCAGGCCAATCGCGCGATAGCTGAATCGGGAGCGGATATGCCGGCTCGCGCCCTCACCGAGCCGCCGTCCCCAGCCCGGTTGATCGACGAGCCTGACCATCCACTCGCCGGCTTCGTCCACGTTCGGATCTGCCCACATCTGATCGTTCCAGAACGGATACTCGCCATCACGGACGGGAATCAAGCGGTAGCCCACCAGGCAGGCTACGTCGGGATTCATGAATTCCAGGTTCCCGGACCACGCGGTCGCGATCACCGGCTTACCCAGGTACATCGCTTCGGCCAGGAATCGGCCGAAACCTTCGCTGCGATGCAGCGACACGAAACAGTCGCAGCAATGCACCAGATTCTTCGTTTCCGTATCGGTGAGCTCACGCTCGATGACAACCATCCGGCTGAGCCCCATTGCTTCGGCGCGGCTCCGTAGCTCCTCGCGCATCAATGCCGCGGCTTCTGGTCGCACGTCACCGCCCGCCATCTTCACGACCAACGCAAGATCTCGGGTCGGCCGAGCACGCGCAACCTGCGTGTAGGCCTCGATGACGGCCTGTGGATTCTTTCGGTGATAGTACGAGCGCAGGTCGAACGCGAACAGAAAGGCGTAGGCGCTCTCCGGAATCCCGAAGTATCGGCGGCCGAGAAACCTGCTCATCCGCATGCCAGTCGGTTCGGGAATCGTCGTGACCGGGCGGCCGACAGCGGGCGCGATCGATTCGCGCACGAACGCTGACGGTGCCCAGACCTCGTCAAATCTTTCCAGAGCCTGTGCCCAGTGCCTTGGATAATTCGGAAGCTCCCACGTGGGAAACACGACGGAATAGCGTGAAGGCGGCCGCGAACCGAGGTGAGAGAGTATCGGTTCAACCTCGTCGCCGTTGATGCAGTAAACGTCCACTCCGCCTGCGCTCGTCGGCTGTAGGGCCGGACCCAACTCCTCCTGGAGATCTCGATCCTGCCCATTGCCTCCGAACACGTTCACGATCTGCGGCTGGAGGCCGGCCGCTTTGAAAGCCCTGTACGAGGCGCGTAGGTCTTCGCCGCGGCCAATCGGCGCAAACGGATGTCCGATGAGCGTCACCGGTAGTTCGAAAGACTTGATCGGTGGCATCAGTCTGGATGGAGCCTCAGACGAGCGTTAATGCGGGCGTCCCGTGTCGCTTCCAGATACCCGTGGCCCCACGCCACGTCGGGCTCGAGGTACGCTGACTCGGCCCATTCGTTCCACGCATTGACAAAAACCAGCTGCTCGTCGCCAAAGTGCTGCTCTCGTGTCTGGCGAAGGACGCATTCCAGCCATGCCTGGTACGCGCCCGGTGTACTCCCGGCGAAGATCGCCGAATCGTTTGGCCGGCGTGCGGTGTTGTCCCATCCCGGCATCACCGTCCGGAACAGCGGGTAGCCAGGCAGCGGACGTGTCATGTAGCGAACCGCCGTCGGATCGTACGAGTAGACGTGGCCCCTGAACTCCGGGTCGACTCCCGCGGCGAATGGATACCACCCTCCTTGATGGGGAGGGAATTCCACCATCCCATCGAAGCCCCACTCGCGAGGCGAGATGCCAGACGGCCGCAACAAAATCGTATCAGTCTCGACCATCGCCAGATAGATTTCACCGATTGCATCGCGTCGGCACTGTTCCCGCCACCGATCGATGGTTCGCCGGATATCCGGAAAGCGGCTGGCCTCATAGATCAGCAGAAGCGGACGCCCGTTGATACGGATGTAGGACGGGTGACGCATATATCGGGTCAGGTCGTCGATGACGGCGACATCGTCCTCGTCGCGGTAACTCTGCGCCATGAGGATCTCGCGTTCCTGACCATCCCAGCGCCGTGTCCAGTTCTCGTTCGCCCAGCAGATGCAGAACGGAAACTCGAGTGTCGGATCTTCGAGAAGCCGCTCGAGCGGACGTTCGAGAAGACGCCGGCCGCCGAACCAGTAGTAATAGAAGCAGAAACCGTCGATGCCGTAACGTTCAGCGAGGGCGATCTGCTCGACGTAGGTTTCACGCAATCGGAGATCGTAGAAGCCCAGATCGCCAGCCAATCGCGGTTGGTAATGGCCAGCGAAGACCGGCCGGGCACGCGCGACGTTTCGCCACTCGGTGAATCCTTTGCCCCACCACACATCGTTCTCGGGCACCGGATGAAACTGCGGTAGATAGAACGCGATGACGCGCGTCCTGTCGAGCCCGTCGATCTGCGCCTGGTGCCGGTCCGACAGCTTCTGCTGATTCCGTACCACTGCGGCCATCTTGAAGGATGGGCTCAGCTCGTTCGACGTCGAACTGAGGTGATGCACGATGACTGCATCGGGTTGATAGACGGCGCGGAGGCCCTGGTCCCGGAGCCGGAGGCAAAGATCGACGTCCTCGCAGTAGGCTGGCGCGAAGACATCGTCGAATCCACCCATCCGTCGAAAGCGATCGCTCTCGATGACGAGGCACACACCCGACACGTAATCAACCTCGCGGCGGCGATTGTATTGAGGAAGGTTCGGGTCATCGAATACGCCGATGAGAGACGAAGTGCAGTCCATGTTGATGATCGAACCGGCATCCTGGAGGCGGCCATCCGGGAACAGCACTTTTGGACCGGCGGCGCCGACCTGGTCAGACTGCGAGAACGCTGCGAGCAGTGTCGACAGCCAACCGGTCTGCACTTGTGCGTCGTTGTTCAAAAAGACGAGATACCGTCCGCGGGCGATTGCGGCGCCAGCATTGCACCCAGGCCCGAAGCCACGGTTCTCGTCATGTCTCACGTAATTCAGGTGCGCAATCGACGGCAGTAATGCCTGCGACTGGTCAATCGATCCGTTGTCGACAACCACGACTTCGAAGGACACGTCTTGCGTCGACCTCACGATCGAGAGCAGGCATTCAAGCGTCAGCTTGATGCCGTTGACGATCGGGATGACGATCGACACCTGTGGTGACGGCTCGAAACGCAGCTGAATGTCGCGCGCTCGCTCCGCGATCCGATCGGAGAGCTCGACAAGTGTGAGTGGCTTGAGTTCGATATTCTGCAACCGTGAGCGCTTCGCCTCCTGGAATTTCGTGGTGACCCAGTGGTACGCGGCGATGGACGCCTCGATATCGCCGGTCGATGGCATCGGCATCGCCGACACGGCTGAGCGACCTTCCATTTGTCCTGCGATCGCATAGTGGATGAGCGGGTTGATCCCCGCCTCAGTGACGTCGGGGTTCGCGCGCACGTATGACCGTGTGTCGAAGAGCGGTCCCGTCGCCCGCTCTTCCGACGCGCCGATGCGGAGATAGTGGACAAGCGGGTTCTCGCCGGACTCACGAAGAGGCGGATCAGCGTTCAGATAAGAAGATGAGTCGAACCACGGATTGGGATCGCGGCCTTCACGGCCACCGGATGACACGAAGTGGACGAGCGGATTCATCTTCGCCGCGGCAACGTCCGGGTTTTGGCTGAGATAAAACGCCGACTGAAAAAGCGGGTGGGGATCGCGCCCCTCGTGCCAGCCGGCCCGCAGATAGTGGATCAACGGATTGACGCGTCGTGACGCGACGTCCTGATTGCGTAGAAGGTAGAAGGCTGAGTCGAACAGCGGATGGGGATTTGTGCCGGCAAAAGCGCCAACCACGAGATAGTGCAGGAGCGGGTCCTCCAACGCCGCGGCGACGTCCGCGGCGGACCCCGTGTTCGTCGCGACATTCTTCAGGTAGAACGCTTCGTCGAAGAGGCCGCTCTCTCGCATGAGGCGCATCTGCCGACGAAACGAAGGGCGCAGGGAGCCGAGGAGTGGTAGCGAATGAGCGCGCGCGACCGGCTTCCAGAATCTCGCCCTGCGCTTGATCTCCCGGGCGAGAGCAGCTCCCTGCCGCCACGCCCGGGTCGAACGCCACGACCTCGATGATCGAAAGCCGAGGAGAACATCGAGGGAAACACGTGCGATCGCTTCCGCCTTCCGGGCCACCGTCCGATGATCGAGGACCTGACGCTCGAGCTGCGCGCGCTCTGCCGTTGCGGCGGCCAACGCACGAGTGGCAATCTCGAGCCGAGCATTGGTCGCCGCAAGCTCAGTATTGATCGCCTCAATTTGCTCGCGGGCGCCAGATACGCGATCCGCCTGGCGGTAGAACTCTGCAGCGAGTTCTTCGTTGGTTGCCCCTTCGAGATCGACGGCATCGCCCAATCGTTTCGAGATTTCAACCGCGCACTTTCCTTGAACCTGCGCATAGTACGTCGAGAGATCCGATGGCCAGAGAATGGGGCCGCCGTCCGCGAGACCGATTGGAAATCGCGGCACCGGCTGATTGCTTGCCAACGCAACCAAATACAGGGGGGCGTCCAATCCATGAACGCCGGTCACATCGTCGTTGGTTGAAGGAAACGTGACGAATCGGATCGCGGCGGCATCGTCAACCGGCCCCACGATCGATCCGGCGCGAACTCGTTGACCCGCGAGGGTGACGTGGCTGAAGTACGAACCAAGCAAGTGGGCGAACTCGCGGCGATCCAGTTCACGGACGTGAAACTGGTTCCGGCTTCCCAGCACATCAGAGTACTGCTGTCGATCGGGACTCGAGATGACGAGGAGTCCCTCGGCAGTCAGCACGCGCCGGATTTCCCGCATCATGTCGTCATGACGCTCGATGTGCTCGATGGTCTCGAAGCTCACGACGACATCGACGGAATGATCCTCCAGCGGAATCGCTGCGCACGATCCCAGGCAGAACACGAGATTTGAGCGCGCGTACTTCGAGGACGCGTGGGCGACTGCTTCCGGCGAGATGTCGACGCCGGTTACGTGTGCGGCGGCGGCCGACAGGATGGCCGAGCCGTAGCCCTCTCCGCAGGCGATATCCAGCACGCGTTTTCCCGGAACGAGCTCGCGCGCAATGAGGTAGCGGTGCACGTGCTCGAGACGGATTTCTCCCGCGATTTCCGGGACGTACCGCTCTCCCGTCCACGTCAGCGCTGGTGTGTCGGTGCGATCTTCAGTCATGCATTTCGAGAAGCTATGCCTTCGCCAGAATTGCTAACCCGGCCGGAAATTGGTGAGGCAAGAGTTCGCAGCTCGAAAAGCCTGCTTGGGCGACCAGAACCCAGACGTCCGCGCCGAATTCCGTGTGGACCACCATGCCCGGATCGCGCAAGCTCTCATTTCCATGATAGCTGGGCGGCAGCCCCTCCCGAGATCGGCTCATGCGTTCGACGATGACCGGCACTGTAAAGATCACGGCTCCCCGATCATCGACGACGCGACGGCACTCCTTCAGGCCGTTGACGGGCGTTGGCACATGCTCGAGCGTGTCGGAGTGGACGATCAGGTCGAACGAGCGCGCCGAAAACGGAAGGCTCAACATGTCAATTTCGGGATACGCACCGAAATGGTGTCCCGGCAGCTGGGAAAGAACGGGGTGCAGCGTACCTGCTTCGTTGATTTCGAGCACGCGAAGATCCGCCTGGCCGGGATCCGCGACGAACATCGTCAACGTCCCCGCAAACTGCCGGAATCGCATGATGGCGCGCGCCAGGGCAATCGAACGGATGTTCGATCCGCATGACCGGCAGTGTGTTCCCTGCTGGACGTCGATATATCGGGACTGGTGCGGGGACAGCTCCCACTCAGCGATGAGGGCGGGCCAGAGCACTGCCGTGTGCTCGAACGTTCGCCCACCGCAGACGGCACAACTCTCGGGAGATTCGACAGGCGTCGGCGCCAACACGTCTGTCATTGCACCCTTTGCATCCAGAATGCGCCTCCTGGATTCTTCAGGCAGAGGGGCATGCTCCTTTGGAACCAGTCGTGATGACGAAGAACCATGTAATTGCCGAAGAGCCGGACGCGGAAGCACGCATTGAATTGCAGGAAGGCCCGGAGCACGTACTGCTCGTTCCACGCCCTGCCCTCGCGCAGCCAATCGATCGGGTATTCGAATGATGCGAACACGTCGTGGATGTGCACGAAGACGCCGACGGCAAGGCGAGGCAGAATCTCGAAGAAAAGGTAATTGACGTCGCTGCCCACTTTCGCGACGTGCGTCGAGTCGATAAACAGTACGTCTCCCGCGCCGAGCGTGTCGAAGATCGCGAGGTCGACATCCTGCAGGCGCGAGCTCACGATGCGCACCTGCTCCCGATCGTTGCCCCGGAGCAGGCTCAGAAGCAGATCCGGATATGGTTCGATGAGCGTGCACTCCAACTGTTTGTCGAGAAAGTGCTCGTTGGTGTCGAGCGTCAGCGCCGACGTGTAGCCCGAACCGACCTCGATCAGCCGCTTCGGCTTCATGTGGCGCAGCATCGAATAGAGAAAGATTCCATCCGCGTACGAATAGGACGGGTTGTCGAACCGATACCGAAAATCTGGAGACCCTTTGTCGGTGAAAGGCATCTCCGGGTAGAAGGCGGCCAGGGTATCGAGCAGTGACAACTGTTCGGTCTCTTGCAAGTCGACACCGGGAACGTCGTCCAGCGCGCTGGTGCGACGGACCAGCGTTTCGATGTCGGCGGCAGACGGGATTGGTGAATAGTAGTGTCCGGGCGGAACATAGGGGGCCGGGACTCCGGATGCGGCAACGGTTTCGACGATATTGGGCGCTGGTGTCTTTGCAGTCATGTCAGCGTGGTTTTTCCTCACCGCGGTGAGCACCGACGAGCCGAGCGGCGGACGTCCAACAAGACCAGTTTCGAGTTTCATCACGGTCTTCAACAACGTGTGCGCCGACGGTGATGGCGGATAGAAGCCCGAGCGGATCGTCTTGTCCTCGCTGAGCTCTGCGCGCTGCATCAGCTTTCGCAGAAAGAGCAGCGGCACCATCGTGAATCCCCAGTACACCTGATCGACGACACTGACGTCGAATGGCTTGAACTCGTCTGCGAGTGTCCGTTTTGTATATCGGCGATAGTGTCCCGCGGCGGTGTCATAGCGGCCGTAGAGCGTCATCAGCGCCGGCACGTTGACCAGGATTACTCCGCCCGGCTTGAGGTGGAATAAGACCGCGTCCAGAAAAGGCGTCGTATGTTCGATGTGCTCGATGACGTCGAAGAGGATGATGACGTCGTATCGCTCGTGGAATTCCTGCCGCTTTTCGAGGATGTCGTAGTAAAGCACCCGGCGCACGCCGGCGTGACACCGAGTGAGTGCTTCGATGTTCAAATCGGCGCCGTCGAAGACCCACGACGTGGTGTGGCCGAGCAGCCGGCACGTGATTCCCGTGCCGCACCCGATGTCGAACACCTGCAAGGGGGAGCCGACCGGCAGATCAAGTCTTCGGATCAGCGCGTCGGTGGCGCGGGCACGCCATTGGAACCAGAAATGCGCCTCCGAGTTGGCTTCGTACCATTCCGTCGGAAACGAAATCTCTTGCAGGTCAGTCACGAACTCGATGTGCGAGTTCGCTGCCGTCCGTTCGATGCTGCTCAACGCGCCGACTCCTCGGTTTTCGCGCCGTCAATCGTCTCCATCACGATGTACGGCGGGCGCCCTTTGATCTCGAGATACATGCGTCCCAGGTAGGCACTGAAGACGTACAACACGAGCATCATGAGCGCGTTGCTGGCAACGACCATGATGCTTGCCAGCAGAAACGGCAGCGGGATGGCGAGATCGATCTGTCCGAAGAGCGCGAGAACAAACGTCAATGTCAAGGCTAACGTCGTCATGCCGAACAGGAAACTCGAGAACTGCGCGATCTTCAAAGGACGAATGCTTGCCGAGGCGATGCCATCAGTCGCCAGGCGATAGAGCTTGCTCAGGGTGTATTTCGTTTCACCCGCCTGGCGTCTCGGCCGATCGTACTCGACGCCGGTCTGTCGGAATCCCACCCAGGCCCTGAGCACGCGCGGATAACGAAGGCGCTCGGGCAGGTTGCGCAACGCCGAGACCACGTTGCGATCGAGCAGGCAGAAATCGCCGCTGTCGAGAGGCAGCCGGATGTCGGACAGGAACGCGAGCAGGCGGTAGAACGACCAGTAGCCCATCCGCTTGAGGATATTCTCCTTGCGTCGGCGTCTCTGTCCGAACACGACGTTGAATCCCTCGCCGGCCTTGTCGATCATTTTCAGCACGACGCTCGGAGGATCCTGAAGATCTGCGTCGAGCAGCGCGACAAGATCGGCGGTGGCGTGATCGAGGCCCGCAGAAATCGCGTTGGCATGCCCGAAGTTCCTCGAGAGCCGAAAGAGCGTGGCCGGCGCGCCTGCGCGAATCTTGTCCGAAATGATCCGCGCGCTCTCATCCGAGCTGCCATCGTCCACGAAGAGATACCGGACGCCGGCGATGTTCCTGCCGACGAGGTTCTCTCGTGAAAATGTTGCTTCGAGCGTCCCGAACAGCAATTCGAGTACTTCAGCCTCGTTGTAGATCGGGATGATCAGATCCAGTGTCAGGCCGCGCCTGGCAGTATCCATAAGCGGAGTCAAATCGGTCGAGGTCAGCATCATGCGTGGTCCTGCTCTGGCTGTCAACATCGAGCGGCGCGCGCAACGAGGCGCAGACCTTGGGATAAGCTTCACCATGCAGATGGGGTTTGCGTCATTCGTACATAGAACCAAACGGTCGCTCCGGCGTCGGCTCGCTTTCACGCGTGCGTCGCCATTCGGGCCCACCATCGATGACACGCGACGAGCAATCGCTGCCGCGTTCCTGCGTGGCGCCGGCATCGAGATCGGCGCACTTCATCACCCGCTGGTCGTTCCGCGTGCAGCGCGGGTCACATACGTCGATCGGATGAACGTCGCCGAACTTCGCAGGCAATATCCCGAGCTCGCCAACGAACCGCTCGTCGAAACCCAGATCGTCGACGACGGCGAAACACTCGCCACAATCGGCGAGGCGACGCAGGACTTCGTGATCGCGAATCATTTCATCGAGCACTGTGAGAACCCGTTGTTGACGGTTCGCAATCTCCTTCGAGTGCTGAAGGGCGGCGGAATCGTGTTCATGGCAGTGCCTGATAAACGGTTCACGTTCGACGTCGACCGGCCTGGCACGACACTCGATCACATTCTGCGAGATTTCTCCGAGGGGCCGGAGTGGTCGAAACGCCAGCATTACGAAGAATGGACGCGGCTCGTCAACAAACGCACTGATACGTCCGAGGTGAACGCGGAAGTCCAGCACCTCATCGATATGAAGTACAGCATTCACTTCCATGTCTGGAGCGCGACGGAACTGCTCGAGCTCGTGCAGGCGCTTCAGCGAATTGAGCAGTTCGAGTTGGAGCTGTTCCTCAGAAACGGGATGGAGTCGCTCATCATTCTACGGAAGACGACGTCGTAAGGGCTGGCTCGTAGTCCGGCGTATCTCGACTGAGGTTCGAATTGTAGTACGGGTCTCGGGCGAGGCGGTCCCTCCAGCGTGTTTGCAAGGAGTTTCCCTCGCGCCCATCTGTTTCGCCAATCGAATGCCAGGACCTGTCCTGAACGAAAGATGCGTACGGCGTAAAGACCACGCGGTACCCGGCACGGGTCAGTCGCAAGCAGTAATCGACGTCGGCAAGTCCGCCCATCTCATCGTCGAATCCGCCGACCTCGGAGTAGATCTCACGGCGCGTCATCAGGCAATCGCCGCTCACCGCCGAATAGTTGCGGACCGCAACCGCGGTGCCCCAGTACCCCAGCGACGATCGCGGATGGAGATGAAATGCCGGCGCCGCTACTCCATTCACGCCTAAGACAATGCCGATGTGTTTCAGCGATCCGTCTGGGTAGTGCAGCTTCGCCCCGACGGCGCCGATCGCCGCCTGTTGCGAGAACTCGAGAAGCGCGGTCAACCATTCGCGGTCGGTTGCCTGCAGTCCCCAATCGAGGAAGAGGAGATGGTCGCCGGTGGCATCAGCCGCCGCCCGTTTTTGCTGACGCACGCGGCCGCGCATCGCTGCCGCGTCCATCGGTATTTCGCGAACCGCCAGGTTCTGCGGAATATTCACCGTTAGATCGGCCGCACGCCCTCTGTCCACCGGGAGAAGGACTTCGAACCGCCGATACGTTGTGCCTTCCACGAGCATGTTCAGCATTCGCTCGCACGCGTTGCGGCGATCGCGGTGACCGACATCAGGAACCGCGGGCAGCACGATCGAGATCAGGGGCTCGCCCTTGATGCGATAGCGAATGCGATAGACATAGGTCAGCGCACCGGGCAGGATCTCGGCGTCCAGCTTGTTCCGGCGGACGTAGTCCTCGAGTGCTCGTGCGCCTGCGTCGTGCGCGCGTGGCTTGGCGCCTTCGTGCGCGGCAGCGGACCCGGGGATCCTCCGCCACTGATACAGCACCTTGGCCACATGGTGAATGCGCGAGGTCTGATCGAGAAGCCGCAGGACTAAATCGTAATCCTGCGCTCCGTCGTAGCCGTCGCGAAAGCCGCCGACGCGTTCGACCAGCGCGCGGCGCACCACCATCAGGTGGCAGGTATACATGTTGGTCAAGAAGTGCTCGGGCGACCAGTCAGGTTTGAAGTAGGCCTCGGTCCGCGTGCCGTCGAGATCGAGCTTGTCCTCATCGGAATAGATCACGTCGGCGTCCCGCTGCTCGTTCAGAAGTGCGACTGCCTCGAACAGAGCGTCCGGCGTGAGCTCATCATCATGATCCAGAAAGGCGACGAATTCTCCGTCCGCAAGCGTCAGCGCTTCGTTCGATGCGGCCGCAATGCCGCCATTGGTGCCGCGCATCTTGATCTTGATCCGCGGATCGCTCTCGTACTCACGGAGTAGCGCACGAGTCTCGGCCCTCGTCGATCCGTCGTCGGCCAGGCACAATTGCCAGTTCGGGTACGCCTGGCTCTTCATCGATTCGATACACGCGCGCAGCCATCGTGGATCGGTGTTGTATACGGGAGTGACCACGCTCACGAGCGGCCGATAGGGAAACGAAGTGGATCGCCTTCGCATGTCCGCAAGCTTGGCCGGCGAGAGCGCGTGCTCCCGCAACCAGATTTGATAGAGGGAATGATAGGACCCCTCGGACAGATGTCCGCGCAGCGTTCGTGCTGCGGCCACGAAGCTGCCGCGGCGCGCCAGCCGGCCGGCGACCCGCAGCGCTCCGCGCAGCTCTCCGATCGGCCGTGGCCATTCGAGAAGCGGTTCGCCCCAGAGCGCCGAAGGTGTGGCAACACGGTCCTCCATCTCCGTTCGAGTCGCGAGCGTCAGTTCGATCTGTTGTTCCTCGCGATTCTCAAGTTCCAGCACCAGCTTGTGCCAACGGCGATCTGCCCCCTCCTGGCTTGGCGACAGCCGCAATCTCGCGGCCCGTTCCTGTCCTTGTTGACGGTTACGAACGGTCGCGACGAACTCGACGTTTCCGTGCTGCGATCCGCCGCCTGCGAGCGCGCACCAAGCGACGAGCCTGGAACGCGGCGGTGCCACAAAGCGGTAGGCGGCCTGACTGCCGAAGGGGACGAGAAGAGCGTGGTGGGCGCACGTCCCAATCCGAATCTTTCCCAGCCACCGTGCCTCGACCTTGTTGGCCGGCGCCGCGGCGCCGGCGTCACTGACCGTCAGTTGCAACCATCGACACAGCTGCGATTGGCGGCGGAACAAGTGCCACATGTCGAGCGCAAGGCCAGCGCGGCGCAGAAGCGTCTGTTTCACGGTGTGCAAGTTTTGTAATTGCCCTGTCCGATCTGGACACCGGCCAAAATCTCGAAATCCCCGCCGTACTGGCATTATCGCGTTGAAATCGGCTGCTTTCCCTGATTCCTGTGGCACATGCTTTGCTCGCGAACGATCGGTCCCGACTATATGACCCGCTTGAAACGTTTCAGCGCCATGGCGCTAGGTATTGGACTCGTCTGCATGTTGAGCCCGATGCCCTCTACTTCGCAGGCACAGGGGACTATCTCCGTCGTGTTTCCGACCAGACTGGCTGCGGCACCCGACTACGCGACCGAGGTGCTCGGCGATCCGTGGGATATGTGCAACCTGGACGACATGAGCCTGCGTCCCGACGAGCGTGTCGGCTTTTCGAGCTTCAGTTTTGGGACGGGTCAATGCATAGCCGGTGGAACGACCATGGCCGTGAACGGCACCAATGATTCGAGTCTCATGATGCTGTCGCCGGGTCTCTACGACGTGGCGCTCAATCCTGGACGCAACGGCCGAAACTTTCCGATCGATCCAAGCAAGTATCAGGTCCTGTCGTTCAAACTGTCCCTGAGTGCGACGGAAGATCCGCAAATCTGGTGGTTTCACAATCCTGTCAATCATCCATCCGGCGTCGGGCTTGGTGGGCGGCTCGTCCCGAGAATGTCCGCAGGGACACAACTGGTCGTCGCGGATCTCACGCAATCACTTCTCAGTGGTTCTGTGCCGTGGACAAGTGGGGTCGTCCGTGCGCTCCGAATCGATCCGAATGCGCTCAACGCGGTCGAGAATGTGTTCCTCTATTGGGTCCGGCTGACGCCATCTGCCAGCTCTCCGCTCGCCGCAAAGCAGACCATCACGTGGAATGGATCGGGCGCCGCGACGATTACCGTCCGAGACAACGGCGATGGTTCTGTTTTTCCTGTCGTCTCCAATCTGTCCGGGAACTCCTACCCGTGGAACTACGGCGTGCTGGCGCCAGGCAGCTACACCTTGACCGTCACCAACGCGAGCGGATCAGGATCGACGAGTTTCAGCATCAACAATCCGCCCCGCATTGACGTGACCAATCCATCTGTCACAAGCGGAGACGACTACGCCACGACAGTGCTCGGTAACGCCTGGGACATGAGCAACAGCAATGATATTCAGCTGACCGGTCTCGACCACCTGACGAACGTGTCGTTCAGCAGCGGGCTGTTGCACGCAACCAACACGAACAGCGATCCGATCGTTACACTGCTGTACAACACCAACAACGCGGTGCCGATCGACACGTCCAGGTTTCGATATCTGACGTTTCGAATGCAACTCGATGGTCCGTACGACCTCTTGGCTGGCTCAGTGGCCCGCGTGATCTGGGGCACTCAGGTGTCCAGCGCGGCAGCCGTGTCGCAAGACGTCATCGTGGTCCCCGGGATGAACAGCTACACGATAGATTTGGCAACTCTGTCAACAGCGCCCGACGGCGGCCTTGAACCGGGCAGTGGCGAGACCTGGACCGCTTCGTCCAAACGCTACCTGCGCCTCGACCCGCACGAGTTTCCGGACGCCCGAACGTTCCACATCGACGATGTGAAATTGACGGCAAGACCTGTCGCAACCGGCAGCTTTAACATCCGGTTCGTGGGGACGGACGCCGACGGAGATGCAGCCACCGTTTCGCTGTACTACGACGCCGATACCAATCCGGGCAACGGCAAGTCGCTGATCGCTTCGAACATTCCCGTGAGTGCCGGCCAGTTCGTGTGGAATCCCGCCGGCGTGCCACTCGGTGAGTACTATATTTACGCGGAAGCAACCGACGGCATTCAAGTCATGGGTCGGTACTCGAATCTCCCGGTGCGATTGGTGATTGCTCCGCCAGCGCCAACGGGGTTGCGATTCGTCCCGCGATAATCCTGGACCCACTCCGTCTTTTGCTCTGGGCGATCCCGTTCACTGAAAAACGATCTTGCGCAGTGCTTCACGCATTCGTGCGCGGGAGAATTCCATCGTCACGCGGTCGAGCGACACATGGCTTATTCGAGTCCAGCGCGGCTCGTCATGTAGTAGATCGTTGACCACCCTCGCGAAATCGGCTGCCGTGTCGGCGCAGAGAACAGGCTCATCTGAGTTCCATCCGAGCTGAGTGACCAGCAACGTCGTGGCGACCACGGGAAGTCCGTTGGCGAGAGCTTCGATGATCTTGAGCGGTATTCCGGCCGAGAACCGAGTCGGTGCGACGAATACTTTGCACCGCTCGTACCATTTCCGCACGTCGTCTACCTCTCCAACGACTTCCACACCAAGATGCCTGTGTTGATGAAGACCCGTCGCGCGGTTATATCCGACGATATAAAAAATGTCGTCAATCCCCTGTGCGCGGAGGAGAGGCAGAGTCTCTCTGCAAAACCAGTGAGCCGCATCGTAGTTTGGGCCGGCATCGCCGTGAATGGCTCCTACGAAGAGGAGACCGGATCGCTCTCGAAATGAGTTGACCGGGGGATTCACGGCCACGGCGTGACCGACTATCGAGATGTCGCTGAAGCCATGTTGGCGAAAGATGGCCGCTTCGTCGGCCGATACCGTCATGATCCGCCTCACTCCGCGTGCGAGGGAAAGCTCCCGCGCTACTCGGTCCGCATATTCCACATCGGTCATCGGCTTTCCGGCGACTGCGGCCTCGAGCCGTTCACGATTTGAAAAGAGAGCCTCAGCGTCATAGATGACGCTGCTCAGCGGAATGAGAGAAGGGTCCCTTTTGATCAACGCCCGGATTGCGCGCATTGTCTCGGGACGACTCACGAAGAAGAGATCGTAGTAGTCCTTCCGATCTTTCAAAAAGCGGCGCAGCCGGCGCGGCCCGTATCCTGCCAGCGCAGCGACTTCGAGGCTACGAGGGAGCGCGTCGTAGATCTTGTCCCAGGACTCTCCCTGCTCCTCGAAAACAGCAGGGTAGAGTGTTACCGCACATTCCAGTTCATCCAGACACCTCACGATTTCTTGCGCACGGGGGTATCCCGCCCCGTACCGCGAGTGAGGGATTCGCTCGTCGATCCAGAGGACGCGGCGCGGCCTCAACTGCTTCGGACTGCGATTGAGAAGCACATGTGCCGGCGCCGGAGGCAATCGCTCGGAGATCAGAGCCGCGTGTTTCTTCACGATCAGCGCTCGGCGTTCACGCTGAAGTTGCAGAGCGTCTTCAGTGCGCGTGGAAGACGCAAACTCAAAGTGCCATACCACCGCGCGGGGCTCGTAAATAACGCGGTAGCCGCGCTCCCAGAGGCGCAGACAGTAATCAACCTCCTCGTAGTAGGCCGGTCGAAATTCACGATCGAAGCCGCCCAGACTCTCAAACAGGGTGCGCGGCGTCAGGAGAAACGCCGCCGAGCAATAATCGACCGGGCGGCGAAACTGGTATGGAGCACGATCCGGACTGTCCCCGCGTCCATACCCGAAGCAGGTTCCGTCCCCCCAGATCATCGAACCCGCCTCCTGGAGACTTCCGTCTGGAAGAATCAATTTCGCGCCCACCGCGCCGTGAGTGGGGCTGGAGGTAAGGGTCTCGACCGCCGACGAGATCGTTCCTGGGAGCACTCGCGTATCGCTATTGAGAAACAACAGCGCTGTGCCTTTCGCTAGAGCGGCCCCCTGATTGGACGCTTCGAGGAAATGGACGTTCTCTCGATTACGCACATAGCGAACGTCTTTGATCCGTTGGAAGAGGTCGGCGGTTTCGTCGCTCGACGCATTGTCGATGATGATGACCTCGAGTCCGACCGCTGCCTCCGACGAGAGAGCTTCGAGGCATTGAAGGGTGAGGGGCGCACGGTTAAAAACCGGGATAATGACGCTGACCGCTGGCCGCTGCGAGGAGGGAAACGCCCAGCTCTGTTTGGTGTCGAGGAAGAACTGCAGATTTTTGCCAGCGATCGCAGCGGTAAACGCCCGGACCTGATCGAGTGTCCACGAGGGACGCTCGCCGCCCGATGCGGCGCGCGATCGACCGACCGCTCGTACTCTCTGATAGCCGGCCCTTGCCCCCGGAATTGCTCGGGCAATGTGCTTTAACTTCTCTCCAATACCCACGGCGTTGAACGTTCACTGATCTGAGGAGGACCAATCACATTCTTCACTTGATGCATCCATTGCATCAAACGCAGTCTGTTCTGCAGATCTCGATGGGCGTTTCGAGGAACGCGCGGCGCCAGGTCGTTGCCTACCGATAACCATCCCGAGATTTGCGTCCCGCGCGTGCGAGATTCGAGTTCGAGAGTCTTCTTCGCTTGCTCACGCTCCTCTAAAGGTGTGGCGCTGACGATGGAGTCGAAGACTCCCGTCCATGCCTGCTGGGTATTCGGGATCAGTTTGAAGTCCGGATGGAAGTGATCGCGGGCAAAGTCTCGGTAAGGAGCGATATCGCTGGCAAAGACCTTCATTCCCGCATCGAGGAACTCGATCGCCTTGATCGCGGACTTACAGCGCGAGTATTCATCGTCGGAGACAGGTATGAGTCCAAACCGATATCCGCCGCGGCAGATGTGTGACAGGTAGCGGTGATAGGGAACGCGTGGCGCCGCCCGCAAGATCAGATCCGCCTCGCTGCCAAAGAGTGAGGTGTTCTCTCCAAGCACATGTACCGGCACCCCCGCCCTGGACATCGTGCGCAGTCCTTCGGAAAACCAATCGACGTCGGGACCGCTCAATTTGAAGTTATCGGTATTCGCGATACAGCATGCACCGGCTGGATTCTCGAGCCCGGGTGGCAGAGCACTGGGAACGATCCGGACGCCTCTCGTCTTGAAGGCGGCATCGATCTCGCGCGCGAGATGCGGTGTCGTGGTCGTCACCAATGCGGCACCTTCGATCGATGGCCGCAGCTTCTCGGTGTAGCCGGCGGCACGGGCCTCGTCGTTCGAATGAGCGGGGAGATTCCAGAAGAGATCATCGATATCGAATACATAAGGGATATCGCGGGCGCGGCAGAGGTTCAGTAGCGTGCGAAAGAGCCGCGTGCGTGAAAATCGATTGAAAACAGGCACCGCACCTGGCTCGATGCGGAATGTTTCAAAAATTGCGTCAGCGTCGATACCCAGTTTCGAGGCGACGGGATGGCGAAGGGCGCCGGCGCGCACCCAAAAAAAAGGAGAGTCTAACATTACAAAAAATAGTCGCATAGCCGCTACCGCCTCGGTGAGATGACCAGCAGCGATTCGCCGCCAGGGTGTCCCGTGCTCGGCACGCGTTCGACCATCGCGCCGACGGCGTCGCAGACGTTGGCGATCAGCGCCAACGGATAGTGGTAGGGCTCCGAATCCGAAAACGAAGTGACGCCATTCGGCTGAACGATCGGGTCAAAATTCGCCGCGTCGGGATTCTCGAACCAGGTGGCGTAAAAGCGACCATTCGGCGCGAGCTTCCGAACGACGCTGGCGATGCAGCGCGCGACCGTGTTGAAGGGGCGGAACGGGAACACCGAATCGGCAATCGCGACATCGAACAGGCCGGTGTCGGCGGGCAGGCTGAACAGCGACGCATCGTTGACCAGCCCGGCGAAATGGTTCTCCTGGAGAAAGGACCGCCAGCGTTCGGTCGTCGCGACGCTGGAATTGCCAAAGTGGAGGACGCGGTCCGACGGCCGAAGTCCCTCTTGTGCGACGCGATCGAATAGCCAGGCGGCCGACTCTTCGCTCTTCGCGTCGAGTTCGGGCGCGGATTCAGTGATTGGAATCGACGCGACTGCCGACATCTCAGGCGGCCGAGGAATGGCGCGCTCTCCATAGAGGATGCGACTATAAGTGTAGAGAGCGTTTTCCACGTCGCCGTCGAAGGCGAGCTCTCCATGATCCAGGACACACGCGCGGCCGCAGATCATCCGGACAGCGTCGGGTGAGTGCGAGACGAACACAATCGTCTTGCCCTGGTCGAGGAACCGCTTGATGGTGTCAAGACAACGCAGCTGGAAGTCCGCGTCTCCGACTGCGAAGATCTCGTCTAGAAGCAGGATATCGGGCGCGAGCATCGCGGCAATCGCAAACCCCAATCGCATGTACATGCCGGAGGAGAAGTTCTTGATCGGTACGTCGATGAAGTGTTCGAGTCCCGAATAGCTCACGATGTCGCGATAGATGGCTTCGGTTTCCTCACCCGTCAGTCCGTGGATGGCGGCATTCAGGAACACGTTTTCGCGGCCGGTCAATTCCGGATGAAAACCGACCCCCAGCTCGATCATCGACGAGATCCGTGAGTGCTTGGCGACAAGCAGGCGTCCGCTGGTTGGTCGATGGATCGCGGCGATGAGCTTCAGCAACGTGCTCTTGCCCGACCCGTTGCGGCCGATCAACCCTACCGCTTGGCCGCGAGCGATCTGCAGCGACACGTTCTTCAGTGCCCAGAACTCTTCGATCGACTCGCGGTACTTCGGACTCAGAAGACCGAGGAACCGCACTTTCAGTTCCACTGACGCGTTGTGTCTCAGGAGGAACTGCTTGGAGACGCCTTGCGCCTCAATCACGGTGTGCACTTAGACCTGCTCCGTGAAGCGATCTTCGAAGGCGAGAAGCAGCGCACCGCCGATCACGAACGCGCCAACGGCATAGGTCCCGGCAACCAGCCACACCGTCGCGTCCGGCCATTCCCGAAAAAAGAACAACTTCTGATAGAGGACGACGAACGGCGACATCGGACTGAGCAGGATGAGCAATCGCAACCGCTCGGGCACGCGATCGAGCTCGTAAACGATCGGCGTCGTCCAGAACAGGACGGCGAGGGCGACTTCGACGAGGTGCCGAACGTCGCGGAAGAACACCGTGGTCGTCGCGAAAAGCAGTGCGGTGCCGATCGTGAACGCCACGTGAAGCACGAGGACCGCAGGAAACAGGATCATCGGTTCGGCGAGGGGAATCCCGTACCAGGCGATCATGATCGGAAGAAACACAGCAATCGTGAGGAGGTACTGCGCGAAATTGAAAAGCACTGTCGCAATCGGCAGGATGGCACGTGGAAACTGAACGGTCCTCAGAAGGCCGGTGTTATCCACGATCGACGCGGTTGACATCATGGTGGAGCTGGCGAAGAACGTCCAGGCAAGCTGGCCCAGCATCAGGTAGAAAACGAACATCTCGCTGCGTATCCCCAGGATGAACGTGAAGGCGAGCGTGTAGACCACAATCATCAGGAGCGGGTTGGCCAGCGACCACAGGAAGCCGAAGACCGATCCCCGGTACTTCAACTTGAGATCTTTTAGGACGAGCGTTTTTATCAGGGTGCGGTAGCGATAGATGCTGAGCAGGACCACGCCCAGTGTCATTTCGTCGGCGCGGTCCACAAGGTCGCCTACCGACGCGCGCGAGAGCGCACGTGCGCGCGCTCTCGTGCGCAGGACCCAGACGCCTCGCCAACCGATCGCCGCAATCGACAGGAGTAACGCGTCGGCGAGGAAAGCCATCCGCGAGATCCCCTGAAAACCTACAGCGATCCGCACGAGCAGCGCCGATGCGGCCGTACCCAGGACGATACCGGCGACGACACGCGATAACCAGGTCGCCTTCGGCTTCGGTGCATACGCTCGTAGGGCGCCGAGTGCGAGAATCTGCGCGCCGACGACGAGTGGCACGGTCGACCAGGCGCCGGGCAGGAACGCCGCCAGCCGTTCGCTGCCGAAGCGCAGCCAATACGAGACGATGTACGCGCTTACGCCCAGCAGCGCGTCCAGGAACACACCGAGAAGCCATGAAGGGCGCGCCGGAACGACGTCAATGGATACCGCTCCCGCTACGCCGTCACGTACGACGACGGACATTCGGCAACGATCCTATCGCGTTCCACAGGGACTGAATGTTGAGAAATTCTGGCGGGAATCTATGTAGGACCGAAGGGCGGTTGCCAGTTCGAGGGAGAGCTGATGCGGGGCGGCACTCGACGAGTGCCGCCCCACAGCGCCTATCTCGGTGCTACGACGCTGTTGGTCGAACCGTTCAGCGGGGTCCCATGATTTTCCAACCACCCGAGATGGTTGCCGGATTGAGGAAGACCGTGTTTGTCACGGAGACGCCGTTCATGAGCCACGCCGCCAGCCATCCCGCCGTCATGTGCTGCCAGATCAAATCCGTTTGTCCGTCACCGTTGATATCGGTGACGGCTCTGATGGCCCAGTTCGGGTCTGAGGTCTGGCCGGGATTGAAATACGTCCCGCCCGCGAGGTTTCGACCATTCATGTACCAGACGGATAACCAGCCGCTTGGGTGCTGCCACATCAGATCCGGCTTGGAGTCGCCATTGAAGTCACCGACACCCACCACTCTCCACGTGGCGTCAGAGATTTGAGCAGGATTCAGGAGTTCACTGCCGATCGCGGTGGCGCCATTCATGTACCACACGAGCAGCGTCCCATTTGTGTGCTGCCAGATAAGGTCCGCCTTCCCGTCGCCATTGAAGTCGCCAGAACCCACGATCCTCCAGTTGCCGTCCGAGATCTGACTAGGGGTGAGGAACTGACTGGCCGCTGCAGTTGTGCCGTTCATGTACCAGACGGCGAGCCACCCGTTTGCGTGCTGCCATACGAGATCGGCCTTACCATCGCCATTGAAATCCCCAGTCGCCGAGATTCGCCAGGCCGGATCCACAGAGCCCGGACTGAGAGGCGGACCGGACGTCGCCGTCGTCCCATTCATCACCCAGATGGAGAGCGCCCCGTCGTCCCGTTGCCACACAAGGTCGGCTTTACCGTCGCTGGAGAAGTCCGACTTGCTGGAACTCGGTGTTCCCCCGCCGCCGCCGCCACCGCCCGTCGATGAATACCGTGACGTACGCATGCTCAGGAAGTAGTGATTGTCCAGATAGAGAAATCCGGGTGTGACAGTGTTTGCGACCGGAATCGTGTACTGCGTTCGCGTGTCGAAATTGGGTCCCGGGTCGGGGAGGAAGTCGAGCGCGCCTGCGATCGGCAGGCCGTCGGCGCCGATTTCCTGCGCAGCCGGATAACCCTGGTAGCCGGCTACGGCGAGCAGGGTTGTGTTGGTCGCGCTGTTAAAAGAAAGAGAAGGATAGCGGTATCCTCCGCCATCTAACGAGGCGGTCGCCGGCGAGCTCACGCGAAGCCCATAGTACGAAGTGAACGACGATACGTCGACGGCGGCACCCGCGGCACTGTTCCCTAAAACCTGCCCGTTCCCCGTATACGCGACCAGGAACCTGCCAGCACCGAAACTCACGGTTGGCGAATCGATGTAGCCGAGGGTCGGCAGGTAGAAGGAATCAGCACCGAGCGGCGCGCCGGTCGTATCGTCAATATAGCGTCCCCAGACAGCCGGAGGTGGACTGTTCCCGCCATAGAAAGTGCCCCAGGAGAATCCGACTACCAGGCAGTGCCGGGTTCCCGGGTCGCACGCGATTTCTGGATCGGCTTGACCATCGTACGGATTGGTGATTGGTGTACCCCAGGCGTTCATGCCAGGGATTTGCGGACTCAGGATGGCGCCACCGGGATTGATGGCGGTCACGAACGTGACGGGCTTGGCCCCGCTCGGCCCCGCGTAATACGTCCACCAGGTCACCAGGTATGTCCGGGATGGAACTGAATACGCTATTCCACTCTCGGTTCCCGGATGGCCGTACCCCCAAGCGATTCTGATCTCTCCGCTCATCAGCGGGCCGGCGGCGGAGTATGCGACAATCCGCGCCGCTTTCCCGTGGACATTTGCAGCCAGAATCTTCGTGTAACTGACGAGGAACCTTTGCTCTTGCGCGCTGTAAATGACGCGAGCCCATCCCGCCTGCGGGCTGCCATCGGAGTGGTCGGAAATCGCGAACGGTGCCGAGATGGGCCCTCCGGCCTCGTTCAGAAAGATGCCATTGACCGGGCCGGCGAACTGCGTTCCCCACACGGCGAGATAGACACGATTGATGCTGTCAAAGGCGGCATCGAACTTTACGAACACCTTCGGTTCGTAAACGATGTCGACCGGGTTGCTAATTCTGGTAATCGATGCCTGTGCCGCGGCTGACATCAGCATCACGGCCGCGCTTGCAAGGAACGCCAGGCGCGCACGGAATTGGCCCATCACTCACTCCCACGAGCGCGGAGCCCGACGTTCGCAGCTCGGATCCCGCTCATTTCTTTACTTTCGGCTGATCGGTGACACACAACAGGGGGAGGTCGCTAGGGTACCGATGGTGGTACGTGCTGTCAAGTGTTCTCACCACCCCATCCTACTTCCGGGTTCTTGCTACCCAGTCCAGAACCGCTTCTGCAGCACGGAGTTGCACGATTTCGATTGGATCTACTTGCAGTTTTCGCACCGTCGCCGACGGCGCGCGTTTCAGGTGCCGCTCCGCGATGAGCGCTCGAGCGCGCACGTCCGGATCGGCGTCGCCCAGCCCGGCGTCCACGACACGGGCTGCCAGCTCTGGATCCAAATCAGCGAGACGGCGTGCCGCCTCCATTCTCGCGCCCGGGCTACCCTCGCGCGCGATCCTCTGCAGGAGGTGGATTACAAGTTCGTTACCCGTCGCCACCATGACATCCGCGGCATCCAGAAGCGCGTCTGGCGTCATCTCGTGACTGATGCCGTTGATGGCGCCCACCGTATCCGGTTCTTTCAGCTGCACACGCGCAAGGGTGCAGGCTTGCCAAACGGCGAGTCCAGGCGGCGCCTCGGTCACCGTCTTGTGCAGCGCTTGACGAACCGCCGGTGAATCGAACGCGCCGAGCGCGCGACAGGCGGCAATCTTGTCGGCATCCGCCGGGGCCGCCAGCAGTGTGAGCAGCACTGGTTCGACGCGATCGTGCGGAAGTTGCCGCACGATGGGCACGAGCGGAATGAGGTCGGACGGGCGGAGATTGTTCAGGAGGGACAAGACGGCATTCGAAGCCTTTGCATCGCCGTGTTTGATGAGCACAGCGCCTGCGCCGACGCGCATCGCGACTGGCTTGGCCGTGTCATTGAGGACACCGCGCAGCTTTGTGTCGCATGCGGCCTTGTCGGTCACGAACGTGGATGCACATTCTTCCGACCACACACGAAACAGCTGCGACCCCGCGGTCCTGGCCATGACCAGTCGAGCGATCTTCCCGAGCGCTTCCGGATCAGGTGGCAGCGACGGATCGCGTTTCTCGTACGCGGTCAGCAGCGCTTTGATGTCGCCCGCGCTGTTTTGCGCGGGCCGGCTTGGTGGTGCCGCCTGCGCGATCGCGAGCGAAACACCCAAACAAACGAGGCGTAGCATCAGGTCCCCAGTTTCTCCGCAGGTTGTGGATGCGAGAAGAAGAAGAACATCGTGGCTGGCACCACGAGTGGATACAACGGAGTGAAGATCCGAGTTTCGATGATACTCGAAAAGATGAACGCGACGGCGAGGAAACACGGGACGACGAGCAGAGCGCGCCGGGCAAATGCCGGCGCCCCCTTCGCTTTGAGTGCCATGTAGATCATCGGACCAAAAAGCACGACGACAAAATAGGCGTAGGCGCGGTAATAGGGGTCGTAATTGGAGGGGAGCAGCCCCAGTTCGGCCCAGTTTCGCGCCGCCTGCCAGTAGTCGTAGTGCTCGAGGCCGCGCATCGCACGCAAGCCGGCGTAAATGGCTAACCATTCGGCACCGAACAGGGTCGCGCGGAGCAGTCGTGTTCGGCTCAGTGGCTCACTGACGAGATAGAGGACCACCAGGAATACGGACGTCTCACGATTCAGCGCCGCACACGCCAGCACTACTCCGAAGAGCACATCGAGCCGACGGGCAATCGCAAGCGCTCCTAACGTGAACAGCGCAAGTTCCGGAATCGAATCCGGGTGTGGCCAGGAATTCGTAAAGGTGAGCGGCAGAGTGGCGGCAACCATCGACACGCCGGCAACGGCAGCAGAAGGCGCAAACCATGTCCGAAGATAGACGTGGAACACGCAGTAGGCGACGAATATCCCGACGAGCCGTGTGACATACCACGCCGTTGCCATCGAGGCGCCGGTGACGCGCGCCAGACCGTCGATCAAGAACGGTGCGAAGACGCGATATCTGCCCGGAGCATTCTCGGTTCCCGCGACGACCGCAGGGATGTAGGCGTTGTAAACGTTGTCGGTGTGGGCCCGCATCCGTACGTCGGCAAAGCCCGTCGCGATGGTAAGCGTGACGTACAAAAGGAGGCACCACCCATCCGGGCGAGTCATGCCGCCGTTCATTGTAGCGCCCGATAGAATCGCTCGCCCGCAACGGTCCGATCGTATCTGTAGGACTCGAGGATCGCGTCTCTCACCGACTCCGTCAGATTGACGTTCGAATACCACGCGTGACCGCCCGGTATCGCAGGATCCTGCTCCAGCACCACACATCTGAACTCGCGACGACGCAGGCGCTCAGTGAGATCGTTGCCGATATCGGGGCGATTCATGGCCACGACGCGAAACGCGAATGGGTCGAGGACTACGGGACGTTGGCCGGCAAAAACAGGAATGAGCGGGGATTCTGAGACGATCGAGCCTTCGCACTCATTCAGCGCGACCAGGAGTTCGCGATGCGCGACGACGCTCTTGCCGACCACGCCCCGCATGGTGAGCTTGCCAACGATCACCACATTCTGCATGGCGGCCCAAAAGGTGAGCGTGATGAGCGCCGCCTGGCCGGCCTGACGGAGCCGCCCGCTTTGCGCCGCCGTCACCGCGGTCACCAGCACAATCGCCGCAACGTAGGCATCCAGTATGTGACTGGTCAGAATGGTTCCCGGACTGGTGAAAATGACGCCGGTGATGGCGGCAGCGCTCAGAAGATAGAGAGGCGGCAGACTCATCCGCGCCCGCCACCCAAGCACGAGCGCGAGCGCCGCCAATAGAAACACCACAGTGAGCAGGTGCGACGTCGCAATCAGCTCCAGCGGCCGCAAGACGGTCACCGGACTGACCAGCGACGAAAAACTGGACCCCGCGAGGGCGCAGGCCCGGAACGACGCGAGCGCGCGGCCGCCGCTCGTCAGATTGATCAAAACGAGCAGTAGCGCCGCGCCTCCGGCCGTCATTCCGGCGACTCTCACCGCCGCCCCGCGGCGTCCGGTGAACAGTAGTGCGAGCGTGACGGCGGCCGGCGCGTAAACGCAGGTGATCTTTGTGAGAAATGCACCGATGAACAGGACAGCAGCGAGCAGTTCGCGAGGAATTGAATCGGGACGCTTCTCGACACGGGCAAGAACCGCCAGGCCAGAAATTGCCAACGCCGCGGCGATCGGTTCACATCGGACGGCAAATGCCGTTTGGTGCACGAAATACGGAGAGGTAGCGAGCGCGGCACCAAGCGTGGCAAGAGGCGACGGAACGCTCAGGCGCTTCAGGAGCATGAACACCGCGGCCGCCATCGCCGCCAGTCCGAGCATGCTCACTGTCACGCCAGCGGCGACAACCGAAATCCCCGCGCGCATGAGCGTCGCGATCGCAACGAACAGCACCGGGAAGTAGCGGGTTCCGCCGTACTCAACCCCATTCCACAATGGCCGATAGAACACACCCTCGAACGTATCCTTGGCGAGCGCGAGCCACACACCGCTTCCCAGATTCAGGTAGAGGCCGCTCGCGATGCTGACGACCGCGTCGGCGGCGAGCACCGCGGCGGTCACCAGCACAGCGCAGACGATGAGCGGGTTCGACCATCGGTTCATGAGGCGCGTGATATCGTATTTTTGTTCTTTGGCGCGAGACGGCGCGGACACATCCACCACATTCAGGAGATCAATGCTGAGGGATTGGAATAGCGGACGCTTTAATCTCGTTCAGATGATCCTCGCCTGCGTGCTCTGCATCGGTGTGGCTGGCGCGGCGGCCCGGTATCGATATCGGGCAAAGGCGGCGCCGGTTATCGAGTATCCCGCACACCCGGAGTCCCAGGCGCTGAAGGAGAAGTACGGTCCCCATCGTAACTCATACAGCGAAGAGGAATGGTGCATCCGCGATTTTTTCAACGATACGCGCGACGGCTTTTTTGTCGACGTCGGCGCCAACGATTACAAAGTGACGAGCAACACCTATTACCTCGATACCGTTCTCAACTGGAGGGGACTGGCGATCGAGCCGCAGCGTCAGTTCGAAGCTGACTACATCAAGTTCCGGCCACGCACGAAATTCCTCTCGTTCTTTGTGTCCGACGCTTCCAATCAGCAGGCGAAGCTGTACGTCCTTGGCAAGAACAGCCTCATCGCGTCGGCCGACCGGAGCTTTACCGAGCGGGAAGGGCAGAAGGCGAAGGAAATCGAGGTTCCGACCATCACGCTGAATGATCTTCTCGACTCCGAAGGCGTCAAGAAGATCGATTTTCTGTCGATCGACATCGAGTTGTGGGAACCGAAAGCGCTGGCCGGCTTCGACGTGGAGCGCTTCCGTCCCGAGCTCGTGTGCATCGAGGCACATCCGCAGGTTCGACAGCAGATCCTCGACTACTTCGCTCGTCATCACTACACGCTGGTGGGGAAGTATCTGCGGGCTGATGTCAACAACCTCTACTTCGCCCCGCTTTCCTGATCTCCGCTTTCGCGCGGTTCTGATTGCGGCAGTCGGCGGCGCCTTGCTCGGAGCGATCAGCGTTCTGGTTGCGTACGCCGCCCGCCCGACACTGACGCTCGAGATGGATCGGTCACTCCCCAGGAGAATTGTGTCCGGTCTGTACGACGCTGAACGCTCGGGCGACACGACCTTCGCATGGACATCGCAGCGAACAGACATCAAGCTCGCAGACCTGAATCGACGTGTCGCCTGGAGCTGTTCGGTCAGGTTCCGTGGCGGGCGATCGGATCCTGCCACGCAGCCGTCAATCGAACTGGCAGACAACGGTATCGTTGCGACCTCGATGCGGGCGACAAACGATTTCCAGGATGCGACGATTGTCTTACCGTCCCGATCGTCGAGCGGCGCAGTCGTGACGATTTCGAGTTCTCGCACGCTCGTTCCGGGTCCGTCCGATCCGCGGCAACTCGGCGTTCAGATCGACCGCATCACGTGTGCGCCGGAAGGCGGTCTCGCGTGGCCGCCGTTTGCGACGGTCCGTGACGGTGCACTCGCGGGCGCGATCTTCGGCGCCGCCTTTGCGCTAGTTGGTCTGACGCTGGCATCTGCGCTCGGCGGAGTGATGCTGCTCGCTGTGCTGCAGGCGCTGCCGTTGTCGGCCGGACCGGCGCCTTACATCCCGTTCTCACAGACCATGCTCTGGTTTGCGATCTGGATTGCGATCGCACTGGTGGCGCTGGTTGCGATGCTGGATCGATCGCGGCCCATCGCTCTTCAACATTCGGCTCGTCTCGCGATGGCTCTTTCGGCTGCCGTGCTCTATGTGAAGCTTCTTGGACTTCTGCATCCGTCGAAACAGCTCGTTGACGCCGTCTTCCACGCGCATCGCTTCGAATGGGTCCTTGCCGGCAAGTACTACTTCACCCAGGGGATGCCTGGCGGCGTGACGTTTCCTTACGCCATCGGCCTGTACGTCTTTGCCGCTCCGTGGACGGTGTTCACACAGGATCACGTGACGCTGCTCCGAGTTATTGTCTGCAGCGCCCAGGCCGTTGCCGGCGCCCTGTTGTATCCCGTTGTCATCAAAGCCTGGAACGATCGAATCGCGGCTGTGTCGGCGGTCGTGTTGTTCAACGTCGTCCCGTTGCCCTATGGGCTGCTCGGCAACGCCAATCTCACGAACACGTTTGGCGAGGCAGCCGCGCTCGCGGCGGTGGCCAGCGCGTCGCTTCTTCCAGCCACGGGGGTGCTGCCACTCGTCGTCTTCTTCCTCCTGGCGACCCTCGCATTTCTATCGCACGTCAGCACGTTTGCTCTTCTCGCTGTGACGCTCGCGGCGCTGGCTGTCCTGTATCGCGTGTTTAGCGAGGCGCCACTTCGGCGACTCGCGGTGTTCATCGGCGGGGCAACGGTCATTGCAGCCATCCTGGCGATTGCTCTCTACTGGGGGCATTTCGCAGATGTCTACACGAACGCCCTGCGGGTTCGGGCGAATACCGCCGCATCGCAGGTGCAAAGTGAACCTTCCTCCTCAGCCGATGCTGCTCGCCGGGAAACCGTCGGTCTCACCGGACGGATCGCCAATGCGGTCGCTTTCGGCCTCACCGTGATTGGATGGCCGGTTGTTGCGTTGGCACTCGTGGGCGCGTGGCGGTCGGCAGTGGACGGCGTTCGCGATCGCGCATCCCTCGCCGTCCTCGCATGGTGCGCCGCCGGTGCCGTGTTCCTCGGCGTCGCGGTGATGCGCGTGGATGCGCCGTTCCAGCGGTACGCGGCCGAGTTCTTCGGCCGTGTTTTGCTGGCAACGTTCCCGGCTGCCGTTATCCTCGCCGCACGAGCGACCAGTTGGGCGTGGACGCATGGGCTGCCAGTCCGACTCGCGTCTGTCGCCCTTGCTGCCTGGGCGGTGATCCTGGGAATTCAGAACTGGATGGCCTGGTTTGTGTAGCGAGAACCTATAATCCCCGCAATGCTGTCGCTGGTCATTCCCGTCTACAAGAACGAGGCAAACCTGCCTCGGCTCTTCAGCGAACTCGAAGCGCTGGCTGCGCGCGTACCAGATCCGATGGAAGTCGTGTTCGTCGTCGACGGAAGCCCTGACGCATCCCTCCAGATCCTTCGCGATCGTTTGCCTTCATGGCCGGTCCGAAGTCAGTTGATCGAGCTGAGTCGCAACTTCGGTTCGTTTCCGGCGATCGCAGCAGGCATGCGCTATGGGACAGGCGAGCACTTTGCCGCACTCGCCGCGGACCTCCAGGAGCCTCCGGAACTGGTGCTGGAATTTCACAGGCTCCTGAAGGGCGGAGGCGCTGACGTCGTGTTCGGCTATCGGGCGAGTCGCGCGGACGCATGGTCCTCGCAGACGGCGTCCGAGTGGTTCTGGCGGTTGTATCGTCGGTTCGTCGTCAAAGACATGCCGCGTGGCGGCATTGACGTTTTCGGCTGCACCCGGCAAGTGCGCGACAGATTGGTGGAGCTGAAGGAGATCAACACGAACCTGATCGCCCTTCTGTTCTGGCTCGGCTTTCGACGAGCCTTTGTTCCCTACGACCGGCTCGCTCGTCAGGAAGGGCGCAGTGCGTGGACGATGCGCAAGAAGCTGCGCTACGCATTCGACAGCGTCTTCAACTTCACCGATTTGCCGATCAAGGCGTTACTGCTGCTCGGAATCGTTGGAACGACCGCCGCTTTTCTCGCTGGTGTCACCGTTTTCGTGGCGTGGCTGATGGGGCACATTCCGGTGCTCGGTTACACACCATTGATGCTGGTGATCAGTTTCTTTGGCGGACTGACAGCGCTCGGTCTTGGCATCGTCGGCCAGTACCTCTGGCTGTCGCTTCAGAATGCCCGCGCCCGGCCACCGTTCGTCGTGAAATCGGTTTGGAGTTGGTCGGCGGAGTCAGTTGCCCCTCGTGACGATCACGCGCTGGCTGCGCCCCCCAGCACCGACAGGAACTCATCGTAGTCGCGGATATAGTCGCCGGCGTCGTACGGCTCGGACGCGAACACCAGCAGCAACGCATCGGCCGAGTATCGGTACTGCACGGCCCAGACCATCGGCGGCAGATAAAGCCCGATGCTCGGCCGATCGAGCGCGATTTCCTCGCTCGATTTGCCATCATCGACCACCACCGACAGCGATCCACGCAGGCACACGAGAAACTGGTGGCATCGCCGATGCGCGTGCTCGCCCCTGACATCCTTGCCTGGTACGTCGTAGACAATGAAGTAGCGCCTGGGAACGAACGGGACCTGCTGCGGAAATTCACCGACCGACAGGCTGCCTCGAAGATCAGCGAACACCGGCAATCGGTAGATCGTGACGCCCCCCACGGACGTTTCTCCGATATTCGATTCCTGCGCCGCGACAATCTTCGGTGCCGCTGCCGCTCCGCGTTTCGCATCGACGTAACCGACAATGCGCGCGGGGTTGCCTGAGACGACGGCTCTGGCGGGCACGTCGTGTGTGACCACGGCTCCCGCGCCGACCATCGCGCGCGCGCCGATGCGCAACCCCGGCAGGATCGATGCCCCGCCGCCGATCGACGCGCCGCGTCCGACGTAGGTTTCCTCGACCTTGACTTGATACTGCTTGCTCTTGGGATACTTGTCGTTCGAGAACGTCACGTTCGGACCGATGAACACGTCGTCGGCCACTCGCAGTCCATCCCACAGCTGCACACCGCACTTAATCGTGACGCGATCGCCGACGACGACGTCGTTCTCGATGAACACGTGATCGCAGATGTTGCAGTCCTTCCCGATCGTGGCACCTGGCAACACGTGCGCGAACGCCCAGATTCGCGTGTTCTCGCCAACGGCGGTCGACTCACACAGGGCGTGCGGATGGACGAAGAGCTTTGGAGCGGTGACGTGTTCTGCCATCAAGCGTGCATCGTAGCGCTCAACTGAGGTTGCGAGCAATATTCCGGAGTACGATGAGTGCGCTCTTTCTAAACGATGAAGGTCCGTTCAATACTGACGATGCTGGCTGCCGCGGCAGCGGTGACGGCATTTGCGTTACGTGTCCCGTCGATAGCTGAACCGCTCGGCATCGATCAGAGCCTCTGGGCGTCGGCGGTTCGCGGCATGGCGCGACATCAGTTGCTGTATCGCGACGTCTGGGAGCAGCGCCCGCCCGGGATCTATTTCACCTACCTGACCGGGTTCCGTGTGTTCGGATGGACGCCCGCCGCGGTCGCATGGATGGATATCCTCGCGTCCGCGGCGACGACGCTGCTGCTGTTTGCGATCGTTCGTTGTCTCGCCGGCGTCGCCACCGCAGCGGTCGCCAGCGCGCTTTATGCGACCCTGACCATGCCGGGTTGGTTGTACCGGCACGATGGCTTTCTCGAGCGCAGCGTGTGTGAAACGTTCATCGTCGTGTGTGTCGGACTGGCGGCGTGGTGTGCCGTGAGGTGGCGGCAGGCGTCCAGGAATGGCGCACAGCTCTGGGCGCTCGGCGTCGGGTTCTTCAGCGGAGCCGCCGTGGTCTACAAACCAAACGCAGGGCTCTACCTGCCGGCGATTCTGTTGTGGATGTGGTTCTATCGGCCGCCATCGAGTACGACTCGCGATGGCGTTCGGGTATTCGTCGCTGCCGCTCTTGCTGCGATGGTTGCACCTGCGCTGACCATTGTCTGGCTGTGGCGGCTCGATCTCCTTGGCGATGCGCGCGTTGCGGTCTTGGACTTCAATCGTTTCTATGTGTCCCAGGGGTTGACGCTGAAAGGCTACGCCCTCGATTTTTCAAAAGCGATCTGGCTGCGGATGAAGACGGATCCGCTGTGGATGGCCGGGGGTGTCGGCTCACTTGTCGTCGTCTGGGAGCTCGTGCGGCGGCGTGTCCTCGATCCTCTCGCCGGCCTCGCCACGCTCTGGGGCGGCGCCGCGGCGCTGGTGATCGTGGTCAACGGCGCCCGGCTCTTCAACACGTATTTCATTCAGGCGTTTGCTCCGCTCGCAGTGCTGGCGACGTGGCTGCTCGTCGAACACGCGGGCCGCTCGACGGGGCGCCGCGCGCTCAGCGTCGCGACTGCCGCATTGATGCTGATTTTTCTCGTGCAGCGACATTACGTCACACGTGTCTACGAGTTCGTAGACGCCGACCTGGCCGTGATGCGAGGCACAGTTGACCACTCGGCGTATCTCGATCGTTTCGGTGGTTACGCAAACGATCGGGGCTACTCGGCGCGCGCAAATGAGGAACTTGCCAGCTACGTTCGACAGCACACAACGCTCGACGATCGAATATTTCTTTTCGGGATAAATGGCGCGGGCGTGTACTTCCTCTCGGATCGGCTCACCGCTCATCGTTTCTTGCGCGTCAATTTCTTCGTCCCCTCCGAGTTTCCGAACGCCGATTTCACGCTTGACGCGGTGGTGTCGGCCCTCGGTGCTCGCCGCCCCCGTTATCTGATTTTCGAAGAACTCCACTCGTCGTCCGAGATGGGGAGGTTGGTTGACTCGTTGCAGTCGCGCGACGAGATCAAGCGGCTGCTGGCGCCGTATCGGCTCGACGCGACGATAGAAGATTTCTCTTTGTATCGGCTGAGTGATCCGGCCGTCGGTCTCGCGCGTTGAGCGCCGACACCAGCGGATATCCACTTGGAAGACAGGCGTTTCCGGCCGATCCGTATGGTAATCTTCTCTTCTCATGGCCAAGCGCGCATTGATCACCGGTATTACGGGACAGGACGGGTCCTACCTTGCTGAGCTATTGCTCGAAAAGGGGTACGAGGTCACTGGCATCGTCCGCCGTTCCAGCGCTCCCAATCTATGGCGGATCGAGCATCTACTCGATCGCGTCGAGCTGCGGCCTGGCGATTTGCTCGATCAGTTGTCGTTGATGAAAGTGCTCGCAGAGGTCCGGCCGCACGAGCTGTACAACCTCGCAGCCATGTCGTTTGTTCCGGCTTCGTGGGATCAACCGATGTTGACGGGCGAGTTCAACGCCCAGGGTGTCACGCGTGTACTCGAAGCGATTCGTCAGATCGATCCCGGGATTCGGCTGTACCAGGCCTCGTCGAGCGAAATGTACGGCAAGGTGCGCGAGGTGCCACAGACCGAGCTGACGCCGTTCTACCCGCGGAGTCCGTACGGTGTATCAAAGGTATTTGCCCATTACATCACCGTCAATTACCGCGAGAGCTACAACCTGTATGCGGTGTCGGGCATTCTGTTCAACCACGAATCGCCGCGTCGTGGTCTTGAATTTGTCACGCGCAAAGTCAGTGACGGCGTTGCGCGGATCAAGCTTGGACTCGCCGATTCGCTCGCGCTCGGTAATCTCGACGCACAGCGAGACTGGGGTTTTTCGGGCGATTACGTGCGGGCGATGTGGCTGATGCTGCAGCAGCCGCAGCCGGACGATTACGTCATCGCCACCGGCGAGAGTCATTCAGTACGCGAGCTGGTCGAGGTCGCGTTCGAACATGTGAACCTGGATTGGAAACGGTACGTCCGCCTGGATCCCAAATTCCTGCGGCCTGCGGAAGTGGACCATCTCATCGGTGATGCGTCGAAGGCGCGCTCGGCACTCGGCTGGCGTCCCGAGGTGGACTTCGCCAGTCTCGTGCGGATGATGGTCGACGCCGATCTGACACGTCTCAGTCAGACGAACAGCTCGCGCGCGAAGGTCGAGACGCCATAGCGCGCGAATTCATCTCTCCTGCATATCAGGTCAGGCCGTGACGCTGGCTGTCTGGTACGTCCTTGCACTTGCGGCCTCTGCTGCGCTCGTCCCGGTCTGTCGCACGATCGCGACCAGGAAGGGTTTTGTCGCTCGGCCCCACAAGGATCGATGGAACAGCCGGCCAACCGCGCTCTTCGGCGGGGTCGCCATCGCGGTCACTGTGATGGGCCTGGCGCTGGCGGGTGGTGATCTTCGCCAGCTCGCCTTGCCGCTGATCGGCGGCTTCCTCATCTTTATCGTCGGCGTTGCCGACGATGTGCTGTCGCTCAAGCCGACGACAAAACTGATCGCGGAAATCGCAGTGGCTGCGATGTTCGTATTCTTCGGGGCACGCTTGCACTGGAGCGAGGTCGAAGTCCTCGACATGCTCCTGACGATGGTGTGGCTTGTCGGCCTGACAAACGCCGTCAACCTGCTCGACAACATGGACGGGTTGTGCGCCGGGACGGCGATCATCGCCGGCGTGGCGTTGCTGTTTGCCCTGGTCGACCGAACTGATGTCGGACCGGAGATGCGCTATCTGGCGATTGTGCTCGGTGCGACGACTGGCTTCCTGATCTACAACCTGCACCCGGCGTCGATTTTCATGGGGGATGCGGGCAGTCTTTTTCTTGGTATCACTCTCGCAGCCCTGACGCTGACAGCAGGCGGCCCGACCCACGATCGATCGGGAGTCGTGTCGGTCGTGGTCGCTCCAGTGCTCGTGCTGCTCATTCCCATCTTCGACACGACGCTGGTGACCGTCTCGCGGCTGATTTCGGGTCGATCCGTCTCGCATGGCGGGCGCGATCATTCATCGCATCGGCTCGTGGTTCTGGGGCTTTCGGAGCGACGGGCGGTGCACGTGTTGTGGACGCTCGCGGCTACTGCCGGCGGAATTGGATTCGCGGTGCGTCAGACTTCCGACGTAGACGTCTGGCTGGTCAGCGCCCTGTTCATCATCGCGATGGTCGTCTTTGCTGCCTACCTGGCGCAGGTTCGTGTCTACGAAGAACCCGCGGGCCTGCCGCCTCGAGGCGCGACGGTTCTCCTGTTCGAGTTGATGTACAAACGTCGGCTCGCTGAAGTGTTGCTCGACGTCAGCCTCGTGCTCATCGCCTACTACGCCGCCTGGCGGCTCCGATTTGAAGGTCCGGAGTGGGACATCTTTTCCCCCAGCTTTCGGCAATCCATGCCAATCGCTCTCGCCATTCAATTGATCGCGTTGTTCGTCTTTGGCGCGTATCGAGGAGCGTGGCGCTACTTCGGTCTCATGGATGGCGTCGCCTTCGCCAAAGCCATTGGTTCGAGCACGCTGACGCTGATCGTCACGCTTGTCTACCTGTACCGCTTCGAACATTACTCTCGCGCCGTGTTTGTGATTTACGCTGCGTTGCTGATGCTGCTGTTGTGCGGCACGCGCGCGTCATTTCGACTCATCGGAGAGTACGCACGGCGGCGTCGTCCCGGTGTGCGCCTTGCGATTTACGGCGCCGGTGAGGCGGGATCGCTGGTGCTGCGGGAACTCCTCGGACATCCGCACGAGCAGTTCCGCATGATCGGATTCATCGACGACGATCCGGCGTACCACTCGCTGCGGTTGCAGGGCTACCCGGTCCTCGGCGACGAAGCGAAACTGCTCGAACTCATTGCTACCGGCAGGATAGACGTCGTCGTCATTGGCTCACTCCACTTCGATCCTGAACGTCGAGCGCGGCTGGAGCGAGCCTGCAACGAAAACGATGTGAGGCTGATGAAATTCACGTTCCGGCTCGACAGCCTCAATACCGCATCCTAGACGGCAATTCCTCAAACCGCCGATCAGAGACTGGATGAGGGTGCAAGGACGCGCACGTACCACAGTCTGACGCCCAGCCGCTCGTCTGCGTCACGGCCGGCGTAGCGGGCGCCGGCCGATCCAGCGGACACCAGGGTGTCGGGAACGATCGTCAAGGTATTCATCCCCACGCGCACCTTGTCTGCCGGGAGCAGCACAGGGTACGATCCAACACGTTGCGGATTCCAAGTCAGGAGCAACGTCGCCAGCAGTTGATTGTTCAGTAACACCACAGCGCGGCGTTGATGGTCGGGCGCAACCGGATCCAGTCGAAGCACGATCTCATAGGCGCGGCGTGCGGGGAGCGGAAGGCGGACCACTGCACGCTCGGCATTGGATACGCGAAACTGCAGACCGTCGGTGTAGGGCGCGGACCACCCGGCGCCGAAGAACGGCGCATCCCGTTTGCCAGCCTCGACGCTGACATCATTTCCCCCGCTGATCGTTTCCCGCACGACAAACCACGGCAGTGCGAGGTGCGCGGCGATCGCGGCGGCAATGACCACCGCGACAGCCGCGGCGCGAAGTAGCTGTGCGCGCGGAATTGCGAAATCGCGACGGCGGGCTCGTCGCCACAACGCCACGGCGAGCTGCTGACAGAACACGGCACCCGATATCGAGGCCATCAGATAGAGCGGGTAGGTGTGCATCGTGAACCGCCACTCGCCGCCGCCGGCCACATTCCACGTCAACGCGTACGGCAGCAGCGATCCGATCAGGATGACGAGCAGCATTCGTCCTTCCCGCAGAAACACCCAGCGCAACATGCCGATGATCGAGAGCCACGACAGAACGATGCTGGCGCGAGGGATCCACCCGTCGAGTCCAGTCCATTTGACGCTGAACGGCTGGACGAACAGTCCGGTTGCTGCGGTATCGACTGCACTAATTGGACGAGAGCGGATTTTGCCATTCATGTACGCCATCGCGCTCATCGGCTTCTCTGCGGGCAACCCCTCGCCGGACCGGTAATAAATCGTGTGATAGTTGATGGCGTAGAGCGGATCTCCTGTCGCGATCGCACAGTTGAGGAGATAGGGCGCCACGAGAACCGCGCAGATGAGGGCGGCAGCGGCGGTCATTCGCGCGAGCTGCGGGCGCGATTCACGGGTACCATCGACGATCAGCCATCCGAATGCCGGCACGGCGAATGAGAGCGACGTAATTCGCGTCAGGCAGGCTGCCGCCGTCGCGACGCCGAGAAACACGGCACTCTTGCCGGACCGATCGCGTTGACAACGCACGAATGCCCATGCCGAAAACGTGACTGTCGCCATGAACACGTCGTCGCGCCATCCGTCGACCGACCACGAAATCAGTTCGTACTCGACGGCGACGATGAACGCGAGCGCAACGCCCGCGGCGCGCGACAGCATTGTCGCTCCCAGCAGGTAGGCTGCAAGGATCGTCAGGACCGACCCCGTCATCGACGCGAAACTCACCGCGACGTCCTGGTCGGCGAGCAGCCAAAGGTAGGTGCGCGTCAACGCGAGAAAGATTGGTTCCCGCACGTGCGCCTGGTAGAAGCTGCGCATCTCGCGCGCGTACTTGAGGTAGTTGATCGGATCGCCGCCGACATACGGGTGATCAACCCGATACCAACCATACGCAGACGGATGGAGCCGGGCGACGGCTGGAACGAGATCGTGCGTGAGGACTCTCGCCCACGCCGGGCGATCGAGCGTGCCGTATCTCTGCACCAGGACGTCGAAACGGAGGAGAGCGCCGTAGGCGGTAATCAGAAGAAGGGCGATTGGAACTGCCGGAGCGCGGCGGAGTGTGGAACGCAACGAAAGATTTCGAAGTGGATTGCCAGGCATCGTCTAGTGGTTCGCTAACTTTCCGATATTGGGCGACCGACCATCAGGACGCCGCCAGAGTCGGTCGCGCCGGTATCAAGCGGTTTCGCTTGTCCCGGTAGCCAAACTTCGAAATCGATACGCGCGAACCTCGTTTTGGCTCGGCGAATCAGGTTCAGACGGACGATGGTTTCTGTGTCGCCGGCTCGAAGTATCACCCGATTCGCCTCCACGCCGTCCAGATAGATTCTGACTTCGGCGGTTGCTGATGCCGTCGGGTTGAGCTGGAGCGGCAGGCGAACCGAGCGCGCTGCCGGCGAGACATAAAACGTGGCCCGGCCACCGGCCCACCTGTATCGCGACCCATCGGATCGCTGCTGCCATCTCGACAAGCCAATACTCGCATGCTCAATGTCTGCGTCGCGCGCAGCCGCAGCGATTTGGAACGGCAGCATCACCGCAACGACGAGCACGGCCGCAGTGGCTCCCCATCGCAGTCGTGCTGTTGACGACGCAGGCGGAGCCAAGGCCGCGGCCAGCCCGAGTGCTATCCAAAATGGATATGCGGCGGCCGCGATAAGAAGGGGATGGCCGGCGAGACAGGTCACGAGATAGGCGATCAGCCCCAGGCTGAGGCCTCGCGCGAGCCAGGACTGATGTCCCTGACGCCAGCTGGCAGATACCGCAAACGCGCAGATATACGCGAACACGACCAGCGCAGGCAGGCCGAGCTCGGCACCGATTTGGAGATAGTTGTTGTGCGCATTATCGGAGAGTCCCGACCGCTCAGAAAAGTTGCCGGGCCGAACGCCGAAGACGGGGTGGGCGCGTATCAGCTCCAATGCCGCAACGCCCCTTGCGATGCGATAGGTGAACGCACCGCTGCTTTCAAGGTTTCTTCCTTTCGGATACCAGTGCCATCCGATCGCTGCAATCAGGGCGAGCGCGACCAGGAACGTCGTGGACCAGATGACACGCCGACGAGGATTGAAGAGCGCGACCAGGCCGCCGACGCCAAGCAAGGCAGCCAGTGCCGTGCGAGACCCGGCCACCCAGATACCCGCGGCAATCAGGACGCACGCGGCAGCGCCCATCGCGGCGGAGGGAACGAAGCCGAGCGCGAGAAAGAACATCAACGCAAAGTAGGAACCCGCGGCGTTGAGATCGGGAAAGTGCATGTTGACGCGGACCGTGGCGAACTGGGCGGCAAAGGCGGTCAGCGAGCTTGGTTGCGACATCGCGGCGGTGGCGATTCGCAACACGTTGAGAGATGCGGCCGCCGCCGCAGCGACTACCATCATTCGCAGCATGCGACGCTGGCCGTCAGATTCACGCGCGCAACTTTCTGCCGCCATCACCATTAATGCGACCCCCTCAACGAACAACATGCCAGCCGTGAGCGGGCTTGAACCGATGAGGTACTGTCTCAGGACGAAAGACTGGAGCAGCTGGCCAACGGGTATGTCGGGATGTTCGATCCGAATGACGGCGGCGCTGGTGACCACTGAAGCGAACGCGAGTGAGAGCAGGGCGGCGGCAGCAACACCGAATCGTCCGGGTAACGAGAGCCCTCGTGGCCGGATCACGTGGTGCACGGTCCAGCCGAGTAGAACCGCGAGCGCGAGGGCCTCGAAGAAATTCAGAGACGCCGTTCCCGTCCGCGTCAAGGCGAGGATCGTGGCGGCAAATGGACCCAGGCCGGCAAGCAACAACAGCGCGTTGAATGGGCGCCACGCCGCCGTCACGACGACAGCGGCGACGACGACGCGAGGTCCCCAGCCGACCGGTTGATAAAAAAGTGAAACGAGGGGCGCAGCAGTGACAATCGTCGCCAGGATCCAGGCTACGCGCGCCGCCTGGCGCGCTCCATGGCGTTCGCCAGTCATGTGCTTCTTCATTCTATCGGTAGCGCCGCCGTGGCCGTTTATCGGTGTTGGTCAAGTGCGCGAATACGCCCCTCCGAATAGTAGAAGAAGTGGATCGGTTGTTGGAATATGGCAGGTGACAGTTGTAACGTCACTCTCGCGGTGCGGTCGGTTATTGCGGCGCGCAGTGGGCCGAGAGGCGTTTGAATGCTGATCGATTCGCCGAGACGAAGCGGCGTGTCGAACGTGCGCAGATCCGATGAGAGAAGAAAATTCCCGCGATAGTCTTGCGAGGTAATGAGGACCTGATTCGGCCCATCCCACCTGACCTCAATCGGCGTGTCGACGCGCACGACGCGGACCACAACCTGAAATAGTTCGGGCATGCAGCCGCGCGGCACTTCGAACGTTTCGTAGTAGAAGTGTGAGTAGACGCCGCGCATCGCCACGGGGCTCGTCAGAAAGACCACGTGACCGCTTCCGCAGGCGGGCGCGAGCGTCGAGTCGACCAGGTGCGCTCCCTCAGCGGTCATCTGTCCCGCCCACCGCCAGTCCTGAACTCTGATGATGATCTGCGCTGCCGACACTGCGAGGAGACCTGCGACGATTGAGAGTGCCATCCGGCGCGCTCGGCCGCGTAGTTCCACGACGAAGATAGCGACGATGAACGATATGGCGACCGAGGGAAGATACAAGTAGCGCTTGCCTTCAGTAAGCGCGGATATCGGCAACACCGTGGCAATGAGTAACGCATCGAAAAACCAATACCGATCGTCGTCGATGAATCGGCGCCAGAGAAAGAAGATCACTGCGCCCAGAGCCGTAAGAGCGATCGCGCCAACGATCCATGCTGCGGGGGCGTTGGGATCGCTGAAGAGGGACTCGCCCGGGGTGAGCACGGGAGAGACAAGATAGAACGTCGCAAACCCGGCGACAGCGAGCTTCTCACGGCTCAGCGCTCCGACACGCCCCTGTGAAATGGTCGCAGCGACGATCAGCCCGATGACCAGCGCGACCAGAACGGCCACCAGATGCGCTCGTCTTGGCTTCAGCCAGTCACGGACCTGCAACCATCGCTCGGAGGAGAGAGCGACGATGGCGATGAGG
>Ga0070669_100000178_pt1 | contig 55324 bp, 51 predicted proteins | sample KBSS53metaG_FD_64680 | JGI IMG/M metagenome (GOLD analysis project Ga0070669, IMG submission 64680) | Switchgrass rhizosphere microbial communities from Kellogg Biological Station, Michigan, USA - KBS S5-3 metaG | ecosystem: Host-associated > Plants > Roots > Rhizosphere > Soil ...
TGTCCCCACGTCCGGCGGTGCCAGATCTTGCGGCTGTAGTGCGCGCCCATTTCGACCAGTTCGATATCGCCCGTGAATTGCGGCGAGTTCGAGCAGCGTCGATTCCCGCCAAGCACGAACAAACTCCTGGTGCTCCTCGACGCCGATTTCCTCCGTCGTGCCGGGGAACTTGCGCAGCGCAAATGACGAATTGATTTCGAAGATCAGTTCGATGTAGCCGCTGCGGGTAAGCTTGAGGACTGCAGAACGCCATTCCAGTTCGAGGCGGAGCACGTCGGCGAAAACCGCATCCGGCCTGATCGCGGCCACTTTCCTCCGGAAAGCACTGCACAGGGCGCGGGCGTCGGTCGGGTCCGCTCGCGCTGCCTTTCGCATGACTTCGATCCACAGGGCCGATGCCAGCCTGGTGACGTCCTGTGCGTCCATGTCCAGCGTTTCGAGATAGGCGCTGACCGAGGCCTCGATAGTCCGCGCGTTCGGCCGGCAGCCAAAGTATCCGCCATTCGGCCCGCGCTTGACCTTGAGCAGCCCCTGCCGTTCCAGGAGGCGGGCGAGCTGGCTGACCGTCCCGCGAGAGCAACCGAGGCGGGCGACCCTCTTCGCTGCCGATCAGTTCGCCTTCCCCTGCATCGAGGACGATGCGGCGCAGTTCCTGCGCGGCGGCCTGCAGCCCGGTCCGGCTCCTCGACGATGGAATCCGCGCATTGTCCATAAAATTTTCCGCAGGTCACCACCGTCTCAAGCGCGGGACCCTTTCACCACATCCTTGATATATTAAAAGGGCCTTTAATCCGGTTTCATATGCCAGATATGGCTCATAAGGCCAATTAAAGGATTATGTATCAAGCCTGGAGAGAAGACCATGACCTCGATGCCTTGGCACTTGCAGGGAAAGATGATCGTGATCAGCGGCGGCAATGCGGGGATCGGTCTTGGCTTTGCGCGTGGCATCGCCAAGGCCGGCGGCGACCTGGTCATCTGGGGACGACGCAAGGACGCCAACGATCGCGCGAAGGCCGAACTTGAGCAGTTCGGCACCCGCGTCCTCGCCCAGGAAGTCGACGTAGCGGATGAAGCGAAGGTCATCGCCGCGATGGACGAGGCAGCCGCAACCATGGGCCGTATCGATGGCGTCATCGCCAACGCGGGCATCATGAAGCCAGCCCCCTCGTTTATTGAGATGTCCGGGGATGCCTACAAGGAGCTGGTCGAGGTCAACCAGTTCGGCGCATTCTACATCGCCCGGGAAGGCGCCAGGCACATGAAGGCGCGGTGGGATAACGGCGACAGGAGCGGCGGTTCGATCCTGTTTTGCGCCAGTTTGTCCGCCGTTACCGGCACCGTCGCCATGCAGCACTACAACGCCGCCAAGGGCGCGATGGCAGCGATGGCCCGTGGCATCGCCGTCGAACTTGGCCAATACGGCATTCGGGCCAATACCGCTTGTCCCGGCTACACGGTTAGCGAGACCGTGCAGGATCCCGGCCCGGGGACGCCGATCGGCGACCAGATGCGCAAGCGCAATCCGATCCCCCGGTTTGGTCTTCCCGAGGATTTCGAAGGGACGGGAGTCTATTTCATGAGCGACATGTCGCGCTTCCACACGGGCGACCTGGTGCTGGTCGACGGGGGTTGGATGGCCAACGCTGGCAAGGCCGACCTCACGATCCGGGTGTACTGAGATGGGTGGGGAAATCGGCAGCCGCCTCGAATCCAGGATCCTGCGGGTTGAGCAGTTCCGTGATCCCTCGCTGCCCGAGGCGCGGCGGCGCGAACTTGAGGCCGCGGAGGCGGAACCGATCGACATGTCGGCGGAAGGGGTGCTGACCGAAGCCCGCGCACGGACCGGACTCGACGATTTCGGACGAATGGACTTCGTCGAGCGACTCGAGGTCCTGCTCGGTGAAGTTGCGGCAGATCCGAACCTCTGGCGCTTCGCCAAGGCCCAGTTCCGCGCAGGCTGCGTCAAGGCCGCAGCGAACCGGCTTATGAACGAGGACTACCTCCGGCGGCACCCGGAGATCGATGACATCGTCATCGACCGCCCGATCATCATTGTCGGCCTGCCGCGTTCCGGCACCACTCACCTCGAGAACCTCATTGCTTCCGATCGTCGCCTGCGGCACCTGCCGGTCTACCTAGGCGCGCAGGCAGTGCCCGCGGCCGGCGAAGAAGCGCGGCCTGGGAGCCTCGACCCGCGCTGGCAGCGCGCCGACGAAATCTGGCAGCAAATGGCCACAAATCCGATCATGGCGGCGATGCACGAACATTCGCCCGGCCATGCTTGTGGCGAGAACGAGTTGCAGATGCCGGATTTCACCACGTATCAATGGGAATGGATGGCCCAGATCCCGCATTGGCGCGACTACCATCTCGCCCGTGACCAGTCCGCGAGCTTCGCCTACGGAAAGCACATTCTCAAGGCGATTGCCTTCCAGTATCCCAGTCCGAGAAGGTGGATCCTGAAGGGCAATCAGCATTCGGAGCAGCTGCCGGCGCTGGTTTCCAATTACCCCGACGCCCGGATCGTCCAGATCTTCCGCGATCCGCTGGCGATCCTTCAATCGGTCCTGACCATGCGGGGGCTCCTGGTTCTCCAGGACCAGAAACACCCGGACATTGCCGGCCACGTTGCGTACTGGGTCGATCGCATCGAGCGCATGCTGCGATCCTATATGCGCGATCGAGAGGTCGTGCCGCCCGGGCAACTGTTCGAGTTGGCGTTCGCTGATATCGTCGCGGACGATGTCGGTTCCGCGCAGCGGGTGCTGGAGTTCGCCGGGCTCGAGTCCACAGCGGAAAGCATCGCCGACATGCGCGACTACATGGCCAGTCACCCCCGGGGCCGTGACGGCCGGGTCGTCTATGACCTTGCCGGGGACTTCAATCTCGACGTTGCGGCGCTGCGCGAACGGTTCCGCTTCTACACCGACCGGTTCTCGGTCCCCGAGGAGGTCCGAGCATGACCCGCGGCGCTTCTGCAAACCACCGACTGTCCGTCAACGCGATGTGCACGTTCCCGTGGTCGTTCGACCAGGACCTCGAGCTGTGGCAGGAGACCGGGCTGAAGTTCGCCGGCCTGCTGATGTCGAAGCTTGGACCGGAGCCGGACATCAGCATGGCGCGTCTGGCCGCCGCCGGCATCACCGCCAGCACGCTGATCACCGAGCCTTTCGACCTTGCCGCACCGGATAGCTGGGATGAAACCCGCGCCCGCCAGCGCGCCGCGATTGACGTCATGGCGAAATTCGGCGGCCATTCGATCTACTTCCCGCCGGGCCGGGCCACCGGTGCGCCTTGGCGCGAAGACCTGTCGCGTCTGGCCGAAGCCGCCGCGCCGACCGTCGAATATGCCAAGGCAAATCGCGTGCGAGCCTCGATCGAGCCTTCGCTCAGAACCAGCGTGTCGTTCGTCAACACCCTGCACGACGCGATCGACGTAGCGGAACTGACGGGCCTCAGCATCGTCGCCGATTTCGGCAACATGTGGATGGAGCGTGACTTCCGCGAAGTGGTGGCGCGTGCGCTGCCGTATCTTGCGCTGATGCAGATCGGGGACATGGTGATCGGCTCGGTGACCCGGCCCTCGCCTGGGGGCCGAGCGCACATCGGCGAAGGCGAACTGCCGCTCCGGCGCATGCTCTCCGACGTGCTCGAATCCGGATATGCGGGGGTGTTCGACCTAGAAGTCGTACCGGCGGAGTTCATGCAGGGCAGCGACCGGGCCACGATGCTGCGCGGCATTGCGGCAGCTTCTGCCCTGCTCGACGAGATGGGCGTTTAACGGGAGTTCCGATCATGGCAGGCATCCCCGAACCGCGCTTCCGCCAGGCGGATCATCCCCGCCTCAAGGTCAACGAATGGCGTCCCGACGCCGGCGCGGAGGATCTTGGTGAGGGCATTCTGATGTCGAAGAGCGTCACCAATTGCTACGTCGTCACCAGTGACGCCGGCGACGTTGTGATCAATACCGGGCTGGCCGAGCACGGCGCGCGCCACCGCGAACGCTTCGAGCAATTGCTGGGGCGTAAGCTCGATGTTCGTAAGGTGATCTTCACCCAGAGCCACGTAGATCACGCCGGGGGATGGGAAGCGTTCGCCGATCCGCAGGCCGACCTGGTCGGACAGCGCGAGTTCGAGGTGCTGGTGGCGGAACGGACCGCGTTGGGGGCGTTCTTCAACCGCCGCAATGCCCGGATCATTCGTGCGATACTCGAAAAGATGGCGCGCGAATCCGGCAGGCCTCCGTCCGCCGTCGCCAAGCCGCTGACTTTGACCACCCGTTTCGGCGACAGCCTCTCGTTCGCGCTGGGCGGGCGGCAGTTCGAACTGATTTCCACGCCGTCTGGTGAGGCCTTTGACGCCATTTGCATATGGCTTCCGCAAGCACGGACTCTGTTCACCGGCAATTTCATGAGCGCCGTGTTCGGCACCATGCCCAATTTCTACACGCTGCGCGGAGACCGTCAGCGCAGCGTTCCGGGCTTCCTGCGCGAGTTGCAGAAGCTCATCGATCTTGGTGCCGAGGTGCTGATCACGGGCCACGGCGATTCGCTCCGGGGCAGCGAGCAGATCCGCCAAGCGCTGATACGAATCCGCGACGCCGTCCGCTACATGCACGACGAGACCGTGCGTCGCATGGCCGCGGGAGAATCCCTATCCGCGATCATGGCGGCCGTGGAATTGCCGCCCGAACTTCGGCTTTCGAACCTGGGTCGAGGACCGACGCGGTGGTACGTGCGCTCGATCTGGGAGGAGTACACCGGCTGGTTCCGCGCGGAGTTGACTTCAGAGCTTTACGCCACGCCGGCCAGCGCGGTCTGGCCGATGCTAGCGGAGATGGCAGGGGGCTACGCGGCCGTTTCAGCGAAGGCAGAAGAGTTGCGCGCGGCCGGTGATGCGGAGGAGGCCTTGCATCTGATCGAGGTTGCCGTGGCCGCGGCTCCCGACGACAAGGCCGTGCGAACGATCGAAGGGCGCATCCTCGTTGACCTGATCGACCGTACCGGGGGCGTCGGCTTCGACGAAATCGGCTGGCTGGAAAGCAAACTGTTGGAGGCGATTGAGGTCGTCGAGGGCTGACGCGTTGCCGCTGGCGGAGAAATCTCGAAAAAGGCGGCGTTGCTGCCCATGCCTGGCGCAGCCGTAACCGGCGCATTCCGCCCGACGCCGGACATGGGAGTATCGTCGCGTGGAGAAATCACGAGGATGATGGCCGAAGGGGCTCCGTCGCCATAAGGTGCAGCCGACCGCCGCCAAGGCGGCTGAATTCTGGCAAAAACAGGAATAATGCCATGAAGATCGACAACACCACCGCGGCCGTCGTCACCGGCGCTGCTTCCGGGCTTGGCCGGGCGAGCGCGCAGGCGCTGGCGGCAGCGGGCGCGAAGGTCGCCGTGTTCGACGTGAACGAGGAAGGCGGCGAGGCGGTCGCGCGCGAGATCGGCGGCGTGTTCTGCAAGGTCGACATCACCAGCGAGGAATCGGTGATCGCCGGTCTCGAAAAGGCCCGCGCCGCGCACGGGCAGGAGCGTATCCTCGTCCACTGCGCGCAGATCTCGAAGGGCGCCAAGACGCTGAGCTACGACAAGACCACCGGCGGCTACCGGCGCTACTCGACCGAGGACTACGAGTTCTCGGCCAAGGGGATCCTGATCGCCAGCTACCGCATCGCCTCGCTCTGCGCGCTGGGGATGGCGGGGCTCGAACCGCTCGAAGACGGCGAGCGCGGGGTGATCACCCTGACCGCCTCGGTCGCCGCGCAGGACGGCCAGATCGGCCAGATCGGCTACGGTTCGTGCAAGGCCGGGGTCAACGGCCTGGTCCTGCCGATGGCGCGCGACCTGATGGACCTCGGCGTCCGGGTGAACTCGGTCATGCCGGGCATCTTCGCTACCCCGCCGATGCTCGCGGTCAAGGACAAGGCGCCCGCGGTGTGGGAAGGCCTCAACACCTCGGTGCCGTTCCCCAAGCGCCTCGGCAAGCCCGAGGAGTTCGGCAGCCTGATCATGGAACTGGTCCGCAACACCTATTTCAACGGTCAGAACCTGCGCCTCGACGGCGCGATCCGGATGCCGCCCAAGTGAGGATCGAGCGATGACGATGGACCGGCCGCAGCAGTTTGCCTTCGCCCGCCAGAGCGCGGGCCATGCCCCGCTGCGGCGGCCGGGCTCGGTGCGGCGGACCACCTCGATCGACAGTGACTGGCCCGACGGCTACGGCCAGCCGTGGACCATGATCGGCCGCGCGCGCGACCTGCTGACCCCGGCGGACGGCGGCGAGGCCGAGGTGCTCGATTCGGGCCAGTATCGGATCACCGCCTCGCCGATCCGCGAGATCCTGGCGATCGAGGCGTCGCCCGACCATCCCCGCCTGCAGGAAATGGTCGGGGTCCGTGCGGGCGGCGCCAGCCGGCTGGCGCTCGCGGACAAGCTCGGCGACCTGCGCGGCAGCGCGCTCTACCAGGTGCTCGATGACTATGCCGGGGCCAGCCTGGTCGCCGGATGGATCTGGTCGCAGTGGATCGACGACTGGCTGGACGGCGCTCGCAGCGCCCCCTTGCGCTCGACCGCGGGCAAGGGTGGCAAGATGATCAACATCTGCACCGGCTTCGCTCCCGGGGCGAGCTCGTTGCAGGAGGACGGATCGGTCCGCCACAACAGCCAGTCCTCGACCGAGGTCGGCCCGCTCGAGAACCCCGACGACCCGATCGGCTGGCACCACCTGCCGTTCCAGAAGGGGCCGCAGAAGCGGCGGGCGCGGCGGATCGACGTGTGGCGCGAGGGCGATCTGATCAAGGTCGACGCGGGCTTCCAGGACAGCGGTTCGAACCCCGCGGGCGGGCGCACCGCGGTCCACGAATACCGCGTGTTTGCCGAGATCGAGGCTGGCACCAACCGCCTCGTCGCGCTTCAGGCGCTGCCGCTGATCCTGCCGTTCCGCGAATGTCCGGGCGCTTCGATCAAGGCGACGCGGATGATCGGCCAGGACATCTCGAGCTTCCGCGAAGCGGTGCTCGAAACGCTGCCCTCGACGCTCGGCTGCACCCACCTCAACGACGTGCTGCGCGCGCTGGCCGACGTGCCAGTGCTGGCGGGGCGATTGCTCTGACCGCCAGCGCCGATATCGACCTCTTTTTTGAGAGGAGTCAAAGGAGCCAACCGGCGCGACGGATCAGCGCTTGCTGCATCACGGTTGCAACCGGCCGCCCGTGCCGGCTCCAGTACCGAGCACTCATCAGTCCAACGTCACGTTCGAGAAGCAAACGTTGTGTTTCTACGAGCAACCATTCGCCGAGATCGGCGTGATCATGAAACCACACCGTGTGATCCAGGCTTGTCGTCGTAAAGGGTGTACGTGGTGAGATCGTCGCTCCATGGACTGGAAGTGTGAACCAGAAATCGGAAGCGAGCGTCAGCAACGCGTAATGCGCCGCAGGCGCGAGGTTTCTTGCAAGGGGGACGCGCAGCCAGTACCAGGCGCGCCCGTCTGCGAGCTGGGTGTCGCCGGGACGGTATCCCCTCGTGCTGCGGATTTCGAGATAAGGATGGCCACCAGCCAGTGCGACAACGAGTGGATCGCATTCCGATGGGTTTAAGGAGCGTGGTTCGCAGTGCTCAGGCGGTGGAACGTGTGGCATTTCCTGATTGGCACGCCAGGCCACAGTAGCGGGTGGTGATGCCCGAGATTGTAGCGTGACTAGCGCCGTTGCGACGACTTGACCGGCCTGCCCTAGATGAACGCTTCTGTGTGAGAGCCGCCTGCCGCTGCGCAAGTCCGCCGATTTGATGTGGAATGGCTCTTTGGGATTGGCAGCTTGCACGAACGCGAGTTGGAGGGTGTGCGCTGTCGAATCCGGCCAGCTGATGGCGGCGGCCATCAGGCAGTGGGCGGCCAGTTGGCCGCCGAGGACCTGGCCGCCAACGTTGAGCAGGCAGCATCGGTTGCGCCACGCGCCATCCACCTGGTCCAGCGCGACAAGATCTTCCAGACCATCTGCGTCAGCAACCGCGTCGCTGCCCGTTATCACCGGTGGGACGTCACAAAACCCCTTCAAGATGCCTCCTCTGGTTCTTTTGCAGCCTGCTGCGCACGCCATGCTGCACGTTGCCGCATGCTGCGGCAAGCAACGCTGCGGCCTTTGGGTCAGCCGGGGGCAGGGAATCACAGTCGTAGAAGCGAAGGGGCGGCGCTTACTCCTGAATCGAAACGCAGCACACTCTTGCGCCACGGGCCTTTGTGATCTTTGGAAATTCCTCGGACGCCGCAAGGATTGGATCGGTTGGATGGGGACAAGCTGGTCGCTTTCACGAATGCCCGCGATGGCAGTGAGGCGGCGTCGATCTGGGGCGCGATGCGGGATTTAGCGAGGATTTCCGCGTCGTGGTTTGCCCTGAGTGGAGGCGAACATGATCTCCGGGCTACCTAGGAAGCTACCTAGCGCCAAACGAGTAGGAGAATCGAGCGCCAAAGAGGCGCGCAACACACTGTTATAGATGAGAAAAGTGGTGGATGCACTAGGGCTCGAACCTAGGACCCGCTGATTAAGAGCGGGTTCCCGTCGCTATGCATCCACGTGGGTTGGTGCTCGCGGGTAGCGCGTGCGAAATGTAGTGTTAGCTACTTCCAGTCGCGCTTTGGCGGAATGTTGCGCCATTCGCGACCATGCGTTTGTAGTTCTCGGCTTGCCACGGCGATCCGCCTCGGTCGAAGATTGTCATCGACTTGTGCTTGATGCGCCAGCCCTCGGGCGTGCGGACGACAACGTCGCGATAGAGCCCCTCGAAGACACCGTCACCGGGAACGGGGAACAAGGCCTTCGAGCGCACGACCACCTCTTTGTCGCTGACCGGATCCATCACGTGATTGACGATGACATGCTGAAGGGGGTGCGTGAGAATATCTCGAAATTGCCGAACGATCTCTTGCACGCCCACAATCGGTGCCAAACCCATCGGCGGGTCATCGCTGCCGAAGTCGACGACGGCGTCGGGCGTGAACACGCACGCGAAGACGTCCCAGTCGCGGTCGTCCACGACAAAGCCGTAGCGCACGAGGAGATCATGAATGTCGAGGCGGTCCTCTACCGATAGCGCCATGTCTGGACTTCCTCTGCTTGTTCGCCGCCAGAACATCTGGTGCACACTTTCTGCGTAAATTAGCGGCCGGGCCTAGTCTGGAGATTGATGGTAGGCGGGGATCTTGCGGTGTTGCTCTACGGATGTCAAATCGCCGCTGCCAGTCTCCCTTTGACCCGACACAGCCCGGTATCGACATCGCCGACAGCCGGTCCTATGATCGCGATACACGTGGGAGAAGGCGGCATGACCGAAAGCGAGCGGCTGGCGGCGATCGAGGATATCCGGCAGACGAAGGCCAAGTATTGGCGCGGCATCGATCTCGGCGATCGCGATCTCGTCCGTTCGATTCTCGCCGAAGACTGCGTGCTCGACTACGTCGGTTGTTGGACCGACCCGGTTACCGGCACAGACCACATGCCGGCCATGAACGTGGTGCTACGGGGGCGCGAATCCTGGCAGGCCCAACTGGACGGCCCGCCCATCGCCACCGTGCACCAAGGGCACCAAAGCGAAATCGAACTGACGAGTGAGATGACGGCCCAAGGCCTGTGGTACTTTACCGATCGCTTCTTCATCCCGGCCGGATCGCCGCTGGCGCAGCTTGTCGGCTACGGCCGCTATCACGACACTTACGAGAAGAGCGGCGGAAGATGGCTGCTCAAGACGACGCGGATCACCCGGATAAGGGTTGAAACTCGCTAGGCCGGCAGCGGCCCATTAAGTCGTAAAGCGTGGCGCCACCTTATTGGCGAATATTTCCGCATATTTGGCGAATAGATTGGGCGGGCATCCAGCCGGCAGCATCATCATGAAATGGTCGAGCGGCATCTGCTCTCGCATGGCCTCGAACTTGGCTATGGCCTCCTGGGGGGTCCGGATTTCCAGTATTCCGCTCGTCTTGAAATCATCGAGCGACATGGGCCTGACTATTGGATTGTCCACACCCAGCGCCGCATTTTCTTCGCGTGCCCAGGCACCGTAGCTGTTATTGACGTAGTGATAGTAAGGTGCGAGCTCTTCCATCGCCCGTTCGGGGTCTTCCGCGACGACGAAGAACAACCCCGGTATTCGGACCGAAGCACTCCATGGGTTTTTGCCGGCGAGGCCCGCTTTCTCGAGATAAAGCTCGCAGGCTTCAGCGACCCCCAAGAAGCCGTCCCCCTCGCGTACTGCGCGCTCGATCGCCTTCTCGGAAAATCCTCCAAGGTAGAGCGGGATTTGTCCGCGTGGCGAACGGGGCACGATGCGGGCCCTTTCGATCGTAAAGTGGTCCCCTGCAAAGCTTACCTGCTCGCCGGCCCAGAGTCGGCGAACGATGGTCAGAAACTCGTCGAAGCGCGCACCGCGTCGCCGAAAATCGAGGCCAAAGCCGTCGTATTCGCTTTTTCGGTAACCAATGCCTAGCGCCATTTCCAGCCGACTGCCGGAAAGGATGTCGAGGACAGCACATTCCTCGGCGAACCTGACCGGATGGTAGAGCGGTGCCAATCCGACCCCGGTCCCAATTTTAATTGACCTGGTCCGCGCCGCGACGCGACGCGCTCATTACCACCATTGGGGCGGGCTGGTAACCGTCCGGCGCGGCATGATGTTCCGGAATCCAGGCGCCAGCGAACCCGATGGATTCGGTCCACTCAATGAGTTCCAACGTTTTGGCGTAAAGCTCGTAAGCGGGCGTTTCGTCGCCGGGAAATCTGCGAAAGTCGTAGAGATAGCCGAAGGTGAGGGGCCTTGCCTCGCCTCGGGAGTTGCGCTTCGCAGTCCAAGGCTCTGCCATATCTTCTCCTCCTCACCGTGATCGCGGTCGTGTGCGTTGTCGGCCGCTGATCGACTACCGCCGCTCCCACTCCAGTGGCAGATGATCGATCCCCCAGACGGCCCCTTCGGTGTGCCAGGTGACTTTTGCACCGTCGGGAATGCGAATATTCCTGAAGCGGGAGATGAAGCTCGCCAGCACAACGCGTATCTCGCGCTTGGCCAGATGGATTCCAAGGCAGTTGTGAATGCCGGTCCCCATCGTCATGTTGCGCTGCCTGCGATCAGGGTCGACAACATCAGGCCGCTCGAATTCGCGCGGATCGCGGCTGGCCACCTGCGAAGCCAGCAAGATCGTCTCGCCCGCCTTCATCGGCACGCCATGAAAAACGGTGTCGCGAGTAACTGTTCGCCCCAGACCTGAGACTCCGAATGCACGAAGAAGATCCTCGACTGCGCCTGGAATGTCGCCAGGGTTTTCATGCAACCGCTTTTGCAAGGACTGATTATTGGCAAGGTAGCGCATGTACCAGCCGAGGCTGGACATGACGGTGTCGAGCCCACCCAGATAAAGCACCATGGCCATGCCGATCCTCTCGCCGTGCGTCAGCGGACGGCCCTTGATGGTCCCCGCCAAAATGGCGGAGGTGACATCGTCGCGCGGCGGTTGCTTGCTGCGCTCCTCGAGAAAATTAGTCAGATAGTCTGCGATAGCCTTGGTCGCCGCGATCTGTTCTTCGATCGTCGTGCCCCGCATGAACCCGTGTTCCCATTCGAGGAACTGGGGCAGCATCTCGCGGGGGAGGCCCATCAGGGAGAGAAAGATATATGACGGGAAAACACTGGCGAAATCCCCAATGAACTCACAGCCATCTTTGTTCTCGAATGGTGCAATCAATTCCTCTGCGACCTTGCGCACCATCGGCTCGAGGCGTTTGACGGCGCTGGGTGTAAACAATGGTTGCAAGACCATCCGAGAGCCGAGGTGCGCAGGAGGATCGATCTCGAGCGGGTTGAGCTGCCAGTCCACTCCCAGCATTTCGCTGATGCCACTCATGCCCCCACTCTTGAAGGTCACGGGGTCCATGAAAATTTCTTGGATTCGCGCATGACTGATGACAATCCAACCGGGCATCCCTCTGAATCCGCGAGGCGACCACATGACATCTGGACCTGCGAATAAGCGCGCCGCCGCAGTATAGGGATCATCCAGTTGATTAGCATACTCTGGCAAGCTCATGTTTAACACGAGTGCAGGCGGGACATGGCTGGGAATAGAACTGGTATTCCTTGTCGAAATGGTAGCCATTTCCAGGTCTCCTAAACGCAAATCGCTATTTTCTATTTTTTGCAGGGTCCCGCCTAAACCTCCGAAATGGCGGATCTGGCGTAAACCCTTCGAATTCGACGTTGACATACCAGCTGCATGTCAAAGGAGTCAATGGCTGCAGGAGTCCGCCCGCGTTCGCATTTCCTTGCACGCGATCGGGAGATGGCGATCGACCCCAACCTTCATCAGGCCTTGAACTGCCTATCCTGCAAGAGCAATCGTGGACCTCAGAAGACAGGAAGCTTGCACGGGTTTTGGATCAAGTCGCAGTGAAATTCGGCTTGCGCTTTTCCGCAAAGGCCGCGGCCGCTTCTTCGAGATCGTTGGGCGCGTAGGCCTTGTTGAGGAAGCTTCCGAGCGACTGCAGCGCCATCTGTTCATCGATTGGCTTGCCGCGGCCGCGGTAGACCACCTGCTTTGCAAGGGCGAGGGCGACCGGGGGACCCGAGGCTATCACCGTCGCGAGTTCGATTGCCCGGTCGAGCAGGGCTTCGTTCGGGGTCACCTCGGATATCAGGCCGCATGCCAGCGCTTCCGCGCTGTCCACCGTCTTCGCGGTGAAGATCATTTCCATGGCCTTGCTCAGCCCGACCGCATCGGGAAGGTAGGCGGCGACCGCATCCTGCGGGGGCATACCGTGCTTTGCGAAAGCCGCGCAGAAGCTTGCATTGCGGCTGCCGATGCGAATATCGCAGGCAAGCGCAATGCCGAGACCGCCGCCAACGGCCACGCCGTTGACCGCTGCAATCAACGGCTTCGCGTAGCTGCGCATCCGGGCGATTTCGTGCTCGTTGAAGTTCATCGCACGAAATGCGGTGCGCCAGGTTCCCTTCGATATCTTGTTCTCTTTCAGGTCCAGACCGGAGCAGAAGCCTCGCCCAGCGCCGGTGATGACGATTGCGCGCACATCCGGATCGTCATTGAGTTCTTCCATCAGCGAGGTGAAGCGCGCCACCATAGGCAGGGTCAGTGCGTTGAGGCGATCGGGGCGGTTGAGGGTGACGATGGCCACCGCGCCGATCCGATTTAGCAGCAGTTCCTGGTCCAATCTTCTTCCTTCCTCTCTTGTCCGCCAGATCGGAGTGCTTTTCCGAACAACTCGACGATCTCGGGCGTCGCCCGCGTAATGTGGAGGCTGGTAAGCCCGCTGTCGCGCCAGGCCGGCCAGCGCTGCATGATCTGCGCCGGCGGCCCGATCAATTGCAGCGAATCCACATATTCGTCGGGCACCGCTTCGGCCGCCTCGCCAGCCTTTCGGCGCGCTCGACCATATCGAGCGAAAAGTTCATTCTGGCACCGGAATAGCCCAGGTCAATTCCAAGCTTCATGCTCTCACCCGGACTCTTTTTTGTTCAAAGTGGGCCACGGCGCGAGCTTATCGCGGCCAGACTCGCCAATCCAGTTCTGCAAAGCCGGGCGTAGCCGCAATCATATATGTGCGTTCGACCTGACCATGACTGCGAGCCTTCCCGTGGAAGGAGGGGCCGGGCCTCGGAGATCGAGGGATCACAGCCTTGATTGTTCGCAGCAAGCGAAAAGGAGTTGGTGATCCGGGGTTACCGCCATCCGATCAGGCGATATCCCCCCAAAGGGCTTTCACGGCCCGGGGAGAGAGTTCCATGCAAGCACCAGCGCAGGATTGGTCGCAGCTCGGATTATCCGGGAAGCTGGCGCTGGTCGCAATCGGCCCATTCGTCTCCATTGGCCTGTTTTCGATGGGCTCTGTCCTGCCGCGGCTGGGAGAGGCCTTTGCCGGAACGCCCGGCGCCGATCTGCTGGTCCAACTGATTGGGACCCTTGTCGCACCGGTTTTTGCTTTCGCATCGCCGCTGGCCGGAAAGCTGGTCAACCGGTTCGGCATTCGCGCTGTTTACATCGGATCTGTCATGATCATGGCGATCGGCGGCGCCGGTCCAGCCCTGTGCGACAACCTCGGGGCAATCCTTGGTTTGCGCGTGCTTCTGGCGATCGGCGTAGCGGGCGGCTTCGCGGCAGGAATCTCGGGGACGGCGCGATTGCCGGATGCGCAGCGTCCCACCTTGCTCGGCCTCAACAGTTTCGCCGGTGGCGTGATCACCCTGCCGCTTTTCCCGATCGTGGGAGCACTGGCCGAAGAAAGCTGGCGGTTGGCCTTCCTCGCGCACCTGATCGTGTTGCCGACGATCCTTTTTGCCCTGCGATTGCCTGGACGCGACGCTGTCCCAACTGAGGCTGAGGAAATTCCGTCGGGTCAGTCGGCCCAGGCAGAAGCGCTCCTGGCAGGAGTGCCGGGCGCACTCGTTATCGCCACGGCGCTATCGGGCCTCGGAATGGTCGCCAGCTCAATGTATTCCCCGTTTTTCCTGGCATCTATCGGGATTGTCGAGCCAGGAAAGATCGGAATGGTCCTTTCGGCGATGTCGCTCTGCTCACTCTCCGGATCGGGCAGCTATGGATTCGTGCACCGTTTCGTCGGCACCAAGGGTCTGCTCCTGCTCGGATTGGGGGGCATGTCGGTTGGCTGCCTGTCGATTGCCATGGCACAGGGCCTGGTGGTCGCCATCGCCGGGATGGGGCTACTTGGCGCCGGCATATCGATGTTCGTCCCGTCAGCCTATGCTGCGGCGGTCGAATCCGTCGGCCCCGGCCGAAATGTTCCAGCCGCGATGGGCGTTCTGACCCTTGCGCTCTATGGCACCCAGATGCTCTTTCCCGCTATCAGCAGTGCTCTTGGTGGCCGGTTCGGTCCGGCCGCGGTATTCCTCATGCTTGGCGGCATCATGACGGTAGCCTTTGTGCTTGCATTCCAATTTGGTCGGCAGGCCTTGCCGCCGGCCGCAGCATGACGGGTCGCCCGCATGCGAAGGAGACCAAAGTGATGCCGTCATTGCTGCACCAGGAAGGCCTTGCGGATTGGCTCGATGAGGGCGGCGCACCGCGCCGGGGGGCGCCGATGGGCACTCTCCTCAGTGCCCAGGCGTTGCAGCGGCCCGAGGCGCCGGCATTCACCTTCGGGGAACTGACCCTGACCTTTGCGCAACTGGACCAAAGCCCTTGAATTCCTTGCGGTGGGCCTCGCCCAGCTGGCGCCGTACAAGCGCCCGCGCTCGGCCGAGTTCACGCATCAGCGGGTGCGCGGCGATGCTGGAAAGGTCCGGCGTTCAGCCTTGCGTGATGCGCGCATCAAAGAAGCCTGACTTTGGGAGATTGAAGCCGTGGGACTGGACAAGATCGATGAGGAAGTGCGGGTCCGGCGTCGCGTGGCGGAACTGATCGGCGGCGAGGTGACCGCTCTGGTGCGCGAAAGCCGATGGCGTCCCTCGTGGGTCGCCGAGGTGGAAAGGGACGGCAAGAGATTGCCGCCGGCGACGTGGGGCCTCACATGGACAATGCGATCCTGCCGCGACTGCGGGATGTCATGGGTAACGGCTGAGGCCGGCAAAGGGACGGGCGCGGACGAGGCAAGGCCCGAACGCGATTGCGGAGCCCGTCCCGACGAGACGGACTCCGCGATCTCATTCATTGGATGGAGTCAGAGGTTCCACAATCTCGCGGCGTTGCCGCTCAGGAACTTGGCCCCGGCGACCGGGCCCAACTGCTCGTACATGTCCTTGAGCATTTCGTTGGTGTAGCCCCAGGTGCCCTCGGCATGGGGGTAGTCCGCACCCCACATGATGTTGTCCTCGCCGAGGATATCGACCAGCCGGAGGGCCGCCGCATCGACGATGAACGAGGCGGCGCATTGCCGGTGCCAATATTCCGACGGCATCAGGCCGAGCTTGGGTTTGAGCTCGGTGTGGTAGGTCTGGACGATATAGTCCATGTCGGCGATCGCCTGCGCGACCCAGGTCGCGCCGCCTTCGCAGAACACCACCTTCAGTTCGGGATGACGGTCGAACACGCCCGAGAAGGTCAATGCTCCGAGCAGGCTGCGATACGGGGCCAGGTTGCGGGTGATGTTCGCGCCGACCGAGCCGTTGCCAACGAATTCGACATAAGGGCCGACGTGGAACATCAGGGGAATTCCCGAACCCTCGATCGCGGTCCACAGCGGGTCCATGCTCCTGCTGTTATAGCGCACGCCGCGCGGGAAGGCCGGCATTTGCAGGGCCTTGAAGCCAAGCTGCTTGATCTTGGCAACATAGTCATGCGCCGCTTCGGGCCGCAGGAAGGCCGGCAGAATGGCGATCGGCACCACGCGGTCAAGGTGGCCCTTGCAGTAATCGATCAGCCATTCGTTGTAGGTGTCGATGCAGGCCCAATATAGCTCCTTGTCCTCAAGGATGTTGAGCCCCTGGGCGAGGCCGTGGAACAGGAAGCTGATATCGATCCCTTCCGCATCCATCGACTTGATCTTTTGATCAAGGTCCCAGTACCCCGGGAGCCCGGACGATACCTTTTCATCGACGCCCCGCGGGATCAGCGAGCGACCCTCGGCCTCGAAGCGCAGCTCGCCGGTCTCGTCGCGGTAGAGCTTGGGGGCGCGGTCCTTCCACTTGGCCGGCATAAGCTCTTCCCAGAGGTGAAGCGCCTCAAGGTTGTGATCGTCGGTCGATATGATGCGGACGCCGACGGGCGGCATCCACTTTTCGGCGGGCAGCTCGCGCGTGGGCGGAATGGGGCGAAGCAGTTCTTGCACTGACATTGTGTTTCTCCTTATCGCGTCGCATTGGTTCGGAAAGTGAAGGGGCCGATCAGGCGGAAACCATCTCGGCGGCGAGGAATTCGGTGCGTCGCTTCTCGAATTGGGCTTGCAGGTTGGCGCGGGTGAACAGCCGGGCAGCGTTCCCGCCCAGCATCTCGACCAGTTCTTCCGGCGTCACTTCCGGATTGTTGGCGCGCAGCTGGCGGATGACCTCGCCCGTGAACGGGAAAGTCCCTTCGGAGTGGGGATAGTCGGTCGCGAACATCAGCGCGGATGTCCCAATCCCCTTGCGAATAGCCATCGTCGAATTGGTATCGTTCTGGAACGCGGAGTGAACCTGATCGCGAACGATCTCGCTCGGCATCCGTTTGAGCTTCGGCTCGACGCTGTTCGAATGGCCGATGTAGACTTCGTCCATGCGCTCGGCGAGGCTCCACAGCCAACCCGCGCTGTGCTCGGCGAAGACGATGTGTGCCTTGGGATTGCGCTCGAGAACGCCACCGGCGACCAGCTGGGTGATAATGTCGATCGCGTCGTTCATTTGGCGGGTGTAGTTGAAGACCGCGCCGCCCGGACCATTGATCGGGCGCAGGGATGTGTCGCCGAAACCGGTGTGGAAGGCGATCGGGATGCCCGCCTCGCCGGCGAAGGCGAAAATCGGGTCCCAGCGCGGATCGTTGTAATTGTTCAGCCCTTCGAAAATGGCGAAGGCGGCGTAGCCCATCTCGGCCGTGCGCTTGCATTCGGCCAATGCGTCATCGAAGTCGTGCGACGGAATAACCGCTGCCGGGATCAGGCGATCGCGCAGCGGCTCGGTGTATTCCCAGGCCCAGTTCCAGATCTGCGCGGCGACGCGCTCGCCCTCGCGGTCGCCGATGCGGGCGACCAGCAGGCCGACCGTGGGGAAGCAGAGCTCGGCATCGACGCCGTCGCGGTCCATGTCCGCCGCGCGCAGCGAGAGATCGCGGAAGCCCCGGCGCTTGGTGTCGACCACGCTGCTCGACTGGGCGTAGAACTCGTCATCGGTCTTGCCGGTCTTGTGCGCCGGGAAGTCGGGCAGGAAACGCATGATCACGCGGTCCCCGACCTTGTAGATCCGGCGGTTGTTCTCGGTCTTCAACGTGATCGCAAAGTGCGAGAGATGCTCGGGCATGCGCGCGGTCCACAGGTCGGACGGCTCCGCGATGTGGGCATCGCAGCTGAAAACGAAGGGCCGTGGTGACGTAGTCATTGCAGGTCTCCCGCATTGCTTTGCCGTGAGAAGGAGACACGTAATCGGGTGCGCGGACTTTGATCTGAATCAAGCTTGGAGAAGAAAATCTGGCGCTTGTTCGAAAAATGTTATCCATCGTTGGCAACGAGGTGAGTTCTCGGGAAGAATGCACGAACCCGTCTGGCGCGCAGAGGCCCGGTGATTCATCTCGCCTCTCGCAACGGCGGGCACTCCTGCGCCTTGCCCCTTAGCGTTCCGGATCGTTGGTGTGGTGAAGCGAAATCGACTGGCCGGACCACCGCGGCTCGCGCTTTTCGCGACTGTCGGTCGCGGCTTCGAGTGCGTCGGGCAGGCTGGAGGCGAGCGTCGGTGTATGACCGGCCCCCATTGAGTAGTCCCTGACGAACATCAGGGTCCGGCGACCGAGAACGTGGCGGTTCTCCACCGCGAAACGGTCATGCGAGAACGCCGCCTGACCTGCTGTGCGATGATCTCGCTCGGCTTGCGGCTGAGCTTACGCCGGCCGCAGTGGATGTGTGCGGGGTAAATCTCGTCGAGGATCTCCGCCAGATGGTTGAGATACGACGAGCCGCATTCCATCGTTGCGACAGTGATCTTCGGGAAGCGGTCAAGCGCACCGCCCGCAACGAGATAGGCCACTGCATCGATGGGTCCCCGACCGGACAGCATGTAATTGATCAGCGCCGCCCCATAGCCACGCTCCATGGTGGTTTCGGCGCCCGTGCCGGAATGCGAGTCAAGCTAGCCAGCCTGTGTCGGTTACGTTTCTATTTGACGACTGGTAGAATCCTTGACAATCTCGATCGGTCCCGGGGAACCGAAGGCGATGCGTTTTCCCTGGTATGAGTCTGCGGTGACTCACCTGGCTCCGACCGTCTGTCATCGGATTCACGGGCGACGAACAAGGAGTTGAAAAGGCCAATGACTGCGCGCGAAACCCTGTTGGGCATGCTCCACCAGCCGAATTGCTATACAATGTCCCAAGCCGAACTGGTTCCCCTGCAGCTAGAGGCGGCGCGCGAATTGCTGGCCGAGCGCCGGCAGCAATTGCCGATTCTCGACCGCCGCGCACGGGAGACCGGTGTTGATCGGATCGATAGGCTCGATGACCTTATCCCGCTGCTGTTTTCGCATACGACATTCAAGTCGTACCCGAACTCGTTCGTGCAAAATGGCCAGTGGGATCGCATGACCAAGTGGCTCGGAACGCTGACAACGCGGTCGATGGATGGCGTCGACCTGGGCGATATCACGGACATAGACGATTGGGTCAGCCGGCTGTGGGCAGCGGGCCATCTCGTCAACACAACCAGCGGGACCTCGGGTAAGGTTTCTTTCCTCAATCGCACGCAAGGCGACGACGACCTCTTGCAGCGCTGCCTCCAGCAGTTGTGTTGGCCCGAGCCGATCCACCCCGGAAACAAGCACCACGTTTTTTTCCTCGGACCGCGCAGCGGACCTTACTTGCTGTTGATCGCGGCGAACCACGTCGCCCGGATGTATGGCCGGCCGGACTCGCTGCATTATCTTTCGGACGAGACGCTGCGATTGACCGACATTACGCGGATGGCCGAGATGCGCCTCAAGATGGCGGAAGGCCGGGCAACGCCCAGCGAGATCGCGGCAATGGAGCAGAATGCACGCGAAAAGGGCGTGGAAATGGCCGCTCGCTTCTCCGAGATGATCCGCAAGATCGTTGCATTGCGTCATGAGCCAATGATCATCACCGGCGGCTGGCTACAGATGTGGCAGATCATGGAAGGGGCGCGGGCGCAGGGGGTTGGAAACGGGGAGTTCCATCCTGACACCGTTATCCAGAGCGGCGGCGGCCTGAAGGGCGCTGACCTCCCGGCCGATTACCGCGAACAACTGTTCGAGTTCTTCGGCGATGTCCGAACCCAGCAGGGCTATGGAATGTCGGAGATGTCGATGGGCTTTCCGATGGACAAGGACGGTTACTACCACCAGATCCCGTGGATCATCCCCTTCGTTCTCGACCAGGAGGGTGTGAAGCCAGCCGGGCCCAGGGACGGCGTTGTCCAAGGGCGCTACGCCTATCTCGACCTGTCGAATGAGGCGCGGTGGAATGGCCTGATCACCGGGGACCGCGTCACCATCGATTTTCGTGAAACCCGTCCTGAAACGCGCTTGCCCGGTCTGGTCGTCCATCCGGCCATCTCGCGCTATGCCAATATCGGCGAAGACGACAAGATCGGCTGCGCGGGCACGATCGATGCCTACATTAGCGGGGAGATCGGCGCATGACCGAACAATCGAGGATCGCAGCGACAACCGTGGCGGTGCCGCATTTCGTCAAAGGTGAGGTCGTTACTGGCAGCGATGCCAGCTACGGCTCCTTCGCTACCCCGGCGCTCGATATCGACGCGCTGGTCTGGCAGCGCACCGATGCGGGTCCGGCCTTCTACACTCCAATCGATGAAATCATCGACGTGCTCGTCGCGACTGGCGAGCGGATGAAAGCCGATCCCTCTGGATACCTGGCCGAGGCGTTCGAGGCGATGGCCCTGGTCGGTGATCTTGACCGGGGTGTGCTGCAGCGTGCGTACCAGCACCTGCCCCATATGTTTACCCGGGAGTGGATGGAATTCCTGATCAAGGGCGAGTTGGGCGGGATCGACCTCCTCGATGGCTGGCGAACCGTAACCGACCCCGGCGGGCGGACATCCCAGTATCGCGCTTTTCCGCCGCGACTGGTCCACGTCCTGGCCGGAAACGCGCCCGGCGTCGCCGCGATCTCGATCATCCGCGGAGCGCTCACCAAGGGCATCAACCTGTTGAAGTTGCCCTCCAACGACCTTTTCACGGCCACCGCGATACTTCGGACGCTGGCCGAGGTCGCCCCTGGCCATCCGGTGACTCGCAGCTTCTCCGCGGTCTATTGGAAGGGCGGCGACGAAAACGTCGAGAAGTACCTCCTGCGCCCGATCTTCTTCGACAAGCTCGTGGCGTGGGGCGGGGAGGGTTCTCTGCGCAGCGCCAAGAAGTACGTCGGCCCCGGTTTCGAGCTGGTGGCCTTCGATCCGAAGACATCGATCTCGATGATCGGGCGCGAGGCCTTTGCTTCTCCGGAGACGCTCGCAATGGTCGCGGAAGCTGCTGCGACTGACATCTGTCTTTATGATCAGTCCGCCTGCACCTCGAGCCGGTTTCAGTTCATCGAGGCGACAATGGAGCAGGCAGAGGCCTATTGCGAGCTACTCCAGGTCGAAATGGGCAAGGAGCGCCTCACCGCCTCAGGTTGCGGGGTTCGCATGCCTTCCACATTGCGGGAGGAGATCGACGCCCTGCGATCGCTCGACCCCTTCTACAAGGTCTTCGGAAAATGCGACGGTCGCGGGGTGGTGATCCTGTCCGAGGACCCTGTCGATTTCCACCCGGAGTCCAAAACGGTCAATGTCGTTGTCGTCGAGTCTCTCGAGGATGCGGTAAAGCACGCCAGCGTCGCGACCCAGACGGTCGGAATCTATCCCCCGGAACGCAAAGCCGATCTGCGCGAGAGGCTTGCTGCCGCCGGCTCGCAGCGCATCGTCACGCTCGGCAGCGCGCTGGGCGGTGGAGTGGGCATTCCGCATGACGGGTTTTTCCCGCTGCACCGCCTGGTGCGCTGGATCACCGACGAATGCTGAGCGAGGAATTCATGGACGTAATAGCGCGCCAAGCGCCTTCCGTTCGAACAAACCGGTGTTAGAAATTGAACGACGGCTCTAGAGCAAACCGGGCGCACGAAAGGCATGAAAATGATTGCGGGCATCGAGGGACTCGTTCCAGAGCACGTTCCGCCGGCGCTCGTCCTGGAGCAAGATCCATGGCAAAGCGGTGACGTTCAGCCGCACGACTGGCTCATGCGGGTGGCTTCCGGCGGGGGCTTTCGATACTCCCTCAACAACCCCCTCCAGCAGGATGCTTTTGGAGGCTGCTGGATCGCCTGCGGAGCGAAGGAAATTCGTTCTGTCCTGATCGATCATCGAACTTTCATCAGCAAGGACTCGACAGGCGTCGGGCAACTGATCGGGGAAGATATCGCGCTGGCGCCGCTCGAGTCAGATGCCCCAGACCACAACCGCCTCCGCGGCATCTTGCGCCCCTACTTCGAACCCTCCGCGGTAAAGGCTTACCGTGAGCGGATCCGGTCCCTTTCCATGGAACTGATCGAGCAATTTGCCGGCAAGGGGCGGTGCGAATTCATTCAGGATTTCGCGGCAAAGTTGCCGCCGCAGATATTTCTCGAGTTGATGGGCCTGCCGACGGACGATCTTCCGCGCTTTCTGGAGTGGGAGAACGTCATCATGGGCCGAGCCGCTCCCGAGAAACTCGCGGAAACCTGGCTGAAGGTCAGGGACTATCTCGACACGGCCGTAGCGGAGCGACGCAAGGCGCCCAAGGACGACATGCTGACGCAGATTGTCCGGCGTACCGCAGAGCAGGGCATCGCTCCGGATGCCGAGGCCCTCGGCATGGCGATGATCGTCTTCGTTGGCGGCCTTGACACCGTCGTCACCGCGCTCGGGTGGCATTTCAAGTACCTCGCCGAACATCCGGCAGATCAGGAACGTCTCCGCGCGGATCCCTCGCTGATACCCGCCGCGGTGGAGGAAATCCTTCGCGCCCATTCGTTTACCACTCTTTTGCGCACAGCAATCAGAGACGTTGAGATCGAGGGCGTCCTGATCAAGGCGGGCGACAAGGTCGTCTGTCCGACCATTCTCGGTTCGCGCGACGAGAGCGATTACGCTGACCCGGCGAGGGTCGACTTCGACCGCGGCGCATTGCGTCACCTCTCCTTCGGCTTCGGGCCGCACATCTGTGTCGGCATGCACCTCGCCCGGCTGGAGCTTATCACGGCAATTGAATGCTGGCTGGCAAATCTGCCGCCTTTCCGAATGCCCGACGGCTATAGGCCTACCTGGCACGGCGGGGTCAGCCTGGGTTTGAACGAACTCGAACTGGAATGGTGAGCACGCCACGGCAAACGGGCCGGTTGGAGAATTTGGGATGAAGGAAAAAGGCAAGGTCATCGTGCCCGAGGGTACCCTCAAGGACAAGGTGATCATCATCACCGGCGCAAGCCAGGGGGTTGGCCAGGCGGCTGCCTATGGCTTCGCCAAGGCTGGCGCGACCGTTGTGATCTGCGCCCGTCGGGGCTCGATCGTCGAAGAGATCGCGGCCGAGATCGAGAGCTTGGGCGGGCGCGCCCATGGCATGGCCTGCGACATCACCAACGAAGAGCAGGTCAAGAACCTCATCAACACGACGGTCGAAAAGTACGGGCGGATCGACGGACTGTTCAACAACGCTGGCGTCGACACCGAAAAAGTGGCGCTGTGCGAGGTGACCTACGAGGACTGGAAGTACGTCCATGACGTGAAAATCCACGGCAGCTTCCTAACGATCAAGTACGCGATTCCGGTGATGATCGCTAATGGCGGCGGTGCCATCGTCAACAATGGATCGACCGTCGCTCACCGGGCGTTCGTACCGGCACCCTATGCTTCATCGTCGCAAGCAGCCATCATCGGCCTCACCAAGGTTGCTGCCGCCACCTATGCCAAAGACGGTATCCGGGTGAACATGCTTACCACCGGCGGCATCCTCGGCCTGGAGCGCGAGGAAACGGCTTACGAAGGAATGCTTGACCCAATCCTGAAGACCATTCCGCAAGGCCGCATGGGGCGCCCGTGGGAGGATGCGCAGGTCGCAGCCTGGCTCCTGTCGGACTACGCCTCATATGTGAATGGCGCGGAAATTGCCGTGGACGGTGCGCATCTCGCGGGTGCGGGCAACGAAATCATCGGCAGGTAAGTGCATCCGGCGATGCAGAAAGATTGGGAGTAACAGGCCATGAAAGTCGGCGATCTCGAAATCATCCAGATCCTTGATGGCGAATGGACAACGCCCGCGGCCCCGGGAATTCCGGAGATGGATGCGGAGGAAGCTGCGGTCCACAGGAAGTACATCCTGCCGGGCGGCAAGATGATGGCGCAGCTCGGCGCATTTCTGGTCCGTACGGGAAACCAGGTGGTGCTGATCGATGCTGGCCTTGGTCCCAAGGATCATCCTTGCGATCAGGGGACCTGCGGTCATGCTGAGCACAAGCAGGCAGCGCCGGTAATGTCGCGGGCGGATATTGAGGAATTCTACAGATCCAAGGGCGCGTCCGAAGCCCAGGTCCAATGGCTTAGCGACATGATCGCCACCCAGAAGCTCGAATACGGCTGGCTGGGGGATAGCCTCGCACGAGCGGGAGTACGACCCGAAGAGATCACCGATGTCGTGCTGTCGCACCTTCATCCCGATCACATGGGCTGGGTCGCCCGCGGCGGAATGCCATTCTTCCCCAAGGCCAAGCTGTGGGCGCACCAGGCCGACGTGGACTATTACCTCGGCGAAAATGCGCCGGACGAAACGGCCTTCAAGATTTCGCTGGGCGTGGAATCGACGAAGCACCGGATGCGGCCGGTCCACGACCAGCTCAAGCTGTGGGATACCGATCTCACGATTGCACCGGGAATTGACCTCCGCCACCTGCCGGGCCACACGCCGGGAAGCTCGATCGCAGTCGTTTCTTCCGGTGAGGATCGCGCGATGATCCTTGGGGACGTCATTCACTGCCCGCTGGAGCTGGTCGACAACGAATTTGCAATCATGGCGGACATCGACCCGGCGATGGCGAAGCGCTCCAAAGCTATCCTGCGCAAGGAACTCGAAGGGACGAACGTGCACGTTTCGTCCTCCCACTTTCCCGGGCTGGAGTTTGGCCGGCTGCTCAAGGGCGAGGGCAAACGCTATTGGGCGTGGGCCTGAACCGGTTGACAAGCCTTTGGAACTAATGACAGGGACCTTGTTCCAGGGACAACAGGGTCGATTGGACGGAGAATATCATTGAGCACCGGTCTGTTCACGCTCGCGAATATCCTTGAGGCAAATGCCCGCCACTACGGCGACTCACCGGCATGGACTTTTGAAGGTCGGGTGGTCACGCACGCCGATTACCTCGACCGAGCCCGGCGCCTCGCGTCCGCCTGGGCGAAGTTGGGCCTCGCCAAGCAGGACCGGGTGGCGGTCATGAGCCGCAACTGCCTTGAGATATGTGAGGTCTACGCGGCGAGCGAGGTCGGCGGATTTGTCACTGCGACCATCAGCTTCCGCTTCGCTCCTCCGGAAGTCGCCTACATCGTAAACGACAGTCTTCCGAAGATTCTTGTCTTCGAAGCGGAATTTGCCCCTCTCATTGATGGCCTTCGCGAAACGCTGGGATCGGTGGAGCACTTCGTTTGCATCGGCGACTCCGCGCCCGATTGGGCATTGCGCTACAGCGACGTATTCGCGACCGGGGATGCCTCGTTCTCGGCTCCGATCGAGCCGAGCGACCTGTGCTATATCATCTACACCAGCGGGACCACCGGGCGACCGAAAGGGGTGATGCTGACGCACGGTGCAAAGGTTGCCTGCGCCAACTCGATCAGTTCGCTCATGGCGGCAGGGCCAATGGACAGCATCCTGTTGATGATGCCCATGTTCCACGTCGGCGCGAAGGACATGTCACTCGGCCAGAGCTGGCGGGCAGGGTCAATCCATTTGCACCGGGACTTCGATCCCGAGGCTATCCTGCGCACCATTCAGGACGCACGGATCACCATCACCCACATGGCGCCGACGATGATCCAGATGCTGCTGGACCATCCAAGGATCGACGACTTCGACCTGAGCAGCCTGCGGATGATCGTCTATTCCGCCGCCGCGATGCCGACGGCACTGCTGCGGCGGGGCCTGGAGAAACTGGGCCCGGTGTTCCTCCAGTTGTACGGTCAGACCGAGGGATCGGGAACGATCCTGCCGATCGAGGCTCACCGTCCGGACGGGGACGCACGCGATCTCCGCCGCCTCCAGTCCATTGGCATTCCATTCCCTGGCGTCCACGTTCGGGTTGCGGACGATTCGGGCAATGATTGTCCCACCGGCGAAGCAGGCGAAATCCTGATCCGGGGCCCTATCATGATGGCAGGGTACTGGAACAACTCGAATGCCACGATCGAAACGCTTCGCGGCGGCTGGCTCCGTACCGGTGATGTGGGCAAGTTCGACGAGGACGGCTACCTATACCTGGTCGACCGCAAGAAGGACATGATCGTTTCCGGGGGGGAGAACATCTATTCGCGCGAGGTCGAGGAAGCGCTCTATCAGCACGACGCGGTCGCCAATGCGGCGGTCATAGGCGTGTCCGATGAAAAGTGGGGCGAAGCCGTGCGAGCGGTGGTGCAATTGCGGGATGGCGTCAGTGTCAGTGCACAAGATCTCATTGCCCACTGCCGGACTCTCATCGCGGGTTACAAGTGTCCCAAGAGCGTCGTCTTCGCAGGCGAATTGCCCAAGCTTCCGAGTGGCAAGATCAACAAGATCGTGATCCGGCGCGAACACGGCAATCCATGACTGGCCGCCCGGTCATGGAAGACCGAACGGGAGACGAAAAGCCTATCCAGCCAAGGCTGCCGATAGCGGGCGCACCTCGTGCTGCCACAAGTTGGGATAAGCCTCCGCGATAAGGAATCGCCGCCGCTGTGAGCGGCGATTGAAGAAGCGGATCAGCGCTTCGTCCGACACCCCGTCGCGCACGGCCTTTTCAAGGAGGGCCTCGGTTTCGGCCGGTCCGCCCGGACGCACCCCGATCAGAGCCTCGACGTCCTCGAGTTCCTCATGCGCCAGCGCCTGACCAATTCGTGCAGAGGCAGCGAGGGTGGTCGCGAGCGCGAGTGCGTTGTCCTTGTTGAATTCGTCGAGCGGTGCGGGTGCCGGCAGCGCTTCTATTGCGGCTTTCAGGCAATCGAAGGCAAGATTGTTGTCGCGCCATGATTGCTCCGGCGGCTCAAGCTCTTCGAGTTCGATGCGATGGATGTCCGCCATGCAGCCGAGAACCTGCCGTGCCGCGCGGATCTCCCACTTTCGCCAAACTGCAAGGTCGGCGCGCACGGCATGAAAGTTCGGGTGGATGACATAGAACGTCGAGGCGGCCAAAAGGAGGTGGAAGTAGTTGAGCAGGTCCGGATCGAGCGCCATGCCGCGGATCGCCGCATAATGCTTCATCAGCATGACTGCATCGGTGAGCGACTCTTCTTCCGCGAGCTCCCGCGGGAGTTCGCGCACGCGCAGGCAAGCGATGTCGGCCCAGGGACTGCCCAGGTGCGCGGTCTCAAAGTCGTGCAGGGCGACGATCTTGCCGTCTCTGACCATGAACTGGCCGGGATCGCCGGTGATGAGCGAGAGCTCGGTCAGCCCGCTCGGCGTGTGCTGGTCGATCCAGCGGTCGAGGAACGCGACAAATCCGTCCGGTGCCACCTTTTGCGCAGCAAATGCTTTGCGCGCGGGCCCGATATAGGCAAGGGCGATCTCGCGTGGCGTGCCTGGGCGATCGAGTCCGATCGCGGTGAATCTGGTGATGTCGATCGCGTGCATTCGCGCCAGAATTTCAACGTATTCACGCTCGATCCTCTGTTTTTCATTGAAGGTGTATGCCGAAAGGTCCCGCGATCCCTGGACCCACTCCATCACAATGGCTTTTGGATCGGGGCACATCCCGTAGATGCGCGGAACGGGAATGCCTTCCTCGAAGAGGATCCGGGTGATTTCCATTTCCTGATCGAGCGGCCAGCCTTGCAGAACGTTGCGTTCGCCGCGGACATAGAGCGGCAAGTCCTTCCCGTCCCTGCGAGCCTTCACGAACCAGGCGGGTCGCCACCTGTCCTGGCGGACAATCGACTGGATCGAGGCACCCAACTCCCGCTCGATCCAGACCCTCAGCCGGTCCTTCGCAACTGCGTCTGCCGCAGTGTCGAGGTCTTCATCCGCAGGTCCGACCATGCATGCACCCTTTCCGGATTGCCATTTTCGGGTCCAAAGCCGTTACCGGCAGGTCCGAGGCGGCAAAATGGCGAACATATCGGGTCGAAAGGTGCGCCGGCTGGGTTCCCACTGCAAGGCGTTTCCATGACTTCCTACAGGTGTGATGCCCCATATCGACCCCGCCGAGTTGTTGCACGATCTGCGGCTACCGCTGAACGATGCCGAAATCTCGAGGGTTTGGGCGTCGCTCCGCCGCATTGTTCCATTTACATCCACGTCAATCGAGACGGGATGATCACGGGCCTCGCCCCCCTCCTTGACCTCAAGCTCCGCAAGGATGGTCGAACCTTCCTGGCCTCCGTATCCGAGTTCCTCGTTGACGAGGTCAGGAGCGGCCGGCTCCTCAATGTGCCGCTTGGCGCCCTCAACTATTGTGGCCTGCATCCTCGGCCTCCGGCTTGTCCGTCACCGCATCGCTTGTCAGATTGAGGCGCGAACCCAGCAGATCCGTAAAGGCCAGTTGCTCGGCGTCGCTGAGGTTAAAGCGCGGGAACACCAGAACGGTGCGTTCCTCCAGCATTTCCCGGCAGCGGCGGCCAACTTCGGGGGCGAGCAGGTTTGCGCGGTCGACATGGACTATCGAGCACGTTTTCGAATTCGATCTGCACAGAAGTGTCTTTCCATCTGAAGAGGGAATGAGAGGCCCTTAATGGTTCCGTCAGGTCCTCGGGCAGCGCGAAGGCATTGTTCACCAGGAGGTCGAGCCGGCCCTGCTCACTGCGGACCTGGTCAAAGAGCGCCGCGACCTGTTCGTCGTTCGCATGATCGACCTGGACGGCAATGCCCTTGCCGCCGCGTCGGTCGACTTCCGCCGCGGTTTCGCCGACCGTGCCGGGGATGGGGTATGAACCCGGCGTGGCCGTCCGCCCGGTGACATAGACAGTCGCGCCTTCTTCGCCGAGGGCGTGAGCAATGCCCTTGCCAATGCCTCTGCTGGCGCCCGTGACAACTGCAACTTTTCCAGACAGCAAACCCACGGGAATCTTCTCCTAAATTGTCCGCTGCGGACTAGTTTGAGACCTTATGGCGTTGGCGGGGGAGGGCTACCCCATGCGGTACAAAATCGCGCAGGCGGTCGGTTAAGCCCCTGTGTTGCGCTGCGGGATCAATGCTATTCGCGGGACGTTGGTGAGACTCCTTTCGATGCATCCAAGGATCCCGATGAAAAATCTGTTCAAGACGATTCTCAAGGCCTTGCAGCTCACGAAGAAGGGGCGGCCGCTATCTGCAGCCCTGGTTCTTCAAGACATGGTGCCGGCTCCCACCGCCAAGCCGAAGCGGAAGCTGGTAAAAACTACGGTCCGGCGCAAAAAGTCCGTTGTCCGTCATCCGCAGAAACCGCTGCCCGGAAGTTTCGTGAGCGGCACGTTCAAAAGTCCGCATGGCCTGTTGAGTTATAAACTCTATACCCCGACGGGATCGGCGCGGCGTCGCATGCCGCTCATCGTGATGCTGCACGGCTGTACCCAGTCCGCCGCCGATTTTGCCGCCGGCACCGGCATGAATGCGCTGGCCGACGAAATAGGCTTTCTGGTGCTCTATCCCGAGCAATCGCAAGCGGCGAACCTGGCGCGCTGCTGGAACTGGCATCGCCCCGAAAATCAGGTGCGGGGCAAGGGCGAACCGGCGGCAATCGCTGCCCTTACCCGCTACGCCATCGCCCTGTGCCGGGCGAATCCCGCGCGCATCTATATCGCGGGCATATCAGCCGGCGGCGTTGCCGCAGCGATCATCGCGGCGGCTTATCCCGATCTTTATGTTGCTGCGGGTGTTCATTCAGGGTTGGCGCACGGCAATGTCAGCACGCTGGGCGCGGCGCTTTCGGCAATGCGCGGCGGCAATGGCCACAGCGCGACCGGGAAGACCACTCGCCCGCCACCCACGATCGTTTTTCATGGTGACAAGGACACTGTTGTCCACCCCTCCAATGCGAGCGGCTTCCTGAACACCCTGCAGCGATCGCGGCCGGGCCCCCTGGTTTGCCGCTCACATCGGGGACAATCGCAGGGAGGACGCGCGTTCACGCGCAAGCTTTACAGCAGCGGACCCGGCGAGGTGTTGCTGGAGGATTGGACAGTGCACGGTAGCGGCCATAGCTGGTCGGGCGGCACGACGGCCGGCTCGCACACGGATCCAGCAGGGCCGGACGCATCACGCGAAATGGTCCGCTTCTTTCTTGCCCGCAAGCGCGCCGTGAAGGGCCAGATTACGGCACCGCGTCCAAGCCGAGCCTATGCCATTCGTCGTTCCAGGTGCGATTGGATGAGGGCGTCGCACGTCACCGTCAGCGACTGTGCCGGACCCTGGCTGCCGAAGATATGGTGAGTGGCGATCGCGCCCTCGATGACCAGCATCAGGCCGTCCGCCAATGCTTCCGGGTCGGTGACGCGGAGGTCCCTCGCCAAGTCCACGGTGAGCCCTCGCAATGCCGTTTTGCAGTCCTCGACGACGGCACGCCCGGGATGGCCGGGCTCGGGCAGTTCGACCGCGACGTTGGTCATTGGACAACCGCGAAAATCGGGGCTGCCGATCTTGTCGGCATAGTAACGGATCACCGCGCGTAACCGATCGCGCGGATCGGGGCCGGCCGCCGCGATGGCGGCATGAATGGCTTCCCTTCCTTCCCGAGCACTTTCCTTGAGGCAAGCGGCCACCAGATCATCCTTCGACTTGAACGCGCGATAGAGGCTGGGCTTGGTCACGCCTGCCTCGCACACGATCTCATCGACCCCGACGGCCCTAACGCCGCGGCGGTAGAAAAGGTCCCGGGCGGTATCGAAAATCTTGGAAGCTGCTGTTTTCTTTACAGTTTCCGATTCGTGGTCTGCACAAAAACCATAATTTCTCGCCATGGGCACGGCATCCAATCCTCTACACTTGACAAGCGATGTAACAGATCGGTACGTACGGCACAAGAGACGTACCAGTCAGTAACATTTCCCAGCGAATCGGACGGTTTTCCCATGTATCTTTCCAGCATCAAAGGTGAGTCGAACACGCAGGAGCGTGCGCTTCCCTGGTATCGTCGGCGGAAAATGGGCTATGTCCTCCTCCCGGTCGTGGGTCTCCTGCTGTTGTATATCGTCATGCGGGCGTGGAGCGGGAGCGGGCAGGCTGCGCCGCCGCCGCAGGCCGTGGTGACGGTCGCCCGGCCGCTGTCGCGCATGGTGACGGATTGGGACGATTATGTCGGCCGCTTCGAAGCCAGCCAGGCGGTGGAAGTTCGCCCGCGCGTTTCCGGTCAGCTTGTCGGCATCCATTTCCGCGACGGCGATATCGTCCAGCGTGGCCAACTCCTCTTCACCATCGATCCGCGACCCTTCGCCGCAGCGCAGGCGCAGGCGCAGGCGCAGGTGGCAAGCGCATCAACGGCGCTAGCTTTGGCGCGCAGCGATCTTGCCCGTGCCAGCCGGCTGATCTCCGATCAGGCGGTCAGCGCGGAGGAAGTGGATTCGCTCAAGGCCCGTGTCCAGTCCGCCCAGGCGCAGCTGGCCTCCGCGCAGGCGCAAGTTCGTTCGCGCAGCCTGGACGTCGAATTCACCAATATTCGGGCACCAATCACGGGGCGGGTCTCCGACCGGCGGGTTGACGTCGGCAATCTCGTCGCGGGAGACTCCGCTGCCAACGCCGCCGTGCTGACGACGATCAATGCCCTCGATCCCATCTATTTCTCGTTCGAGGGCTCCGAAGCGCTTTACCTCAAGCAGCGCAGGCAGGCACAGCAGGGGCAGGATGTCGAAATCCGCCTGCAGGACGAGGCCGATTATAAATGGCGCGGCCATGTCGACTTCACCGACAATGCGATCGAGAATGGATCGGGCACCATCCGGGCGCGCGCGGTTATCGCCAACCCCGACCATTTCCTGGTGCCGGGCATGTTCGGCAACATGCGCCTGCGCGGCGGTGCTCCGCATGCCGCATTGCTGGTGCCTGATGGCGCGGTCGTCACCGATCAAGCTCGCAAGATCGTCTACGTGGTGAGCAAGGATGGGACGGTCGCCGCCCGTCCGGTCGAGGTCGGCGCGCTGGCCAACGGCCTTCGCGTCATCCGGTCCGGCGTCGATCCCAGGGACCAAGTGGTGATCCAGGGCACGCAATTCGCGCAGCCGGGGCAGAAGGTAAAGACCGTGGCGGGCCGCGTCGATCCTGCCGGGGCGCTCGCCACGTCGGCCATCGCCACACCCATCGCCTCGCAGGCCACGTTGGCCAGCAGCAGCGACTGAACCAATTTATCGGCGCGGAATACGGCCGGTCGTGCAAGGCGCGACCAGCCGCCGCGCCTGACGAACAACAAAGGGGAAGAGATCCATGCGTCTCAGCCATGTTTTCATCGAGCGCCCGATCTTTGCCGGCGTCATCGCCGTGGTCATTACGATTGTCGGCGCGCTGGCCTTTTTCAACCTGCCGATCGCGCAATATCCGGACGTGGTGCCGCCGACGGTAACGGTGAGCGCCACCTATCCCGGCGCCTCCTCGGAGACCATCGCCGACACTGTCGCCGCGCCGCTGGAGCAGGAGATCAACGGTGTCGACAACATGCTCTACATGTCGAGCCAGTCGACCGGCGACGGCAAGCTGACCATCACCGCCACCTTCAAGCTCGGCACGAACCTCGATGAAGCGCAGGTGCTCGTCCAGAACCGCGTCGCGCTCGCCGAGCCACGGCTACCGGAAGAGGTGCGGCGGCAAGGCGTCGTTACCCGCAAGACCACGCCGGACTTCCTGCTGGTCGCCAACCTCATCTCGCCCGGCAACGCGCTCGACCGGGCCTATATGTCCAACTATGCGCTGACCCAGATGAAGGACCGGCTCGCGCGCATCGACGGCGTGGGCGAGGTCCGCATCTTCGGCGCACGAGACTATGCGATGCGCGTCTGGATCGATCCGGGCCGGGCAGCCGCGCGCAACCTGACGGCGGGTGAGATCGTCGAGGCGCTCCGGTCCCAGAACGTGCAGGTCGCCGCCGGCACCATCGGTAAGCCGCCCGAGGCGAGCGCGCCCGCGTTCGAACTCAACCTGGAGGCGCAGGGTCGCTTTACCACGCCGGAGCAGTTCGCCAACATCGTCGTCAAGGCCGACGGGCAGGGCCGCCTGACACGCCTGTCCGACGTCGCCCGGGTGGAGCTGGGCGCCGAGGATTACGGCATCAACATGTATCTGAGCGGCCAGCCGTCGCTGGGTATCGGCATCTTTCAGCGGCCGGGCACCAATGCGCTGGCGGCAGCCGACGCGGTGCTCGCCGAACTCAAGGCGATGTCGACGAAATTCCCGCAGGGGTTGGAATATAAGGTCATCTACAATCCGACCGACTTCATCCGCGAATCCGTCAGCGCCGTGCAGCACACGCTGCTCGAGGCGATCGTGCTGGTCGTCATCGTCATCGTGATCTTCCTGCAGAGCTGGCGCGCGGCGGTGATCCCGGTGATCGCGATCCCGGTCTCGCTGATCGGCACGTTCGCGGTGCTGTCCGCCATAGGCTATTCGCTCAACAATCTCTCGCTGTTCGGTCTGGTGCTCGCCATCGGCATCGTCGTCGACGACGCCATCGTCGTTGTCGAGAATGTCGAGCGCAATCTGGAGCATGGCATGTCACCGCGTGACGCGGCGCACCGTTCGATGGACGAGGTGTCGACCGCGCTGATCGCGATCGTCCTCGTGCTCTGCGCCGTATTCGTGCCGACCATGTTCCTGACCGGCCTGACGGGTGAATTCTATCGCCAGTTCGCTGTCACCATCTCCAGCGCCACGATCATATCGCTGATCCTCTCGCTCACCTTGTCGCCCGCGCTCGCCGCCATGCTCCTGGAGCCCAAGGGCGAGGATGAGCCGGAAGGGCGCTGGGCGCGCATGGCCTATATCAGCGGCAAGCGGTTCAATGCCGGTTTCGACCGCCTGAGCAACTGGTATGCCCGCTCCACACGGCGCCTGCTTTCGATACGCGGGCCGGTTCTCTGGGCCTATGGCGGCCTGATGGCGCTGACGGCGGTGGTCTTCCTCGCGACCCCCACTGGCTTCGTGCCCAATCAGGATCAGGGCTATGTGCTGGCGGCCACCTTCACGCCGCCCGGCACGTCCCTAGCGCAGACCGACAAGGTGCTGCGGGAGACCGCGGCGAGGATGATGAAGATCCCCGGGGTCAAGGGTGCGGTGATGCTGACAGGCTATCATGGCCCCAGCGGAACCTCTGCCCCCAATGCGGCGGCGGCGTTCCTTGTCTTCGACAGTTTCAAGGAACGGGCCAAGCATGGCCAGACCGAGGCATCGATCATGGCGGCCGCACAAAAGATCGCGGGCGGGATCGACGCCGCACGGGTTTTCGTCATCCCGCCCCCGCTGATCCGTGGCATCGGCACGGGCGGCGGCTTCAAGCTGATGGTCCAGGACCGGTCCGGCCGGGGCTATGACGAGCTCAACAAGATCGTCTGGGGCGTGATCGGGGAGGCGAGCAAGGATCCCAATCTCGCCTTTGTCCACACCAAGTTCGAGGTCGCAGCGCCGCGCGTCTTTGCCGATATCGACCGTGCCAAGGCGGACATGATCGGCGTGTCGCCGGGCCAGGTTTTCGAGGCGCTGCAGGTCTATCTGGGGTCGGCCTATGTCAACGACTTCAACCTGCTCGGCCGTACCTATCGCGTGATCGCGCAGGCGGACCTGCCGTTCCGCGATGACACGGGCGACATCGCGCAGCTCAAGACCCGCTCGCGCTCCGGCGAGATGGTACCGATAGGGGCCGTCGCGACGTTCCGCGACAAGACCGGCCCCTATCGTGCGGTCCGTTATAATCTCTATCCGTCGATCGAGCTGGAGGGCGACACGGCGCCCGGTCATTCGTCCGGTCAGGCATTGGCGGCGATGGAGCGGCTGACGGCCCATCTGCCGGCGGGCGTCACCACGGAATGGACGGACGTGGCCTATCAGCAGAAGCTGGCCGGCAATGCGGCGATGATGGTCTTTGCGGCGGCGACGCTGTTCGTCTTCCTCGTCCTCGCGGCGCAGTTCGAGAGCCTGATGCTGCCGCTCGCGATCATCCTGATCGTGCCGATGACGCTGCTCGCGGCGATGGCCGGCGTGAACCTGCGCGGCATGGACAACAACGTCCTGACGCAGATCGGCCTCGTCGTGCTCATCGGCCTCGCGGCCAAGAACGCGATCCTCATCGTCGAGTTCGCCAAGCAGGCGGAAGAGGAGGGACTGAACCCGGTCGATGCCGTGGTGCGCGGGGCGCAGACGCGGCTCCGGCCGATCCTCATGACGTCCTTCGCATTCATCCTGGGCGTCGTGCCGCTGTTGATCGCCACCGGCCCCGGCGCGGAGTTACGGCAGGCGCTGGGCACCGCCGTGTTCTTCGGCATGCTGGGCGTCACCCTGTTCGGCCTCGTGTTCACGCCGACCTTCTATGTGGCGACGCGTGCGCTGGCCGAGCGGATGAAGCGGTGGCGGGAGCGCCGGGGCGGTTCGGCCATGCCTGTAATCGAGCCGGCGGAGTGAAGGCAATGCACATGACTCGAACGATTCTTCTCCTTGGCGCGGGGGCGCTGGCGCTCTCCGCCTGCACGGCAGGGCCCAATTATGTCCGGCCGGAAACGCCGTCGAGCGCCGACCGAGGATTCCTAGGCGCGGCCTCTCCCGCAGTTACCGCGGAGGCGCCGCAGGGCGACTGGTGGCGGCTTTATCAGGACCCGGTGCTCGACCGGCTGGTCAGCGATGCCTTGCACGCCAACACCGACCTGCGGGTCGCGCTCGCCAATCTGGAGCGCGCGCGTGCCCTGCTGCGCGAAAGCCGCTCGGACAGGCTGCCGCAGACATCGGTCGATGCTGGCGCGACCTATGGCCGGACGCCGGCGACGCAGCGTCCTGTCGGAGCGCAGCCGGAGGATTGGAACCTGGATGCGGGCTTTAGCGTCACCTATGAGATCGACCTTGCCGGCCGCGTTCGTCGTTCGATCGAGGCGTCGCGCGCCGATGCGGATGCGGCTGAGGCCGCCGCCAATGCCGTCAGGGTCGCTATCGTCGCGGAAACGGCCCGCGCCTATGCCGATGCGTCCTCGGCAGCCGAGCGGATCGCCGTTGCGGAGCGTACGCTGGCGCTGCTCGACAAGACCGTCGAGTTGACCGGCAAGAGGTTCGAGGCCGGTCGCACGAGCCGCCTCGACGTCTCGCGCGTCACGGCGCTTCGCAACCAGCAGCGCGCCACCATTCCCCCCCTTCGCGCCCAGCGCGATGCGGCACTTTTCCGGCTCGCCCTCTTGACCGGAAGAGCACCGGCCGACCTACCTCCCGAGGTCGGCCAGCGCGCGGCCACGCTCAGACTGGATCGCCCCCTTCCAGTGGGCGATGGCCGCGCGCTTCTTGCCCGCAGGCCCGATGTGCGGGAGGCCGAGCGCAAGCTGGCCGCCGAAACAGCGCGCATCGGGGTCGCCACGGCGGAACTCTATCCCCGCATCAGCCTCGGCGGTTCGATAGGCTCGACCGGCAATTCGGTCGGGGACATGTTCGGTGCCGGGCCGCTGCGGTGGCTGGTGGGGCCGCTGCTGAGCTGGGCCTTTCCCAATCTGGAAGGCGGCCGTGCGCGCGTCGCACAAGCACAGGCATCGACCAAGGCCGCGCTGGCGAGCTTTGACGGTGCGGTCCTGCGCGCGCTCCAGGAAACGGAGACGGCGCTGTCGGCCTATGCCCATGCGCTGGAGCGGCAGCAGGCGCTGCGGGAGGCATCGGATCAGGCGCGGATCGCGGCCGGGATCAGCCGTGCCCAGTTGCGCGAGGGCCGCGCCGACTTCCTTGTCGTGCTCGATGCCGAGCGGACCCTGGCCGGCGCGGAAGCGGATCTGGCCCAGGCCGACGCCCAGGTGGCGGAAACGCAGATCGATCTGTTCCGCGCGCTCGGCGGCGGCTGGCAAAACAGTTCGGTCTGAATCAAACAGCCAGGCCACGCATCCGCAGCAGTGCGTCGACCTCGGGCGGGCGGCCGGCAAAGGCGGCGAAATTTTCCGCTGCGGTGCGGCTGGCGCCGGCGGCCAGAATTTCCCGCCGGAAAGCGGTGGCGCCGCCGCCCGGAACGTCCCCGCCCCGCACATCCATGCGCGAGAATAGTTCGAACGCATCGGCGGACAGCAGCTCCGCCCACAAATAGCTGTAATAGCCCGCCGCGTAGCCACCGGCGAAGATGTGTGTGAAGGCGTGGGCGAAGCGGTTCCAGGCGGGCGGACGAACGACCGCGACGGTGGCACGCACTGTGTCCAGCATCTGGTTGACCCGCGCGCCGAGCGCAGGATCATAGTCCCGGTGCAGGGCAAGATCGAAGGTCGCGAACTCGATCTGGCGCAGCATGGCAAGCCCCGCCTGGAATTGCCGCGCGGCCAGCAGTCGGTCGAACATGTCGGCAGGCAGCGGCGCGCCCGTCTCGACATGGCCGGAGAGGCTGATCAGCGTATCGCGGTCCCAGGCGAAATTCTCCATGAACTGGCTGGGCAGCTCCACCGCGTCCCACTCCACGCCGGAAATGCCGCCGATCGATGGCAGGTCCACTTCGGTCAGCAGGTGATGCAGGACATGGCCGAATTCGTGGAACAGGGTGACGACATCATTGTGGGTGACGAGCGAGGGACGGTCGCTGGCGGGCGGCGCGAAATTGGTGGTGAGATAGGCGATCGGGCGATGGAGGCGGTCCGCATCGCGAAAGCGCGACCGACACACGTCCATCCAGGCGCCGCCACGCTTGCCGGCGCGCGCGAACAGGTCGAGATACACGCCCGCGACAATCGTCCCGTCGGCATCGACAAGATCATAGAAGATGACGTCGGGGTGCCAGACGAGGACGTCGTCCCGTGCGACGAGCCGCACGCCGAACAGGCGCTCGATCAGAGCGCGGGTGCCCTCCAGCACCCTTGGCAGCGGGAAATAGGCCTTGATCGCTTCCTGATCCACGCCGTGCAGCGTCCGCCGCATCGCTTCGGCCACATAGGCGTGATCCCATGCCTGCAGGTCGTCGAGACCGAGATGCTCGGCGGCGAATGCCCGGGCCTGCACAAGCTCCTTCTCTGCCACCGGACGGGCGCGCCGCGCCAGGTCATTGAGGAAGGCGAGGGCCTCCCCGGCATCGGCGGCCATCTTCGTTTCGAGCGAATGCGCGGCCGCATCGGCAAAGCCCAGGATCTGTGCCGCCTCGTGCCGCAGCGCCATGATCCTGTCGATCCGGTCGCTATTGTCGAAGCGCTTGTCTTCCGCCTCTTCGGATGCCCGGGTGCTGTTGGCGCGATAGATCCGCTCGCGGAGAGCCCGATCCTCGGCATGGAGCAGGACGGCGAGCACGCTCGGCTGGCGCAGGGTGATGAGCCAGCCGGACAGGTCCTTCTCGCGCGCATAGGCGGCGAGGACGGCCTTGTCGCTGTCCGGCACGCCGGCCAGCGCGGCCTCGTCGGTCACATGCTCGGTCCACGCTTCGGTCGCGTCCAGCACGGCATTGCCGAATTTCGTCGCGAGGTCGCTCAGCTCGACGCCGATGTCCAGGAAACGCTGCCGCGCCTCGCCCTCCAGCGCGACGCCGGCGAGGCGGAAGCCGCGAAGGGCGAGCTCGACCGCGCGTTTCTGCGCAGGCGACAGCGTTGCGAAATCCGGGCGGGCCGCCACCTTGCCGAGCGCATCATTCTGCGCGCGATTCTGTCCGGCTTCCATCAGATAGGCGGTCGTCATCGCCTGCGCCTGTCCATGGGTTTCGCGCAGTTCGGGCGTATCGGCGACCGCGGAAAGATGATCGACCGGCGACCAGGTGCGCGACAGGCGGAAATCGGCGCGTTCGGCGGCAAGCACCACGCCATCGAAATCGTCGGCACCCGCCGCGCTGATCGCGGCGATCGCTGCTTTATGCCCGGCGATTGCCTGTTCCATCGCCGGCACGACATGATCGGGCTGGATTGCGCCGAAATCCGGCAGGTCGGTATCGGCGAGGAGCGGGTTGTCGTGGGTCATTGGAACTCTTTGAAGGGAAGCCCGAACGGGCAAACGGGCTAGCCCGATGTTGGGCATCACCGCCAGCGCTTCAAGTCTCGCCGCCTGACTTCTGTTCCGTCAGATTTGGACATGCGGTTCCGCGATATCCATAAGTAGCTGGTGACCCCCACGAGAATCGAACTCGTGTTTCAGCCGTGAGAGGGCAACTAATATGGGGTTTTTACCAGTGCGCAAGCGTCCGCATGTTCCCAAGAACGTCTAGATAAAACAAAGGATTGTAATAATTTTTATCCGCTATTATCCTCATGGCCAGTCCCGCGACTGTCGCTGCGATTGTTGTCCATCTCAGTTTCATTTTCTCGACTCCTTCTGTGGCCGAATCGAGCCGGAACATATATAGAACATTGCATGTAGGAAAACGCATTGGCAACGGCGCAGAGCGGAGGCTGCGCGGGTGGAGGCATGTCACGATGGAGATGCCCCATGCCCGGCATCGGCGCGACATTGGGCGCGAGCGAGGCGGCCTATCACCAGGTCCGTGACACGAAGTTGCGCAGCGCCGTGCGCTTGTCCTGGCAATCGCGGCCCGCGGCGCTCTGTGATGGCAGCGCCGCCGAGCCCGATCTCATCGGCGGGTTCGACCTGTTCACCTCGTCGCGCGACCGCGAGCCCCCGGCGGATCGCGAAGCGACTCCGGATCAGGTCGCGAGACTTGCGCGTCCCCTGGGTCGCGTTCTGGTCAAGCCGGCGATCCTGCTCAACAGCGAGCCGGCAGCCATCGAGGATTTCTCGAAGCTCGAGGTCGCTTATCCCAGCGCCACTCGCCTGACGTCGCCAGTCGGCTGGCTCACGAGTGCATCGTCGCGCCTGGTCTGGCCGCAGTCCACCGAGCGCCGTGCCTTGATGCTCGTTCCCGACGAGGCGATCATCGGCGAGATGTTCGCGGCCGGGATGCCCAGCGAGATCTGTTTCCGTTTCTCCATAGAGCAAGCCGAGGAAACGCCTTACTTACCGCTCGAATTGCGTGGGGCAAAGTCAGGCGGTGCCGGTGAGGATCATTCAGCAAGGTACGTCGTTGGTTCGGCATGACCAACCTGCTGACGCTCGACCACCATCTGAATCCAACGTCGGCGACATGCCGGGCCATTGTCGAGACGCCGCAGTCCAGCCGGTCTAAATTCGACTACGACGAGGAGACCGGGCTGTTTCGGCTCGCCGCGGTGCTTCCGGCTGGCATGGCCTTTCCGCTCTCCTTCGGCTTCGTGCCGGGAACGAAGGCGGAATACGGCGACCCCGTCGACATTCTCGTTCTGAGCGATGAGGTACTGGCATCGGGAACGCTCGTCGAGGTGCGGCTGCTCGGCGCGATCGAGGCCGAGCAGACCGAGGAAGGCAAGACCGTGCGCAACGATCGCCTCATCGGCAAGATCGCGAAATCGCACACCTGGGGGGACATCCAGGAGGTGGCGCAGCTTGGCCGAGCCTTCGCCGACGACCTCGCGCGATTCTTCGAGACCTATAATGCGCTGCGGAACCGGAGTTTTTGCATGAAGGCGCTCGCCGGGCGGGATGCCGCCTGTTCGTTGATCGCCCTGAGCCCGGTCTCATGAGGCTGGTATCCGATCTCAAAGGCATCGGCTACCTGACGTCCACGGCCAGTGTCGGGTTGCTGGGGACGGTATCCTGGAAATCCGCGTCCCAGGATCGCTGGCTGCTGGCCTGCCCGATCCTGGGCATGATCATGTCGGTCATCGGCATGATGCTGCGGTGGCGGTCGCATCGGATCGAGCAAAAGGAAAAGGACACCGGACGCCGGGCGCGATGAGCCCGCCCTTATGAGGCAGTTTGATGTGGAGTTCGAACTGCCCATGCAGGCACGTCCGCCGACCCGGCGGAATCCGGCGCTCTGTGGGTCAATCCTCGTCGTTGACCCAGCGCATCATCCGGTGCAGCGGAAAGAAGCCGTCGTGCGCCGTTCCCGGGATGCCGCCAAGCGCCTTGCCCAGCGTGACGACGCGCTGCGCGCCGGCGCTGCATAGTCGGTCACGGTATTCGGCCTTCCGCGAGGCCGGATACATTCCGACAGTTTGAGTCGCCACGTTGACATAGCGCAACGCATCGTCAAGCCGGGGAACCCGGACAACGTTGACGGTCTTTGCTTCCGGGTGAAATTCCACCGGTTCGTCCGAACGGATGACGAGGCCCGTGCCATCATAGCCCCCCCAGACGCGGTACATCGGCTCCAGCATCCGCAGCGTTTCGACGTCCTCGCGAATGTTTTCGGGTGTGCGATGGCTCTGTTCCGAGCTGGTTCGGCCCGGGACCCCAAGCTGCTTCTGGAGAAGCGCGCAATAGGCGTCCACCTGCTCCTCGCTCCCTTCGACGAACTGGAACCGGCTGGCGACGCAGGCAGTCTGGTTGTAGCCCGTCGAATCGATCGCCGCAGCGGCGGCAACTTCCTGAATCGTTTCGGCGCTTTCGAAGGCCTCGCGGCCTATGAACGATATGGAGCTCTTGGGATCGAACGAGACCAGCTCGAAACCCGGCCCGATATAGTTCTTGGCGCTGCGCAGCGCCGCCTCGCCACCCCAGGCGACCAGCTTGTCGAAGAACTGCGGACGGAATAGCAGGCTTTCCATCCGAGCGTCCCCGCCACGCCAGTACACCGCCGAAAACGAGCGCACCACCGGGTGGCCCGGAGCGACTGCCGCCATCGTACGCAGGATGGCGGGGGCCGAAAAAAGATCATTCGACGGCAGCTTGAACAGGTGCACGCCCTTGGTCAGTGCGCAGCGTATGATCGATACCGCAGCAACTCCCGGCACGTTGCCGGCCAGCACGTGGACCAGGCGGGGCGGGAATGCCCGCACCCTTGCGCTCGCCCCCGATGGATGGGTCACTTCGCGCCAGCCGTCGAGCGCCGCGCGATCACGCAGTTCGCCCTCGAGCCGCAGTTCCAGCTCTTGGCGCGTAAACATCAACGGCAGCGCGTCGAACGAATTCTGGATGATCCGACGATCCAGATCGGACGAACCGACACTATATTCGAGCGCCTCGGCAAGATAGCCGTCGGGATCGGCCTTTAGCCGCTCACCGGTCGCGACCAGCAGGTCGATGATCTCCGCAGCCGGCACGTCGAATGCCGGGCCCTGCTCGGTGCGTGGCCAAGTCAGGCTGTCGAGATCGGGCTGCGCAAGGTCAAAGCCGTGAACCTGTTGCGCGCTGCCGAACAGCGTTTCGCCTTTGATGAATTGCGGCAAGCGCGTGCGGACTGCAACTTGGACACTGGCCTGCATCTTGATTCTCCCGAATGAAGCGATGGCCTGCTTCGCGCTGTTGCCGGTTATACCGCGGCTAGGCAGCCAACTGCTCGATTGGAATAAGGTGACACTATGTCATTTGCTTTGTCCAGTGGAAAATCGGGCAGTCAGGGCTGTCTCGTCGGAGTTGGACACCCGGCGAAAGGCCGCTTATCGCGCCCATCAAGAGCTCTAGCAAAACCCCGCTCGTTGGCCGAACTTCCGGCAGAGGGCGTCATCCGACGGATGTCGTGCGCGACCCTACGGGTAGTTGGGGAAATCTTTGTCGAGTTGTTTCGCTTGCTTGCGTATGCCCGCCCACAGGATCCGCTTCGGCAGAATATTCCCGATGAAAACCATCAGCCGGGCCCAGCCGCCGCTAATTACGACGGGGGTATTGCGCTCTAGTGCTCGGATACCGATCGCCGCACACGCGTCCGCACTGAGGAACATATAGCTCGGCACCTTTGCCATTTCCCGCTCGACGATCGGGCCTGCCGTAGCAAGGAATTCGGTCTGGGTGGGCCCCGGGCAAAGCGCGGTAACGTGAATCCCGTGATCGGCGAACTCGGCATTGAGCGCCTCCGACCATTTGATCAGGAAGCTTTTCGTTGCGCTGTAGAACGCGGTGCCGGGGATTCCAACGGCCAGTCCGGCGATGGACGAAACGTTCAGGATTCGGCCCGACCCGCGAGCGATCATTGTCGGAAGCAGGCGAATGACCAGCTGCACAGGCGCCATCATCAGCGCCTGCAAGTAGCGAGAGCTGCCACCAACCGTTTCATGGCGGAACGGCATGTGCGTTGAATAGCCCGCGTTGTTGACCAGCACGTCGATCTGACACCCTGCCTCGGCGACCGCGCGCTCGATCGCCTCCGGCGCGGCCGGATCGCATAGGTCCGCCACGATCACCAGGCTATTGGCGTCGTGCTCTTCCTTGAGCTCAAGCGCGAGCGCCTCCAGCCGGTCCCTGCGCCGGGCAACAAGCACCAGGTCGTGATCATTGCGCGCATAGGCCCTGGCGAATGCAGCCCCAAGGCCGGCCGAGGCGCCGGTAATCAGTGCCACTTTCCTTGAGTTGCTCATCCCATTTCCCCTTTACTGCACCCAAACCCGGGACACGCCTTGTTGTAACTGAGGCGAAAAATCCGTGCAGGGCTACCGCTACGGCGCCTGGCGTGTCTCTCGCCAGAAGAGCATAGGGCTGGGCTTCCATCCATTATTCCGGATCGTCCATCGCAGCGACTGGCGGGTCTGTGACCGCGGGGTCGACATGCTGCCCGATCCACACACGGCCATTCAGTCGACGACGGCGCCGCGGATGTAGGCGTCTATCGTGCCGGAGCACTGGATTTTGTCGTCACCGAGCGAACTGTCGAACCGGCCGACGCTGTGGACGACGGTCCCGCTCATCCCGCAGGGGCAGTTTCCGTCGAGATCGACGGTAACCTTGTCGCTGGAGATCATGCCGCCCCAGCGGATGTCGGTGAGAAGGTCGACGAAGCCGAAGCGACCGGTTACCAGACCCTCGTGCGGCTCGACCAAAGCTTCACCGCTTTCGTTAAGGATCAGCGGCAGGACAGTGGGCGAAAGGTGATAGAACCCGTGAGGACACTGGCTGGCAAGCCAAGTCATCTCGGTCATGCCGTAGGCGGTCGAGAAAACCACATTTCCGAAGAACTTGCGAATTTGATCCTCGAAGTCCTCCGGCAGCTTGAAGTGCTTCATGCCGCCACCAAAGCTGGCGATCGTCCGCGGGTGAAAGCTGCCGTCGGACACACCCATCGCCCTGGCACGGGTGACGACCTCGTACATCGTCGCCGACATCCCCATGATGTACTGAGGCTCGTCGCGGAGCTGGATGATTTGGTCGATCATTTTATCCATCCGTGCCGCCGAACGCGCCGCTTGTTCAGCGCCCTCGGCTTCAACAGCAGCGATTTCGGCCGGCGTCGCGGTGCCGTCCTTGAGCTTCTCGCGGAACTCGGCCATGCGGCTGACCCGCGCGATACTAAGCGGCTCGTCGATCAACAGGTGGACCGAATCGGGGCGGGCGAAAAACTCGATGGCCAGTGCTGCGGAGATCACCCCGGTGTAGGGGCCTTTCGCCGGACCGAAAGAGAAGAAGTGCCGATCATTGGCCGCATCGGTGCAATTGGGCCAGCCGCGGAAGCGCCGAAGGTATTCACCGTACAGATTGATGTCGAGAGCGCTCTTGGGTAGCAGCGAGACCTTTCCTCCAGTCCCGCTCGATGTCGTGATCTGGTAGCCGGCCGCCCACATACGGTCCAACCACTCGTCGATGTCGGCGCAGCCAGTCACGTCTACATCCGCGAAATCTTCGGTCGAAACCAAAGTGAGCCATTTGACCAGGCGGTCCCACTGCCGATTCGTCACGAAGGTTTGCGGATAGCTCTTGTAGGCGGTGTGCGAGAGTAGCAGGGGCACCAGATCGGCCAGCGTCTCGATCTTTTCCGAGCCGGTTTCGTTCGCGCGTCGATCGAGCACGGGCACCAATGGCCGCATCCGCTCGAACATCGCGCGCGCGGCGGCTAGCTGTGCCGATCGGAATTCGCGTGGTGAATAGTCGTACGGGTCCTCGCGGCTGCAGATTTCCTTGATTGCTGCCGAAGCACGGCCGGTCGTCACCAACGTTTCCACCATATCACTCTCCTGTTGTCTATTCCTGCAGTCGCTGTCTCACCGCCCGGCGTGAGCGGCGCTGATGATCTGCCCGGCGCGCCAGCCGATCATCATTGCCGGGGCGTTGGTGTGCGAACTCACCATTTCGGGCAGGATGGAGATATCCGCGATACGCAGACCCTCTACCCCGCGCACCCGCAGTTCGGGATCGACCACGGAATCGACGTCGGTCCCCATGCAACAAGTCCCGAGAGCGTGGACGGCGTAGCTGCCGTAAGTCAAACAGTATTCGACGATTTCCTCTTCGGTCTGGATCGATGGCCCGGGTGAAACTTCCTCGAAGCCGAAGGGTTTGAGCGCCGGGTGGGAGACAAATTCACGCAGCCTGCGAACCATTTCGGCATAGCCTTTGCGATCGTCGGGATGGGTGAGATAGGCAGGATCGAAGAACGCCGGCGCATCCGGGTCGGCGCTGGTGATCGTCATGTATCCGCGGCTCTTGGGCCGAACGAGGTAGGCGGAAAAGGTGGCGCCCGGCAGCTTCTCGGGCACCATGCTGCCAGTCATCTTGTCGATCGTTGCAGACGCCGGGATGAATTGGAACATCGCGTCGGGCCGGTTCGCGCCGGGCGTGGTCTTGAAGAACGCGCTGAGTTCGAACACTGCGTGGCTCAGCGGCCCGCTGCGGAACAGCACGTACTGCAGCATCGTCTTGATCAGGCCAAGTCCGGTCAACTTATGGTTTTCGCTGCCCTTCTTCAGCCGGTACGTCGGTATGAAGCAGAGCTGTTCGGTCATGTTCTGGCCGACCTGCGGTGTATCGACGAGGACTGGAATCCCGTACTTGCCTAGTGTCGCAGCCGGCCCGATGCCGGACAGCATGAGTAGTTTGGGCGTCGTCAACGCGCCCGCGCAAAGCACCACTTCCTTGCGCGCCCGTATGGTCGCGGTGGCGCCGTCTGCGGTCTTGACTTCGACCCCGACCGCGCGGTTGCCTTCAAACACTACGCGTCGAACTCGGGTGCGGGTGCGGATGGTCAGATTCGGCCGGGACTTGACCGGGTTGAGAAAGGCGACAGCGGCGCTCTGGCGGCGGCCCTTGAAGACGTTGCGCGGCTGGTATCCAACGGCGGGTCCGTCTTCCTGATTCAGATCCTCGGTGGCGACGGCGCCATTCGCCACGACCGCCTCCATCAGCGCATCAGAGACCGCATGGTGATCCGGGTGGATGGTTATGCGAAGCGGGCCGTTCGCTCCGCGGTCCGGTCCGGCGCCCAGCTCGTGACTTTCGATCTCGGCGAACGCCTTGCCAACCTGGTCCCAGCCCCAACCGGGGACATTGAGCCCGTCATAGTCATCCGGCCGTCCGCGCATATACACCTGACCGTTGACCGAGCTCGACCCGCCAAGCACTTCACCGCGCATCCAGACCATTTCGGGGGCCTTCACCGAGGGGTCGATCGGGTTGCGCCACATATCGGTCTCGCCATCCAGTATCTTGGCGAACCCGCGCGGAATGTGGATCATCGGGTTGACGTCCTCGCGCCCCGCCTCGATCAGCAGGGTCGTCGTGTCGGTCCGCTCGGTCAGGCGGTTGACGAGCGCGCATCCGCCCGAACCAGCTCCCACGACGATGTAATCGAATTGGTTGTTCATTTTTCCGCTTCCTAGGATCTCAGGGTCTTTGCTCGCTCAACCGATCGGATAGGCGATGGCCTTTTCCTCGACGAATTCGCGGAGCCAGTTCGGACCCTGCTCACGGCCGACGCCCGAGCGCTTGTAGCCGCCGAACGGCAGCGTGGGCGCGAGTCCGCCGGGGCCGCCGTTGATCCAGACCTGTCCGGTCCTGATCTGACGAGCCATTTCGAGGGCCTTCGCGGTGTCGCCGGAGAAAATACCCCCATGCAAACCGAAGTCGCTGGCATTGGCGAGATCGACCGCTTCCTCGGGTGTGTCGAAGCCGATCATCGCGCCGACCGGGCCGAATATTTCCTTCTGCGCTAGCGCACTGGCATTATCGACGTCGTCGAACAGCGTCGGCTCGAAGAAGTAGCCGCCGTCGGGAAGTCCTTCCGGGCGCTTGCCGCCGAACACCAGCCGCGCCCCGCTGTCCAACGCCTCGGAAACGAACCGCTCGCTCCGCGCGCGCGCCTGCTCCCGGATCAGCGGACCGACGACGGCGGTGGGATCGGCAGGATCACCGACTTTCATGTGTTGGACGACTTGCTTGGCGATCTCCGCGAACGCGGGACGGATCGAATTGTGCACCAGCCAGCGGGTGGTGAGCCCGCATCCCTGCCCGGCGTGCATTGAGATGTTGCCCACCGCGATCTGGGCGGCAGCGACGAGATCGGCGTCGGGCATGACAATCAGCGCGGACTTGCCGCCCAGCTCGAAATGCACGCGCTTCAGGCTCGGCGCGGCCTGGGCCATGATTCCGGCGCCAACTGTGTCGGAACCGGTGAAGGTGATCATGTCGACCCGCGGGTCGGTGGTCAGCGCCGCCCCTGCGTCAGCTCCGCCGGTGATGATGTTGAGGACACCCGGCGGTAGGCCTGCCGCCTGGGCGACCTCGCCCAGTATCAGCGCGCAGAAGGGCGTGAACGGCGACGGCTTGAGCACGACGGTGTTGCCGGTGACCAGAGCCGGAACCAGCTTGGTGACATTGCTTAGTAGCGGGAAGTTGTACGGAGTGATCGCCGCGATCACGCCGATCGGGTCGTACGTGATGATGGCGCTGCTGACGATGGTCTTGCCGGACCCGGACATGTCCGGAACATGCCACAGCGGGGTTGTCTGATCCTCCATCAGCGCAGCCAGCGCCAGGCCGTGCCGGAACAGGATGGGGACGGCGCCCCACTGCGATCCGCTCGTCAGCATGTCCGTGCTGCCGGCCTCAAGCCGCAGCACCATCCGCATCTCGGCCTCCCGCGATTCGAGCACAGTCAGGAATCGTTCGAGCACGGCAATGCGCTCGGCCATCGACATCCGCGGCCATGGGCCCTTGTCGAATGCCTCGCGCGCCGCGTCGGCGGCCGCGACGACGTCCCCCACCGCGGCGACCGGCGCCTCGGCCAGAACTTCGCCGGTCGCAGGGTTGAAGACGGGTTCGAAGGTCTTTCCCGTGGCCTCTTCCCAACGACCCCGAATGTACAACTTGTCTGGCACTGCAAACGGGAACATCAGACACTCCTCAGGACGGTTATGGGCGTGTGGGAGAACCGCACACGACCTTATTGACTGACGACCTGACAGTTTTTTGGGGGTTTGTCTATCGCCTAGCGTCGGTGGCCGCGCTCAATGTGAAGCCGCCGTGCCCCGCCCAGGGGCCACTGGTTCACTTGGAGAGCCCCGCCAGTCGTGAAGAAGTCTTGGTCCAAAGCACCTTTAGGAGCTCCACGGCACGTAACGACTGGCTCTCGGCAATGGGTTGACCCTACAGTTTCGGCACCCGCCGACGCCTCGCGCGCGTTCCGCGGCCCCTCGGGCTTCCCCGTTCGCGGCCTCTCCGCCCGCGCTCAACACGAAGGGCTTTACATTGGAAAAAAAATCATGAACAGTCAGTTTTAGTCGATGGTTTGGATGGAGCCGCAGTGGTCTGGCGGACGACAAGGAGTGATGATGGCAGATAGCAATAAGGGCTTTATTCCAGAGTTGGACAAGCGCCGTTCGAGCACGAAGGTCGGCTTCATAACCGACTGGGGCGCGGGGGAGGTGGTCAAGCCCTTCATTGATGCCTGCAATCTGGCCTTCGAGGACGCATTGGCGGCCGGCATCCTTGATCGCCCGATCGAACTCTTGGCCCGCGATGTCGATGGACTGCCCACGGGCAATGCCTTTGACGTCCTCGAGACCTGGAAGGAGTTGGCGGCCGAAGGTGTCGTCGCCATCATCGGCCCGCATGTTTCCGAAAATTGCCTGGCAATGCGCCACTATATCGAGACCGAAGGGCTGGTGCCGACCATCGGTTGGGCGGGAAGCGACGAGTGGCAGGGCAAGTGGACGTTCGCGCTCAACCAAGGTTCGCTGGTCGAAGAGCCATGCATCATGGCCAACTTCCTTGCTCACCGCAAGGTCAAGAAGGTCGCGGTGCTTGTCGAGAATTCGGCGATCGGCCGCGAATATCTCGAGCATTTCCTGCGCTATGCGCGGTTCGAAGGGCTGAACATTGGGGAGCAATTCCACTTCAGCCAGGTCGCCGTCGAGATGGACGATCTGGTGGCTGAGGTGAAGGAGTCGGGCGCCGACTCGATTGCCTATCTCGGCTTCGGCGTGCCGCTCGTCCGGCTGCGTAAGGCCATGCAGCGTCTGGATTGGTTGCCGGTAACCATTCTGACCACATCCTTCCTGACCACGCCGTTGCTCGAGGGCGGGATGCAGGGCACCGCGGGATTTTTTGGGGTCGATCTCTACGACGAAGAAAACCCGCTAACCCAGGAATTCAGCGATCGGTTCGAAGCCCGTTTCGGATATCGGGCGTCGAATTACTATACTGTCAACGCTTACGACATTGCCAATGTCGTGGCGCATGGAATCTCGTATGGTCATCCGATCGCCCCGGACGGGGTGCGGCGCGGCATGGAGAAGATCAAGTACCTGCCGGCAGTGTCAGGCGGAGCCGGCACGCTGATCAGCTACGGGCCCTATGTCCGGCGCGGCTGGATGGGCAAGGACTATCTTGTAATCCGTGAGGCGCACGACGGCGAGGGCGGCTTCTTCTCGTCCATGCCGAGCCGCCTGGTCCATCGCATGACGCCGCGGACGCTCGCCGAGCGCGCTGCGGCCCGTGAGGCGTAAGTTTCGAAGTGGGAAGGGCCAGCGAAGGGCGCCGGTCCACCGCAGATGCAATAAGGAAATTATGGAATAAGTTTTGCGGGGCCCGGCGAGGGATGCGGCGGGTGAAGATGACATGCAGTTCGTGAACTCGCGTCAACAATCACAGGATGTCGATGACGCAAGTCGGCCGTTCGATCCCCTATGATCGGTGTGAGTTCGCGGGATCAGGGCTGTCGCGCCGGCCCTCGTGCCGTCTCTCGGAGGTGTCGGCTTTCTCGGGGCAGCTGTCAGTCCGTGATATCGCAGACCATCCGCTCCGTTCTGTGGAATGTCAGCGCGGCCGTGCGTGGACCGAGAATTAACCGTCGCTGCAGCGCCTTCCGCGGCTAGCCGCGCAAGCCGGCACAGCGGCGCGATCGCAATTTAAGGAGTATGAGCATGTGGGATTTCGAGACCGATCCAGAGTTCCAGAAGAAGCTGGACTGGATGGAAACGTTTGTCCGCGATGAGATCGAACCGCTCGACCTGCTGTTCCATCAGGACCAGACCTACAACCCGGGCAACCAATCGCTGATGGCGATCATGAAGCCGCTCAAGCAAAAAGTGCGCGATCAAGGCCTGTGGGCCTGCCACCTGCCCAAAAAACTTGGCGGCGATGGATATGGCCAGGTCCAGTTGGCGCTCATGAACGAGATTCTGGGGCGCTCGTTCTTTGCCTCGACGATCTTCGGCACTCAGGCGCCCGACACCGGCAATGCCGAGGCGCTCGCCCATTTCGGCACGGAAGCGCAGAAAGCAGCTTATCTGCAGCCACTGCTCGACGGCGACATCGTCTCGTGCTTTACGATGACGGAACCCCAGGGGGGCGCCGACCCGGGCGTGTTCCAAACGCGGGCCTATGAACAGCCTGACGGTAGCTGGCGCATTCGCGGCCAGAAGTGGTACGCCTCCAACGCGCGGTGGGCCTCGTTCTTCCTGATCGTCGCGATCACCGATCCCGATGCGCCGCTTATCAGTCGCTTCTCGATGTTCGTCGTCCCGGCCGAGCGCGCCGGGATAAAGGTCATCCGCAACGCCGGGCTCATGTTCGACCTGCCGGGTGAAGGCCTCGAAGGTTACATCGAGTTCGAGGATCTGCACGTCACGCGAGAGGACTTGCTTGGGGACTTGGGCCAGGCCTTCGCGATCGCACAGCACCGTCTCGGCGGTGGCCGCGTACACCATGCCATGCGCAGTGTCGGGCTGGCGAAGAAGGCGTTCGATGCGATGTGCGAACGCGCGCTCAGCCGTACAACAAAAGGCAGCCTGCTCGCGGACAAGCAGAGCGTCCAGCATTTGATTGCCGACTGCTGGTTGAAGATCGAGCAGTTCCGTCTGTTCGTGCTGCGCACTGCGTGGAAGATCGACCGCTACAACGACTACAAGGCGGTTCGTGAGGACATCGCGGCATGCAAGAACCTAGCATACGAAGTCTGCGTGTACATCGTCGAGAAGGCGATCCACCTGCACGGATCATTGGGCGCGTCGAACGAGATGGCGTTCGGCGAGATGATGCGCGCTTCCATGTGCATGGGGATCGTCGACGGCCCCGCTGAGGTGCACCAGACCACGATCGCGAAGCAACTGCTTCGCCGGTACCGGGCGACCGACGACCTGTTCCCCTCCACCCACGTGCCGCCGAACGTCCTCAAGGCGATGGAGAAGTACAAGGATTACCTCGACATCCCCGGCGACAAGAGCGTTTGGGTCAACTATTTTCGAGCGCAGGACAAGGCTTAAGCATATGGTGAATGACCCTCGCCTGACCGGGCTGATCGATGAGGCCCGGCTCACCGCCTGGCTCGACGCGCATGTTCCAGAGCTCGGCGACGGGCCTTTGGTCGCGCGCTTGATCAGCGGCGGCCAGAGCAACGTCGCGATCGGCATCGATCGCGGAGGTCCGCACGCCGTGCTGCGGCGTCCGCCGGAGCAGGCGCCGCCGGACAGCGAGGGCGGAATGGCCCGGGAAGCCCGCATTCTCAAAGCACTCAACCAGACCGACGTGCCGCATCCGCACCTTTATGGCTATTGCGGCGACCAGGACGTGCTCGGAGCCACCTTCTACGTCATGGCTTATGTCGAGGGCTGGTCGGCTACGATCACTGCCGATGGAGCGACCTTCAAGCCACCGTTCGACGAGGGCCCGGACCAGCATTATCTCGCTTATGAACTGGTGCGCGGGCTCGCTCTTCTGGCAAACGTCGATCATCAGGCGGTCGGCCTTGGCGACTTCGGTCGGCCCGATGGGTTCCTCGACCGCCAGGTCGATCGCTGGCTGAACCGTTTTAAGAGCTATCCTATGCGCTACCCGAAGTACGAAGCGCGTGTCATTCCAGAGATGGACTATGTTGCGCAGTGGCTTCGCGAGCACCGGCCCGCAGGTGCCGGGGTCGGCATCATGCACGGCGACTACGCGCCGTCTAACGTCATGTTCGCGCATCGTCCGCCGGCGCGGCTCCTCAGCATCCTCGACTGGGAACTGGCTACGATCGGTGACCCCATGCTCGATCTGGGCGGTCTTCTGATCAATTTCCGCGATGAAGGACGCCTCGATGAAGTGCCGCAGGCGAGCTATCTCGATGCCACCCGCTTTCCTACGCGCCGACGCCTAGCCGCTTATTACGCCGAGCTGACCGGTCGCGATGTCTCCGCGCTGGACTACTACATTGTCCTCGCCATGTTCCGCTATGCCTGCCTCGTGGAGTACAAAGTGGCTGAGGCGGCAATGGGGATCGGCACTCCGGAAAAAGGGCAGTGGTTTGCCCGTACGGTGCTTGGCCTGTTCGCCGGCGCTAAGGAGATTGCGCAGCGTAGTGCCTCGCGCCTGTAAGGTCCGACCATGACTGCGAATATCGTCGAGCATCGCAGGTAGATGCCGCGAGCCTGTCGGTATGGAAGGGTGCCGCAATCAGGTCGGCGGATATACATTTACGCTGATCACAAAGATGATTTGTGATCAGCGTTCCGGCTCGGCTGTGGTGCCGCTTGTTGCCCTACGATAACGAGATCGGAACGCCTGTCGGAGATGCCGCAGATGATCGCACCGTCAACGGGACCTCTATCGGGCCTCAAGGTTATCGACATGACCCGCGTCATCGCCGGTCCGCTATGTGGGCAGATTCTGGGCGACCTCGGCGCCGACGTGGTAAAGATCGAGCGGCCCGGCGAGGGCGACGACTGCCGCCGTGTCGCGCCGCCGTGGTTCCGTGAACCTACCGCCGACGGGCCAGGGGAAGCGACCTATTTCCACGCGGTCAATCGGAACAAGCGATCGCTCGGCGTAAACCTGGCCACCGAGCAGGGACAGGACATCGTGCGCCGGCTCGCCGCGGAAGCCGATTCCTTATCGAGAACTATCGCACGGGTACGCTGGCGCGCTACGGCCTCAGTTACGAAGATTTGCGGAAAGTCAATTCGCGGCTGATCTATTGCTCGATCACCGGCTTCGGCCAGACCGGTCCTTACAGCGGCCGCTCGGGATACGATTTCTGGTCCAGGGCATGGGCGGGCTGATGGCGGTGACAGGCCTTCCCGACGGAGAGCCGGGCGCATCCCCGTTGCGCGTCGGCATCCCCGTGGTCGACAGCTTCGCCGGGATGAACGCGGCCATCGCGGTGATGGCCGCACTGGAAAGCCGCGCCAAGACCGGGCAGGGGCAGCAGATCGACATCTCGCTGTTCGAATCCGCGGTGGCCTCCTTGCATAATGCCGCATCGTCTTGGCTCAACGCGGGGGTGAACCTGGGCCGCACGGGCAATGATCATCCCAGCGCGGCACCTTACGGCGTATTTGAGGCATCGGACGGCTATATCATCGTCGCAACCTTCAACGGTCGCGGGTTCGAGCGTCTGGCGAACGTCCTGGGCCATCCCGAATGGCTGGAGGACGAACGTTTTCGCTGCAACAGCGAGCGCGTACGCAACGCTCCGCGCTCAAGGAGGCGGTCACCTCCGTCATCTCGCAAAAGCGGCGCGCCGAATGGGTCGAAATTCTCAACAACGCCACCGTCTCGGCCGGGCCGATCAACGAAATGGAGGATTTGGAAAAGGCCGAGCACGCACTGGCGCGCGACCTTTTCGTCAATTTCCAGTCGCCGCGTGGCACTGAGGGGGCGATATTTGGGCGTCCAGGCGAACATCGCCGAACTCGCCGACGTCGATAACCTTGTCGAACGCGCGATCGAGGCTTTCGGAGCGGTCCATGGTCTCGTCAACAACGCCGGTATTTCCGGGCCCGGAATAATGGAGCGACTGACGATCGAGCAATGGTGGCAGGTGATCGACGTTCACCTGACGGGCGCGTTCCTCTGCTCGCAGGCGGTCGGCAAGCATATGATCGAGCGCGCCAAGGCGGGAGACGATCGTAAACATCTCTTCCGACGCAGGCGTGCAGGGTACGATCGGCCAGGTGAACTACGCCACGGCCAAGGCCGGCATGCATGACGATGGCGACTGCGCGGGAATGGGCGAAGTTCAACATCCGCGCAAATTGCGTCATCAACGGGCAAAAGATTTGGACGACGCTGGCCGCCTACGCCGATCGCATTTTCGTTCTGGCACGCACCGACAAGACCGTGAAGAAGCAGGCAGGAATCAGCTTTCTGCTTGCTGACATGGATACGCCCGGTTTGACTGTGCGCCCGATCATGAACCTGGCGGGCGAGGATGAGTTGTGCGAAGTCTTTCTGGACAATGTTCGGGTTCCGGCCGGGAACCGGTGGGCGAGCTCAATCAGGGTTGGACGGTCGCCAAGGCGCTGCTGGCTGACGAGCGCATCGCGAACGGTGCGCCGATCTTGCCGCGCCAGTCGTTCGAGGTGCTGGAGGAATTGGTCGAAGCGGTCGATCTGCTCGCCGACCTCGGTGAAACGGATCGCTGCGCGCAATTGTTCTGCGACATTGAGGACCTCGCTGCCTTGCATTCGCAAGTGGCCTTCGGCGGTCTCGTTCATTGTTAGAAGCATCCCGGGCTGATGCTCGCGGATCCAGGGCGCCCCTGCCGGCCTTGGGCACGTGCTGGGTTTGGGAGACCATGCTGACGGACTCGACACCGCCCGCCACGACCCGGTCGACGATGATGCGCTGCGCAGCGAAGCTGGCAGCCTGGATACCGGAACTGCAGGCGCGTGCGATCGTGACGGCTCCGGTCGACACGGGCAGACCGCCGACCAGCGCCGAGTGACGTGCGATGTTGTTGCCGCCATCGCCCTCGGGGATTGCGCAGCCGAAGATCACGTCGTCGATCTCCGCGCCGTCGATCCCCGCGCGTGCGATCGCATGGCGGATGGCATGGCCGCCTAGGGTGCCGCTATGGGTGTTGTTGAAGGCTCCGCGAAAGGCTTTCGCGAGCGGTGTGCGAGCAGTGGAAACCACGACCGCGTCTGTCATTTGGCTGTTCCTCGATCTGGCAAATCATGCCGGCCCGCGCAGGTACCGCAGCGAGATCCTTACAGACGGGGAATCCTTCTCTGGAACTGATCCGCCGCTGGCAAGTCGCAAACCCGGATGGCGCTGACCAACTTGCGAAGGCCACACATCTACTTCGCCCGGCTCATAGATGTGAGTGCTGCTCACCTCATAGGGCCGAGGTGAACAGTTTTTGGACGTCTGCGGAGGTGACGGGTCGCACTTGGCCGCCGGCTTTGGGATCGAAGCCGCCGCGCCCGGCGACGAGCCGGGTGTCG
>Ga0070669_100000181_pt1 | contig 55105 bp, 50 predicted proteins | sample KBSS53metaG_FD_64680 | JGI IMG/M metagenome (GOLD analysis project Ga0070669, IMG submission 64680) | Switchgrass rhizosphere microbial communities from Kellogg Biological Station, Michigan, USA - KBS S5-3 metaG | ecosystem: Host-associated > Plants > Roots > Rhizosphere > Soil ...
GCCGAGGGCTACCTGTTCATCGTCGGCCGGGCGAAGGACATGATCATCATCAACGGCAAGAACCACTGGCCTCAGGATATCGAGTGGGCTGTCGAACAGCTCCCCGGCTTCCACCAGGGCGATATCGCCGCCTTCTCGGTCCAGGCCGATAATGGCGAGGAAGTCCCCGCCGTCCTCGTCCACTGCCGCGTCTCCGATCCGGAAGAACGCCGCCGCCTTCACGATCAGATCAAGGACAAGGTCCGCTCCATCACCGGCATGAACTGCGTGGTCGAACTGGTCCCCCCGCGCACCCTGCCGCGCACCAGCTCGGGCAAGCTCTCCCGCGCCAAGGCCCGCAACCTCTATCTCGCGGGCGAAATCCAGCCCTACCAGCTCGCGGCCTGAGCGTTTCGCGGCATCCCGCTTCGGGACATTAGCTCCGTACGCCTTGACCAGCCTTGCTGATCAGGCGACTTTCCCCGTGGAAACAATGCCCGTGGAAACAATGGGGGAGGCGAAAGGTCGCCGATGGTCGATCCTGAAAATGTCGCCGCGCCTGCGTCAGCCCAGGGCATTGATCAGCCATTCCGCGTGATCGTCGGCTGGTCGCACGCTCCGTTCAGCCGGGGCATCCAGTTCAAGCTCCAGAGCAAGCGCGCCGAAGGCGATGCCACCGCTGTGGTGGAAGACCATCGCTTCCTGATGACCCGCAACCAGGCCCTGATCCTCGCCCGCTACCTGCTCGATGCCACCGGCCAGTCCCTTCCCCAGCGCGTCCACGAAGGGCCCCTTCGGCGCATGCTCCGCCGCCTCACCGGCGGCTGAGGCAGCTCGCCCGTTCGGGCGGGAGCGCGATCTCTCCAGCGGCGTTCCATTGGCATGGATGCGCCTTCACCCTCCCGCTTGCACCCTGCGCGCTTCGCCCACAGCCACTCGATCGGCCGCCGCTCGCGCGCGCTCAAGACCAGCCACCTGATGGGGCGGATCTGGCGCGTCCTGTTCGGCGTCGTCCTCGTCATCGTCGCCGCGGCCGCGCTCGCCATGCTGCTTGGCGGGATCGGCGTCGGCGGCCTGTTCATCACCGCGCTCGCCTGCATCCTCGTCGCGGCCCTGCTGCTGCGATACCCCCGCCTGCGCGTTCCCCAGGGTGATGACCTTGCGCGCGGCTCGCTGACCGAGGTCGTCGACAATGCCGAGCTGTGGCTGGAAACCCGGCGTGCCGTACTACCAGCCAATGCTGCCCGGCAGGTCGATGCGATCGGCGTCCAGCTCGATGGCCTCGGCCTCCAGCTCGATCATGCCCATCCCCGCCCCGAGGCCGAAGCCGAGGTCCGCCGGCTCGTCGGCGAACACTTGCCCGCCATCGTCGGCGGCTATACCGCCGCGCGCCGCCCGCCGGGCGATGAGACCGCCCTCGTCGACAGTCTGGCCCGGATCGGCAGCGAAATCGACACGATCACCCGCCAGCTCGCCACCGGCTCGCTTGATGACCTGGCGCTGAAAGCCCGCTCCATGGATTTCGGACCAGGTGAACTGCGTTAGCCGCTATCCCGCCCGCGTCGCGATCAGCGTATCCACCACGCCGGGATCGGCCAGCGTGGAGGTATCCCCCAGGCTGCTCACATCGCCTTCCGCGATCTTGCGCAGGATGCGGCGCATGATCTTGCCGGAACGGGTCTTGGGCAGGGCCGGCGCGAAATGGATCGCATCGGGCGTGGCGATCGGCCCGATCTCGGTGCGGACCCAGGCGACCAGCTCCTTGCGCAGGGCCTCGTCGGGCTCCACCTCGGCATTGCAGGTGACATAGGCGTAAATGCCCTGCCCCTTGATGTCGTGCGGGAACCCGACCACCGCCGCTTCCGCCACCTTGGCATGGGCGACCAGCGCGCTCTCCACTTCCGCCGTGCCCATGCGGTGGCCCGAGACGTTGATCACGTCGTCCACCCGGCCGGTGATCCAGTAGTAGCCGTCCTCGTCGCGGCGGCAGCCGTCGCCGGTGAAGTACTTGCCCTTGTACGTGCTGAAATAGGTCTGGAAGAACCGCGCATGGTCGCCATAGACGGTGCGCATCTGGCCGGGCCAGGACTGCGTGATGCACAGGTTGCCCTCGGCCGCCCCCTCAAGCACCTTGCCCTCGGCATCCACCAGCTGCGGCACCACCCCGAAGAACGGCCTGGAGGCCGAACCCGGCTTGAGATCGGTCGCGCCGGGCAGCGGGGTGATCATCGCCCCGCCGGTCTCGGTCTGCCACCAGGTGTCGACGATCGGGCAGCGCCCGTCACCGACCACGCGCCAGTACCATTCCCAGGCCTCGGGATTGATCGGCTCTCCCACCGAACCCAGCAGGCGCAGGCTGGAGCGGCTGGTGCGCTTCACCCATTCGTCGCCCTCGCGCATCAGCGCGCGCAGCGCCGTGGGGGCGCCGTAGAAGATGTTGACCTGGTGCCGGTCGACGATTTCCCAGAACCGGCTGTGGGTGGGATAGTTCGGCACGCCCTCGAACATCACGACAGTCGCCCCGTTGGCGAGCGGCCCGTACACGACATAGGAATGCCCGGTCACCCAGCCGATATCGGCCGCGCACCAGTAGATCTCGCCGGGGCGGTAGTCGAACACGTAGTGGTGCGTCATCGCCGCCCAGGTGAGATAGCCGCCCGTGGTGTGCAGCACGCCCTTGGGCTTGCCGGTCGAACCGGAGGTGTAGAGGATGAACAGCGGGTCCTCCGCGCCCATTTCCGCCGCCGGGCACTCGGGCGAGGCCGCCTGGCGCTCGTCCTGCCACCAGCGGTCGCGCCCGCCCTTCATCTCCACCGCATTGCCCACATGGCGCACGACCAGGACGCTCTCCACCGACGGGCAATGCGCCACGGCCGCATCGACATTGGCCTTGAGCGGCACCTGCTTGCCCCCGCGCATGCCCGCGTCGGCGGTGATGACCAGGCGGCTGTCGCAATCCTGGATGCGCCCCGCCAGCGCCTCGGGACTGAACCCGCCGAACACCACCGAATGGATCGCCCCGATCCGCGCGCAGGCCAGCATGGCCACGGCCGCTTCCGGGATCATCGGCAGGTAAAGCGTGATCCGGTCACCCTTGCGCGCGCCCAGGCCCTTGAGCACGTTGGCCATGCGGCACACGTCCTCGTGCAGCTCGCGATAGGTGATCTTGCGCTGCTGCGCGGGATCGTCGCCCTCCCAGATGATCGCCACCCTATCGCCGTTCGCCGCCAGGTGCCGGTCAAGGCAATTGGCCGAAACGTTCAGCGTCCCGTCGGCAAACCATTCGATGCCGAAATCGGCCTCGTCGAACGAGCACCTGATCAGCTGGGTCCACGGCCTGATCCAGTCCAGCCGCGCCGTCTCCTCGCGCCAGAAGGCCTCCGGCTCGGCAATCGAGCGGCGATACTTCTCGGCATAGCCGGCGGCGTCGACATAGGCGCGCTTGGCCCATTCGGCGGGGACGGGATGAACGGTCACGGGCAGCAGGTCCTCTCAGGTTGTATCCGGGACCTAGCGCAAGCCGGCCAAGAGCGGCAAGCGCCGTTCATGGCGATGTGGCGGCAGGAAAAGCTGTGGGTGATGGTCTGCCCTCCCGCCCGCGGGAGCGGCATTCCAACCGGCCATGCGGTCAAACCGCCTTCGCCAGCAGCGCCAGGGCCCCGCCCTCGACCGCCACCTCATCGATATCCCGCGCCAGCGCGCATTCGCCCACGGCCACATCCACCCCGCCGACCGAAATGCCCACCGAACGCGGCACCACCAGCAGCGGCGCCCCGGCATAGACCGGCCGCAGCACTTCCGACGGCGGCCCGTCGATCCGGTCCAGGCGAAACAGCGGCCCGGTCACCAGCGCCTCCTCGCCCCGCTCGGGCAAGTGGCGGTGCCACTGGTCGGCATAGGGCTCCCCCCGCGCGACGGCCATGCCGTCATCCAGGTGCAGCTCGCGCGGACGGCCATAGTCGTAGAGCCGATAGGTAATGTCCGAGTTCTGCTGGGCCTCGATCAGGCTCACCCCCGCGCCGATGGCGTGGACCGTATTGGCCGGAATGTAGAAGAAATCGCCCGCCGCCACGGGATACCAGCGCATCAGCCGCTCGATCGAGCCATCCAGCGCCGCCGCGCGCAGGGCCTCGGCCCCGATGGCTTCGTGAAAGCCGATGCCGAGGCTGGCGCCGGGCTCGGCATCGATCACCAGCCAGCATTCCTCCTTGCCCTGCCGGCCCAGTCCCCTGGCCTCGGTCTGCGCATCGGAAGGGTGGACCTGGACCGACAGCGCCTCGCTGGTGAAGATGTACTTGATCAGCAGCTGCGGCAGCATGGCCGGCGGCTCGAACCATACTTCCCCAATCCGCTCGCCCGCGCCGTCGAACGGCGGGGGCAGCGCGTCCCGGCCCCAGGGCTTGGCCACGCTTCGAGTGGGCAGGATCGGGTTCACTGGTTGACGGCGCCTTTCAGCTTGCCGACCTTCTGCGCGCCCGCGGCCGTCGTCACCAGGATATCATCGCCGTCGACCACGATCATCACGTTCTCCAGCCCGATCACGCTGACCCGGGGCCCATCGCTGTCGACCAGAACGTTGCGGCAATCGACCAGTTCCGCCGGGCCCTGGACGTGATTGCCATCGGCATCCCCGGGCGTTTCGGCCAGCATGCGCGCGGCATGCAGCGCCTCCCAGTTGCCGATGTCGGACCAGCCCATGTCGGCCGGCACCATCGCGGCACGCGCCGTGTTTTCCATCACCGCATAGTCGACGCTCTCGCTCTCGATGGCCGCGAAGGCGGCGGCATCGGGATGGAACCGGCGGTGCTTGCCCGCCAGCTCCTCGCGTCCCCCGGCGGCGGCTGCGCGGGCAGCGGCGGCAATCGCGGGGCGGTGCCGTTCCAGTTCGCTCAGGAAAAACCCGGCGCGGAAGGCGAAAATGCCGCCGTTCCACGCATATTCGCCCGACTGCAGGAATTGCTCGGCCCGCGCCAGGTCCGGCTTCTCCACGAATTGGGCCACCCGCGACCCCGGCCCCGCGCCGATGGCCTCGCCCCGGCGCAGGTAGCCGAAGCCCGTCTCCGGGCTCTTGGCCTCGATCCCGAAGCTCACCAGCCAGTCCTGCGCCGCCAGCTCCGCCGCCGCGAGCGCGGCCCGGGTGAAAGCCGCGCAATCGGCGATGTGGTGGTCGCTCGGGCAGACCAGCATGATCGCGTCCTGGGGCAAGCGCAGGGCGGCCAGCGCGATGGCGGCGGCGGTGTTGCGCGCCTCGGGCTCCACGATCACCTCGCCGCCACCGACCGGCAACTGGGCCTCGACATGTTCAAGATGCCTGGTCCCCGTCACCACGATCGGCGGGGCGAAATGGGCCTTGTCGGCGCAGCGCAGCACGGTCGCCTCGAACAGGGTGTCCTCGCCGATCAGCGGGAGGAACGGCTTGGGCTTGGCCACGCGGCTGCGCGGCCACAGGCGCGTGCCGCTGCCGCCGCAGAGTATCACCGGAGTAATCGTGCTCATAAGTCGTCCGTTGTTGTTCGCCCGACGTGGGACAGCAAACGCCCGCCGTCAACCGGGCGGGCGCCCCCGTTGCATCCCTTCCGGGTACCCTCCGGCCACTCAGGCCATCAGCGCCAGCAGGTCCGCAATCAGGCAGGTCGCGAAACCCACCGCGCTATCCGAAATCCCGTAGGGCACCAGCAGCCGCTCGCCCACCGGCATGACCCCGCAGGTATAGACCACGTTGGGCACATAGCCCGAGCGGTCGGCATCGACGGCGGTGAGGATCGGCTCCCTTGTCCGCCCGATCACCCGCGAAGGATCGTCGCGGTCAAGCAGGGCCGCGCCCAGCGCATACTTGCGCATCGCGCCCACCCCGTGGGTGATCACCAGCCAGCCGGCATCGGTCAGCACCGGGCTGCCGCAGTTACCGATCTGGATGAATTCCCAGGGATATTTCGGCTCAAGCAGAAGCGAGCCTTCCTCCTCCCATCGCTCCAGACGGTCCGAGCGCAGGAGGTAAAGATTCTTGCCGTCCTGCCGCCCCAGCATCATGTACTGCCCGCCGATCTTCTGCGGAAACAGCGCCATGCCCTTGTTGCGCCCGGCCGCCCCGAGGATCGGCTCCAGCTTAAACCGCTTGAAGTCGAAGGTGCGCAGCAGTTCCGACCGGATCGAGCTGCCCGAATAGGCGGTATAGGTGCCGATCCACTCGTAGGTCCCGTCATCGTGGCAGAAGCGCACGAGCCGGAGGTCTTCCAGCCCGCCGCGCTGCTGCTCGGTGATCGGGAAGATCACCGTGTTCGAGAGGCTCGAATCCTCGTGCCGGTGCACGCCCACCGCGCAGTCGACACAGGCGAGATCGGCATTGTCGAGTTCCACCGCCGTGGCAAACGAGCTCTGCGGCCACAGCGTGAAGCTGCCGTTGGCCTCGGCGATGCCCTCGCGGAAGGCGATCGAGGAGATGTGACCCTCGCCCACCGCGCGCAGGCTCATCACGAACCGGCAGGCCCCGTTCTGCATGCCGGTCTGGTCGGGATGCGGCACGATGGATGGGTTCATCAGGGCGGCGGCGGCATAGGTATATTCGTGGCAGAAATAGGCCCCGATCAGCCGCTTGCGCGAGCGCGAGAAGCGCGCCGGATCGATCCTGAGCACGTCCTCGACCTCGCGGTAGCGCTGGTCGAACATGGCCTCGGTCTGCCAGTGCCGTTCATTGAAGTCGGCCAGCACACGGCGATATTCCGCGCTCGCCGCCCGTTCCGAGAGGGCGGCGATATCCTCCACCAACCGGCGCGAGCGATCGCCCTGCGCGGTCGTGGACTGCCACCCCAGGTGAAAGGGGCGCAGCACCACGCGGCTGGGATCGGCATGCAGCCGGGTATCAAGGATTTGCAAAGGGCTGGCTGACGCTTCGCGATCCCGGCTCAAGGATATCTCCCGTTCTCTCTGCCGCGGCCCGCGCGCCGCTCCACAATGCTAGCATGGAATAGTGCGCCAGCTGAAACGCCAGGATCGATTCCGCCCCGCAATTTTCGTTTGCACCGCGCGGGGTTACGCCATCGCGTGAGCGGCCGGTCGCAATATCGGCCAAAACCGCGCCGCGATCGTTGGCGCCGAAGAACCAGCGGTGCGCGCTCAGGGCATGGTCCAGCCAGCATCGCTCGCCGGTCACGTCCCATGCGCTGCGCGCCGCCTCGATGGCCGCCTGGGCTTCGAGGGGCTGCTGGTCGAACGGGAGCGAGGCATGGGTCAGGCCGAAGGTTTCCGAACCGATCGGGCGAAAGTGCCCGGCCGCCGCCGTCTGGCGGCTGGCAATCCAGCCGAGCGTTTCCAGCCCGGCCCGGGTCCAGTCCGCCCGGCCGAGCAGCGCGCCCGCCTCGATCAGCGCCTGGCTCAGCCGGGGATTGTCATAGCCGAGCATGGCCTCGAACCAGGCCCAGTCCGGGCGGCGCCCGGCCTCGAGCAGCGCATGAAGCAGGCTGCCGCCGCGCTCGAGCAACTCGCGCGCGGCGCCGTGGCCGGGATCCGCGCGCAGCATGGCCGCCGCGCCAAGCATGGCGAAAGCCTGGGTGCGCGGCCAGTCGAGCCCGTCGATGAACACCGGGCAGACCTCGTCGAACCACACCTGGGCCCAGCGCCGGAAATCGGGATCGGGCGCGTTCTCCACCGTGTGGCCAAGGGCCCACAGCGCCCGGCCGTTGGAATCGTCGGAGCCGGCCTCCTCGCACCAGGTACGTTCGAAATTCATGAAATTGCGAAAGCGCCGCAGTTCCGGGTTCCACGCGTGCTGGACGAAGCTCGCATAGGTCGTCGACCAGCGCATCCGTTCGCTGCGCGAAAGGCCCTGGGCCACGTTCATCAGCATCAGCGCGCGGGCATTGTCATCCAGGCAGTAGCCGTGGCGCCGGTCGGGCACCACGCCGAAGCCGTGCTGGAGCATGCCGGTCGCATCGCTCATCGCCAGCACGCCGGAAAGGCCCGGCAACACGGTCAGCGGCACTTCGCGCGCGGGCGGCGCGGCGGCGCGGGCGACAAGGCCCGCCGTGGCATCGGCGAATTCAGGCCAGATCGTCGTCCGTCCCCGCGCATAGGCGCGCCGCTCGATCGCGGCGAGGCGCTCGGGCCGGTCAAGCAGGGCCGAAACCGCCTCGGCAATCGCCGCGCTGGAGCCGGGCTCGATCAGCACGCCGACCTCGTCCGCGAGCAGTTCGGTCGCGTGGACATAAGGCGTGGAAACCACCGCCTTGCCCAGCGCCACCGCGTAGGACAGCGTGCCGGAGGTCGCCTGCTGGAGATTGGGATAGGGCGTCACATAGATGTCGCAGGCCTCGAGCTGATCGAGCAGCTCGTCGGTCGCGAGGAAGCGGTTGTCCCAGGCGATATGGTCTTCCACGCCGAGCCGGCGGGCCAGTTCGGCCAGGCTGTCGCGATAGCGTTCGCCCTCGTGAAGCACGCAATTGGGGTGAGTCGCGCCGACGATCCGGTAGAGCACCTCGGGATGGCGCCCGACGATCGCCGGCAGGGCCTCGATCACCCGCTCCAGCCCCTTGCCCGGGCCGAGCAGGCCGAACGTCATCAGCACCTTGCGGCCGGCCAGGCCCATTTCGCCTTTGAATTGGTCCTTGCGGCCAAACGGCCGGTCGGGCGCGCCGTGGGGAATCACCTCGACCACCGCCGCGCTGGCGCCGTAGCGTCGCACCAGCAGTTCGCGGGCGTGGCTGCTCATCACCATGATCCGCGAGGCGCGGCTGACGAGATGGCGCAGCACCCGCTCCTGCTCGGGCGAAGGCTGGGCCAGCACGGTATGGCAGGTCAGGACCAGCGGCGCGGCGACCCGGTCGATGAAGTCGCAGACCATCGCCCCGTCTTCGCCGCCGTAGATGCCGTATTCGTGCTGGAGCCAGAGCGCATCGGCCCCGCTCTCATTGATCGCCCGGGCAGCGCGCAGATAGGCTTCCGCATCCTCCTGCGCGATCACCCCGGCAACCCCCGAATAGGTCACCGGCGCCGTCTCGGGATTGTCGAGCGCATAGACATCGAGCGCAATCTCCGGGTGGTACCGGGCAAACTGCTCGACCACGTCGCGCGTGAAAGTGGCGATGCCGCACTTGCGCGGCGCATAGGAACCAACCAGCGCCACCCGCCGGGCGGGGCGCGCGATGTCGCGCGGCGACGGGACAGTCGGGGCGGAAAAGATCGGTACGATGTCCGCCGTGCCGGGCTCGCCGGAGCGCAGGGGGCGAAACGCGTCGCTGTGCATGGGCAGGGTCCTCAGTGGTTCGATCCGGTCGAGGAACGCAGGCCAGCGGGCCGGCAGGGCCGGCGCTGCACGGGGATATAGGTCCCCCCTGCTCCTCGCAAGAACATACTCCGCGAGTGCCCCCCGGTTCCCGCGCCGACGCCGCCCTGCCCCAGCCGTGCGACGAGCATCACACCGTTGAAATTTATCGCTAATCCTTCAGGAACCAGCGCTGGCGCCAGCCATATGTCGCAATTCTGGCCGCGCCGCTGGCATCCAGCGCCGGACGGAAGCGGAAGCGCTCCATGGCGAGACGGCAGGTGATCGCATCGGCGGCAGCATCGCGGCTGGCGCGAGCTACCTTGCAAGCGCTGGGCCGGCCATCGGTTCCCACGGTCAGCCAGATCTCGACATAGTCCCCGAGCCGCAGCGCCCGGCTGGCGATCGGATAGTCCCGCGCCGAGTTGATGTCCCCGGCGATCTTGGCGAGCGGGGTGCCGCCACCCCCGCCGCTGCCGCTGCCCGATCCGCCTGCCCCGGTCCCGCTGCCCGGTCCGCCCGCGCCCGTCCCGCTGCCAAGGGCTGCCCCCGCCCGGTCCGCACTTCCCGTCCCCGCCACCGGCGGCGCGGGCGGCTTCGCCAGCACGATCTTCGGCACCGGCGCCGCCACTGCCCGCTGCCGCGCCTTGTCGCCGGCCACACCCGCGGCCCCGGCAGCCTCCAGAGCGGCCGCGGCGGGCGCCGGTTTCGGTTCAGGCTCGGGCGCAGTCACCGTCACGGTAAACGTGCTGACCACCCGCCGCGCCACTTCGGCGGTGAACCCCGGCGCAAAGGCCCGCACCAGCAGCACCGCCGCCGCCAGATGCAGCAGCCCCGCCATAACCATGGCGGCAAGCCGCACCGGCCGCGGCGCACGAAGATCGGCTTCGCTCATCGGCCGGGTGATGCCACGGGGCGCCGGCGGTGCGCAACGGGCCGGCTAGCCGGCGGGAGGCAAATCCCCCCCATCCGCCACCCTGGCCAGGTCCTCGGGCGTATTCACATTGGCGCTCGCTCCCGCCAAGACCACGCTCCGCGCCCCCGCCGCAGCAATCAGGTCGCGCACCGCATGGCGCCCCGGCGCCGCCAGGATTGCCGCCAGCACCGGCAGGACCGCCACCGGCCACAGCGCCACCACCGGCTGGTCGGCCACGCAGGCCGGTCCCGGCGCCAGCCGCGCCGGCAGGTCCTCCGGCAAGCCAAGCGAATCCACGCCCACGGTCAGCACCGCCGCAAAGCCTTCGCCCTGCGCATAACGCAGCGCCCCGGCAAAGCCGCCCAGCGGCCCCATCCCCGGCGCTGGCCAGTCCGGCACGACCGGCACCGGCGCCTCGGCCCGGCCGACCGCCACCACCGCATCGCACCACCCCGCCAGCCGGCCCACGGCCCGCTCCAGCAGCGTCTGGCCCTCCAGCACGGCCAGCGCCTTGTCGCTCCCGAACCGGCGCGATTTCCCGCCCGCCAGCACCGCGCCCAGCAAGGGGCGGGGAAGCGTCAAGTCCGCGCCACCCACCAGCGCAGCAGCTGATGGGCAATCGCCAACGGCGGCGGCAGCTTGAGCGCAGACTCGGGCTCGCCGGACAAGGCGCGGACAACTTCGCTGCGGGTAAACCAGCGCGCATCGTCCAGCTCGTTGCGGTCGATGGTCAAGGCCGCGTCGTCGGCCCAGGCGTGGCAGCCGATCATCAGGTTGGAAACGAAGGGCCACGGCTGGCTGGCGATATAGGTCACGTCGCGCGCCCGCACGCCGGCCTCTTCCTCGATCTCGCGGGCCACGGCTTCCTCGATTGTCTCGCCCGGCTCGACGAACCCGGCCAGCGCCGAATAGTTGCCGGGCGGAAACATCGGCTGGCGGCCGAGCAGAACGGTCGGCTCGGCGGCACCGGCCAGTTCAACCAGCATGATCGTCACCGGATCGACCCGCGGGAAATGCTCGGTCTTGCACGCCTCGGCGGTGCAGTTGCGCTGCCAGCCGCCCTTGGCCAGCTCGGTCGGCGCGCCGCAGCGGGCGCAGAAGCGGTGGCGTGCATGCCAGTCGACCAGCGCCTTGGCCCCGCCATAGGTCGCCAGCTGATCGGGCGCGAGCCCGCCCATCAACACGCGGAAGTTCGGCCCCTGCGGCCGTCCCGGCCCCCACAGCCCGGGCGAGACGGGGGCAAAGCAGGCCGCGCCGTCCATCAGGCCGAGAAAGACCAGCTCCGATCCCTCGTCCGCCTCGTCTAGCGAGCCCCAAGCGAGCCTGCCGTCGTCGCCGTAGCGCGGAGACAGGCCGTCGAGCAGCAGCAGCCGCGCCGCCGGCCCCTTCAGCGCGTCGAGCGCCGAGGCATCGGTGCGCAACCGGTCGGCCCGGTCAATCGGTGACCCGGCAAAGGCAATGTCCAGCTTGATTGGCGTCACGCCCGTTCTCTCCCATCCGTTTGTGCAGCCGCATCCGCCCGGGCCAGCATGGCCGCCCGGGCAAACAGCGTGGGCAGCCCGGCCTCTTCGATCCGGTCTATTGCCCACCATTCCCCTTCGCCCGGCGGATGGCCAGCCCCAATCGCCGCCATGCTCACCGACATCGCCAGCGTGAAATGGGTGAACCCGTGCCGGACCACCCCGGCCGCCCGCCAGTCCAGCGCCAGCGGCGCGTGGCCCGAACCGTCGCCCCGGGCCGACCAGCCATCGTCCGGCAGGGCGCGCATCCCGCCAAGCATGCCTTTGCCCGGCCGGCGCACCAGCCAGACCGCTCCCTCACGCTCGATCCAGAACGCCCGCCCGGCCCGCTCGGGCCGCGCCGCCTTGGCCGCCTTCACCGGATAGGCGGTCGGATCACCCCCGGCCCGCGCCCGGCACAGCTGCGCCAGCGGACAGACCAGGCACCGCGCCTCGCGCGCCCTGCAGATCGTGGCGCCAAGGTCCATCATTGCTTGCGCGAAATCTCCCGCGCCAGTCTCCGGCGTGATCCCCTCGGCCGCCGCCCGGATAGCCACCCGCCCGGCGGGCAGGGGCTGGCCAATCGCGAACAGCCGCGCCACCACCCGCTCGACATTGGCGTCGATCACCACGGCCTTTTGCCCGAAGGCAATCGCCGCCACTGCCGCCGCCGTATAGGCCCCCAGCCCCGGCAGTTCGCGCAGGCCCGCCTCGGTGTGCGGAAACTGCCCGCCCCGCCGCGCCACTTCGCGCGCGCAGGCCAGCAGGTTGCGGGCGCGGGCATAGTAGCCCAGTCCCGCCCAGGCGGCCATGACCTCACCATCCTCAGCCGCAGCCAGATCGGCAACGGTCGGCCAACGCTCGGTGAACCTGGCGAAATAGCCCTTCACCGCCGCCACCGTGGTCTGCTGCAGCATGACTTCCGACAGCCACACCCGATAGGGATCGGGCGGCACCGCCCCCGCCGCCGCCGCCGCTCCCGGCGGGGCGCGCCACGGCAGGCTGCGGGCGTGGGCGGCATACCAGGCAGCCAGGGCCGGCGCCGTGCCCCGGCAAATCTCGTCGTCACTGGCGGTCACGGCGCGGCTATGGCATGGCAGCGCCCGCAATGGAACGGGATCGCAAACCAGCCGCCAAGGGGCAGAAAACCGGGGCAGCCCGCAAGTATGAGCGCCCGCGCGGCGGCCAGGCCCGCGCCATCGCCGATCTCATGCCCGAAATCGGGCGCACCGCCTTCCGCCGCTTCGGCTTCGTGCAGTCCAGCGTGGTCACCCGCTGGCCGGAAATCGTCGGCCCGCACCATGCGAAGATCTGCGCCCCCGAATCGATCCGCTTCGCGCCGGGCGAAAAGAGCGGGGGCATCCTCCAGCTGGTCGTCGTCCCGGCCCACGCTCCGCTGATCCAGCATGTCATTCCCGAGATCATCGAACGGGTGAACCGCTTCTTCGGCTACAATGCCGTGGCCAAGGTCAAGCTGCGCCAGGGCGTCGTCGCCCAGCCTCAGGCCAAGGACCGCACCGCCCCGCCCAGCCTCAAGCCTATCCCACTGGAATTGGGCGAAAGCTTGCGCGATATCGGCGATCCCGAACTTCGCACCGTGCTCGAATCGCTCGCCCGCAGCCTCGATGCCAACAGCCGCAAGGACCGCAACTGACATGTCCCCGAAGCGCCTTCTCGCCGGCCTGCTCGCCCTCATCGCGCTCGGCCCGGCAACCGTGGCCCCCACAATTGCCGAAGCCGCGCCGGCCAGGGGCGGGCCGGCCGTGCTGGTGATCGCCACGCCCCAGGGCAGCCACGTCGTCGGCCGGCCGGGCGCGGCCAACAAGCTGGTCGAATATGTCAGCTACACCTGCCCGCACTGCGCCGCCTTCGAGAAGGAAGGCGCGCCGGTGCTGATGCTCACCGCGATCCGCCCGGGCAGGATGTCGGTGGAATATCGGCCGTTCATGCGCAACATCGTCGATGTCGCGGCCACGCTGATGGTCGGCTGCGGCGCCCCTTCGCGGTTCCCCGGCAATCATGCCGCCGTGCTGCGCGGCCAGGAAACCTGGTTCAAGCCGCCCAGCGAAGATGCCCAGCAGCGCTGGCGGACCGGCGATTTCGGCACCCGCATGCGCGCCGTCGCGGCCGACATGAACCTCTATCCGATCTTCACGGCGCGCGGCTATGCCCGGGCCGAACTCGATCGCTGCCTTGCGAACGAGCAGCTGGCCAATGCCCTCTCCGCCGAAAATGCCAAGGCGATCGAGGAACTGAAGCTTCAAGGAACCCCCAGCTTCCTGCTGGGCGGCAAGCTCCTGCCCGCGCATGACTGGGCCAGCCTCAAGCCCGCGCTGGGCGAGATCACGAAGTAAAGTTTTCCGCCGCCGAATCGCGGCCACTATTCCGCGCCGAGGCCCGCGCCGCTAGCATCCGCTCACATATCTTTTGCCGAGGAATCGTCGCAATGCTCCGCACGAAAGTCCGTCCTGCCCTGCTGCTGGCCGCCCTTGCCCCGCTGGCCCTGGGCCTAGCCGCCTGCAAGAAGGACGAACCCGGCGCCTCCGGTGGCGCGACTGCATCGGCCACCCCGCTGCCCACCGTGGCCGCGCCCGCCGGCAAGACCTGGGCTGACGATGTGGTCCAGACGCCCGAGGGCGGGTACCGCATGGGCAACCCCGATGCCGCGATCAAGATCGTCGAATATGGCTCGCTGACCTGCCCGCACTGCGGCGAACTTTCGGAAAAGGGCTCGGCCACGATCCGTGACCAGTGGGTCGCCTCGGGCCGCGTTTCCTACGAATTCCGCCACTTCGTCCGCGATGCGCTCGATCTCACGCTTGGCCTGATGGCAAGCTGCGGCGGCCCGCAGACCTATTTCGGCCAGGTCGAGCAGGTCTTCGCCAACCAGAAGTCCATCTTTGACGGGCTCCAGGGCAAGGATGCCCAGATGCAGGCGGCGATGAAGGCGTCCGACGCACAGCGCTTCACGGCCATCGCCGATGTCGCCGGCCTGCCCCAGTTCTTCGCCGCGCGGGGCATTCCGGCGGCCCAGGCCAAGACCTGCCTCGCCAACACCAAGCTGGCCGAGCAAATGGCCAAGAACACCACCGATCAAGGCAGTCAGTACCAGATCGAGGGCACGCCGACCTTCCTCGTCAACGGTGACAAGATCGGCACCTCGACGTGGGAGGAACTGAAGGCCCGGATCGAGGGGATGGGCGTCCGGTAAGCCGGAGGACACGGGCCAGGGGGGCCGCAATGCAGATCAGGCGGATGAAGCTCAGCGGATTCAAGAGCTTCGTCGAGCCTGCCGAGCTGCGCATCGAACCCGGCCTCACCGGCGTCGTCGGCCCCAACGGCTGCGGCAAGTCCAACCTGCTCGAAGCCATCCGCTGGGTCATGGGCGAATCCAGCGCCAAGTCCATGCGCGGCGGCGGCATGGAAGACGTGATCTTCGCCGGGACGACCACGCGCCCGGCTCGCGATTTCGCCGAAGTCGTCCTCCACGCCAGCGACAGCGCGGGCGAGGACCTCGAGGTCGTCCGCCGGATCGAGCGCGGGGCGGGCAGCGCCTACCGGGTCAACGGCCGCGATGTCCGCGCCAAGGACGTCGCCCTCGTCTTCGCCGATGCCGCCACCGGGGCCCACAGCCCGGCCCTCGTCAGCCAGGGGCGCATCGCCGCGGTCATCGCCGCCAAGCCGGCCGAGCGGCGCCAGATGCTGGAGGAAGCCGCCGGCATCGCGGGCCTCCACGTCCGCCGCCGCGATGCCGAGCAGAAGCTGCGCGCCACCGAGGCCAACCTCGCCCGGCTGGAGGACATCCTCGGCCAGCTCGACCAGCAGATCGGCACGCTGCGCCGTCAGGCACGAGCCGCCGAACGCTACACCGCCGTCTCCGATCGTATCCGCGTCGCCGAAGCCCGCCTCGTCTTTGCCCGCTGGCGCGATGCCGCCGCCGCCGCCGATGCCGCCCGTAAGGAGGCACAAGGCGCCGAACAGGCCGTCACCACCGCGCAGAGCCTCGCCGCAGAGGCCCAGAAGCGCCAGCACGCCGCCGCCGCCGCCCTGGTGGAGGCGCGCGACGAACTCGCCGACCGGCGCGACGATGCCACGGCCCACGCCCACCGCCTCGCCGCCCTCGCCGGCCAGCTCGAAGCCGCGCAGCAGCGCCTTGCCGACCTCGACCGCCAGCGCCGCCGGCTCGACGAGGACAAGGGCGATGCCGACCGGCTGACGCAAGACGCCGCCCAGGCCCTCGCCCGGCTGGACGCCGATCTCGCCGCCGGCGAGGCCGCGCTGGAAGCCGCCGCGGCCGGGCGCCCCGGCCTCGCCCTCACGCTTGAAAAAGCCGAAGCGGCGGCCCGCACCGCCGAACTGGCGCTGGCCCAGGCCACCGCCGAGCAGGCCGGCGTCGATGCCGAATGGCGCGTCGCCGAAGCCGAAGTCACCCAGGCCCGCGCCCGACTCGCCCGCCTTGAAGCCGATGCCCGCCGCCAGGATGACCAGCGCGCCGCCCTGTCCCGCGAAGGCGATCCCGAAGCCGCCGTCACCGCCGCCCTCGCCGAACGTGACGCCGCCACCGTCCGCCTGTCAGACCTGCGCACAGATCTCGAGGCCCGCCAGTCCCGCAAGGCCGAACTCACCGCCGCGCGTGACGAGGCCGCCAGCGCGCTCTCCGCCGCCCGCGCCGACCTGGCGGGCGTCGAGCGCGAGTGGACCGCCCTCACCCGCGACCGCGAGGCCCGCGCCAAGCAGGCCCGCGCCAGGCACGGCCTCCCCACAGCGCTCGACAAGGTCCGCGCCGAACCGGGCTACGAACGGGCGCTGGCCGCAGTCCTCGGCCGCGACGCGAAGTCGGGCCTCGGCACCCCAGCGCCGGGCAGCGAAGGCCGCTTCTGGACCGGCGCCCCGGCCCCCGCCCCCGTGCCGCAAAGCCTCGCCGCCCACGTCCCCGCCTGCCCGGACGAACTCAAAGCCCGCCTCGCCCTCGTCCACGTCGCTCCCGAGGACGACGGCCGCGCCCTCGCCCCCGGCGAATGGCTGGTCACCACGGGCGGCACCTTGCGCCGCTGGGACGGCTTCGTCGCCCGCGGCGAAGGCGCCGCCGAGGCCGCCCGGCTCGGGGCCGACAACCGCTTCGCCGCGCTTGACGCGCAGGTCCCCGCCCTGCGCGCCGCCGTCGCCGCCGCGGAAGCTTCCCAGGCCGCCAGCGCCGCCGCGCTCACCGCCCTGCAGACCGAGCTCATCGCCGCCGAACGCAGCCTCGCCGGAGCCGCCGAGCGGGAACGCGCCGCCCTGCGCGCGCTCGATCAGGCCGAGGCCGCCAGGGCCCGCCTCGCTGCCCGCCGCGCCGAACTCGCCGCCGCCGCGCAAGACCTCGCCGAGCAAGTTGCCGCCGCCGCCGCCGAGGTCACCGAGGCCGAGCACAAGCGCGCCGCCCTGCCCGATCCCGCCACCGGCCGCGCTGCCCTGGCCGCCGCGCAGGATCGCCACAACGCCGCCCGCCTCGCCCTCCAGTCCGCCCATGCGGCGCTCGCCGGCCACGACCAGCAGCAGGCCGCCGCGCGCGAACGCGTCGCCGCCCAGCGCGCCGAAGTGCGCGGCTGGCAGGCCCGCGCCGGCGATGCCGCCACCCGCCTTGCCGAGATGGACCGCCGCGTCACCGAAATCGCGGAGGAACGCGCCGTCGTCGCCGCCAAGCCCCCCGCCCTTGAGGCAGAGATCGAGGCCGCCGAGGAAACCCGCCTCCGCCTCGCCGCCGAACTCGCGCAGGCTGACGGGCAGGTCCAGCAGGCCACCGCCGCGCAAGCCGAGGCCGACAAGGTCCTCGCCGCGGCTAACGAAGCTCTCAGCCAGGCTCGCGAAACCCGTGCCGGTGCCGCCGCCCGCGCCGAAAACGAGGATCAGCGCCGCCTTGAGATGACCCGCATCTCCGGCGAACGCTTCCAGTGCCCGCCCCCGCTCCTCCCCGAACGCTTCGCCTTCGCCGCCGAGGACGTCGCCGGCGCCGCCGAGGAAGCCGCCGCGATGGACCGCCTCACGGCCGAGCGCGAGCGGATCGGCCCGGTCAACCTCGTCGCGGCCGAGGAACTCAAGGAAGCCGAAGGGCGCCACGGCGAAAGCGTGGCCGAACAGGCCGAACTCACCGAAGCGGTCAATCGCCTGCGCGGTTCGATCGGCAATCTCAACCGCGAAGGCCGCGAACGCCTGCGCGCCGCCTTCGAGGCGGTTGACGGCCACTTCCGCCACCTGTTCACCCGCCTGTTCCAGGGCGGCCAGGCTCACCTCGCCCTCGTCGATTCCGACGATCCGCTTGAAGCCGGCCTCGAAATCTTCGCCCAGCCGCCCGGCAAGCGCCTGCAATCGCTCACGCTCCTCTCCGGCGGCGAACAGGCGCTCACCGCCGTCGCCCTGATCTTCGCCCTGTTCCTCACCAACCCCGCCCCGATCTGCGTCCTCGACGAAGTCGACGCGCCCTTGGACGACGCCAATATCGAACGCTTCTGCGACCTGCTGGAGGCGATGGTCCAGGAGACGGACACGCGTTACCTGATCGTCACCCACAACGCGGTGACGATGAGCCGGATGCACCGGCTGTTCGGGGTAACCATGGTGGAAAAGGGCGTCTCGCGGCTGGTCAGCGTGGACCTTGGCGGGGCGGAGCAGCTGCTCGCGGCGGAGTAGCTACTCAATCACTCCCCTCCCGCAGGCGGGAGGGCACTTTTCTCTCACTCCCCTCCCGCAGGCGGGAGGGGTTGGGGGTGGGCGCGCGCAGCGCAGGGCCGCAGGCCCACCCCGCGGCGACTAGGGCGCTTCGCACCCAAGTCTCGCTGCCCCTCCCGCCTGCGGGAGGGGAGTAATGCCCTACCCCCTAACCGCCCCCATGACCTCCGCCACCTTGTCGCAGATCTGCTGCACCGAAAACGGCTTGGGCAGGAAATGCATGTTGGCGAGGCCGATCTCCTTGCGCAGCTGCTCCTCGGCATAGCCCGACATGAACAGCACCGGCATGTCCGGCGCCACCGCCCGGATCTCGCGGGCCATGGCGGGCCCGTCCATCACCGGCATCACCACGTCGGAAACCACCAGGTCGAACCGCCGCCCGAGCCGGACATATTCGAGCCCTTCCTCGCCGTCCCCGGCCGAGGTCACCTCATAGCCCTGCCGGGTGAGCGACCGCTCGGCCACGGCGCGGACCGATTCCTCGTCCTCCACCAGCAGGATGCGTCCCCCGCCCGACCACTTGCTCGGCTCCTCCGGCTTGGCCACGACCGGCGCCTGGGCCGGGCCATGGTGAACCGGGAAGTAGATCGAGAAACGCGTCCCCTTGCCCACCTCGCTGTCGGCGAAGATGAACCCGCCCGATTGCTTGACGATGCCGTAAACGGTGGAGAGACCCAGGCCCGTGCCGCGCCCCTGCTCCTTGGTGGTGAAAAACGGCTCGAAGATCTTGGCAAGGTGATCGGGCGCGATGCCGCTGCCGGTGTCCTCGATGATCAGCCCGGTATAGTCACCCTGCGGCAGGATTTCGGATCGCATCGCCCGCACGTCGGCGCTGCTCACCCGCCGGGTGGTGATGGTCAGCCGGGCTCCGTCGGGCTTGGCCCCGCTCTCCACCTTGCCCATCAGCGCGTCACGCGCGTTGACGACGAGGTTGACGATGACCTGCTCCAGCTGGGTCGGATCCGCCCGCACCGGGCCGAGGTCGCGGTCGTGGCGCACCTCGAAGCGGATCTTCTCGCCGATCAGGCGCTTGAGCATCTGGCTGACTTCGGCAACCACGTCGGGCAGCTGCAACACCTGCGGGCGCAAGGTCTGCTGGCGCGAGAAGGCCAGCAATTGCCGGGTCAGGCTGGCCGCGCGGTTGGAATTGGCGCGGATCTGCTGGATGTCGTCATAGTCGCTGTCGCCCGGCGTATGGCGCAGCAGCATCAGGTCGCAGGTGCCCAGGATCGCGGTCAGCACATTGTTGAAATCATGGGCCACGCCGCCCGCCAATTGCCCCACGGCCTGCATCTTGGTCGCCTGGGCCACCTGCCGCTTGAGCCGGGTTTCCTCGGTCGTGTCGGTCAGCCCCAGCAGCACCGCCGCCTCGCCAAGGCCGCGCACCGTGGCAAGGCTCAGCGAAACCGGGTCCTCCGGCTGGCCCTTCAGGCGCACGGCGATATCGCCCGCCGCCGCCGGGCCCTGCGCATGGCGGCGCACCGCGTCCGACAGCGCCGCCTTGTCCTCGCGCACGACGAGGTCGGACGGGAACGGTGGCGGCAGTTCGTTCTCGCGCGCCGCCGCGCGCATGAAGGCGGCATTGGCGAACAACAGCCGCCCGTCGCGGTCGGCCATGGCCAGGCCGAGCGGCAATTGCGCCAGCAGGGCTTCCAGATGCGGCACGGCGGCATGGCCCTCGGCCGAACTCGCCCCCGCGCCGATGCCCATGCCGGAATCGACCAGCAGCATCAGCGCCGCCGCCGTATCGGGATCGGGCGCATGGGCCGCATCCGGGTCGATCACCGGCACATAGTACATGGTCAGCGGGCCGCCGCGCGCGCCATCGCGCTCCCACGAAATGCGGTCATGGTCGTCCTGGCGCAGCAACGAGACGAATTCCATGCCCACCAGCGCCGCCGCCGGATCGCCGGTGGCGCGCTGGGCAAAGCCGCTCGTGGCGGCCATGATCCGCCCATCGGCATCGACCATGGCAGCGGCGATCCCGGCGGCGGCCAGCGCGCGGCCCAGCTTGCCCTGAAGATGGCCCGCCAGTTCGGCTGCCGGATCGGCTGCGGCCAGTTCGGTCAGGCGCCAGATCAGGAAATCCTCGCCCCGCCCCGCCCGCCGGGCGGAGACCGACCAGGCCCGGTCGCTGGCCACGATCCGCTCCAGCCGCACCTCACCTTCCCGCCAGGCATCGCGGGCGGCGCGGGCCAATGGCTCGGCCCATTCGGCTTCTACCGGCAGGCGCGGCGGCGCACTGGCCGTGCCGAACGCCGCTTCATAGGCGGCATTGGCGCAGACGAGGCGCCCGGCGCGGTCGATGATTGCCACGGCCCCCTGCCCGCCGTCGATCGCCGCGAAAGTCACGGACCAGTCGGGCAGGGCCCAGTCCGGCTCGCGCACCGGCGGGCGGCGCCGGGCCAATGCCCAGCCGAGCCCGCCCAGGGCCAGCGTACCTCCGGCAAATCCGGCCACGACCATCGGCTCACGCGTGGCGAACCACAGCACGGCCAGGCTGGCCAGCAGCCCTCCCGCAACGGCCAGCCAGTCGGCCCGGCCCGGGGCGGGCGCGGTCTCGTCGGTGCTGGCGGCCGTGCTGCTCATCCGATGGTGGTGTCGGCGATCATGGCCGCTTCGGGCAAACCGGCGATTGCGGCCAGGCTCGCCATTTCCGCCAGGCGCTGCCGCCGCTTGCGGGCCACCCACCAGCGCCAGAACACCGCGCTGAGGCCATAGCCGAGGGTCGCGAACACGCAGGCGAGCACGAACAGACCCAGCGCCGTATCAAGCCCGGCGCCGGTGATGCGCTGCAGCAGGTGGTCGGTCTGCGTGGTCTGCATCGTTTCCCCCAGAGGCTGGATGCCCGTCATCGCATCGAGGTGCAACAGCCACTCACCGATCTTGTAGGCCAGCGCCACGAGCGCGACATAGATTACCGGGAAGCCGATGAAGGTCGCCAGCATGGCCGCGGGAATATTGGCGCGCAGGAACACGGCCAGGAACGCGGCGACGACGAAATGCGCCAGCGGGATCATCACGCCCACGAACAGCCCCAGGGCGACCCCGCGCGGGACTGAGCGGCGGGTAAACCGCCACAGTTCGCTGCGCAGGATGAGATGCGCGAAGGGCCGCACGAAGCGGTTGCGCTCCAGCGCCTCGCGGGTGGGGACGTGCGACCGAAGCCAGCCGATCAGCCGGGTGGTCATGCGCCCTGCGCCGCCCGCGCCTGCCGCCGCCTGCGGCGCTTGGTCCGCACCCAGGCGTTCCAGCCGAAACTCGCCGCCAGGTAGGAAACCGCCGCCGCAATCACCGCAACGACGATCAGGCCGAGTGCCAGCACCTTGCCCTCGGCGGTGATCCATTCGATCAGCTGCCAGCCGTCGGTCACCCGCATCAGGCTGTCGATCGGGTTGGCGTGGAACATGCCGTCGAAATAGAGCAGCCGCTCACCCACCTTGTAGCTCGCCGCCCAGATGAACGGGGTGGTGAACGGGTTGGTGATGAAGGTGGTCAGCGCCGCCACCGGCACGTTGGCCCGTACGCTCAGCGAAAAGAACGCGGCGAACAGCACCTGGGCGAAGGGAACGATGATCCCCACCAGCATGCCCAGCGCCACCCCGCGCGGGACCGAGCGGCGGGTAAACCGCCACACCTCGCTCGCCAGCACGCGGTGCGCGAAGGGACGGATGAAGCGGCTCCGCTCCATGTCCTCGCGCGTTGGCATCTTGCGCTTGGCCCAAGAGGTGAATTTCGTGACCATCAGCCCTGTCCGTCCCGGTGCGCCACGATAGGGGGTTTCGCGGTGCGCCGATATCGTCCTTTAGCCGCGAACAGGTTTCGCTGCGATGAAAGGAACAATCCGTGCGGCGAACAAGCTTTCAGGTCGTCATCCGGGCCGTCACCCATGCTCGCGCATCAGGCGGCCCTGCTCCCGCTTCCAGTCGCGGTCCTTGACCGTCTGGCGCTTGTCGGCCGCATTCTTGCCCTTGGCGAGCGCCAGCTCGACTTTCGCCCGGCCGCGGCTGTTGAAGTAGATCGAGAGCGGCACGAGGGTCATCCCCTTGCGCTCGGTCGCGCCGACGAACTTGTTGATCTCGCGCTCTTTCAGCAGCAGCTTGCGCAGGCGCTTGGGCTCATGGTTGAAGCGGTTGCCATGGCTGAATTCGGGCACGTTGGAATTGACCAGCCAGACCTCGCCGTTCTTCACCTCGGCATAGGACTCGGCGATCGAGCCCTCGCCGAAGCGCAGGCTCTTCACCTCGGTGCCCGTCAGCGCGATGCCCGCCTCGAACACTTCGTCGATATGATAGTCGAACCGCGCGCGCCGATTTTCCGCGACGATCTTCTTCTTGTCGAACTGGGCGGGAGTCGGGCGGGCCATGACCGGCGCATGTAGGGGCGCGCGCTCCTTATGGGAAGGCCGCCCGCAAAAGACTCGGCGACTGGTTTGGTGACGCGTGCTTCAGTGGCGGGGGGCGTGTTCGCCGAAATCGACCGCGATCACCTGACCCGACCGGTGCGCCGGCCGTCCGCGCCGGCGGCTGCGCAGCGCCAATGCGGTGCGCCACAGGATTGCGCCCGAGCGTTCGGCGGCCTCGGCGGTCAACACCATGCGGTGGCCGTCGGGGAAAAACACGGTCACGGTGCCATCGGCGCCGTGGGCAACGTGCAGGGGTGCGTCAAACACGCGGCGGTCCTCGGCGGAGGGCAGTCTGGTGGCCATGATGGACGGTTAACGACAGGTTTCCACAAAGGGTTCCGCAGCTTGTCGCGTCTGCGAAACAACCCGTCCCCACCCTGATTTAATCCAATAAAATCAGATTAATCCTGCATGAACCAGCGCCGCGTCGACCGCCTTGCGACCGGCCTCGCCACAGGGGGTCATCGGCAGCCGCAGGTCGCCCGCCATCCAGTCGAGCACCCGGGCCATGGCATACTTCACCGGCCCCGGCGACGCATCGCAGAACATCGCGCTGTGGAGCGGATAGAGCCGGTCGTTGAGCGCCCGCGCCCCCGCCACGTCGCCCGCCGCCCACGCCGCCTGGAACGCGGCGCAGAGCCCCGGCGCGACATTGGCCGTCACCGAAATGCACCCCGTCGCCCCGGCGGCCAGGAACGGGAGGGCCAGCCCGTCGTCGCCCGACATCTGGCAGAACTCGGCGCCGATCCCCAGCCGGTGCTCGGTCACCCTACCCGGATCGCCGCTGGCGTCCTTCATCCCGATGATCTTGCCCGGAAACCGCCGCGCCAGTTCGATCACGGTGGCGGGCTTCAGGTCGGTCACCGTCCGCCCGGGCACGTTGTAGAGCACGATCGGCAGGTCCGAATGCTCGGCCAGGTACGAGAAATGCGCCAGCATCCCCTCCTGGCTCGGCCGGTTGTAATACGGCGCCACCACCAGCGCCGCATCGGCGCCCAGCTGCTGCGAGGTTTCCATGTGGAGCAGCGCGTTCATCGTGTCGTTGCTGCCGCACCCGGCGATCACCGGCACCCGCCCCGCCGCCTGCTCGATGCAGACTTCGATCACCCGGTGATGCTCGTCGTTGGAGAGGGTCGAGGCCTCGCCCGTCGTCCCGCACGGCACCAGCGCGCTTGAGCCGCTCTCGATCTGCCAGTCCACCAGCCGGCGGAAGGCCTTCTCGTCAAACGCTCCGTCGCGAAACGGCGTTACCAGTGCCGGGATCGAACCGGAAAACATGGACATCTTCCCTGATTTTGCCCCAATGTGGCGCTAACCCGAACGGGACGGGAGCTTCCACAGCGGAGCCAAGTGAATTCATTCAGCGCCTGATAAGGAGCGAGAGGCGAATGTCCAGCATGGTCCGCAAGTCCCTTGCCGGTGCCTTCCTGGTCTTTCTGGCGACCGAGGGGCCCGCGTCCTCGCAATCCGTTGTCTCCGTGCCCGTGGTCCAGCCGGTGCCGCAGTCGTCGCCCACGCCGGTCTGGCAGGGGCAGACCTTCGTCCCGACCAGCGGCGAAGGCAGCGAGTGGGACCGCGCCCGCGCCCAGCTGCGCCTCAGCGCGGCCACGCCGATGGCCCAGGCGGTCGAACGCTGGAAACTGCTGGCCAGCACCGACAATCTTGCCTTTGCCGACTACTCCGGCTTCCTCGTCGCCTATCCCGGCTTCCCCGAGGAAGACAAGCTGCGCCGCGCCGCCGAGAAGGCGCTCGATCGCGGCGGAGCGCAGCCTGCTCAGGTTGCCGCCTATTTTGACCGCGTCGCGCCGCTGACCAACCCGGCCCGCGCGCAATATGCCCTCGCGCTGGCAGCCCTGGGCCGGACGGGCGCGCCGGCCTGGGCGCTCGCCGCCTGGCGCGGCGGGGCGATGAGCGATGCCGCCGAGGCCGCGCTCGCCCCGCTGGTCCGCGCCGGCCCGGCCGATCAGGACGCGCGGATGGACGCCCTGCTCTGGGCAGGCGCCACCACCCAGGCCCAGCGCCAACTGGCCCTCGTCTCGCCCGCGCGCCAGCCGCTGTTCGCCGCCCGCCTCGCCGCGCTGCAGGGCAACGATCCCACCGCGCTCGGCCTGGTCCTGCCCGCCGATGCCTCGGCCGATCCGGGCTGGCTCTACAATCGCGCGCGGCAGTTGCTGACCGCGGGCCGCTCCGCCGAGGCTGCCTTCCTCCTCGCCAACCGCGGCCGCCTCGCCGCCCTCCCGCTTGACGCCGAGAAGTGGGTCGCGCTCCAGCTCGCCGCCGCCCGCAGTGCCGATGCCGCCACCGCTGTGCGCCTCGCCGCCACGATCGACGACGCCTTCGCCCCCGGCACCGAGATCAGCCGCGCCTCGTTCCGCCTGCGCGACGACTATACCTCGCTGATGTGGCTCGCCGGCACCCGCGCCGTGTGGAGCCTCGGCGCACCGCGCAGCGCCGCCCCGCTGTTCTACCGCTACGGGATGGCCGCGAAGACCCCGCAGACCCGCGCCAAGGGCCTCTACTGGGCCGGCCGCGCCCTCGCGCAAGGTGGCGACAGTGCCGCCGCCACCCAGTACTTCACCCAGGCCGCGCGCTATGCCGACCAGTTCTATGGCCAGCTCGCGCTCGAGCGCCTCGGCAAGCCCATGCCCGATTTCGCCAAGGCGCCGTCGGTCACCCCCACCCTCGCGCAGCGCCAGGCCTTCCTCTCGCGCCCCATCGCCGGTGCCGTGCGCGAAGTCGCGCGCGAGAGCGACTGGCCGACCGCCGTGCGTTTCTTCAAGGAAATCGCCAACCAGGCCGAAACCCCGGCCGAACACCAGATCGTCGCCGATCTCGCCCGCGAACTCGGCCGCCGCGATCTCGGCGTGATCCTCGGGCAAGCCGCCGGCGCGGAAGGCATCCAGGATTTCCAGCACGTCGCCTTCCCGCTGATCCCCACGCCCGAGGGGGCGGACTGGACCATGGTCCACGCGATCAGCCGGCAGGAAAGCCAGTTCGCCCAGAACGCCGTCAGCCACGCCGGCGCGCGCGGCTTGATGCAGCTGATGCCGCGCACCGCCGCCCAGGAAGCGGGCCGCGTCGGCCTCGCCTTCGATGCCGGGGCGTTGATGAGCCAGCCCGGCTACAACCTCAAGATCGGCGACACTTTCTTCCGCCGCATGCTCAATTACTATGGCGGCTCCTACCCGCTGGCCATCGCTGCCTACAACGCGGGCCCCGGCAACGTGAACAAGTGGTTGAGGGCCAACGGCGATCCGCGCACTGGCGCGGTTGACTGGATTGACTGGATCGAACGCATCCCGATCCAGGAAACCCGCAACTACGTCCAGCGCGTCTCCGAAAACGCCGTCGTCTACGAGGCGATGAACCCGGACAAGGCCCACTACCGCGGCGCCAATCCGCTCAGCCACTTCATCGGAAAGAGCGGGCCGGGCTGATCCCGGCGCAAATCTGAAGCCGGTCCCGGATCGCCTGCGGGGTTCCCCCTAGGGCGGTGCTATGCCAACGGTGACCTGCCCACCGCTAGGGTCCCGCGCGTCGCATCACCTTTCGCCGCAGGATCGTGCATGGCCCTCCGCTTCCCCCTTGGTTCGTTCTCCCGCCTGCCCGGATTGGGCCAACAGACGATCGCCGTGCGCTGCCGCGCATTGGGCCTGGTCCTGATCGCCATTGCCCTGGCCGCGGTCACCGTATCGCTCGGCATCGGCAACGAGATCCGGATCGGCGGGCGGCTCCATGCGCAAGAGCGCGACTACGCCGATCTTGTGGCCGACATCCTGCCGCCGCCCGAATACATCATCGAACCATGGCTGGAGACCACCCTGATCGCCCAGGGCGAAGGCTCGGCCGCGGATCACCTGGAGCGGCTGGCCGCCCTGCGCCGCGATTACGAGACCCGCAAGGCCTATTGGGCCGCCAAGGACCTGCCGGCGGATCTCGCCGACTCCATGCGCTGCGCCAATCGGCAAGCCGACGCCTTCTGGCAGGTCGCCGACGACGAATTCGCCCCGGCCGTGCGCGCCGCAGACCGGACGCGTATCCTGGCGGTCCATGCCCGGCTGGGCACGATCTACCAGGCCCACCGCGCCGAGATCGACCGGCTGGTAACCCAGGCCAATGCCGCCACCGCCAGCTTGACCGATCGCAGCAGGCATCTGGTGATGGTCGCGCTGGCGATCATCGGCGGCATGGCCGTCCTGTTGATCGGCGCGATCGCCGCGGGCGTCGCCATGCTGCTGCGCAAGGGCCTGGCGCCCTTGACCGAGACGGCCCGGGTGCTCGGCGAGGGGCTTGACCAGCTGGCCAGCGGCCGGATCGATCACCGCATCACCGAACCCCTGCCGGCCGAATACCTGCCGCTGCGCAATTCCTTCAATGCCACGGCCGAGGCTCTCAGCGGGTTGATCACCGCGCTCGACGGCGCCGCCACCAACATCGGTTCGGCCGGCGCCCAGATCCGCGAAGCCTCTACCGACCTCGCCGAACGCGCCGAGCGCGAAGCGCATGGCATCCACACCGCCGCCCAGGTCATCAAGGATGTCACCGCGATGAGCGGCGAATGCTGGCGCAGCGTCGAACAGGTCAATGCCGCCGTTGCGACCACCCGCTCCGAAGCCGTCGAGGCGCGCGGAATTGTCTGTGCCACGATGAGCACGATGGAACGGATTGAGCGGTCCTCCAAGGAGGTCGCCAAGATCGCCGATACGGTCGACGGCATCGCCTTCCAGACCAATCTGCTGGCGCTCAATGCCGGGGTCGAAGCCGCCCGCGCGGGCGATGCGGGCAAGGGCTTTGCCGTGGTCGCCGCCGAAGTCCGCGCCCTGGCCCAGCGCACCACCACCGCCGCGCAGGAAATCGGCCGCCTCCTGGCCGACAGCGATCAGGAAGTGTCGCTCGGCGTCCGCAACGTCGCTTCCAGCGAAGCCAGTTTCCAGGCGATCACCGCCCACGTCGAACAGGTTTCGGTGATGCTCGGCAAGGTTGTCGACCTTGCCCGCCACCAGTCGTCGCGGCTCGAAGAGGTCAACGGCTCGGTCCGCGAGATCGAGGAACTGACCCAGCACAATGCCGCCATGGCCGAAGAATGCAGCGCCGCGTCGCGGGCAATGACCAGCGAATCGTCCACCCTGCTCGAGATCGTCGACGGATTCAGCCAGTCCCGGCGGGGCCGCACCCCACAAGCCTCCGGCCAGCAGTCGGACAACGGCGCGGGCCGAGCCTTGCCCCGCCCCGGCCAAGCCGCCCCAAGGCCGCGCCTGTCCGCCCCGGGCGAACCCCTCGCCGCCTGATCACCCGCCCTCCCCCGAGTAGCGGCAAGCCAACACGAAAAACCCTCCCCCTTGATGGGGAAGGGCTACCGCAGCTTATCCGTGCAACGGCCTGGCGAAGGTTGGGGGGAGTGACGAGCGCAACATAACTGCTGCCTCACTCCCCTCCCGCAGGCGGGAGGGCCTATCTTTCTCCCCTCCCGCAGGCGGGAGGGCCTATCTCTCCCCCCTGCCGCACGCGGCAGGTCCTTCTTTCTCCCCTCCCGTAGACGGGAGGGGTTGGGGGTGGGCGCGCGCAGCGCTGGGCCGCAGGCCCGCCCCGCTGCGACTAACCTCGCCCAGGGCTCGGCAAGTCTCGCTGCCCTCCTATTTATGGAAGGGGAGAGGCGTACCCTCCGTCACGTCTCGCCAGATCACACCATCCCGGGCGGCAGCAACATCCACTCGGGATAGCTCGCCACCCCCATCCGTTCGCGCAGGTGGCGGATGCGCCGGGCATAATGGCCCACGAGATCGTGGGCGCTGGCGCGCGGGCGGGGGTCGGATTCCGGATTCCCGGCCCCGGCGCGCAGGATCGCGCGCTGGTGCTGGAACAGCAGTTCATTGAGGTCCATCGCAGGTCTCCTGTCGATGTGAATTTCAGGTGATGGCGATGCCCGACTTCATGGCCGTTTCGGCAATCCGGCGGTCGCGCGCCGCGGCAATTTCGCTCTCGCGATTGGCGAGGCTTTGCCAGGCCGCGCCCGCCTGTTCGTATTTCTCGCGCTGGCGCGGCAGGTTGCATTCGGCGGCCGCACGGGCACAGCTTTCAGCCTGGGCTGCGTAGAAATTGGTCTGGGCGGACATCGGTCGGGCTCCTTCGTCGAGTGGTCGGGGTCCCCTCCCCACACGTACTGCTAACGCAGATGTCAGCCGATAAGGGCCAGCACCTCCGCGCGCAGTTCAAGCGGGGTCATTACCCCGGGTTGGCGCGCATGGGCGCGCCGGGGGGCCGCGGCCTGCAGCGCGTCGAAACGCGGCTGGCGCAGGCGGGGCATCTTGTGTTCGTTATGCTTCTTCATTCTATCCTCGGCGCAAGTTCGCGCCGTCTTCTGTTTTGTCAGTGTTACCGGCGTTTGACACCGGGCGGGCCGCCACCAGGACCCCTGTCCCGGTAAACGATGCGACCCTTCTCGAGGTCGTAGGGGGTCATCTCGACGCGAACCCGGTCGCCCACCACCGAGCGGATGCGAAACTTGCGCATCTTCCCGGCGGTGTAGGCGATGATCCGATGGTCGTTTTCGAGCATGACCCCGAAGCGGCCATCGGGCAGGATTTCGTCGATCTGGCCTTCGAGGGTCAGCAGAGCCTCCTTGGCCATTCCGATCAAACCAGCTCGAGGTTGACCGCCGACTGCTTGCCGCGCCGGTCGGTTTCCATCTCGTACTGCACCCGCTGGTCCTTGCTGAGGGTCGACAGACCCGAACGCTCGACCGCGCTGATGTGCACGAAATTGTCAGGCGCACCGCCGTCGGGAGCGATGAAACCATAACCCTTGTCGGGGCTGAAGAACTTGACTGTGCCGATAGGCATGATGTTTTCCTTCACGAAAACAGAGAAATCCGGCCGCAGAATTGCGGTCGGAGCTGGTAGCGTGAAAGGGAAGGTTCCACCCGAGATGCCAAGGTCCGTCGAAAGGAATGGCCGGGGGCGTCAAATTCCGTCGCAGGCGACGTGAGCAAAGCCCCATATGCGGCTTAATGACCGCCATGTCAATCCCGCTCACTCGGAAAGGCCGGTCCCCCGTCGATCGCGACCAGCGGATCGGCTGCGGGGGAGATGACTGGGGCCCCGAACGGGGGGCCGTGCAAGACCCTTTCCTACAGCCGCCGCTTCTGGGAGAAGCAAGTCATTCTGTCTTAACGAGAATACCTCGAGAAATGCGGCAGAAAACACTCCTCCCGCATGTCCTTCATCAACTAACTAATCCTGGCATTCCAGCCACTTGTGCGTGAAACGCCCGTGGAACACGCCCCGCCAGACGGCTTGCCCCACCCCGACTCGCCCGCCTAGAACCGCCTCATGAAGCCCGACGGCCCCCCGATCACCCCTGCCGGCATGGCCGCCCTGCGCGCCCGCTACGACCATCTCCTCGGCACCGAGCGCCCGGCCATCGTCGAGGTCGTCTCCTGGGCCGCCGGCAACGGCGACCGCTCGGAGAACGGCGACTACCTCTACGGCCGCAAGCGCATGCGCGAGATCGACCGCGAGCTGGCCTTTCTCGCCCGCCGGATGAAGGCCCTGCGCGTCGTCGATCCCGCCCGCCAGGAGGACCGCACCCGCGTGTGGTTCGGTGCCCGCGTCACCATTGCCGACGAGGACGACAACCACCGCACCCTCGCCCTCGTCGGCGATGACGAGCAGGATGCCTCGGCCGGCCGCATCGGCTGGAGCGCGCCCCTCGCCCGCGCCCTGCGCGGCGCCGCGGTCGGCGACCTCAGGCGCGTGGTCCTGCCGGGGGGCGAGAAGGAATGGGAAGTCCTGGAAATCGCCTACCCCTGACCCCGCCCGCCCGGCCGCCGCGCCTGTCCATACGCATTTCACCCCATGGCCGCGACAGCCCGGCGTCAACCATGCTCGTGCCAGAGACCTCCCTTCATCCCTTCCGAAGGCAGGAGCGCCGGCGGCCATGGAACATTACGACCTGATCGTCATCGGCTCGGGCCCAGCCGGCCGCCGCGCCGCCGTCCAGGCGGCCAAGCTTGGCCGCTCGGTCCTCGTCATCGAGGGCCGCCGCCGCGTCGGCGGCGTCTCGGTCCATACCGGAACGATCCCCAGCAAGACCCTGCGCGAGACCGCGCTCAACCTCTCCGGCTGGCGTGAGCGGGGGTTCTACGGCTCTTCCTACCGCGTCAAGGAAGTGATCTGCGGCGACGACCTCGGCATGCGGCTGGGCAAGACGCTGGAGCATGAGGTCGATGTCCTCGAGCACCAGTTCCAGCGCAACAACGTGCGCACCCTCGCCGGCATGGCCCGCTTCACCGAGCCGAACACCCTCGCCGTCATCCAGTCCGACGGAGCCGAGCTTGCCGTCAGCGCCGACAAGATCCTCATCGCGGTCGGCACCGAACCGTTCCACCCCGAGAACATCCCCTTCGACGACCAGCACGTGCTCGACAGCGACGCGATCATCACGGCTCCCCGGGTGCCGCGCAGCCTGGTGGTCATCGGCGCCGGCGTGATCGGCATCGAATATGCCACGATCTTTTCCGCCCTCGACGTCCCCGTCACCCTGATCGAGCCGCGCGACAGCTTCCTCGATTTCGTCGACCGTGAGGTGATCGGCGAATTCGTCCACATGCTGCGCGACCGCGGAATGACCATCCGCCTGGGCTGTTCGGTCGACCGGATTGAGCGCGGGGCAGATGGCTGGCCGGCCACCTGGCTGACCGACGGCCGCCGCATTCGCTCCGATATGGTGCTCTATGCTGCCGGCCGCAAAGGCGCGACCGGGGCGCTGGCGCTCGACCGCTGCGGTCTTGCCACCGATCACCGGGGCCGGCTGGAGGTCGATCCCAAGACATTCCAGACCGCCGTCCCTCATATCTATGCCGCGGGCGACGTGATCGGCTTCCCCAGCCTCGCCTCCACCTCGATGGAGCAGGGCCGCATCGCCGCCTGCCACGCCTTCGGCCTGCCCATCCCCCCGGCGCCCGCCTATTTCCCGTACGGCATCTACGCCGTGCCGGAGATCAGCACGGTCGGCCTCAACGAGGAGGAATGCCGCGCCCGCAAGATCGGTTATGAAGTGGGAATCGCCCGCTTCCGCGAAACCTCGCGCGGACACATCATGGGCCTTCACGCCGGCATGATGAAGCTGATCTTCTCCCTGAAGACCCGCCGCCTGCTCGGCGCCCACATCATCGGCGAAGGGGCCACGGAGCTCATCCACATCGGCCAGGCCGTGATCAACCTGAAGGGAACGCTCGACTATTTCATCGAGAACACCTTCAACTACCCCACGCTCGCCGAAGCCTACAAGGTCGCTGCGCTCGATGCCTGGAACCGGATGAGCGCTGCCTGAAAAATCGGCCTCCCGTAGATTACCGGATGCCCTCGCCAAGAGAATGTCAGCCACACACGGTCTAATCGAGCCTGATCCGCGGGTCGCCGAATAAACCGAGGACGGTCATCAATGTTCAAGTTCCTGTCGCGCTCGGCCGAAGCGGTCGAGCCCGCGTCGGCCCCTGCCCAGCCCCCCCATCACGAGGGCCCCGGCCGCGCCGGGCGGCGGGAACTGCTGGAACGGATCGGCGACTTCCTTGTACGCCACGACCTCGACGTGACTGGTCGCAACCTCACCATTGCCCAAGCCGCCTTTTCCGGTGCCGATCTTGCCCTGGCCAGCCGAATTGCGGAGCAGGAGCGCACCGGCGCCGCGATCGACCAGGCCTGGCTGGACCGGATCGCACCCGCCGAGGAAGAAGATGACCAAGCCCAGGCAAAGGAGGCCGAGCTCGATCGCCTGATGACCCGCCTCGACACTTCGATCTCCAGCTTTGCCGCGACAACCCGCAAGGCGGGCGGAGCTACCGCGGTCTATGGCGACACTCTGCAGGAGCAGGTGGGAGCGATCGCGGAAACTGCCGGTGGGGCGAGGTCGGACGAGATGGTCGCCAATCTGGTGGGTATCGCCCGCGCCATGCTCGACCGGACCCGCGAGATTGAACATGAAATGAAACGCTCGTCGCAGGAAGCCGAAACCCTTCGCGAAAGCCTGGAACGCGCCCGGCGCGACGCCGAGCTCGACCACCTGACCGGACTGCCCAACCGCCGCGCCTTCGAGGCCGTGCTCCAGCGCGAGGTGCGTGAAGCCCGGGCGGAGATCGACAACCTTACCGTAGCCATTTGCGACATCGACCGGTTCAAGTCAGTGAACGACACCCATGGCCATGACACCGGCGATCGGGTCATCCAGGCCGTGGCCGAGGTACTTGCCCGCATTTCCAACGACCGGTGCCACGTCGCCCGGCATGGCGGGGAGGAGTTCGTCCTTCTGTTTCGGGGCAAGAGCGTGGCCGAAGCCGCGGAGATGCTCGACCAGGCCCGCGAAACGATGGCCTCGCGCCATCTTATCAACCGTCTGACCGACCAGCCGATCGGTCAGGTAACCTTTTCCGGCGGGGTTGCGAACGTCTTCGCCCACGGCGATCCGCGTGATGCCCTGCGCGCCGCGGACCAGGCGCTTTATCAGGCCAAGGCAGAGGGGAGGAATCGCATCTGCCGCGCCTGAAGGGCCTGACGGCCTCAACCTTGTCCGAGCAACCCAGCCAGCAGGCCCACCAGTTCCGCGGGGTCGTAGGGCTTGGCCAGGAGTGGGCATCCTGCGAACTCGTCCGCCACCGCCCCGTAACCGGTGGAAACAACGAAGGGCAGGTCGCGCTGCAGCAAAGCCTGGGCGATCGGCCCCGAATTTTCGCCGTCCAGGTTCCAGTCCACGACAGCCGCGTCGAAGTCGCCGGTGCGGGCCAGCCGCAAGCCGTCGGCAAGTGTCGATACCGGCCCGATGACGAGGGCCCCGGCATCGGCCAGTTCGTCCTCAAGCATGGCGGCGACGAGAAATTCGTCCTCCACGATCAGGATACGCTTGCCAGTAATCATGGCAGGTCTCTCGGCGTCCGGTCGGAGCGCAGCGGAAATTCCATCCGGCAAGTCAGCCCCTCTGGGTCAAAGGCAAGGTCCACGCTGCCATCGAGTTGACGCGCGATGGAACTGGTGATCAGGCGCGAACCGAAGCCGGTGCGGGCAGGAGGCACGACGGGCGGTCCTCCGCGCTCCTGCCAGGTGACTGCCAGCCGGTCTTCGGCCCCGACTTGCCAGCGAACCGCCACTCTCCCCGCATGATCCGACAAGGCGCCGTACTTCACCGCATTGGTTGCCAGCTCGTGCAGAACGAGGGCAAGCGCCACTGCCGCGCTGGGCCGCAATTTTGCGGGCGGGCCAGACATTGCAATCCGCTCGATGTCATCGCCGCAAATCGCAAGCCCCTGGCGCATGACTTCGGCCATTTCGGCTCCAGCCCAATTCGATCGGCTGAGCGCCGTGTGAGCGCCGGCCAAGGCGTGGAGGCGGGCGTTGAACGCAGCCAGTTGCCGGGGCGGGACCTCGCTGCCGCGGAACGTCTGGTGGGCCATGCCCTGGACCACGGTAAGCGTGTTGCGCACACGGTGGTTGAGTTCGTCGATCAGCAGCTGTCGCTGCTCTTCCAGTTCCTTGCGCTCGGTAATGTCGAAGCCGGTGGACTGAGCCTCCAGCAGTGTTCCCTGCCCGTCCCAGGTAAGCCCGTGGTTGCGCCACAAGGTCCAACGGATGCCGGCAGCCGTTTCCATCCGGTTCTCGATATTGACGTGGGGGTGATCGGGACGAAGCTGGTCAAGCCCGGCCTCCACTGCCGTGCGGTCTTCCGGCGGGATGAACTGCCACAGGCTCTGGCCAACCAGCGCCTCGGCAGGCTGCGCCATAGCTTCGGCATAGGCCCGGTTCACGAACAGGATCGTCCCGTCGCGCCGGAACCGACAGACCATCTCAAGCTGGGAGTCGAGAATCTCACGAAGCAATCTGGCGTGCGGCAACAGTTCAGCCCCTCTTGCCGCCCGATCGAACACCATGCGTTTGAGAAAAGCAATCGTCAGAGGCTTCCGTTGGTGCCCGCGATCTGCAAATGCTTGGGTGTGAGACCCCATCCGATCTCTTTTTGTGCCCTGGCCGCTGTCTTGATCATCGCCATCCAGCCGGCTCTTGCGCGCGACAGTCTGGGCATGTTCGGCACGTGGGGGGCCTTTCGCGACCCCGCCATTCCGCGCTGCTATGCCATTGCCATGGCGGAGCCCTCGGCGCTCTCCCGCGAGTTCCAGCCCTATGCCGCCATCGGCACCTGGCCACGGCAAGGCGCGCGCGGCCAGGTTCATTTCCGCCTGTCTCGCCGGCTCGCGCCGGGGCGGGCGGTGACGCTCTCGATCGGAGGGCGCCGCTTTGCCCTCGCGGCGGGCGCGGCCGATGCCTGGGCCCAGGATCCGGCAATGGACGCCGCCATCGTCGCCGCCATGCGTTCGGCGCCCGGCATGTGGATCAGCGCCCATGATGCCAAGGGTCACTCGTTCGGCAACGGCTATCAACTGGACGGCGCCGCGACCGCAATGGACGCCGCCACGGTCGGCTGCGCCCGCCTGCGCTAGCAATTGCCGGGAATTGCCACTATATCGCGCGCCTCCATGGCCGATACGAACCTCATGCCGATCCCCGGGCACATCGACCCGGTGCCCGTCCCCCGTGACGTGACCCCGCGCGCCGACGGCCGCGTTGACCTGCTCGGACTGCCGCGCCCTCGCATCGCCGACCTGCTCGCCGAGGCCGGGCTCGACGCCAAGGCCGCCAAGCTGCGGGCCAAGCAGGTGTTTCACTGGCTCTACCACCGCGGCGTAACCGACTTCGAAGCGATGACGGACATCGCCAAGACCATGCGCCCGTGGCTGGCGGAACGCTTCGTCATCGGACGGCCGGAGGTCGTGGTTGCCCAGCATTCCGAGGATGGCACCCGCAAGTGGCTGCTGCGCACGGCCGACGATCACGAGTTCGAAATGGTCTTCATCCCCGACGCGGACCGGGGCACCCTGTGCGTATCGAGCCAGGTCGGCTGCACGCTCAACTGTCGGTTCTGTCATACCGGCACCATGCGGCTGGTGCGCAACCTGACGCCTGGCGAGATCGTCGGGCAGGTCATGCTGGCGCGCGACGAACTGGGCGAATGGCCCAAGGGCGCGATGCAGGGGCTGGACGAGGACGAGGACGAAGGCTCCTACACGTCCGACGGGCGCCTGCTCACCAACATCGTGATGATGGGCATGGGTGAGCCGCTCTACAATTTCGACAATGTGCGCGACGCCCTGCGCCTGGTCATGGATGGCGACGGCCTCGCCCTGTCGAAGCGCCGCATCACCCTTTCAACCAGCGGCGTCGTCCCGATGATGGCGCGCGCCGGCGAGGAAATCGGCGTGAACCTCGCGGTTTCGCTCCATGCGGTGAGCAAGGCGGTGCGCGATGAGATCGTGCCGATCAATCGCAAGTTCGGCATCGAGGAGCTGCTGCAGGCCTGCGCCTCCTATCCCGGGGCCTCAAATGCCCGGCGCATCACTTTCGAATACGTGATGCTCAAGGACAAGAACGACAGCGACGATGATGCGCGCGAGCTGGTCCGCCTGATCAAGCAATACAAGCTGCCGGCCAAGGTCAATCTGATCCCGTTCAACCCGTGGCCCGGGGCAATCTACGAATGTTCGAGCCCCGAACGGATCCGCCGCTTTTCCGAGATCGTGTTCGAAGCCGGGATCAGCGCTCCGATTCGTACGCCGCGCGGGCGCGATATCGATGCGGCCTGCGGCCAGCTGAAGACCGCTGCGCAGAAGCTGAGCCGCGCCGAGTTGGACCGGCTGGCCGAGGAGAAACAGGCCGCGCTCGGCTGAATTCTCAGGCCAGCGGCGTCAATCGGGCGTCCAAGGCGACAGCGCGGACTACGCCCCCGATCCACACCTCGCCTCGTAGATCGACGTGGACGTGAACCCGCCCGTCAGCGCCGACCTTGCGCCCCTGTGCTGCGAGCCAAGCGCCTTCTGCCAAGCCGCTCGCCAGCAGATGCTGGGCCGCCGCGGCATGAAGGCTGCCGGTCACCGGGTCCTCGAACAACCGACCGCCGGCGTCGGGTACGAACGCCCGCAATTCGTAAGCGACCCGCGATCCGGCCGGGTGCGGCGCAACAAGGCCGAGCTTGGTTCCACGGCGGGCTCGCGGCATCGGCTCTGCGGCGAGCAGATCATCGAGATCGGCCAGGCGCAGCAGCTGCCAATCCGGCCCGTTGCAGGCGTGAACGGCATCAACGACGCAGGCCTCGCGCAAGCCGGCGATGCGGATGGCCTCATCGCGTTCCGATGCTGACAGAGGCGCGGATCTGCTCAACGGCGGCGCTTTGAACGACAGCTGGCCAACGTCGCGACGGACCTCGACCAGTCCGATGCCGCATTCCTGAACGACGATCCCCGGATGCCGTGGCTCCCCACCGGCAGCCAGCCAGGCGAAGGCACTTCCCAGCGTAGGATGTCCGGCGAACGGCAGTTCTCCAGCCGGCGAGAATATGCGCACCCGGTAGTCGGCGGCGGGGTCAACCGGGGGCAGCACGAAGGCCGTCTCCGAGTAGCCGAGCCAGCGTGTCAGCGACGCCATCTGCATCTCCGACAGGGCGACATCCCCCCTGACCACGGCGAGAGAATTGCCGCTGAGCGGCCCGTTTGCGAACACATCGACCAGATCAAGTCTCATGCGCCGCTTCGTGCCACGTCCGTTCATGTTACGGAACCCTTGGCCGGACTATCGGTTGGCAAGGCCGTTAACTGGGCCCGCCGTTTGAGGAGCACCGGACAGATGAAGAAAGCAATCCTCGCCGCAACCCTGGCAGCCGTCGCCCTGCCCGCGGTCCCCGCATTCGGCGATCCGCCACCCTGGGCCCCGGCCCACGGTCGCCGCGCGCATGAGGAGCAGGCCTGGGACCGCGGCTCCGATCGCAGCGGCTACGAAGACCAGGGCCGCTACTATGAGCGCCGCCTGACCCGCAACGATCGCATCTGGCGGGGCAATGACGGGCGATACTACTGCCGCCGCAGCAACGGGACGACCGGGCTGGTGATCGGCGCAGCCGTTGGCGGCGTCATCGGCAGCCAGGTCGCAGGCCGGGGTGACCGCACCCTGGGCGCGGTGATCGGTGCGCTTGGCGGCGGACTGCTTGGCCGCGAGGTCGATCGCGGAAACGTGCGCTGCCGATAAGGGGCGATGGGCCGGGCGGCGCAACAATCTCGCCCGGCCCCGCGCCGGTCAGCGCGAGAAGGCGCTCGACAGGCGGAAGGTGGCCTGGGCGGCGGCTCCGTTGACGAAGCGCACGCGGTACAGCGTGGTCGCGGCGAACGCGCCGGTGATCTTCGTAGTAAGCTGGGCCGCGGTTGATGCCGTAACCGCCTGGCTGATGACGGGCTGATAGGTAGTGCCGCTGTCGAGCGACTGGTCGATGAACAGGGTTCCCGCCTGGTCAGCATAAGCAACGGCGTGGAAATAGGCATATTGGCTGAAGCTCGTAGTGGCCCGGCCGGTCCCGGTGAAAGTGGCCGAAGCAGCCAGCGCCGTCATCGAGTCGGTGAAACCGGTCCCGGTATTGGTGTTCCCGCTGACCGTTGCCGTCCCCGTAACGGTAACGCTGCCCAGCGCGGCAGCGCCGCCGGCCAGCGATACACCGGTAACCGGCGGCGCCTGCCGCTTCTGGGCCACGGTGACCGCGACCGTGCCGCTGGTGTACGTCGATACGCGGGCCCGGACGAAGGCCGCGCTCGAGGCGAAGCCATAGATGCCGGCAGCGGTAGTGGTGAGCGCCGGAGTGGCCGAGGCCGAGGCCAGCGAGATCACCGGGAGCGCCACCCAGTTCGTATTGTCGTTCGACTGCTCGTAGGTAATGGTGCAGGTCGTGCCGGCATTGGTAACGTGAAACGATCCGCCGCCGAACCCCTTGGTCGCCACGGAAACGACCGTCGTTGCCGAAGTGACTGAACCGCTCGTTGAAAGGGCATCGGCAACCGCATCGGGCGTCACCGACAGCGCGCTGGCACGCAGCTGCGTGTCGGTCAGCCCGCCAAAGCTGGCAAGACTTACGCTCACCGGATTGGCCCGTAGCTGGGTGTCGGTCAGCCAATCGGATGCGGGCAGGGTCACCGCGACCGGGGCGGCGCGCAGCTGCGTATCCGTCAGACCGGAATAGCCGGCCAGGCTTACGGTGACCGGCGCTGCCCTCAGCTGGGTATCGGTGAGCCCAGCATAGGTGGAAAGGCTCACACTTATCGGCGCGGCGCGGAGCTGGGTATCGGTCAGCCCGCTGAAGCTGGTAAGGCTGACATTGACCGGGTTCGCCCGCAATTGCGTATCGGTCAGCCCGGAAAAGCCTGAGAAGCTGACCGGCACCGGCGTGGCGCGCAGCTGGGCATCGGTGAGGCCGCCGGTGCCGCCACCCCCGCCGCCGCCGCCGGTGACCGGCAGAGGGAAGTCGGCGGAGACGATCTGCACCGTTCCATCGGGATTGGTGTAGGCAATGGCACTGGCCGTCGTGAAATTGGCGGGAAACTGAATTTGCGGGCTTGGCATGTCGCGGCTCTCCTGGAAAGCGATTCGCCGTTCATGCCGATTTTGGACTATGTAGGAAAATATTTTATCCTATTTGGTTAAAGATGCAGAGGCCTTCCGCCGGAAGCCGTGCTGTGCTTGAAAGGTGTCATGACTAAACCCGCGATCCTGGTGACCGGCGGCGCGAAGCGCATCGGAGCCCTCGTCTGCCGCGCGTTCGCGCAAGCAGGATGGCATGTCATCGTCCATTACGGTCGTTCGCGCGAGGCGGCTGAAGTGCTCGCAAGTCAGCTCCCCTCGGCTGAAACAGTCAGCTGCGACCTTGCCGATCCCGCATCGGCCGAGGCCATGGTGGGCCGGCTTGCCAGTCGGCTGCCGGACTGGCGCATGCTGGTGAATTCCGCGGCCGTGTTCAACCACGATGGCGCCGACGCGATCTCGACCGAAGTCTTCGACGAAGCGCTCGCGGTGAATGCCGCGTCCCCGGCTCGAATGACCGCTGCCTACCTGCGGCACGCCCGCAGCAAAGGCGGCCGCCGCGTAATCGATTTCCTCGACCAGAAGCTGCGCAACATCAATCCGGACTTCTTCTCCTACACCATGGCAAAGTCGGCGCTCGAGGCGGCCATGCGGATGCAGGCGATGACTGTGCCCAACCCGTGCGACCGGATCTACGGCATTGCCCCCGGAGCCATGATGGCCAGCTTCGACCAGGCCGACAACGAACACGAGATCAGTGGCCGGATGAACTTGCTGAAACGGCTCAACCATCCGGCAGAACTGGCTGACGCGGCACTGTTTTTGAGCGAGGGTTGGCTGGCTAGCGGCTCGGTGCTCTACATTGATTCAGGCCAGCACCTGATGCGCCAGCCGCGTGATGTGCTCTATCTCGCGCGCGGCTTGCGCTGAACCCCGCGGGAACCCGTTGGGCCCCCGTGCGTTTGGGCGGCTGACCGCAAGTGCGGGTTCGGGACGCAGGGGAATCGCAGGCATGTGGCTGCTCGAGAAGTTGCTGCGCGGGGTAGTCCGCACGGGGCGCCTCACCATTATCGATCATGACGGGCGTCCCTATGAGTTCGGCAGCGGCACGGCCGCGCCAGTGGTAATCCGCTTCACTCACCCCGGAACGGCGGCGCGCATCGTGCGCAATCCCCAGCTGGGCGCCGGGGAGGCGTATATGGACGGGCATCTCGTCGTCGAGCCGCCGCACGACATCCGCGATCTGGTGATGCTTGTCATGGGCAATGCCGCACGAGCGGGCGGGCTCGACACGCCGAGCCGGTGGCGCCGGTTGCTGGACTCGCTCCTGTGGCGGCTCGATCAGGCAAACGACCGTCGCCGGGCCAGCAAGAATGTCGAACACCACTACGAACTTACGCGCCAGTTCTACGAACTGTTCCTCGACGAGGACCGGCAATACACCATGGGCTTCTGGCGCTCGCCCGACGAGACCCTCGAGCAGGCCCAGCGAGACAAGAAGGCGCTGATCGCGGCCAAGCTCCGGTTGGAACCCGGTAGCGCGGCCGGGATGCGTGTCCTCGACATCGGGTGCGGCTGGGGCGGTCTCGCGCTCTATCTCAACCGTCATTACGGCTGCGAAGTGCTCGGCATCAGCCTTGCGCCAGACCAGGTGCGCTTCGCCAACGAGCGGGCCGAGGCAGCTGGCGTCAGCGACGAGGTGCGCTTCGAGCTCGTCGATTACCGTGACATGACCGGGACATTCGATCGGATCACCAGTGTCGGCATGCTCGAGCATGTCGGTGCCGGGCGCTACGAGGAATACTTCGGAAAGACCCGCCGACTGCTGGCCGATGACGGGATCATGCTTACCCACACCATCGGCCGCACCGGGCGCCCGGGCCGCACGGATGCCTGGACCCGCAAGCATATCTTCCCGGGCGGATACATCCCCGCCATGAGCGAGCTTGTAACGGCGCTGGAGAATACCGGCTGGCAATTGGGCGACGTTGAAATCCTGCGCTACCATTATGCGCTCACACTGCGCGAATGGTACAACCGCACCAGCCAGCACGCCGCTGAGATCGTGCGGCTCTACGACGAGCGCCTGCTGCGCAAGTGGCTGTTCTATCTCGCAGGGGCCGAGCAGGCCTTCCGCTTCGAGGATATGGTCAACTTCCATATCCAGTCCGTCAGGCACCAGTCGGCCCTGCCGATGACCCGAGACTACATCGGTGCAGAGGCAGCACGGCTGATGGCGAGCGACCCGGTACCCGAATGGCACCTCGCGCAGGCAGCCGAGTAATCGCGCCCGAGGTTGCGATTCCCCCCCTCCCCTGTTAGGCGCGCGCGCAATTCACCCCATCGCGTGCGCGGAGCCACAGCATCATGTCCGATATCAAAAAGGTCGTATTGGCCTATTCCGGCGGCCTCGACACCTCGGTGATCCTCAAGTGGCTCCAGGTGACCTACAATTGCGAAGTCGTCACCTTCACCGCCGATCTTGGCCAGGGTGAGGAGCTCGAACCCGCCCGCGCCAAGGCCAAGCTGATGGGCTTGCCGGACCAGAACATCTATATCGACGACCTGCGCGAGGAATTCGTGCGCGATTTCGTCTTCCCGATGATGCGCGCCAATGCCCGGTATGAAGGCGACTACCTGCTCGGCACCTCGATCGCCCGCCCGCTCATCTCCAAGCGCCTGATCGAGATAGCTCATGAAACCGGCGCCGATGCCGTCGCCCACGGCGCCACCGGCAAGGGCAACGACCAGGTCCGCTTCGAACTGTCAGCCTATGCACTCGACCCCAACATCAAGGTCATCGCCCCCTGGCGCGAATGGGACCTGACCAGCCGTACCGCACTGATCGCGTGGGCAGAGCAGCACCAGATCCCCGTCCCCAAGGACAAGCGCGGCGAAAGTCCGTTCAGCACCGATGCAAACCTGCTGCACACCTCGTCCGAAGGCAAGGTACTGGAAGACCCCTGGGAAGAGACCCCCGACTACGTCTACTCGCGCACCGACGACCCGGAGAATGCGCCCGACCAGCCGGAATTCATCACCATCGACTTCGAGCGCGGCGATGGCGTCGCCCTCAACGGCGTCGCCATGTCGCCCGCCACCTTGCTGGCGGCGCTCAACGACCTCGGCCGCAAGCACGGCATCGGCCGCCTCGATCTCGTCGAGAACCGCTTCGTAGGCATGAAAAGCCGCGGCATGTATGAGACGCCGGGCGGGGAGATCTACGCCCGCGCCCACCGCGGGATCGAGCAGATCACGCTGGATCGCGGCGCCGCGCACCTCAAGGACGAGCTCATGCCCAAGTATGCCGAGCTCATCTACAACGGATTCTGGTTCGCGCCCGAGCGCGAGATGCTCCAGGCTGCGATCGACCTCAGCCAGGAGAAGGTCGCCGGCACAGTGCGGCTCAAGCTCTACAAGGGCCAGGCGTCTGTGGTTGGCCGCAAGTCGCCCAACTCGCTCTACTCCGAGCGGCATGTGACCTTCGAGGATGACGCGGGGGCCTACGACCAGAAGGACGCGGCGGGGTTCATCAAGCTCAATGCCCTCAGGTTGCGCCTGCTCGCTCAACGCGACCGCTAACCTTACGCAACTTGTCCACCGCTTCGGCGCACTTATCCACCGGTGCGTCGGGGATCTGTGGGTAATTGCATCTGAAACTTCTTGTGCGACTCAGGGGACGGGCGCAGCCTTTCCTCATCGAAGCAGCGGAAGTGCAGACGGGTGGTACGAGCGAGCCTCCGAAACCCCTGACAATCCGATGTTCTCGTTCCGGCGATACCATTGCCGGATGAACGTTCCTGCAGGCTGATCCTGCCTGCCCGATGGTCGCACGGCACTGCCCCGAAGGGTGGGTGACGCGAAGGTCGCAAGGGCAGCGGGCCGAGGCCGGCAAGAACGCTCACGGAACCGCCGGGCGGACGGCGACGGTGACGGAGATGACCATCGGGTCATCCTTCCAGTCATCCCAGCCCCGCCTGACGGGACCGGACGCCGGGCCGGGAGCCTGGCCGGACCGCGGCTTGCCGCAGCCGGCCGCGGGCTCCGGCAGATGGCGGGGCGCGCCGGGCACCACCGGAGCGCCGAGGCGAGCAACGGCGGGGGAAGGCGGCGCCGCAGGGCGCAGGTCGAAACCGGTCGGGTCCGATGCGACGAGCATCACGATGCGAAGCACCCCCCGGTGCCACGGTCGGGGCGCTCGGCAGGCATCACCGCGACCGCGCGCTTCCCGATGACCGGACACGGACCGCAAGGCCAGTGCCACGGGATCGGCTTCGCCAGGCAGCGACCGGCAGGCGAGAATGGGGCTGGCCGCGAGGCCGGCCCCATTTGTCATCCGCCGCCCGCGACCGGGCAGCCTGTCGCGCCGCGCAGCCCCCTACTTCGCCAGCTGGCCCCGCACCGCGCCGCCGGGGAACTCGGCGGTATGGACGTTGACGTAGTAGGCCGAGGGGTTGGCGACGATCGGGTCGAGCTTCTCCTTGTCGACCGCGAGGCATTCGTCGTCGTCCTTGCCGGTGACGTCGAGCGTGATCACCGGCGGGCCGCTGGCGCCGGCGGCGCCGGAGTGGAGGTGGGCCATGGTCGGCTTGCCGATCCCGTCGGCCCAGAGCGAGTAGCAGAAGTCGTTGGTTTCCGGATCGACAGTGACGGTGAAGCCTCCAGTGCCGCCCGGCTTGCCCGGCGGGGTCTCGGCCGCGCCGGTGAGGGTGGCGGTGAGCTTGGTCGGCGCGGCCAGCGCGGGCCCGGCGGCGAGCAGCGCGGCGGCGCCGGTTGCAGCGACAAAAGCCTTGTGGATCATGGACATCTCTCCTCGCTCGGAGGCCAAGCCGGGAGGATCGCGCGCCCCCCGCCGCCTGCCTTGCGCACCAGCCTATACCCGAGGCCGCACCCCGGCAAGCAGGCGCCCTGCCCGGCCCGCTGCCCCGCTACCCCGCCGCCGCCGCCGTCCGCGCTTCCATCATCAGGGCATAGGCATCGCGGATGGGCTCGCTGCCGTCCCAGTCGTCCGCGGCCGCCTTCATGGCATCGAACCAGGCATCGAACAGGCCCGGGCGCATCAGCTGGTACATGATGGGATCGGCTTCGCCCTCGGGCTCGCAGTAGATCTCGAACGGCTCGGCATCGCCTTCGTTGAAATATTCCTGCACCACCCTGAGCGGCCGGCCCGCGGCGGCCATCTTGGCGAGCGTGGCGTCGAAATCATCCGACATGTAGGCCATGTGGTGGAGCCCGCCGGTGGGATTGCGTTCGATGAATTCGGAATAGGCGTTGGTCTGCGGGCCGTTGAGCGTGATCACCTCGATGCACATGTCGCCCGTGTAGAAAAAGGCGACCGAGATGTTGAGCGGCAGGTCCTGCCCGCGGTAGCGACCGGAACTGTCGCCCGAATGCATGACGAAGAACGGCCCGATCCCGCCCTGGGCGAAGCGCTCGAGCGCGGCATCGAAATCCGGATAGACATAGCACACGTGGACCGGCTGGCCGAGGATCCTGCTCATCACCTGTTCTCCCGCGCCGGCGCGTCAACAGGCTGCGCGCCGGCCATGGCGGGCACGTTGTCACGGGGCGCCCGCGCTGTCCATCGCGGCGGCCAGGTTGACGAAGTTGACACGGTTGTGGCGGAAAATCCGCCGCCGGCCCTTCGAGCGACTTATATTCGCGGGGCAGACCCTCCGCGCCCCCCTGTCCGGCCCCCTCTCCGGCCCCCTCCCCCGCATCCAGCCGGTCGACCGCGGCCTCGGCCTGTTCGCGCCAGCGGTCCCAGGCCGCCTCGGCGCGCTTGCGGGCGCGGGGATAGGCGCGCGGGCCGAGGCCCTCGGTCTCGGCGCGGACATGGTCCGCCCGGGGCACGGGGAGGAACGGATCGGGCGCGCGGGCGCCGGCCGGGGTCCAGTCGGGCACGGGGGCGAGGCCCTCGGGCTCCTCGCCGGCAAGCATGGCCAGCAGCTCGTCGAAGCGCGCGGCCCGGGCGGCGGCCAGCGGATCGCGCTCGGCCGCGCGGTCGAGCCGAGCGAGATGGGCCAGCAGGAGGCGGCTGTCGTAGCGGCGGCGGCGGGCGATCTCCTCGCCATGGTAGAACACCGCCTCCTCCACGCCGTCGAGCGCGCGCTCGGCGAGCACGGCCTCGGCATGGGCGCGGGCGAGGACGAGCGCCGCATCCCACCCGGCGGCGAAGCGCGCGCAGCGGCGGCGGCAGACATAGGCCGCCTGCGGCGACAGCGCGACCCGCGCACAGGCCGCGCGGACCGAGCCGGACACGGCGAGGTGATGGAGGAAGCGGGCCTGGCGCTGGGGGGTGAAGCGGTCGTGCCGGGGTTTGCCCTGGTGCGCGGCGGTTGCAGGCGGTTCACGCCCTTCGGCTTCGCTCAGGGTAAACTTGCCCTCCGGGCAAGACGCAGAGGAGCAGGGAGACGCGGAGGAGGAAGGAAGATCCTCCCCACTCGTGGGGAGGGGGACCGCCGGAACGGCGGCGGAGGGGGCTCTCCCCCGCAGCGCGGCGCCCGCCGGAAAGCCCCCTCCGTCAGCGGCCAGGCCGCTGCCACCTCCCCACGCGTGGGGAGGATTGCCGTCATCCGGCAGGCCGAGCGCCCGGTCGGCGGGAATCCAGCCGCGGCCGAACGGGCTGGAGGGGGTGTTGTCGGGTGATGACATGATGGTGCTCCCGCTGGGCGGAGGAAAGGGAGCGTTTCAGGTATGTCAGGTTGGGGGGTGTAGGAAAGGTTTCAGGGCCGCGCCGGGGCCGGGAGCGGGGCCGGCGCCCCATGCTCCCGGCGAATGGCCGGCCTTGATCAGTGCTTCATGAGCTGCCCGCGGATTGCCCCGGCGGGGAAATCGCTGGTGTGCACGTTGACGTAGTAGTCGCCCGGGGCGGCCACGATCTTCTGCGCGGTCGCCTTGTCGACGCTCATGCAGGTCGTCGCCGGCGCAGTGGCCTTGAGCGTGACCACCGGCGGCCCGGCGACCCCGGCCTTGCCTTCATGGATATGGGCCATGGTGAGCGTGCCGAGCTTGGCGCTGGTCAGCGTGTAGCACAGCTTGCCCTGCCCGACGTTGAGCCGGCCCATGAACGACCCGGTGCCATCGGCATCGCCCGGCGGCACTTCGACCGACCCGCTGAGGCTGGCCATCAGCTTGACCCCGGTGGCCTTGGCCGGCGCGGCGGCGGCCCCGGACAGGGCCGGAATGAGGCTTGCGGACATGATCATCCCGAGCGTGGCGGCGGTCTTGAGACCTGTCATGGAATTCTCCTCGTTCTTCCCAGCGGCATGCGCGCCGCGCGGGGGAAACGGGCGCGGCGGGGGTGCGTTCCGGGGGGAAATCCAGCTGCGGGCGAAGGGGCTGGAGGGGGTGGTGTCGGGTTGGGACATGACTGCGCTCCCGCTGGGCGGAAGAAGGGGAGCATTCCAAGTATGTCAGGTTTGGGGGCGTAGGAAAGGGATTCAGAGGGGGGCCGCCCCCCAGGAAATAGCCTTGCACGCATACGACCCTGAGATAAGGTTGCATCAGGAGCAATTTGCGAGACCCACATGCCCACGATTAAGGAACTGCTAACTCATATGCGCCTTGGGATGTCGGTGGCTGAGTTTGACGAGGACCTTGAGAATTATTTCGTTCAAACGAATGTATTCAACGAATTCGTTCACGGCCGGAAGGACATCATCGCCGGCGACAAAGGAACCGGGAAAACGGCTATATTTCGGTACATAAACCGAAATTTTTCGGCTATCCCAGAGCTTGAAGGAAAGCTGATAATACCCGCTTTCAATCCAACAGGGAGTCCAATTTTTTCTCAGCTAACTTCACGCCAAGACATGTCTGAGGCGGAGTTCACCGCCCTATGGAAATTTTACATTCTCTCACTTTCGGCCAATGTATATATTTCTCACGACAGTCGCCTCGAGGGCGGAGAATTAGACAATCTTGTCAAAGCATTAAACATTAAAACTACCACACCTACGCCGAAGAGCGTATTTAACAAGGTGATATCGGCAATACCGAATTTCTTCCAGTGGAAATCCGCTGAGATGTCTTTTTCACTAAATGAATTAGGTATGCCGGTTATAATTCCAAAAATAGAATTTGATAATTCAAAATCGAATAACGATGAAAAAATATTCATCTCTGCTGAGGATGCTCTTCTCATGTTGGAGAACGTTCTCGCAAAGAGTGATATGGATATTTGGATAACCTTTGATCGCCTCGACGAAGCGTTCCAAGGACACCCTGAGGTTGAAGTCAAAGCCCTCAGGGCACTTCTGCGAACATACCTCGACCTAGCCGATCTTGAGCATGTGAAAATAAAGCTCTTTTTGAGGAGAGATCTCTTCCGTCGCATAACTACGGGGGGATTCGTAAACCTTACTCACATTAATGCGAAAAAAATTGAAATCATTTGGGACGAGGAAGATCTTCTTAATCTAATTGCTAGAAGAATACGAGAAAACAAACACTTCACCGATGCGCTTCAGATTTCCCAAGCCTCGGACAGTGAGATATTCGATCTAGTGTTTCCGGATCAGGTTGATTTCGGCCTTCGAAAGCCAAAAACATGGGTTTGGATTATGCGGCGCATCCGAGATGGAAATGATGTCAAACCGCCGCGAAATCTCATCGACTTGATCAATAATGCCAGAGAAGCGCAACTTCGCAAGGAAGACAGAAATACTCGAGATTACGATTCACCTCCGTTAATTGAACCTGACGCACTGAGGAAAGGCCTTAGCTTGCTCAGCGAAAGTCGAGTGAACGACACCCTAATTGCAGAATCGGGGGTTCTTGCGTCAGAAATCGAAAAGTTCAGGGGAGGGAAGGCGGAACATAATGCGGAATCTCTCGCGGCAACCTTGAATATCCCTCTGGAGAATGTTTCATCTGCCATCAAACCTCTGAAAGATATAGGTTTTCTCGAGGAGTCGGGGGGCACGTACAAAATCCCGGCGCTCTACCGAGAAGGTTTGGAGGTAACCCAAGGCAAGGCGTTCGCAGACCAGAACGAAGCCGCAGACGAAGATTGAATGGGGCGATCAATCTTATAATTTTCGGAGCGCGATGGCGATGGCCCTCGCATCTGCTCCTTTCTTGAAGTGGTCGACTCGCCGGCACCCGCACCCTTCTTCGACTTCGGCCAGGCAGCGAGCTGCCAAGCCTGCGTATCCTCCCCCCATCGAGGGGGGAGGTTTGGGCGGGTGTTTGGGAGAACTTGCGGGTGCCCCACCACCACCCTTCGGGTGGGCGTGTTTGGGCTGGGTTGGGAAGAAACGGCGGGTGCCCCTCCACCACCCTTCGGGTGGTCCCCCTCCCCGTTCCGGGGAGGATTAGAGGAGGGGCTTGAGGTAGGCGCCGGTGAAGGACTTGGGGTTCCTGGCCACTTGTTCCGGGGTGCCTTCGGCCACGACTTCGCCGCCGCGGACGCCGCCTTCGGGGCCGAGGTCGAGGATCCAGTCGGCGGTCTTGATGACGTCGAGGTTGTGTTCGATGACTACGACGCTGTTGCCCTGGTCGACCAGGCGGTGGAGAACTTCGAGCAGTTTGCGGACGTCTTCGAAGTGGAGGCCGGTGGTGGGTTCGTCGAGGATGTAGAGTGTTTGCCCGGTGGAGCGGCGGGCGAGTTCCTTGGCGAGTTTGACGCGCTGGGCTTCGCCGCCGGAGAGGGTTGTGGCCTGTTGGCCGACCTTGACGTAGCCGAGGCCCACCTCGTTCAGCATGTGCATCCGATCGCGGATCGGGGGGACGGCCTTGAAGAACTCTTCGGCATCCTCGATCGTCATATCCAACACGTCGGCGATGGAGAGGCCCTTGAATTTCACTTCGAGGGTTTCGCGGTTGTAGCGCTTGCCGCCGCATTCCTCGCAGGTGACGTAGACATCGGGCAGGAAGTGCATCTCGATCTTGATCAGGCCATCGCCCTGGCAGGCTTCGCAGCGGCCGCCCTTGACGTTGAACGAGAAGCGGCCGGGCTTGTAGCCGCGGGCTTCCGATTCCGGCAGGCCGGCGAACCAATCGCGGATGAGGGTGAAGGCGCCGGTGTAGGTGGCGGGGTTGGAGCGCGGGGTGCGGCCGATGGGGCTTTGGTCGATCTCGATCACCTTGTCGCAGTATTCGAGGCCGGTGATCCGGTCATGCGGGCCGGCGATGACGCGGGCGCCGTTGAGCGCGCGGGCGGCGCCAGCGTGGAGCGTATCGAGCGTGAAGGAGGACTTGCCGGAGCCGGAGACGCCGGTGACGCAGGTGAAGGTGCCCAGCGGGAGGCTGGCGGTGACGCCCTTGAGGTTATTGGCCCGGGCGTTTTCGACGGTGAGCTTATGGCCGTTGCCCTTGCGGCGCGCGGTGGGGACTTCGATCCGGCGGGTGCCGGAGAGGTATTGGCCGGTGAGGCTGTCCGGGCTGGCGAGGATATCGGCGAGCGTGCCTTGCGCCACGATCTCGCCGCCGTGGACGCCGGCGCCGGGGCCGAGATCGACCACATGGTCCGCCGTGCGGATGGCGTCCTCGTCATGCTCCACCACGATGACGGTGTTGCCGAGATCGCGCAGGCGCTTGAGGGTTTCCAGGAGACGGTCGTTATCGCGCTGGTGGAGGCCGATGCTGGGCTCGTCGAGCACGTAGAGCACGCCGGAGAGGCCCGAGCCGATCTGACTGGCGAGGCGGATGCGCTGGCTTTCGCCGCCGGAGAGGGTGCCGGAGGTGCGGTTGAGGTTGAGATAGTCGAGGCCGACGTTGTTGAGGAAGCCGAGCCGCTCGTCGATCTCCTTGAGGATGGCGCGGGCGATCTGGCGCTGCTGGTCGGTCAACCGTTCGGGAAGCTGGGCGAACCAATCGAGCGCCGCCACCACGGAGAAGCGGGTGACGGTGGAGATATCCTCGCCCGCGACCTTGACCGCCAGCGCTTCCGGCTTGAGGCGCTTGCCCTCGCACGTCTCGCAGGGCTGCGCGGTCTGGAACTTGGAGAGCTCCTCCCGCATCCAGGCGCTCTCGGTTTGCAGCATGCGGCGGGTGAGATTGCCGATGACGCCTTCGAAGGCCTTCCTCACCGTGTAGGACTTGCGTCCGTCCTGGAAGGTGAGCGGGACGGGCTTGCCGCCGGTGCCGTGGAGGATGATCAGGCGGACTTCGCCGGGCAGCTCGGCCCACGGCGTTTCGAGGGCGAACCCGAACTCGGCGGCGAGGCTGGCGAGGACCTGCATGTAATAAGGGCTGGGCGGGTTGGACTTGGCCCAGGGGACGATGGCGCCCTGCTTGAGGCTGAGCGCCTCGTTGGGGACGACGAGCTGTTCGTCGAACAGCAGCTTTTCGCCGAGGCCGTCGCAGGCGGGGCAGGCGCCCTGGGGGGCGTTGAACGAGAACAGGCGCGGTTCGACGGACTCGATGGTGAAGCCGGAGACCGGGCAGGCGAACTTCTCGGAGAAGACGATGCGGTTGGGCGGGAGGCCGGCGCCCTTGAGGTTCTTGCCACGCCCCTCCTCTTCCCGGCCGGGCACGGGGCCATCGGCGAGATCGACATAGGCGAGCCCCTCCGCCAGCTTGAGGGCCTGTTCGAAGCTGTCGGCCAGCCGCGTCTGGATGCCGTCACGCACGGCGATGCGATCGACCACCACCTCGATGTCGTGCTTGTACTTCTTGTCGAGCGCGGGGGCGTCTTCGATGGCGTACATCTCGCCGTCGATGCGGACGCGGGTGTAGCCGGCCTTCTGCCATTCGGCGAGTTCCTTCCGATACTCCCCCTTGCGGCCGCGGACGACGGGAGCGAGCAGGTAGGCGCGGGTGCCTTCGGGCAGGGCCATCACCCGGTCGACCATCTGGCTCACGGTCTGCGCGGAGATGGGGAGGCCCGTGGCCGGGCTGTAGGGCACGCCGACGCGGGCCCACAAAAGCCGCATGTAGTCGTAGATCTCGGTGACCGTGGCCACGGTGGAGCGCGGGTTGCGGCTGGTGGTCTTCTGCTCGATCGAGATGGCGGGCGAGAGCCCGTCGATATGCTCGACATCGGGCTTCTGCATCATCTCGAGGAACTGGCGCGCATAGGCGGAGAGCGATTCGACGTAGCGGCGCTGGCCTTCGGCGTAGATCGTGTCGAAGGCGAGGCTGGACTTGCCCGAGCCCGAGAGGCCGGTGATGACGATCAGGCTATCGCGCGGGAGCTCGACATCGAAGCCCTTGAGGTTGTGCTCGCGCGCGCCGCGGACGGTAATCTTGTTGAGCGACATGCGCGAGGCTGTTCCACATCTGTTCGCCAGAGGCAAGGGAGACGGCAAGGCCGACCGGCCATGCCGTCAGCAGATGTGGGGGACAGAGCCTTCCGGTGCAAGGCGGCCGGGCATGCGGAGGCCTCTCGAGGTTACAGCGCGCAACGGTTGGGGGTCTTCCGCAGCATCGATGCCCTGCGACTATCGAGGGTCGAGCTTCAGTGCCTCCTATGCGGTCATTTTTTCCCGACCATCACCCCCGCGATGGCCAGATTCCCGCCGTTGACCGGGTCCACCATTGCATGCTGCCACTCCGCGTAGAATTCCTGGGCCGAAGGACCGGTAAATTGACCGACCAAGCTGTTAGCCAAATTGGTGAAGCTGTTTGAAAACCTACCGACAAAGGTGGGAGCGCCAAGGGTAACGTAGTTGGGATCACTGGCGAAGGTGACGGGCGCAATGTTATACGAGATGCTCGAGGCGTTATCGGTTGCCACCGGATTCATCGATCCGGTGAAAGTGGAAGATGCGAAGTCAAAATTGAGGCTCGCAGTCCCGGTGATCGCGTAAGGGGTTTGATTGGTCGTTCCCTGCGGGTAAAGAGATTGGCCGCGGATTACCGCGCTGTATGTCGCCGATCCGGTAGTCGGCATCTGGCTGACGGGAGTCACGCGACCGAACGCAAACACCCCTTCTTCAATGCGCGTATAACGATCAGGATCTGTAGGTTGAGCCACCTTCCAGTATCCGAAATCCGTATAGGTGAGCGGCAGTGTGGCGTTGGCGCTTCCCGGCCGGAACAACCATACCCGTATATCGTCCGACAGGCTTTTGCCGTTAATGATGCGATCGCGACTTGCGTGAAAAGCTTGGTATTCACTGGTGGAGAGGGACGCATCGCGAGCGGAAGGGGTCAAAGCGAACGGCGTCAGAATGCCAGCATTATCAATCACAAGTGCGCCTTGAACTTCATCGTAGCTTACGCTGGTGGATGACGAGGGAACGAAGCTGGTGCTAAACTGCATGTTGAGCTTTGCGATCCGATCAAAGTCATACCACTGGAAAAAAGACTTCGCCGAGAACGTCTCGTTGACTGCAAGAGCGTCTAAACCCGTATTGGTCAGCAGCTTGCTTGAATCCTTGCCGAGCATGAAACCGACATAGCTTTGCCCGCCACCAGTCGGGTTCGAAAACCATGCCGCACCAAGTTCCTGTGCGGCAGGTCCGTAGAGGCGACCGGAGATCCCTCCGCTCCCTCCGGTCGGCAAGCCGGTGCTCGTCAATGACATGGTGCCGTCAAAACTATTTTGTGACGATGCCAACGTGGCATTCATTGCCCACGTCGAATCGTAAGTAGGCCCTGCGGCGGAGATGAATGCCGATAATTGTCCTGTCCCGGTCAAGGCGCCGGACCCGAAATCAATCTTCACGTTACCGGCACCTCTCACTGGCAATGCGGTATCTGGGAAAGCGGCGATGCCCCGAAGGATCACGGAATAATCAGCCGCGCCCGTCTTGGGCAAATTGGCGGCAGGAGTTGAGATACCGTAGGCAAAGGCATCGGCCGTGCCCGAGGCCGATGTGCTCGATAGAATGGTTTTCTGCCAGACGCCGCCACCAACATAGGCGAGCCCCGGATTAGAGGGGGTGCCCTTACCGGAAGAATTGGTAGTCAGAGTCAAACTCTCGCTGGTGTTCCCGGATGTCCTCACGAACACGTCAGCCTGTGCGCTGCTCAGGGACGAGTCCCGATTGGCCGGACCGAACGACTGCCTGCCTCCAACAGAGCTGACGGTGTAGGCGCCGGTTGTGCTGTCGAATGAAATTGCGAGTGACGACTTGGCGGACGATGAACTGCCAGTCCCCGAAGTGTTGAATGTCCCCGTCCCTCTTACAGCATCGCTGTCGAACGATCCGCTCACCAAAGGCGCCAAGAGATCGTCGTTGGCAGCGGCAGTTGAGGTGGGATTTGGCGCAGGCGTGCTCGACACGCCGCCGCCGCCGCCGTCGCCGCAGGCCGAGAGGGAGAGCGCCGCCAGCAGGGCGAGCGCGGTGGCGGTGGTGGTCTTGCTGATCATTACTATTGCCCCTCTGCTGCCGTGTCTCGAGCGATCATCGGCGCGGTTGCGGTATGCGGTGGCGACGCCCGAGCCGGGCAACACCTGGATCTGCTACTGTTTGATCCCCACAGTAGCGCCGAACGCCTCGATCGATCCGTTGCTGAAATTGTAGGCGTAGCCCATTTCCAGTGCCTTCGGTCCGAAGAAGGACCCGGAGAAGCCGGCACCCGTCGTCCCCGCGAATGTGCCAGTGAACCCAGGCGAGCCGGCAGCAATAGTCCCCGTTCCGGTGAAAGTGCCGAAATCGACGGGAGAGCCGGTGGATGGTGAGCCAGGTAACGAACGGCCGACCTGCGTGCCGACAAGATGAAGCGAGGTGGTCACCGCACCGCTGGTGAAATCTGCCGAGAATGTGGCAGTTGAAGTGTTTGCCGTTGCGTATTCCGTTGAAGGTACTCGCCCGGCGGGCGAGATTACGGTGCCTCCGGTCGAGGCCGCATAGGTCGCCGTCCCGCTGCGGGGCATGTCACTCGCTATCGTGGGTACGCCGCCGACCGAAATCCAGCTGCGCACGCCAATGGTTGTCGGATAGAAGAAGGAGGCGACCTCCATGTAGCTGAACGTGACCCCGCCGACGCTTGGCGTAGTGATCTGCAGGTAGGGTGAACCGGTGGGCGACTTGACGAAGACGCGGCTCGTGGCGGTGCTGCGCGTGGCGTCGTAATCGGCGGCGGTGAAGGTGATCGCCTGGCTGCCGGCAGTCACGGTGAAACTGTCAGATGCGGCATCGTAGGCATAGGTCGGCCCGGCCCCGAACGCATCGATAGCCTGGTTGGTGATGCCCGCCGATGACGCCTCCCAGTGAACGCCGCCGGACTGGAACGATTGGTTGCCCGTTCGATCGGCAAGCTTCACATAAGTGGGCCCGGGCGTGCTGCCGATGCCGCCACCGCCACCCTCGCTCCCTCCGCAGCCCGAGAGCGCCAGGCTCACCAGCAACACCAGCGCACCGGCTGGGCCGGTTCGCGTTCCTGAACCGAGGGCCGTCATTTCCTTCTCCCCTTCTAGAAAGCCGATGTTATGCCGATCTGCGCGGCGATGCGGGTGTAGCGGTAGAGATCGAGGGTGGAGGCATTGCGCTCCCACGTGAGGCGGGTGAGCGGGGCGAGCCCCTTCCATTGCAGCGCGCGCCAGGTGGCGCTGGCGCCCAGGGTGAGGCGATCATCCACCCGGCGGCGGGGATAGAAGCCCAGCCGGGCGTCAGCCTCGAGGCGGCTGTAGCCGGCATTGACCACCACGGTGGTGCGGCCGAGTTCGCGGAAGGCATAGGCCGAGGCCCCGGCGGTGACATCGGAGTAGCCCGGATCACGCGCCAGGGTGCGGCTGATGTTCGCCTGAACGCCGCCGCCGAAGCGGGCGGAGAGGGCGCGGTCATAGCCGAGCGAGGCGGCGGCGACGTTGGCCGTTTGGAGGGCATTGCGGTGGTTGATCGTGCGGGCAAATGCCCCGTCGGCCCGCACCTGCGCCCTGGCGCCGAGCGGGTGGATCAGGTTGGCCGTGGCCGATACGGTCGTACTGTAGGGGGCGGCGCCGTACCAGCGCAGCAGAGGCCCGGCAGACAGGGTCAACCGGTCCTTGCCGAGCGCGAGCTCGGGCCCGGCCTGTAC
>Ga0070669_100000185_pt1 | contig 54046 bp, 52 predicted proteins | sample KBSS53metaG_FD_64680 | JGI IMG/M metagenome (GOLD analysis project Ga0070669, IMG submission 64680) | Switchgrass rhizosphere microbial communities from Kellogg Biological Station, Michigan, USA - KBS S5-3 metaG | ecosystem: Host-associated > Plants > Roots > Rhizosphere > Soil ...
TGGCTCGGGTTGCGCCCGCACCGACGCTGGCTCAGGGCCACTATGCTGATTGCCCGCAACCGCGCGACGATGACTGGTCCAACCAAGTGCGCGGCATCGACGCGCGGCTGCACCAGGCCGAAGATGCTGCCGGCGGCGACGACGATGGCGGCATGCAGCAGCAGCGCCATCCCGGTCTTCCCGAACAGCCGACCAAAAGCGCCGACGCCGCCGAAACGCACGATCCGCAACTCGTACCGGACGAGGACGATATCGCGGCCGACAAGCGGGCCATGGACCAGGCACAGAGCCTGAGCGCCGTTGCCCGCGGCTATGCAATCAACGAGGGCGCCCACCGCGACCTCGTGCCCGGGCTGTGAGGCGGCGATGAAAATTCGCCAGAACCTCTATCTCGACCGCGAGATCGGCGACGCGCTCGAAGCGCTCGCCGCCGGCAATCGCGGCAACAAGAGCCACTTGGTCAACGATGCGCTCCGCGACTGGCTGGCGCGCCGGGGCACCAAGGAAATCGACGACCTTCTGAAGGTCCGTCTCGACCGGCTGTCGCGCGAACTCGATGGCGCGCGCCGAGACATCGACGTCCTGCTGGAAAGCCTGTCGCTGTTCGTCCGCTACCAGCTGATGGTGACGGCACCATTGCCCGAGGCCGATGCTGCGGGCCGCGCCATCGGGCGCGACCGCTTTGAATCCTTCGTCGCCCAGGTCGGTCGCCAGATCGCGGCGGGCAAACGCACGCTGGCACCAACGGCGGCGCTGGGAGGTAAGCCATGATACCGGCGGGACCCGATATCACTGCAGCAGATCGCCGTCGCGCCATGCTGCGCACTGCGATGGGGCCGGCGATCGCCGCCGCGCTCTCCGATCCGCGCGTGATCGAAATCATGGTCAATCCTGACGGCGCGCTGCGCGTGGACAGCCTCGGTGAAGGCCGCGTCGATACCGACGTGAAGCTCGATGCTCCCCAGGTGGAGCGAATCATCCGGCTCGTGGCGTCGCATGCCCGTACCGAGGTCCATGGCGACAGGCCCATCGTCTCGGCTGAATTGCCGCCGCATGGCCAAGGCGCCGGCGAACGGTTCGAAGGAATTCTCCCGCCGGTCTCGATTGCGCCGTGCTTCTCGATCCGCAAGCCGGCGGCGCGGGTCTACACCCTCATGGACTATGTGACCGACGGCGTCATGTCGGCGGAAACCGCGCGCCTGCTTTCCCTCGCGGTTGTCGAGCACCGGAACATTCTGATCGCCGGCGGAACCAGCTCGGGCAAAACCACGCTCGCCAATGCGCTCCTCGCCGAGATGGCACACCTCGATGAGCGGGTGATCCTGATCGAGGACACGCGCGAACTGCAGTCTCCCGCAAGCGACACGGTGGCGCTGAGAACAAGGGTCGGCGCCGTCACCATGGGTGATCTGGTGCGCTCGACGCTGCGGCTCAGGCCTGACCGCATCATCGTCGGCGAGGTCCGCGGCGGCGAAGCGCTCGACATGCTCAAGGCCTGGAACACCGGCCATCCCGGTGGAATCGCCACTGTGCACGCCAACAGCGCGTCTTCCGCGCTCTACCGAATCGAGCAGCTCATCCAGGAAGCCGTGATCACCGTCCCACGCCGCCTGGTCGCCGAAGCGATCGATGTAATCGTGTTCATCGCTGGCCGCGGCACCGCACGGCGCATCGAGACGATCGCCCGTGTCGCGGGCCTCGACCCTGACGGTGGCTACGCCATCGTCGATCTCTCCCCACCCCTGCCCCCCGATTTTGAAGGAGACTGACATGCGCACGTTTCGCATTCCCAATCGTGACCGCTTTCTTCTGACCGGCCTCATGCTCGGCCTCTCGTTCACCATGACCGACATGGCCCACGCCAGCGGGTCCGGCATGCCTTGGGAGCAGCCGCTCCAGCAGGTCCTGGAATCAGTGCAGGGACCGGTCGCCAAGATCGTCGCGGTGATCGTCATCATTACGACCGGCCTGACGCTGGCCTTCGGCGAGACCGCGGGTGGGTTCCGCCGGCTGATCCAGATCGTCTTCGGCCTGTCGATTGCCTTTGCCGCCTCCAGCTTCTTCCTGTCGTTCTTCAGCTTCGGCGGTGGGGCGCTGGTCGCATGAGCCACATCGCCCCTGAACATATTGGCGGCTTCGAAGCGCCGATCCATGCCAGCCTCGGTTCGCCGATCCTGCTCGGCGGTGCGCCGCGCGGGATTGCGATCGTCAACGGCACGATCGCGGCAGCGGTCGGCCTGGGCCTCCAGCAGTGGGTTGTCGGCATCGTGCTCTGGGCGGTGGGCCACAGCATCGCAGTGTTCGCCGCGCGCCGCGATCCCGATTTCGCCCCCGTCCTGCTACGCCACCTGCGCCAGAAAGGGTATCTGGCATGCTGAACCTCGCCGAATACCGGTCGCGGGCCGATCGCCTCGCCGATCATCTCCCCTGGGCCGCGCTGGTCGCGCCCGGTGTTGTCCTCAACAAAGACGGCAGCTTCATGCGGTCGTTCGCCTTTCGCGGCCCCGACCTCGAAAGCGCAACCGAGGCCGAACTCGTCGCGACCTGCGCGCGGGCCAACAATGTGCTAAGGCGTCTCGGCACCGGCTGGGCATTGTTCTTCGAGGCCGAGCGCCGAGGCAGCCTTGGCTATCCGAACAGCACCTTTCCCGACGCCGCATCATGGCTGATCGATCAGGAACGGCGTGCCGGGTTCGAAGCCGAGGGTCAGCATTTCGAAAGCGCTTATCACGGCACGCTCACCTGGCTGCCGCCGGCCGACAGCAGCGATGCCGCCGGAAGGAGCCTGGTCGAACGGCCCGACGACGCGCAAGGCCGAGACTGGCATGCCAGTCTCGCCGGCTTCATCGCCGAAACCGACCGCATCCTCGACCTTCTCTCCGGCTTCATGCCAGAAGTGCACGCACTCGATGACGCCGAGACGCTGACCTATCTCCACGGCACGATTTCCAGCCGTCGTCACCCGGTCGCGGTGCCGGAAACGCCGATCTATCTCGACGCGCTACTGGCGGACACGCCGCTGGTCGGGGGGCTTGAGCCCATGCTCGGGGACCGACATCTCCGCACCCTGACAGTGCTGGGATTCCCGAACCTCAGCCGGCCGGGCATCCTCGACGCGCTCAATCATCAGGATTTCGGCTACCGCTGGGTCACGCGTTTCATCACGCTCGACAAGACCGACGCGACGAAAGCGCTGACGAAAATCCGGCGCCAGTGGTTCAATAAGCGCAAGTCGATCACCGCGCTGCTGCGCGAGGTGATGTACAACCAGCCGGCCCAGCTCCTCGACACCGACGCGGACAACAAGGTGGCCGATACCGATCTCGCGCTGCAGGCGCTTGGGGCAGACATGCTCGCCTTCGGCTACCTGACCACCACGATCACTGTCGCCGATGCCGATCGGGCGCGGGTGGAAGACAAGGTCCGCGCGGTCGAACGGATCGTCAACGGCCTCGGCTTCACCTGCGTGCGCGAGAGTCTGAACGCCGTCGAGGCCTGGCTGTCCTCGCTGCCCGGCCAAGTCTATGCCAATGTACGCCAGCCGCTGATCCACACGCTCAACCTCGCCCATCTGATGCCGCTGTCTTCGGTCTGGGCGGGACCGACGGAAAACCGTTACCTCGGCGGGCCGCCGCTACTCCATGCCCAGACCAGCGGATCGACGCCGTTTCGCCTGTCCACTCATATCGGCGATGTGGGACATATGCTGGTAGTGGGGCCGACCGGCGCCGGCAAATCGGTGCTGCTGGCACTGATCGCCCTGCAGTTCCGACGCTACGCCCGCTCGCAGGTCTATGTCTTCGATAAGGGCTTCTCGGCGCGCGCGGCAGTACTGGCAATGGGCGGCGCGCACCACGCCCTCGGGCTCGGCGCGGAGGGCGGCCCTAACGGCGAGGATGCCCTGGCGTTCCAGCCGCTGCGCCGGATCGACAATGCCGGTGAACGCAGTTGGGCGGCAGAATGGATCGCGGCGCTGCTGGCGCACGAAAAGGTCGTGGTTACGCCCGAGGTCAAGGACGCTGTCTGGTCGGGGCTGAACAACCTCGCATCGGCGCCGCCGCAGGAACGCACGCTGACCGGGCTCGCGATGCTACTCCAGTCGAACGCGCTGCGCACCGCGCTGAGCGCCTATACGCTCGAGGGACCTTATGGCTGCCTGCTCGATGCCGCTGAGCAGAATCTCGCGCTAGCCGATGTCCAGTGCTTCGAGACCGAAGCACTGATGGGGCAATCCGGGGTAGTCGCTCCGGTGCTCACCTACCTCTTTCATCGGCTCGAGGAACGCTTCGACGGGCGGCCGACCTTGCTGATCCTCGACGAGGCCTGGGTCTTCCTCGACCATCCACTCTTCGCCGCGCGCATCCGCGAATGGCTCAAGACGCTGCGCAAAAAGAACGTCGCGGTGCTCTTCGCAACGCAGAGCCTGGCCGATATCGCCGACAGCAGCATAGCGCCGGCCATCATCGAAAGCTGCCCGCAGCGGATCCTGCTGCCCAACGACCGCGCCATCGAACCACAGTCGCGCGCCGCCTACGAGCGCTTCGGGCTCAACGACCGGCAGGTCGAGCTGGTCAGCCGGGCCACCCCCAAGCGGCACTATTATTTGCAATCGGCGCGCGGCAATCGGCTGTTCGAACTGGGCCTGGGCCCGATCGCGCTGGCGCTCTGTGGTGCGTCCGATCCCGCCAGCCAGAAGCGCATCGACGGTGTCCTCGCCGAGCACGGCACGGAAGGCTTCGCCGGCCACTTCCTGCGCGCCGCCGATCTCGCCTGGGCCGCCGACCTGATCAGCGCATTTCCGGGCGCTGCGCCATCCCCCGCTCCTCAACCTCCAGCCCCTGGAGAATGACCATGACCAGACCGCTGCCGTTCAAGAAGCCCCTCATCGCCAGCGCACTCGGCTGCGCCGTGACCGGCGCGCTCGCCCTTGCCTCGCTCGCACCGAGCGAGCCCGCCCGGGCGCAATGGACCGTGTTCGATCCTGCGAACTACAGCCAGAATATCCTCACCGCCGCGCGCACGCTCGAGCAGATCAACAACCAGATCCGCATGCTGCAGAACCAGGCGCAGAGCCTCACCAACCAGGCGAAGAACCTGTCGACGATCCGCTTTCCCGAGTTGCAGGCGCTCCAGCAGACCATGCAGCAGATCGACCAGTTGATGGGCCAGGCGCAGGGTATCCAGTTCAAGGTCGCCAGCCTCGACCAGCAGTTCCGCTCGCTCTACCCTGACAGCGTCGCGCCAAGCCTGTCCACCAGCCAGCAGGTGCAAAGCGCCCGGACGCGGATGGACACGGCGCGCGCGGCCTTCGAGCAAACCATGACCGTGCAGGCCCAGGTCGTCGAGAATATCGCCACCGATCAGGCGGCGCTCGCTGGCATCGCCGCGCGGAGCCAGAGTGCCGAAGGGGCGCTGCAGGCCAGCCAGGCGACCAACCAGCTCCTCGCGCTTGTCGCCAAGCAGCAATTCCAGATCCAGACGCTGATGGCCGCGCAATACCGCGCCGAGGCGATCGCACGGGCAAACCAGGCCCAGTCGCGAAGCGATGCCCAAAGCGCGTCGGCAAAGTTCCTCGGCTCCGGCAGCGCCTACACGCCGCACTAGGCGCAGCCGGCCAGGACGGCGGCGATTCCTCACGCCTTTCTCGCCGCCGTCGCCGCGGGGTCCGGTTCCCGCTCCCCAGGACCGGGTCCCGCGGCATCCGTTGAACCCAGCATCAGGACGCGAAGCCCATGGGCGACCTCAACATCATCGACCAGTTCATGGCGGCTTTCATCCGCTATATCGACAGCGGGTTCGGCCTGCTCGGCGGCGATGTCAGCTTTCTAACGCGCACGCTGATCGCGCTCGACGTTACGCTGGCCGGGCTGTTCTGGGCGCTGGGCGGCGAGGACAGTGTGCTGGGCCGCCTGATCCGCAAGATCCTCTACATCGGCGCCTTCGCGTTCATCATCAACAGCTTCGCCACGCTGTCCGACATCATTTTCCGGTCCTTCGCCCAGGCTGGCGTGACGGCGGGCGGCGGCACGATCACGGCAGCCGATCTGCTCAAGCCTGGCCGCCTGGCCGGGACCGGCTTCTCGGCCGCCTGGCCACTGCTGCAACAGGCCAACCAGTATCTCGGCTTCACCACCTTCTTCGACAACTTCCTGACCATCGTGGTGCTGCTGGTCGCGTGGGTGATCGTGATCCTCGCCTTCTTCATCCTCGCCGTGCAGATGTTCGTCACGATCCTTGAGTTCAAGCTGACGTCCCTCGCCGGCTTCATCCTGGTGCCTTTTGCGCTGTGGAACCGCACCAGCTTCCTCGCCGAGCGCGTGCTGGGCAATGTCGTATCGTCGGGCATCAAGGTCATGGTGCTCGCCGTCATCGTCGGCATCGGCTCCAACTACCTCACCCAGTTCTCCATCGCGCTCCAGGGCCAGGAGCCCGACATCGGCCAGGCCATGAGCCTGGTGCTGGCGAGCCTCGCTCTTCTCGGACTCGGCATTTTCGGTCCCAGTATCGCCTCGGGCCTGGTCGCGGGCGCGCCGCAGCTGGGGGCAGGCGCTGCATTCGGCACCGTGCTTGGCGCGGGCGGAGCCCTCTACCTTGGCGGCGCCGGGATTGCCGGTGCTGCTCGCGGCCTGGCTGCCGCCGGCCTCGGCGCCGTGCGGGCCGGCACCGCGATGGGATCGGCAGCCTCGACCGCCTACACGCTCGGGCAGCAGGGCGCCGGCTCATCCAGCGTCGGCGCCGGAATCGGCGGCATGGCCAGCGCCGCAGCCGGCGCCGCGCGGTCGCGCTTGTCGGCCGCACTCGGTCTTGGCGAAGCGGCCGAGTCCGGTCGCCGGGCCGCGTTCAATGCCATGACCGGGCAGACGACCTCCACCGCCTCGGAAACCGCAGACAGTTCGTCATCCATGCCCGGATGGGCGCGCGCGATGCAAACCCAGCAGAGCGCCCGCCACCACCGCCAGACCGCCCTGCACGCCGTGCAATCCGGCGAGCGTGGCGGTCACGGCGCAACCCCCGACATCAAGGAAAGGGAGGACTGATCCCCATGCTCGCGAATTCGACATTGTTCAGGCGCGCCGTGCAGCGATACGGCCATACCCCCGAGCCAGAGACGCCCTATCAGCGCGCGGGCCAACTCTGGGACGAACGCATCGGCTCGGCCCGCGTCCAGGCCCACAACTGGCGGCTGATGGCCTTCGGCTGCCTTGGCCTCGCCACCGCGCTATCGGGCGGCCTGCTGTGGCAATCGCTACAAAGCCGTGTCGTGCCTTATGTGGTCGAGGTCGACCAACTGGGTGAAGCGCGCGCTGTCCAGCCCGCCGACAAGGATTACCGGCCGACCGACAGCCAGGTCGCCTGGTTCCTGTCCCGCTTCATCGAACATGTGCGGTCAGTCTCGCTCGATCCAGTGCTGATGCGGCAGGACTGGCTTTCGGCCTATGATTTCACGACGAAGCGCAGCAGCTTGTTCCTCGGCGATTACGCCCGCGCCGCCGATCCGTTCGCTCATATCGGCGAGCGCACCGTCTCGGTGCAGGTCACCAGCGTGGTGCGCGCCTCGGACACGTCGTTCCAGCTCAAATGGGTCGAGACCGCCTATGAGCGCGGCGCCCAGGCAGGAACCTCGCATTGGACCGCGATCCTGACCATCCAGATGGTGCCGCCGACCAGCGCCGATACGCTGCGGAAGAATCCATTGGGCATCTACGTCGATGCCATCGACTGGAGCCGCGAACTCGAGCCGGTTGCTTCGTCCCCAGCACCACCAACGGCGGTCACGCCGGCGCGCGGTGCGCTGCCACCGCCGGCCAGCATCCCAACCGTATCGCCGCTCGACCCCAATCTCGGCGCCGCCGCCAATCAGGAGACCCAGCCATGAAAACCGCTTTTCTCGCGGTGACGGCACTGGCCGTCGCTGCTCCCGCTGCCTCTCAGACCACGTCGAACGCTCCGTCACGGCCCGCCAAGGCAGCGGCGCCATCGGCCGTTGTCGCAAAGCCGCCGAGCGGACCTGTCGTTCCGCCACCAAAGACTGTCACGCCGGTGCCGCGTCGCCGTCCACTCTCCTCTTCCCCCGCCGAACGGCGTGTCCGGGCCGCCAATCACGCCGCGACACTCGAACCGGCGACCGGCAGCTATCTCAATGCCGTGCAGGTCTTTCCCTACAGCGACGGCGTGATCTACCATGTGCTGACCGCGCCCGGGCAAGTGACCGACATCGCGCTCCAGCCCGGTGAGGGGCTGGTAGCGGTCGCGGCGGGCGACACCGTACGCTGGGTGATCGGCGATACCACGTCCGGAGGGAGCAGCAGCGGTTCGGGGGAGACCAAGCGTATTCATGTGCTGGTCAAGCCATTTACGGCCGGTCTCGCCACCAATGTCATCATCACCACCGATCGGCGGACCTATCATCTTGCGCTGACCAGCACCGCGCACACCGCCATGGCGGCACTATCGTGGACCTATCCGCAGGACGCGCTGATCGCGCTCAAGGCGGCTGCTGAAGCGGCGCGCTCGGTGCAACCGGTGGCTACCGGGCTTGCCGTCGACCAGTTGCACTTCGGCTACGCCATCTCCGGCGACACGCCGGCCTGGCGACCGCTGCGCGCGTTCGATGACGGGCGCCAGACGTTCATCGAGTTCCCGGCCAGTCTCGCCCAAAGCGAGGCGCCACCCTTGTTCCTGGTCGATGCCAAGGGCAAGGCCGAACTGGTCAACTACCGCGTGCAGGGGCGCTACTACGTCGTCGACCGGCTCTTCGATGCGGCGGAGCTGCGCCTTGGGCTCAAGCACCACGACGTGGTGCGGATCAGCCGGACCGGTGAAGCGACCAGCCCGCGGAGGCCGTCGTGACCGAGGCGGCGGCGACACCGCCGGCCAAGGTCGATCCCGAAAGCCTGGCGCTGCGTGCGCGACCGCCGCGCGCGATCCGGTTCAAGCGCAGCGTCATCATCGCCATCGCGGCGGTGGGATCGATCGGCCTCGTGACGGTGACCTGGCTGGCGCTGAAGCCGCGCCTGTTCCACGGTGCCGCAGGGCAGGAGGATCTCTCACAGCCCGATCAGCGTCCCGCCAGCGACACGTTAAACGGGTTGCCGGCAAGCTACGGCGATGTGCCACGGCTCGGGCCGCCCCTGCCTGGCGACCTTGGCAAGCCGATCCTCGATCGCCAGCAGCTTGCGACCTCGATCAACCCGAACGACCAGCAACGCCAGCAGGCCGAAGCGGCCGAGCGTGAGCGCCAACTCGCCGAGGCGAAGGCGGCGCGCGAGTCCGGTCTGCTGGTGCAGAACCGGCAGGCCGCGACCGCGCCCCAAGCACCGGCGCCAAGCGTATCGGCCGCAGAAAGCGCCCAGCCCAGTCCACCCCAACTGATGCTCGATCCTGCCACCGATCCCAATGCGCAGGGACGCAAGGAAGCCTTCGTCGGGAACCTTGATCCGCGCGGCGACGTCAATCCTCATGTCCTGACGCCACCACCATCACCATATACCCTGTCGGCGGGCAGTGTGATTGCGGCGAGCCTGATTACGGGCCTGCGCTCCGACCTGCCGGGGCTGGTCACTGCGCAGGTCACTGAAAACACCTACGACAGCGCCACGGGGCAGATCCTGCTCATTCCGCAAGGCGCGCGGCTGATCGGCAGCTACGATTCGGTCGTGGCCTTCGGGCAAAGCCGCGCGCTGATTGTCTGGCAACGGATCGTCATGCCTGATGGCAGTTCAATCCGGATCGACAACGTGCCCGCCGCCGATCCATCGGGCTATGCGGGCCTGGCGGACGAGGTCGATCGGCACACGTGGTCGCTTCTCAAGGGTGTGGCAATCTCGACCATGCTCGGCGTGGGGGCCAACCTGACCTTCACCGGCGAAAGCGACCTCGTTCAGGCGATCCGGGAATCCACCCAGCAGAACGTGTCCCGTGCCGGCGACCAGATCACATCGCGCAATCTGCAAATCCAACCCACGATCACGATACGGCCTGGCGCGCCCGTGCGGCTTGTCGTCCATCGCGATCTGATCCTGGCACCCTGGAAGCCATAGGAGGCCTTCGATGCCCGAACTCAAACTTGCCCGCATACCCGATCGCACGCCCATCAAGCTGACGGTCATGGTCATGCCCGACCTGCACCTTGCCCTGACCGATTATGCCCGGATCTACGCCGAGACCTATGGTCGCGAGGAACCCGTCGCCGAGCTGATCCCGGCCATATTATCCGCCTTTCTGGACGGCGATCGCGGCTTCGCCCGCGCCCGCGAAGCCCTTGCCCGCGAGAAGTCAAAATGACGCCGTCGTCGGAGGGATGCGATCGGCTGCTGCGGATCGACGAGGTGAAGCGCCGCGTGGGCCTCGGCAAGACGATGATCTACCGGCTGATCAAGCGGGCGGATTTTCCAGCACCCTACAAGCTGTCGCCCTTCACGGCCCGTTGGAGCGAGCGCGAGATTGTCGCATGGATTGATCGCGTCAAGGACGGCTTCGAGGGCAAGAAGCGCCGATGATAGAGCTACAATTCGCAACAATGTTTATTATTTTCAATACCTTGAGACGACCTTAAAAATCTGGGGTATGCGAAGGGGCATTCCAGCGGACGACTTGGCCTTCGGCAGCGGGAAACCGGGCTCAAAGGGCTTTCAGTTCGAGGCCCTGTGCGTCCGCGTTCAGCCTGCCTAGCAATGCTACGACGTTCGGAAAAGTGCTGAATGTATGATCTTCCCCTACAGGCTGCACCACTTTTCCAAAGGAAAAAGGCCGGCCGTCTCAGGCCAATCGCTTTCACACGGACTATTGGAGCGGCCAAGAGCTCCTGGCTCGATTGAAGCGCAGACTATGGTAAAATACTCAATTCCCAACGTAATGTAACGACACAAATCCGCATAATTATCGAATTAGATAATCCATACAAATAATAAATATCGCAGAAAAATACATCCCATCAAAATTTCATAATATAATGCAAATACATAGCGCTAATCGTACATATCTCACTTGAAAATCAAATTTTTTTCTGCTGCCTTACGGCAAGAAGCTTGCGATATAGCGCATCATTGCCTTTGGCCGCCTCTATCCTGATCCTCCGGTGTGCTAGCCCGACGAAGATGGGCGTAATAGATAAAAAAATGCCAAGGACGGCATCCGCAAGATTCGGTATCCATCCACCGACAACAGCGGACATATACACAAGAACAAAGAATACACCCCATGTCATTACCGCAGCTTCAATCAATCGACCTAAATTTTTGCCATGATAATGCCTGTAGGCGAATGCCCAGAACCATTCCTGCATATCAACTCTCCAAAACCAACGCTTAACGGTGACAGGTTCGAACATCCGGAATTCTATCCGCCAAATGCTTTGCGGCAAATTTTAGGCCTGTTTTCAACCAGTCTGGTGCAAATGGCAGCCTATTGATAACCGCAGCACCAGCATTTTTCACCAGAGCTCTGCTTGATTCGCCTCCGGCGAACGCTAGAATCGCGCCACCACCCTGAATCGTCGCTCCAGCTGACGCAACTGGCGCAGAGGCAGCTGTTACGATTGCCCCAACACCTGCAGCGGGGACATTCCCAGTCGCAGCGCCAAGCATGCCCAAACCGGTCCCAACTGCCATACCGGTGCCGCCTATTGCAGTACCATAACCTCCAACGTCAACTACCGCATCACCAGCAGCCCGCATAAGCATTCCAACACCCCAACTACAGTCTATATCAGTCAGATAAAAGGGACCGGGTAGGTGCTCCTCGGTAGGTCTCTCTCTTTTGGCAGCCTGAATACCAACTCCAGGACTATCGATTGAGGAACCTCGATCTCTATTTCCAACCACATCAATAGATTCCTTGCCATTATCGCGACAATTATTCCCTTCTTGATCACAAATCAGATAGTTTCCCGTAGGATCTGTACCATCCACGGGATCATTTGCGACATACGCATAGAGGTTGAGCTGATCGGCGTACCCGATGGGATCAGTTTGGAGGAATCTGCCGAGCGTTGGAGAGTAAATACGGGCCTTGTAGTAGTACATACCCACTTCCGAGAGCCAAGCTTGACCTGTGTACTGAAAGCGCCCCCGGTTGTCGGCGCCTGGAATTCCATACTCGTCGTAGGTATTGATCGCGATCGGGTTTGCGCCAGTGCTGTCAATGGTCAGGACGATGCTGCCCTGCCAGTCAGGCCGCAGCATACGCTCATTTGCCGCCGTGAAGTCCGCACCTTCGTACCAGGCAATCGGATCGTCGGTTGAAATATCGGCGCCATGGGCATAGCGGCGCAACAGCGTGCCGGCGGTGTTGTACTCCGCCACCAGGGCATCGCCATCGTTGAGGAAGCGGGTGGTGCCCAATGAGCCGGTGATCTCATAGAGCCTTCCCATGGGATCATAGCGCAAGGTTGCCGTCGTCTTGCCCGACACCACCACGAGGCGGTTTTCAACGTCATAGGTGTAGGAGTTGCTTCCATCCGATGTGAGATTACCGTTGCCGTCATCGTACTTGAAGCTTGCGGACCCGGCGCCGGTGTATTGGTTTAGACCATTTGTGGTGTAACTACGGGTAACGTTATAGCTGCCAGTGAAGGCGTAAGCATTGTTACTACGCGTCAGCGAAGTGATCTGGGAAGCTGGATTATAGCCGAACGAATATTGGTTCGCATAGACCGAAGCCTGAGGCGTATTGGTTAGTGAGGATAGGCGACCTGCGTCGTCGTAGCCGTAGCTGGTCACAATTGCACCACCATCGCCGTTTGTGAAACCAATCCGACGGCCGGCCACGTCGTAGGAGTAACTGGCGAGGATGGCTGATCCGTTGCGCTGAACCTGCGACGGCCGATCGAGGCCATCGTAGCTGTAGCTCACGTAGTTTCCATCGGGAAAAGTCAAGCGCGTGCGGTTGCCGTCGGCATCGTACTGATAGCCTAGTAAGCGGCTGGTGCCCTCGATCGTCTGCGTCGTGGACGTCAAGCGCCCAACACCGTCCCAGACGTTAGTAATGCCTTCACCAGCGGGGGTGTCGAACTTGGCATATGTCTGGCGGCCCAAAAGATCATAGCCATAGTACACATCTCGCGTATAGACGCCATCCAGACCGGACCTTTCGGGTACCGTCTTGAGCGTCAGTCGGTTGAGCCCGTCATAGGTGTAAGTTAGCGTTGCCCCGTCGCGCTTACGCAGCGAAGACCGATTACCGTTGGCATCGTAATCGTACTGCTCATAATCCGCAACGTTGATCGTCCCTGACGAACTCAACGCCCCGCTAACAACCGCCGTTGCATCGGTAGAAGACAAGCCAGGATTGTAGGCCGAAGCTTTGATGGCCGACGGAAATATCCACTTCGCCATGCGATCAAAACCGTTATACTCGAGTTTGGCCTTATTGCCATTGGCGTCGATAATGTACTCCGGCTTGCCGTTCGCCGTATAGCTATAGGTGACATAGGCCTGTGCCAGCGCAGTACCCACAGCCTTGCGAACCTGAACCAACTGGCCAGCGCCATCGTACACATTGCGCGTCACACGATCGTCCGGAAGCGACGGCGCGGTTGAATGATCGATTGGAGCGCAGGCATCATAAGTGGAGAGGTGAGAGACGATGGCCGCGAAAATCGCCGGATTCATGCGCGTCGCTGAACAGAGCAAGCGCCCTAACGAGTCGTACTGAAATTGACTAAGGCCAACGATCGCACCATTAGCATTAAGAGTTCTTTCGGAAAGCTTTTGGCCAGCAGCATCGAATGTAGCGATGGTCGTTTTATAGACCGTAAATCCGGACCAATTTGCCGGACCGACCGACGTGCCTTGCCACGCCGACAGTTCACCGCTTTCAATTTTCCAAAGTTGTCCGGCGGCGTCATAACTCTTACGTATAGCCGCGTAGTGAATTGGTCCTGTTCCGTCTGGATCAGCGAGAATTGTCCCGACTTCTCGACCCATTTGGTCGAAACGATGGCCAGTTGTAAAGGGTATCGCCGCCGACTGCGCACAACAGTTCAACGGCGCAGCGGCAGCAAAAAAACCGACAATCACAATTCCCGAATGTCGGCTTGAAGTCAAAAAGCGCTTCATAAGGCCCCCAACAAATGGCAGAATAAGGCAATCTAACGGTTACCAAAGGCAATTGACCAGATAGCGACCGATTCGCTGCGCCGGCAGTCCTGTCAAGGACAAGTAGCGGTTGAGCGCGGCGTCGATTCTGCAACGGTGTTACCCACGGAGTCATACCGGATACAACTTCTGATCGCCGCGCTGTCAGCGTCGTAAATTATGCCCTCTAACTCATAGCTTGTTCGATTTGATGACGTGGACGGAGTAAAAACTCGCGATGTCCGCACTCTCGAACCGGAGGGACAAACATACGTGAAATCTAGAACATTTGCCGCAACCGTAGAACTCGTACAATTATCTATCGTGGTCAGCAAAAATGTAGATGTTAAAGCGACACCTGCAGAAGCCACGACACCAGCAGCCGGATAAAATGCGGCGTATTTAAATATGGTAACTGGCCGTTTACTATAATCGTCGGCTGAAGGATCTAATTTTACCAAAATCTGGCCATTACTTGAATCATACCTATAGTCTGTTCGCTTACCACCCCCATCAACGTAACTCCGACCAATGTAAAATTCCGGTTTATTGCAGATTCTAAAATTTGATGAATCACAAGCAGGATAAGACCAATTCTCGGTTACAACCGAATCTGACGACAACGCTTTAGGACTATGAGTTATTTTGATGATATTCCCACGACTATCTAATTGATATACGTCCTTATCTCCCAAAGAGTTGCCAACCTTTGTCACTCGATTAAATTGGTCGTATTCAAAGAACTTCTGTCGCCCCGAAGGCATGTCGATCTGTTTCGGCAAAGGTTGCCGCACCGCACGATTTCCACCAAAGTACAATATCTCGGTAGATAGATCAGGAAATGTTACAGTTGTTGTGAAATTTACCGATGTCATATTTTCAATATGGCCGCCAGAATAATTAGTCACATTGCCAACTGCATCCTTTTGGCTAGTGATTTTTCCGTCGCAGTATACGGACCCGTCAGTAACGGTTGCGGTATTGTTGCAGGAATAACTGTTCTCAAGCAAGATTACCGGTGTTATCGCACCTCGATAAATTTTTGATAATCGAAATTCCGGTCCATTATATTCATATGAAAACTGAACTCCATCAGGACCGACAAAAGAAGTCAAGCGATACACCTTCCCTTTAATGGAGTCCGTCGAGACATCCGTATAACCATAGTTAGCCTCCGGCATTGTGCCAGCGGAGCAATCTACGACGCCGTTCGAACAGCTCACTCGAAATCCCGAGACTTTGCTAATAACAGTTCGAGTCAGAGATTCACCTGTGGTTAGCGATGAATTCAGATATTGAAACTGAAGACCATACCCACGAGAATTTACGACCGATCTTAACCGGCTGAAGCTCCACGCTGTACTTCCAAGCGTAGAGTAGTAGTAAACGCCAGTATTTATCGTAGCAGTAGGAATTTTTTCGTACGAAAAAATTATCATTTCCCCCGAGGCAAATCTTACATACTGGGCTACAGCACAAGCTCCTCCGCACCCGAACCCGCCTCCGGCTGGATCAGTATGCGAATACACCACTTGGTCACCTGATTTTGTCGTCAGGGTGACGTGATCGCCATCGTCACTAAGCGTCGCCCCATCATTATAACGATTAGTCCAGGTTTTTGGTGTGCCCCAATATGCTGGCGTCGCTGTAAATGAGTGCGTGCCATCAAACGCAACCGTCGTCATAATATGCTCACCCGGGGGGCCGGAGGTAGAAGTCTGCCCGCCAGAGGTAATTGTTGACCCCATATCACAAGGAAAGCACTTGGCTGTTAAAGCAAAGTTATGGCCGCTGTGAGACGCGAAAGGCGCAGAGAACGGTATAGACGTAGATGATGATTTTAGATAAACCGGTTGGTACGGGTATTGGTCATATTTTCTTATAAATACTAAGCGAGAGGGAAATTGTCCCGAACCCACAGAAATATCATTCGATTCAAGTGAGAATTGAAGACTATATAGACTAACACCCTTTGAATTAACTATTTTAAATTCCTTATCAGTAGGGATATCCTGAGCATTCGATTGGGAAAATAACGTAAATAACGAAATTAATGAAATTATGCCTCGAATTATCCGAGATTTTATTTCAAATTTCACCATCATTACCCCCATATAAGCACTGAATTATATTGCTTCCGATAAGAATGACATAATATCTTTGTCTTATTATCCGGTGATTACTCATTTCAGAATTGGAAATATGTGGGAAACAGCGGATTCGGTGAACTCATCCAGCCAGATGCGGGCAGACCGGAATTGCAGCTAGCCGGCCCGTGAAATCCGAGCACAATTGGAGATCCCGACGCTCGCGCGGTGAGCAATTGAGAATAGAGCGCACTACATGCTCCCGATGTGAAATTTGCCGCACCATTACCAGTGTTTACAGATACCGTTCCTTGAAGATTACATACATCCCAGTTGTATGTACCTCCGCTTCCGGTCACAGTGATGGCAGCATTTCCCCAGTAATCTATGACAACACTACTTAATGTAAAGGTGCAAGCCACATCAGCGTATGCTGGATTTGCTAGCATCACTGTAGCGGCGACCATTACCAACTTCCATATCGACCGAATTTTCATTTCAAAATCCTTTATAAGAAAAAGGTTCATTGATTCGGTGTGGGGGCAAATTTGGCAGCCTCATGCGCATAGATCTCGCTGCTGACATCTGGCACATAGCCTGGCGACAAGCCAGCTAGCAGCGGGACCGGCGAGTCAGCGCTCGCAGGTACAGGGACGCCCCCCTTTGAAGCGACTGGGCGAATGCTGCCGATTGGTTGCGCCTGACGATCAGCTATCGTTCTTTCGTCCGCAAACCGTCGCGCAACAAGCACCGGATTAGCCGGCGCGCTATTTGCAGCCACAAGAGGAGTGGTCCCGACGAACCGCTGGTCAATAATGAGCGATGAATCATTGATAGTTGGACCAGAAAATTTGCTAGGGAGCGTAGCCCCTTGCGCGAAGACTGGTGCGTTAATTATCAAAAAAAGCGGGACGAAAATAGGAAGAAGTCTGTATGAAGAACGTAAACTATTTCGGGTATCTTTTGTCGTTATAGATTTCCCCTACTGAATGTTCATCATAAATGATATTTCATTCAATGAGAGCATGTAAACTCGCGAATCGAATATTTATCTTCTATTGACCTGCTACGGAATAGTCACCGATTCGGCAAAATCCTTGTGAATCCGTAACAATACCCGTCAGCACAACGTTTGCCTTGGCAGAATATGCCAACATCAACCCCGCGACTTTGGATTGGTAATTATCGTCGGTTATGTTGACGTAAGCAAAGTTGCCATTGCATCCCGTGAGCTGATCCACACCATTTTGCAACAGTGAGATTCTGAACCCAAAGTTATTCCCCCCCGACAGATAATATGAACGCATTATTCCCGAAGCCGAAACAGGCCCGGCGTAGGCATTTCCCCCAAAAATGGTAGCTACAAGCGCAATAAAAATTGAAATATTCTTCATATTCATATTTGACCTCCATAAATCCTAAATTGCTTTATTTCCCAGGAAAATGCTAATCCTATTTCTGCTGGGGAAGAGATGCGCCGGCGTAAGGGTCAAAAGGTTGCGATGGCGGCACCGGGATAACCGGTTGTAAAGAAGGTGGAGCAGCCGTTACAACAGTTTTTTCATTACCAATTTGGCTCTGAGCTCTATCGACAATAGCAGAAGAAATTGTGACTGCGCCAAATAGCATGAATGCGCCTATCAAAATCAACCCTGCCCGCTCCAGGCGTAGTTGGCCGCGCAACAGTAACAATCCGAACAACGCGATGGCAAGGACCGCAAGTGCTGTTACCAGCGGGCCACCGAGAAGGGCAGCGAGCCATCCAAAAGCCTCACGGAAAATATTCCCCGTCGCTGGATCGAACAAGGATTCCGGCGAAATCACCGAAGCTCACTCCTCCATATGGATGCAATGCCGCGATTGCCCGCTACCCGCTCCAACTGCACGATGATGTTGATTGTTGACTTTACATAACTCACAATATCATGCCAGCTTAATTGCGCCCCAGTCTGCAATACGAGGAACGCCAATTGCTTGATTGCGCCCTCGGGGCTGTCGGCATGGATCGTGCTCATCGAGCCGGGATGGCCGGTGTTGATGGTACGCAGGAACGTATAGGCTTCGCTGCCACGCAGTTCGCCCACGATGATGCGATCGGGACGCATCCGCAGGGCAGCATTGAGCAAGTCGTCAGTGGTGACCGACGCTTCGCGCAGCTCGTTGCGGGCTGCCAGCAATCCCAGGCTGTTGGGCAGGCTCAGGGCGATTTCCGGTGTGTCCTCGATGGCAATCACGCGCTCATTGCGATCGACCTCGCGCAGCAACGCATTGAGGAATGTTGTCTTGCCTGTCGATGTTCCGCCGGAGATGAGGATATTCTTGCGGGTACTTACCGCCGCTCGCAGTTGGGCTGGATGGTCCAGGCCAGCTACATCGCATGCGACAGAGGACAAGCTCTTCTCAGTGTCGCTGAGAATCGGGTTATGTTTCGCCGCATAATCGTCAAGCGTCAGGTGCTGAATGACGTGGCGGCGGATGGCCAGAGCCATGCCAGTGCGCGTTGCCGGTGGCATGACGATCTGGATGCGCGAACCGTCCGGCAAGCTTGCCGCCAGCAGTGGATGCTCGCGATTGATGCCTTGGTTTGACCAAGCAGCAACCTGTCGCGCCAAGCGTTGCAACGCCGCCTCATCCAGATCGGCCACCTGATGCCGTTCAATCTTTCCCCCCAGACTTTCGGTCCAAACTTCGCCGGCACGATTGACATAGATGTCGGTCACGTCGGTCTGCTTGAGAAAACGCGCCAACGGTGCCAGCGACACATTCAAATAGTGTCCGGCGCGCACGTACATATCACTGCCTCTCGTCAATCGACGAAAAATCCAAGTCGCGGGCAACGAACACCGAAACGCTGGCACCTTGCTTGACCGTCACGGTGCTGCGGACATTGGCGCCGTTGCTGGGCGCTGTGGATGGCGCGCTGACGCCTGGCCAGCCAACGATGTATGTGCCGTCAGCAAGCTTGCTGGTGGCAACGTTCATGCCCACGTTGAGCGCAGACTGAAGGATCGCCCCGCCGTAACGTTCCAGGAAATGGCTGTTGACCTTGCCTTTGACGCCGGCACGGCCGAGCGTGTCGGCCGACGGCGATTGCAGCGCGATCGTAACGCCATCGGGGCGGATCAGACGCGTCCAACGAATCAACGCGCGCCGTTGTCCGCTGGCCACGTCGGACTGATACTCGCCAATGAGACGGCTGCCCCGCGGCACGAGTACTTGAGACCCATCGAAACCCCGCACATCACGCGAAACGATGGCGCGGGCAAGACCAGGCTTGGTCGTATCCAGCGCGGTTTCAAGCACGCATTGGATGACTGAGCCTTGCGTGACTGTCGTGGCCGGATTGAGCAGGCGGGTGGCCTTTACACGCTCGGGACCGCCGGTTGGGCTAGTTCCATCGGCAGGTCCAGGCTGAGGCGATGACGGATTGGGCGGCGGGGGTGGCGCATCGAACACCGTGGTCGGACCTGCGCCTGATCCACCGCTGACGCCGGAAGCGACCCCCGGCAAGGAAGGTTCAGTGCTCAATCGTGATGGTGACCGCGCTGCCAAAGCGACCGGTGGCGATGCGGGAATGGTCGGTTGTGGCGAACCGACAGGAACCATTGTGGCCTGAGGTATCGCTGCCAATGGCGCTGCTTGCGGTTCGGCATAAGGCACTTGCAGATCGGGAACTGCGGTTCCGGGCACAGCCATATCTTGCGGCGTAGCATTGGTCGCTGGAGCGTTAAGCGCCTGGCGATGCGCGTCGAGCGTCATGAAAAGCATACCGCCTCCAACGAGCGCCGCCCCGACGAATGCCCATATGCCGAGATTGCCAGACCGCACCGCGATCTGGGGCCGGATGTCGTCAGTGGCCATCAGCGTTCTTCCCCGCCTTGGACTTGGGTGTAATCACCCGCATGGCCACAGCCTTGTGCCGGTCTATCCGGAACACCAGTTCGGGCCAGACACGATCGATCGTATAGGCGCCGTCACGCATGAACCCGTCGATAGTCATTTCACGGCCGGTTTCATCGACCGCAAAGACAGCGGGTAATGGCTTGTCGTCCGCCCAACGGATAAAAGTGCGTTGACCGTCATCTGAAATGGAATCGGGCCGCAGAGCCTTGTCGCCCGTCACACGATAGCGCTTTGCGGCACCATCGGCGTTCGTTGCACGCAATTGCGGGAGAAACTGGGCTTGCGGCGCAAATTGTCCCTGAACCTGCATAGGCGGCGGGGGTGCATCGGCAACAATTGAAAAGCGCAGCATGATCGCAGCGAACGCTTCGTTGGGTTCCAGTTCAAGCAGATACGTCCTGCGATCGGTCCGCACAATCATGCTGGCCATGACCGCGCTGGGAAGAGATCGAACCGTGAGGCTGCCTGCATCGCGTGCCACGGTCACCGTCCATAGACTGGAATCGGTCATGGTCACATTGGTGATATGCTCGTCCTGACCGAACTGCATGGTCAGCGGCGTAACCGAGCCCACCCGGACATGGACCATCTCGTCGCGATGCCAGATGGCCGTCTGGATGCGCGTGTCCCCGGCACTCGGCACCGGCCATGCACGCGCTTGTGCATAGACGTTAACGGGCGCCGTCAGTGCCAAGCCCAACAGACACAGGGCGCCGCGGATGCTCATGGCTTCTTCGCCGACGCGCCGGCCCTCGCCATCGGAATGACGGGCGGCGCGGAGGCGGTTGGAACGCTAGGCAACGGCTGGGCCACCAGCGCTGCTGGTGCAGCGGCCGTAGGGACGGGCATCACAGGCGCAGCGGGAGCGATATCAGGAATGCTCTCGGCATCGCGCCGATAACGCGTGACCTGAAAGCCCAGCGGATTGATCAGGCGGTCCTGCACCGTCATCGGATCGCCCGAATAGCGGTAGCTGATCACCGCGGCCCAATCCTGATCTGTTGCGGCAGAAGCGGCCAGATCAGCGCGATGCGTGCGAAAGCGCACAAGGGATGTCGCCGGTCCGAGCGAAGACACGCTCTTCACCTGCACTTCGATCTCGGCGGTGCGTGGCAGCGACGCCAATGGGCTGGCGGGATTGGTCGCCTGCGTAGCGGCGATATAGGTGGCGCGGGCTTCGGGCGCCGACCACAGCGCAGCCTTGCGGTAGTTCGCCTTGATGCTGCCTAGATCGAAGCTTTCTCGGGCGATTACATATTGCACCAGGAAGGACCGCGTCAGCGCGGCGTCCGGAGCAATAGCCTGGCGTTCCAGCGGTTTGAGCGCTTCGACGTAGCCGGTCTGGCGATCGACCAGCAGCGTGTAGGGCTCGACGGTCTTGAGCGGGGCCAAGGCGACCAGGGCAAAGGCCTCGGCAATGGCGACGAACGAAGCGCCGCCAGCAACCCACCACGCGATACGCCGCGAACGCTGGTCGCGTGCCTCGCGATCCTGCGCCCAGGTCGCTGCCTCGCGATAATAGGCGTCCAGGTCTTTCTTGCGTTCCGGTTTCATCGTTTCCCATCTCGCCGCTGGCCGGCCGCCGTGACGCGGCGCGTTGCGCGCCGGTACGTTTCTCCAAGTGCGGGTTCACCGGTGCGCACCGATTGCTGCTGCCCAGTGCCCGCCCCTTCCCCACTCCGTTCGCGCTCGACCAGGATCGGCACGCGCGCCGGCGGCGCCGCACCGTCACCGCCGCCTACACCGTCCCTTTGCGCCGCTAGCAGAGCATGACTTTCCCGTATGCGGGTGCTGTCAGCGGTCCGCTCGTACTGACCGAAAAGCGACGAGCCAAAAAAGTGAGACCGTGTTTCGGCTGCCATTGCCGGTTGCATATCCGCCCACCCGCGCTGAAACGCCACGCGTCCCAGAATGCTGACCAGCAAGAGCGCCGCGATGGCGAACGACAGCGTGATGACCAGCAGTTCTGTCGGCGCGGCGGGCGTTGCATAGCCTGCATCACGCAATTGCAGCGCGCCGGCCAGCCAAGGCTCCAGCACGGCGAGTTCTGCCGCATACACCACGGTCAGCCCCAGTGAACCAATCAGGCATAAAACTAGACCCCGCGCCCAGCCCGCGAAAAGTCCGCGCGTGGCTCCAAGCAGCAGTGCTCCAGCCATCACCGGGGCCAACGCCAAGAGCAGCCCCGCGACCAGACGAATAGCCACCAGCGGCCCCAGCGTGCCGACCAGAAATGCAACCCTCGCCCAGCCCAAGGCGGGGTGATCATCCAGCGCGATGGCCTTGAACGTCGTGCCACCGTCCGCGACCGGGGCATAGACTTCGCGCCCCGTGCCTTGCGTGGTCAGCGCCATGATCCCGTCGTCGGCCGCCTGGAGCCGCATGGCCATCCCCTGCCCCATGCCGGGCAACTGGTTGTCAACATGCAGACCGGCGGCGAGTTCGGCCGGGCCATGCAATACCAGGTCGTAGATCACGATGCGGAACGCAGGCCAACTGGCGGCCAGCGTCAGGGCGATGCCAACCTTGAGCGACGTTCCGATCAGATCACTGCCGGACACGCCACGACCTGCCAGGAAGCGGATCGCAAAGGTCGCAATCAGCAGCGTAAGCAAAGTCGTGATGACCGTCTGCCCCAGCCCACCCGTTTGGGCCAGGGACTGGAACCCGATAGAACCCAGTGTCGTGGCTTGGCAATCCACATGCGCCAGCATCGAGGAAAGAAACTGCTGGCCGGTGTTGACGGAAGGACAGGCCATCGCTCAGGCTGCCCCTTCGAGCAAAGGCGCCAGCCAATCCTGCGGATCGTCGCCCAGATCGCTGCGCAAAGCGTCGAGCAGGCGCACATTGGCTTCCCGGCCCGAGAGGATCGTCAGGATATCCTTCTCACCAGAGAGATCGAGCCGCGCCACCACGCTGTCATTGCCGTGCTTGATCAGGAAACAGCGCTGGCTGTCAGGCATAGCGCGGATCAGGTCGAACTCGTGCTGGGTAAGGCCGAAGCCTCCGATGTAGTCATCCGCCCGTGCCTTGGGATTGACCATGAAGATTTGCGTTGCCGCCTGCTCGATAATGGCGCTGGCAATGCGGCTTTCCAAGGCATCCTGCGCGCTTTGCGTGGCAAAGCCGACAATGCCGTTGCGCTTGCGGATGGTCTTTTCCCAATCCTTGATGCGGCGCACGAAAACCTCGTCATCCAAGGCTTTCCAGCCTTCGTCGACGACGATGATCGCCGGCGAACCGTCAAGGCGCTCCTCCACCCGGTGGAAGAAGTAGAGCAAGGCCGGGGTGCGCAGCACCGGATCGTCGAGGATCGCGGTCATGTCGAACCCAACCGTCTCGGCTGCGAGATCGGTGCGATCCTCTGGATTGTCGAACAGCCAGGCGCGCTCGCCATCGCCCCACCAGGGCCGCAGGCGGGACCACAAATCGCGGGCGTGCGGACGGGCATAACCGCGAAACAGTTCGACGAGATAGCGCAGTCGCCGAAATTCTGCAGGCTGGGCAAAGTTGGCGTCGATCGCCGCGCGTATGGCCTCGGCTTCCTCGGCATCGATCCCGCCAGCGAGCAGCGTGATCCATTCCGTCAGGAAAGCCCGGTTGATCGGCGTGTCGGGCAATTGCAGCGGATTGAGCCCTGAGGGCATACCTGCGCGTAATTGATCGTATTGGCCACCGATGGCGCGAATGAACAGCTCGGCGCCGCGATCCTTGTCGAAGAAGATGATGCGCGGCGCAAACTTGCGCGCCTGGGCGAGCAGGAAATTGAGCACCACCGTCTTGCCGGAGCCCGAGGGCCCGATGATGGTGAAATTCCCCAGATCGTTTTGGTGGAAATTGAAGAAATAGGGGCCTGCCGCCGTCGTCTCGAACAGCGTGACAGCATCGCCCCAATGGTTGCCCTTGGCCTGGCCGACGGGGAAATTGTGCAGACTGGCCAGGCCCGCATAGTTGCGCGCCGATACCAGCGCGCGACGTCCGATATAGCGGAAATTGCCAGGGAACTGTGCCCAGAACGTCGGTTCGAGGGCGATATCCTCGCGCACCCCAACCATGCCGAGATCGCCCAGCACCGCGAGCACTTCGGCCACCTGCTTGTCGAGCGTGGCTAGATCCTCTGCATAGAGAACAATCGTCGCATGATGCTCGCCGAAGGTTGCCCGGCCAGCGGCCACATCGTCCTTGGCCACGCGCAATTCCTCGCGCAGGCTGACGGCTTCGTCTTCGGTCGAGCGCATGCGCCGCAGCGCCAAATTCATCCGCCCGAGGGTTTCCTGCCGATCGACGAAGGCGAATGATTGGCTCACGGTCATGTCGAACGGCAGGCGATAAAGTTCATCGAACATGCCGGGCATGCTTTGCCCGGGATAGTCCTTGATCGACACGACCGCGCCGAATAGCCGCGCCTGATCTCCCGCCTGGCCCAGTTCGAATGCATCCTGGCCAAAGCTCACGCGCCGATACGGCAAGTAATGACCGATATCGCCTTGTGGCAGACCAACAGGGCGCAGGTCGCCGTTGTAGAGACACGAGAGGAACTCCAGTGGCTCCGAACGGAACCCGTCGGGCGTATCGTAAACCCGCAGCAACTTTGGGCTGTAGCTGGATAGCGCCGCCATCAAGGCATCACGCGCCGCATCGAGCTGGCGTACTTCGCCAGCGATCTGCGCGCTGGCGCCACCTGCCTGCGTCTGCCGCCGCAAGATTCCGCCCAAGCGCTCAAACATGCCGAGCCGCCCACGCACCGGACGGCGCACGATCGTGAGAAACAACTCGTTGACATAAAGCTCGCGGGTTTCGAGCAGGTTGCTCCAGCGCGCGTGGAGATCCTGGGAAAACGCGTCGCCGAACTGGGCGTCCAGATCGGGCTGAACCTTGCGGCGGATGACATGGTGGTAGACCGCAAAGCGCGAAGAACCAATCGCACGCAGCATCGCATCGCGCATCTCCGCGCGATAGTTGATGTCCTGGGTATCAGCCGTCTCAAACAGCAGGCCACCCAGGCGGATCGTCTGCATCAGCAGCCCATCGCGCGTCTCAATGGTGACATCATCGACATGCCGCCCATAGGGCAGATGCACGCCTGCTGACGCCTCACGCGCCATGACTTTGGGATCAGTGGTCAGGGGCGGTAGGAGTTGCATTGCCACAGCTTATGATTGCGCACGCGCGGACACCGGCTGACGCGCAGAATCCAAAGATCGAGGAAGCGCGGCTCATGCCGGCACAGCACCATACCCGCCAAATGAACGGCCGCACAGGCGAGCAAAGCCAGAACAGACCGAAAAATCAGGAAAAACTCGGCACACAGGATGCCGTTGATGACGAAGAAGCTGTAGGTCACCCCGGCAAACATCTGAGGCCGCGTAAGCGCGACAAACACCGTGTCACGGCGAAGACTGCCTGACACGGCGGATCAATACTGCCCTGCGGTTGCTGCCGCACGAATGCCGCCAACGATGCTGGCTGCACCAAACAGGATGAAGCAGCCTAGCACAACCACGGCGCCATGCCGCCAATTGATGCGCCCAGTCAGCATGCCGAAGCCGACCGCCGCAATGGCAATCACAGCCACGACCGTGGCCACGGTGCCCATCAACGTGCCTTGCAACCAGCTTACGGCGGAAACCAAGACGCCCGAACCCTGCGGATCGCCGGGCACTGCAGCGAGAACCCGTCCTTCCGAAAGCAAAGCGAGCATCGCCCCAGCAGCACCAAAGCGTTCGATCCGAAACTTCATTCTCACCCCCATCTGCGGCCGTCATGCCATGGCACAACATCGAATAAAAGCCATATTCACGAGGGAACGGAAATGCTTAGCAACACGCATGACAGTTCCCGGCAGGGCGCGCCTTGCCTGCGTTTACCGAATATCGGCCTGAGCAGCTGACAGGAATGTGAAGCGGACAGCACACCCGTCCGAACCCATGCCCAGTAAGCGGCAGCAAAAGCCTGTATCGTCAACGCAATCTTCTGCACGCATGGCGGATTTACCGGAAAGTTTCATGTATGGTCGACGCCCAAATACGCATGCCTGACTACCGCCTGGGAGGTAGCGGATCCGCAGAATGCGAGATCGGAACACCGCACCGACTACAAGTGTCGCCAAGTTCGAGACGTGCAACCGCCCGCGCAAATAGGCCGCCTTGCGCAACGTTTGAGATGCACACCCATCCGCGCCACGCGAGATGCCCTCAGCCCATCGCTATTATTCGGTGCCGAAAGAGTATGCCCTTCCCATAGGGTAAGGACAACTGCGTCAAACCGGTCCTGCATGAACTTATTGCGATAATATAAGTACTCCAATAATGTGCGGAAAATTTCCTGAACACCCATTGATAGTTAGCTGAACCCGTCTTCCGCTAGAAAAAGCGGTCAACAACATACTGTTGAACAATACACTACCAGAATCACCTGGATCGGTTATGTATTGCGCGTTGCTCGCACAGTTATCGGGATTTTGTGCAGCAATATCCAGTTGCGGCGCGACACTCGCTTGCACCCAACCCCCACCCAGTGAGGTGATATGAGCGGGAGGAAGAATAGTGGTGGCATGCGCCGATACAGCCTGTAATAAGGCCAACGAAGCTAACGAAATTTTGATAAACTTCATAATTTTCTCCACCTCTCGACACAACAATTTGAAAAACTTAAATTAGACGACCGAGCTTCAGATTACTTCTCAGCTTAAGGCATACAGCAACAAGAGTTCAGGCGAATCAGAATCACTCCAGGAATCACACTGGCACAGCAGCCTCAAACGAACCCCAGCGAGAAGCAATCTTCTTTTAGATCGATAAGCAGCACCGCCGAAAAATGTTAAGGCCGTGAGCGAGATGTTATCGAGACATCCATACTCAGCACAATTTCTCAAATTGTTTCGAGATTAGAATCTCTAATTTATTTTCGTCGCAACTATCAAGCTTTCACCGTCGGTGTCGCATCCATTCGCATACACCGAAATTTGTTTCTGCTGGGAAAATGCGGTAAGAATTGTGCTCACAATAGCCTGGTAATTTTGAGCAGATGTGGATATCCGAAGCCAACCAGCCGATGAGCAGGACATGGGGTTTCCAGCCCCAGGCAAATAAATTTCCACACCATATTCCCGAGAACTAAGCGAGGTGATCGCCGACGGTACCGTAAATCCCGGAGCCGCGGCGGCCATTGATCCGGTCGACAATCCAATTATAAAAATGATTGGTTTGAACCACTTCATTTAGATTTCCCCCAGCAAAGTCTGAGTTTTAAGTGCATCACTTTTCGGTTTTTCCGGTGCTTTCAACAAGCACATATTGTGTCACAACGCGTAAATCTGCTAAATATTGATGCCGCCCGCCTTCCAAGCGCATTAGCGTCATCAAATCATCATTTTGTGTATGCGATGATTGTATATCCATTGAGCGGAACGACGGCATAATATGTCGTGGGTACGCTTGCGCCGTTGCCGCCTGATCCATTTGCGCTACCGTTCGGTGATCCGGTCACAGTGACGTTGGTACGATTACTCGCTGCATCGTAGTTGTAAACGGAAGTCGTGCCATCAACCGGACCACCCGATTTTTGCACCTGAGTCAGCCGCCCCAGTGCGTCGTAAGTGTAGGTCGTCGTCTCCTGCTGAGCGAATGCGACACTTGCGCCACAAAGAGCAGCGACCGACACACCAAATGCGCTGGCCGCGCGCAAATTCATGACCGGCCAATTCAATCTTGCCATACCGATTCCCCACTTTGCCTGGATCGCAGGCCGCTGCGCCTGCGATAACCATTGCCGACTCATGCATGCCTGTAACATTGAATAACCGGAAAAAAAGAACTCCGGCGGCTCTCGCATCGCTAGTTCGGCATTGCTACACTGATAATACGCGGCCGATTGCTCGGCGAACAACCCTGGATGACCAAGGCCACGTTCGCGTGAGGCAAATAAGCGGACAACAAGATCGAATTGTTAAGGGTAGTCCCTGCATCCGACGGATGCGTCTCATATGCATCCGTGAGCGTGCAAGCCGCAGGATTTATGAGTGGTATGTTGCTGGGCAGAGCAACTATCACTGAGTTAAGCGTCCAATCGCTCTGCAATCTAACAATCGCTCCGGAAGCAGTGGTGACGACGGCCTGCGCGGATGCGACATTTGTCAGCACGCCAAACACAGCCAAGGCCGTCACGCACCTCACAATTTGGACTGGCATGCGCAATTTTTGAGCATCAAATTTTTCCTACAATATGAGGTAACATAGCAGTATTTAAAAATTTGGAAAAATCGAGCAAAAAATTTCGGATTTTACCTAGGCCGTGTTGATAAAAGACTTGGGCCATAGGCGTGCGGCGGCGAGGTTTGAGGAAGCTCTCGAAGGAGAGGACGGTCTTGTCGTAGCGGGTGGCGATGCGGCGTTGCTGTTTGAACTTGCCGGACATGCGCTCGACGCGGGTACGGTCTTTGTAGCGCCGATAGTCGGGATGCTCAGGTGCCTTGCGGTTCGAGCGCGGCGGGATGATCGGCAGAATGCCGTGCATCAGCAGATTCTCGCGGAACCTGTCTCCGTCATTGCCTTTGTCGGCCAGCAGCGCTTTGCATTGCGCAAAGGCAGCGCCATCAGGTCATCGGCGGCGGTATAACCCGATGCTTCACCGCCGGTCAGGATGAAGCCGACAGGCAGGCCCTGATTGTCGCAGCGGGCGTGGACTTTGCTCGTAAAGCCGCCGCGTGATCGACCAAAAGCCTGCGCACAAGCCCCCCCTTTTTCCGCCCGCTGCCGAGACGCGGCCGCGAACCATGGTGCTGTCGATCATATGCTGCCAGTCGTCGGCAAGCCCCAGATCGACCAGCATTTGCAGCATGGCATCCCAAACGCCCTGCTCCGCCCAGCGTCGGAACCGGACATAGACCGAGTTCCACTTGCCATAGCGTTCGTGCATGTCGCGCCACAGGCACCCGACCCGCAACATCTGCAGCATGCAGTTGAGAAACCGACGGTTGTCGCCCGCAGGCCGTGCCCAACGTCCGCGTTCGGACGGCAGCAGTGGCCCGACAAGTTCCCATTCCGCGTCCGACAAATCCCCCGCGACCCATGGCCACTCCCCAAAGAGCAGCCTTGAATCAGAACTCACGCAGTTTGGGAATCTGGAGGGTTCTGTGAGGTCGCGCGGCGGAACGCAGGCGTCTTGGCGCTGTGCGCGACCTCATTGAAGCCGGATTGAGCGAACCCGCTGACGCGCACACGGCCTATGGGGTTAGTGCAACAACACTGGGTGCTGCGGTCTCGGCCTGGATGATCCAAGGCCTCGGTTCCAAAGGTTACGCCGCCGAATTCGCGACAAAGGTTGTGGTGATCGCCGCAGCAATCGCCAATTTGAGCTGGCTGTTGCTCGACACTTCTGCCCGATGGGTGGGTCTGCCAGATACCGGACAAAGGGCATCGTCGCGTTCGTCGGCACCACTGCCGCAACGCTGCTGGGTTTGATGCTGGACCGATCTCTTGCGGTCATGATGTATCGGGCCAAGGTTGCGATCGCACGATGCGCCAGCGTGGCAGAGCAGCAGCGATCCGCAGGATTCCGCCACAACAAGGGCACCGGGTTGGATCAAAGTGCGGCAGCACCGCGGTGGTATTGTCGACTTCGCCCGCGACGGCCGCGATCGGCTCGGGCGGGCCCAGGAGCTTGCGGATGGTGACGAGCCGTGCACGGCGACAGCCATTGGCGAGGAAACCATAGTGGCGGATGCGATGGAACCCGTCCGGCAGGCTGTGGATGAGGAAGCGGCGGATGAACTCGTGCGGATCGAGCGACATCAGCCTGGATACGTTGCCATGACGGTAATCGCGCCAGCGGAAGGTTACGCTGGTCTCGTCGGCGCTGGCCAAGCGGCTGTTGGCGATTGCAACCCGGTGCGTGTAGCGCCCGAGATAGGCGAGGACATGTTCAGGCGATCCAAACGGCGGCTTGGCTTAAACGATCCAGTTCTTGCGCCGCAGCTTGCGGACCACGGTGGCGAAGGTGCTCGCGTCGTCAAACCCATCAAGCTTGCCAGAGAAGCGCAACCGGCCGGCCGCATGTGCGACCGCAAGCCGTTCGAGGAACAGGCGTCGGAACAGGCGTGAGAGGACATGGATGGGCAGGAAGAAGTTGGGCCTGCAACCGATCCACCGTCCATCCGGAGAAAGCGCACCGCCGGGGACAAGGCAATGAACATGCGGATGATGCATGAGCGCCTGACCCCATGTGTGGAAAATCGCCAGGAACCCGATCTCGCCGCCAAGGTGACTGGGATCGGCAGCGATGATCTTGAGCGTTGCCGCAACGGCATCGAACAGGATCGCATAGACCACTGCCTTGTTATGAAACGCGATCTCGGCGACCTCGCTCGGTACCGTGAAAACGACGTGGAAATAGGGCACTGGCAGCAGATCGGCCTGTCGGTCGGCAAGCCAGCGTTCGCGCGTCGCACTCTGGCACTTGGGGCAATGCCGATTGCGGCAGGAGTTATAGGCAACGCGGGCATGCGCGCAGTCTTCACAGGCCTCGATATGACCACCGAGCGCCGAAGTCCGACACAGTTCGATCGCCGACATGACGCGGCGTTCCACGCGGCCGATGTGGCCGTCATGAGCATCGCGATAAGCGCGGCCGTGGTGGCGGAAGGGGACTGTCAGGAATTCCGTGTGTGGGCGGGCATAATGGGTAAAAAGGAGTCCCACTATGTCCCGACGCAAGGAGCCGGTGATTCCGGCTGATCTATTGGACCAACTTCTGGCGGGCGGCGATGCTGCTGCTGCCCTGCAGCAGGGCGGTCTGCTGGATTCGTTGAAGAAGGCGCTAGCCGAACGCGCGCTCAACGCGGAGATGGATCATCATCTCGGGCACGAAGAGCAGGCCGGCAACAATCGCAACGGCTATGGCCGCAAGACTGTGGTGACGGAGACCGGCAAGATCGAGATTGAGGTGCCCCGTGATCGGCAGGGCAGCTTCGATCCGCAATTGATCGCCAAGTACCAGCGCCGTTTCCCCGGCTTCGACGACAAGGATGACAAGATTGTGTCGATGTATGCGCGTGGCATGAGCACCCGCGAGATCGCCGGACATGTGCGCGAACTGTACGGCATCGACGTTTCGCCCGACCTCATATCGACCGTCACCGACGCCGTGCTGGAGGAGGTTGCCGCCTGGCAGGCCCGGCCGCTGGATCAGGCCTATCCGCTGGTGTTCTTCGATGCCATCCGGGTCAAGATCCGCGACGAGGGCATGGTCCGCAATAAGGCGATCCATATCGCGCTGGGCGTGCTAGCCGATGGGACCAAGGTCGTCCTGGGCCTGTGGATCGAGCAGAATGAAGGCGCCAAATTCTGGCTGCGCGTCATGAACGAGCTCAAGAACCGGGGCGTCGAGGACATCATGCTGGCCGTCGTCGATGGCCTCAAGGGCTTCCCCGATGCGATCACCGCCGTATTCCCGGAAGCGATCGTCCAGACCTGTTGGTGTGGACGGCCTCCCAACGGCATCGCGATGTGCCACGATGAGGTTGTTGAGGACCACATGAAGGAGACCGTCCGTGGAAAAGCCTATCCGAATTGGGATCGACACGTCAAAGCACGTTTTCCAGCTTCACGGAGTCGATGCTGCCGAGAAGCCGGTGCTCCGCAAACAGTTGCGCCGAGCGGACATGATGATGTTCTTCGAGAAATTGCCACGGACCAGCGTCGCGCTCGAGGCCTGTGGCGCGGCGCACCATTTGGCTCGGTTGCTTGTCTCTTATGGTCATGAGGTCAAACTGATCGCGCCGCAATTGGTCAAGCCCTATGTGAAGCGCGGAAAGAATGATGCGGCGGACGCTGAGGCCATTTGTGAGGCGATGAGCCGGCCGTCGATGAGGTTCGTACCGATCAAGACGGCAGAACAGCAGGCGGGGTTGATGCTGGTCGGTGTCCGCGAACGACTGATCCAAATGCGGACGCAGGTAGCCAATTCCATTCGTGGCTATGCGGCCGAGTTTGGCCTTATTGCCGCGAAGGGCATCTGCAGGATCGAACAGCTTCTCGATCGGCTCGCTGTCGATCGCTCCGTTCCTTCACTTGCCCGGGCATTGTTCGCGACCCAAGGGAAGATCTACCGGCAGCTGCAAGAGGAGATTGCCGAGACCGAAGCGCAACTCGCCCAGTGGCACCGCGCCGACGAACGCGCGCGTCGCCTGGCTGAGATACCTGGGGTCGGCATGATCGGCTCGTCGCTTCTCACGATGAAAGCGCCCGCTCCCGAGTTGTTCGCATCGGGCCGGCAGTTCGCAGCCTGGATGGGACTTACGCCGAAAGATCATTCAACAGGCGGCAAAACGCGAACCGGAAAGATTACGCGAGCCGGCGACGAAATCCTGAGAAGTGTGCTCGTCGCAGGCGCTACGGCGCTATTGCGGCATGTGCGCGCCGGACGCGGCCAGAACGCGAGCCCCTGGCTCGTGGACCTTCTGAAACGGAAGCCACCAAAGCTGGTCACCGTAGCAGTCGCGAACAAGATTGCCCGCATCGCGTGGAAATTGATGGTATCCGGACAACGGTACGAGCCGCGCGGCGCGCGTCAAGCCGCAGTAGTGTAGCAGGATCCGGGGCCAGGCGCGTGAAATAAGTGCAGCTGGGCTGGATATGAACTTGCAAGACAACGGCAGATGGATTTTGATCGATCCGGGCTCACGGCATTCCATACGATGCAATGGCAACTAAATGCCGCTGACTTGTTTGGAACTTGAGCAGCGGAAACCATCTTGGCCAGCGATTAATCGGGATCGCACCACAAAGGCCGGACATATGAAGGCAAGCGATCAGCCCAAATCTGCCTGAGTGTCTTGTAAGCGGGAGGCCGTCCACATATGCATTGTTCATCTGCTGCGCAATTCGATAGACTTCGTCTCTTGGAAGGACCGCAAACCGCTGGCCTCCGCATTGAAGAGCATCTACCGCGCAGTCGATGCCAAGGCCGCTGAGGAAGCGCTCTCAGCCTTCGAGGACGGCGAATGGGGCCGGCGCTACCCAGCGATCGGTCAAATATGGCGCCGGGCGTGGAGTGAGGTAATCCCCTTCTTCGCGTTTCCCGACGAGGTCCGCAGGATCGTCTACACAACGAATGCAATCGAGGCCTTGAATGCCCAACTCCGGCGGGCGGTCAGGGCCAGGGGACACTTCCCCAGCGACGATGCAGCAACCAAGCTGCTCTATCTGATCTTGAACCGATCGGAAAAAGAGTGGACGATGCCGCCACGTGAGTGGTCCATGGCCAAGGCCCAGTTCGCCGTCCTGTTCGGCGAACGCTTCATCAAAGCCATGGCAGCGTAATGTGCAACCGCCCGCTCACACACGGAATTCCTGACAGTCCCGGCGGAAGATATCCGCCACCTCCAGATCGGAACGCACCGTCGCCGCTCAGGCTGGTGGTACCACCTCAAGGGTCAAGCGATCGAACGGGCTTTGTGTACCGGCGATCGTGCTCGTCGCCACATGGGTGTAGCGTGCCGTCGTCGACAGGTTGCCGTGCCCCAGCAGAACCTGAATGATCCGGATATCCGTGCCGCTCTCGAGAAGATGCGTCGCAAAGCTGTGCCGAAGCGTATGCACGCTCACCCGCTTGACCAGGCCTGCCGCCTTGGTCGCCGACCGGCACGCCGCGTGCAGGACCTGAACATCGATCGGCTTGTCGCCACGACCAGGAAACAGCCATTCCTCAGGGCGCGCCAGTCGCCAATAGGTCCGCAAAATACCCAGCAACTGCGGCGACAGCATGACAGTGCGGTCCTTCGCGCCCTTGCCATGGCGGACCTGGATCAACATCCGGTCGCTGTCGATATCTGCGACCTTCAGGCTTACCGCCTCCGCAGCGCGAAGTCCTGCGGCATAAGCCGTCGTCAGCGCAGCGCGCGCCTTGAGCGATGACACCGCTTCGAGAAACCGAACCACCTCGTCGGCACTCAGGATCGCCGGCAGTTTGCGCGGCGTGCGTGCATACGCGATCCGCTCTGGGATCTCCGCACGGTCCAGCGTCACGCCATAGAAAAAGCGAAGGGCACAGACCGTCTGATTGAGCGCACCCCATGACACGCCTTGCGACACCGGATAGACCTGAAACGCACGGACATCTTCCAGCCCAAGCCGATCCGGTGAGCGACCGTGATTCTGGCTGAACCGCTTAACCGCGTGAATGTAGGATCGCTGCGTCGCAGGTGACAGGTTGCGCAGGCTCATATCGTCGATCATACGACGGCGCAGCGGGCTTAACGCTGCCGTGGCATCAGTCATGGGATGGTCTCCTGGTTGCAGGTTGGTCTCAGCAACCAAACCTTCCCATCAGGAGCCCATTCCAGCCAATACGCGCCGCTCTCCCGCGTCAGCGGGTTCGTTCAATCCCTAACGATTCAGCGGCTGTGGAAAACGCTCTAAGCGCCTTGTGCCGGTTCGAAAGATCAAGGAAACCGGACTGTCCTGCCATCACCGCCTTCGTCGTCCCGTCAGCAAAATGAATCACCCCCCCTCTCAAACGACAGATTTTTTCGATGTGTCGAGCTGCTAGAAAAGCCAATTAAAAATTATTCCTAGTCGGGGATTGTGTTGAGGCTCAAGAATGTTATCCGTAAGAGGGCAGCATCAGTAGGGGGCGGGGTGACTTTTTGACGTCGCAATTTTTTCGTGCGCGCAAGTCTTATGTCCAGTCTTACCCTTGGCTGTCCAATTTCTGTGCGGTCGATTGCGCCGGCTGTAACGGGCGGAGGAAGCGCAACCTCACCTTCGACTTGCGCGCCGCCGGTTCAGGTTGCGAAAGGCTTGCTGGCTCCCGGGCCCAATCCTCAGGCTGAGATGAAGATCCTGCCGTTCAATCCGCCAGCGCGCGGGGTGACCGCCAAGGCGGCCCAGGTGGCTATTGCGGAGACCGGGGTGATGCGAACTGTATTTAGTGCAACTGGAGTAATTGCTGCTGGCACCGCTGTCGTTGCAGATATTAGGCCCACGCCCAATCCGCCTCCGGCAGCGCTCGAAAGTGGCAAGCCTAGCGCAGCTGACCTGGGGAGTTCACTCACGCCATCAAGTGCGGCTCGGCCTCCTTGTCAGTCCCGCTAGCTGCGGATTTGCGGGGCAATACCTGAGGCAGGCGGGGGCAAAATGATGGCTGGAAGGCACCTTGAAAGAACCTCCTTCGCAGAAACGAATGCCGGGGCCTTGGCGGCCGGTATCACGCAAAAGATTTTGCCGCGGTGCAATTCCGCAACTCGCCTTTTCCGGCGAACTGTGACCCCGCTTACAGGCATCGCGACCGTACTGTTGGCTGCGCCGTCATTCGGCTCGTCGGCGACCGCCGGCTCTGTCAGCGCCCTGATCGCTAAGCAGGACAGCGCGTTCTTCACGCGCAGCGGCCGCGGACCGCCCTGCTTGTCATACGCAGGGGCCGCATCGAGTGATCAATGGCAACGCGGCTGGGCAGATGCAAATCGCGTTTCTGCTGTCGCTGCAGGCGCAGGGCAAGCAGATCACAGCGATAGGCGACGGGACCTGTTCAAATTGGGGCGATACGGAAACGGTCGGGTATATCCAGCAGGTGAACTGAATGGACGATTGGCGTCATTTGGTTTTGTTGTTGACCCCGGTTTGGATTGGTCGATGCCTTAGCGGCTGGTTGGCTGGGACCTGAGTTTTGTGCGATGACGATGCGATTTTCTGGCTTGCTTGAGGCTTCGCGGCTTGCGGTTTTCGGCGCGGTTCTGGTGGGATCAATGCCATCATTTGCTGCGCTGGCGGTGGTCGCGATGGTTCCGATGGGCTGGCGTTTGCAGAACTACACGACGAACAATGTCAAGATTTATTACACCGGGGCGACGGCCTGTGGCCCCTGGCAAAGCCTTTTGCTCGGTGGCTCTTTCTCGGCTGACGACAAGAACTGGTTCTGGACGATAATCATGATCCCCAAGGCCGTCAGGAAGAAGGTCTTCGTCTACTATAATGATGCAACCTGTGCGATTTCTTCATTTGGATTGCTCGAGAACGGGTATTTTCCAAATTTAGCCGGGACTATATATTTATACTAAAATTAGATGAATTATATATGATAAAATTTGGAGCTATCGATATGAATAGGCTGTTGCTGATTGTCGCCCCGATAATCGCCGGTACATTTGGAGGGGAAGCGCTATCACAGACGTCTGGCCCACTCCCACAAGATCTGCCTCCCCATCTTAGCTTAGTCGACAGTAATGGTGTGGATCTCATATCAGGGACTTTGGCAACTGAAATTGCGGGCCCCTCTGTTGGTGCCAAAGATGCTGGAGGGTTGGGAATTAGCTATAATGTCTATCGACCCAACTACGGGCAATCTAACAACAGTTTTTCCGGATACGTGTCTGATGACGGCGTTAACGCGGTCGTCTCGATAGGAGGCACGTCTGATAGTTTTGATATTGTCAGTGGCGTCGGTTACGTCTCGACACATCGTGGGGGCTCGACACTAGTTCGCACAGGATATTCACAAAATAATGCTACATATATTTATACAAGTGCGGATGGAACAATATTTAACTTAGATTGGGGATCAATTTCGCGAATAGTCTATCCAACTGGGGAAGTTATAAGTTTTAATACAGATTCTGGCGGAGTATTGAAGTCAATATCTAGCAACACCGGCTATCAAATTCATTTTGATTATAGTCCAAAAAAGTCTACCGCTATAAACAGTGCGGTTGATTACTGCGGGCTGCTTGATACAAACTGCAATTCTCTCACAAAGGCGTGGCCATCTCTGACATTAAACGAGGTTTCTGTTCCGTGGGGAGCATGGTTTATAAATGGAAAATTAGTGGATTCTCTTGGGCGATCGACAACGTATAGCAACTCTGGCACAGCCTGCCCGTTTGCTACAAATAATAATATGCCATATCCTACAGTGGTCACGATAAATTCACCCACGGGCGGCGTTAGAACGATTACTAGATTTGCACAGACGTCATTTAATCCTTCCCCACAACTCATATACTGCATGACCACGTCAGATGGAACTTGGACTTACAAAAGATCGCCGTATGGCAGCAGCGGAACTGTAATTACTAATCCACTGGGCAAGATACGTACGCTTTCATTTGTGGCTGGTGGCGCACTCGGTTCTGATACAGATGAAAATGGGCGCACTACCATTTACGATTATGATACGTTTCAGCGTATGACTCGCATTACATATCCGGAAGGAAATTATGTACAGTACACCTATGACGGCCGTGGTAATGTTACAGAAACCCGGCGCGTAGCTAAGGCAGGGTCGAACTTGCCTGATATCGTTACGACTTCGACATATGACCCTACGTGCAGTCAGCCGGTCAAATGCAATAAGCCTAATATAATGATCGATGCTCGGGGTGGAACTACGAACCTCTCCTATAGCACAATTCACGGACAGGTTCTATCTTACGTCGGTCCCGCTGACGCGAATGGAATCCGCCCGACGGTTGCGTATAGCTATGCGCAGATTGCGACCTTCGCCAAAAACGCGTCCGGTAATCTTACACAAGTAGGTGCTGTGTGGCGCAATACTGGCCAAATGACGTGCCGCAGCTCGGCTGCAACCTTAGTGACCACGGCGACATCAGCTTCACTTACGTGTGCTGCGGGAGCTGCGGACCTGGTATCTACCTTGGTTTCGTATAATGGCTCGAACAACGCGCAGCCGACCGCGACTACCAGTTCCCCAGGTGACGGCTCGCCGGCTCGGACTACCACTGTCAGCTACGATTACGCTGGCAACATCCTCAGTCAAACCAGCCCGCGCGGAAACTGAGTGCAAGAGAGGAAAATTCCATGAAGTCTCTTCTTAGGGTCGGCCGGCTTTGCTTGATTGCGCCCATGAGCAGCTTCTTCTTGCCGACTGGCGGGATGGCCCAATCTGTGCCGGCGCCATTTCTGGCGGCAAATCGGTTTGACAGCGAGCGGCAGCTAGTGGGCAGCATCTCGCCGGACCCGGATGGAGCCGGCCCGCTCAAATATGCTGCTGTCCGGAACACATACGATTCGTCAGGTCGAATCATCAAGGTTGAAGTAGGTGAGTTGGCGTCTTGGCAATCAGATAATGTATTACCTGCGGCATGGTCTGGATTTACCGTCAGGTCCACGCGGGAGACTATTTGGGACTCGACGGACCACGTGGTCCAACAGGTACAGAAGGATGGAAGTGGCGCAGCCATCTCATTGACGCAATTTAGCTATGATGCAGCGGGTCGCCTGCAATGCACCGCAGTTCGCATGAACTTGGCAACTTACGGCTCCCTTCCTTCGTCGGCTTGCGTCTTGGGTGCGCAGGGGAGTCAAGGTCCGGACCGGATTACGAAGAATGTGTACGATGCGGCAGGGCAGTTGCTCCAGGTTCGCAAAGCAGTCGGTACGACCGTCGAGAGCGCGGACGCGACATATAGCTACACGGCCAACGGCAAGCAGCAATATGTGATCGATGCCAATGGCAACCGGGCGCAGTACGTCTACGATGGCTTCGATCGCCAGGTGCAGTGGATCTTCCCCTCGACGACCCGCCCGGGGTCGTTTGATGCGACGAGCCAGGCGACGGCCTTGGCGACAGCTGGCTCAGTCAACGCTGCGGACTACGAGCAGTATGGTTACGATGCCAATGGCAACCGCACGAGCCTGCGGAAGCGTGACGGATCGACCCTGATTTACAGCTACAATGCCCTCAATCGCGTGGTCACCAAAATCGTACCCGAGCGATCTGACCTAAACGCGACCAATACGCGCGATGTCTACTACGGCTATGATCTGCAAGGGCACCAGCTTTATGCACGTTTTGACAGTGCAGCGGGTCAGGGGCTGACCAACACCTGGGATGGCTTCGGACGTCTGACCAGCTCGACCCTGACCATGGATGGGAGTTGGGTCATCGGTCATGCCTATGATGCCGATGGCAATGTCACCACGACGACTTACCCGGATGGCAACTACGTTACCTACAGCTACGACGGTCTCGATCGTCCGAGCGTGATCAAGCGCTCGGGGTCGGCGACGATTGCCAGCTATGGTTACGATGCGATGGGTCGTCGTACCTCGTTCAATGGCGGGGTCAACACCAGCTACGGATATGACGGCATCGGCCGGCTTTCTTCCCTGGCCAACAATCCGGCTGGCAATGCAAGCCTCAACAACAGCTGGGGCTTTCAGCACAACCCCGCCAGCCAGATAACTCAACTAACCCGCAGCAACGATGCCTTTACTTTCGCCGGGCTCTACAACGTCAATCGTAGCTACACCGCCAATGGCCTCAATCAATACACCTTGGCAGGCTCGGCCAGCTTCGGATATGATGGAAACGGCAATCTCACTGGCGATGGAGCAACGGCCTTTACCTACGATGTCGAGAACCGGCTGGTGGGAGCATCTGGCGCCAAGAACGCCACGCTCCGCTACGACCCGTTGGGTCGGCTCTACGAGGTGGTGAGTAACAGTGGCACGACCCGCTTTATCTGGGATGGAGATGCGTTGGTCGCTGAGTATGGCGGTTCGGGCAATCTGCTTCGCCGATATGTCCACGGCGCCGACCTCATGGCAGACGATCCGATCACATGGTATGAGGGTTCCGGCTTCTCGGCCGCGAACGAGCGGATGTTGCGGCCTGACTGGCGGGGTTCGATTGTGCTTGTTACGGACAGCGCCGGCTCGAGCGCCATCGCGACCAACACCTATGACGACTACGGGATCCCCGGCGCTGCCAATGTTGGGCGTTTTCAATACACCGGACAAGCCTGGATCTCAGACCTTGGCCTTTATCATTACAAGGCTCGGTTCTATTCGCCTACCCTCGGCAGATTCATGCAGACCGACCCAATCGCTTATGATGACCAGATTAACCTGTATGCATATGTCGGCAATGATCCGGTGGACAATACAGACCCAACGGGGGAAGAAATCTGCGCTGATCAGATTTGTGCGTTTGGGAACAAGCCGCCGCCGCCACCGCTACCGCCACCGTCATCATTTATTACCGTGACTGCTGGTTTCACCTTTGCGCGCCAACCTGGTCTATCGTCTAAAAGCAAGCCGCAAAATAAGCCATGTGCAGTGTCATCTCCGGCGGCATATCAATCCGTAGCTCAATCAGCATTGGATCGGGCCGGTGGCGGTGGGCAAGCCAGCGACTACACGAGCAACTTTTCCACGCTTAGCACTGTGCCTGATCTTAGTGGCTGGGTTCTAGGGCCTAATAGCCATGGAGGAAACACTCAGTCCTACGAGCATTTCCTAGGATGCTCTGGTTTCGCAACATGTTACGCTGCCAAAATATACTTAAACGATGCCCATCACGACAACCTAAATACCGTTGCTCTCATTCGTACCGACCCATTCGCATATGGCGCCCCTTCGACGTCACCTCTTCATATCTATGATGCTGCGAAGGGCGCTATTTGGGGCGATGACCTCAACCAAGATATTGCCAGTGGTTATAAGCAAGCGAGGGGCGGATGCTGACAATGAGAAATTCATTGTGGGGTATTGTCTTTCAGGTGGTTGCTATCGCCATCTTGTCAGGCATTTTTACGTATAATTACGTTGACCTGTATCGAGGCCATTTTCTAATGGCACTTATTATATTTGGAATGCCCGTGGCTATTTCGGTTATTTTTAATTCGGGTGTAAGGCGTATGATTGTGATGTGCGGCATACTATCGATAATATCTTTCTTCGTGTGTGGGTATATTTCTGTTTTTTTGATGGGATACTACTAAATCTTGCTTCCCAGCAGCTGAAATCTTGCGAGTAGATGGCACGGTCGATTGGGTGCAATCGGCGGAATTACGAGCTTTGTGGCCGGGTGGAATGGGCCGCAGCATGGTTTGAGGGGGGCGTGGATGACAGCAAGATAAAAGGCATGGCTCCCCCTGTGGGGTAACCTGTTGTCTGCACGTCGTTTTTTGACCCCGCCAACACCATGATGGCACCGTGGGGAGGCTCACGGTGCCATCATGGTGTTGGCGGGGTCGTAAGCGGCTGTAATCGCGGCACTTCGGCTATTTGCCGATGGAGCCATGCCGCGAGGGGGCTTGCTACTCCTCGCGGCGCGCGGCCTGGCCGAGCCTGTTGATGGCGCAGGCCATGTGGTCCTCGACCTCGTCGATGGTGATGTCCAGGCGACGGGCGATGCGGCGGTAAGGCAGATCGTCGGAGCGGCACATCATGAAAACCTCGCGGATGAGTTCGGGCATGGCGACGAGCGCGACTTCCATGCGGGCAAGCCGGGCGGGATCGACGGGGCGCGGCGGCTCGGCGATACGGGCCGTCCCAAACCCCCACCACATCCTCCAGCGGGGCCGTAGGCGCAGCGCTGCTTCAGCCGCGCCCACGCTGCCGCCTCCCGCGTGCCGGAAACCCGTGGCCGGTAACGGCGCGCACATGATCGAGCAGCGCGCGGGTAAGCACGCGCATCTCGCCGGGCGCGAAGGGGCAATCGGGCGGCTTGCCCACATCGGCGTGCCGCCACTGCCCGTAGGGCGAGAGGAAGCCTGCCAGCGCCGCGATCGGCGGCGCATCGAGGCCAACCCCTGTCGCGTTGGCCAGCGCCAGCGAACGGTCGAGGTGGAGCCCGAGATGACGCGCGCACCAGGCATCGCCGAATCCAACATCGACGAGGTGCGCGGAAAGCCCGAGCTGGATGACGATGCCGGTGTGATTGTCAATCGGCGTCCAAACGGGACCCACTATCGGCGTGCAAAAGGGTACCACCTGTCGCGATGGCGTGGCGTTGATATGGGGCGCGGATTTCGCGCTGGCGCTGGCGTAGGGAGGGCGTAGCCCGACCGGAGGCAGCGCCAGCGCGAAGCAAATTTTTGTCGGGGTTTGGGGCCGGGTCAGTTGCGGTGTTTGAAGCGCCAGCTGTCGTTGCCGGTCTCGATGATATCGCAATGATGTGTGGTGCGGTCGAGCAGCGCGGTGGTCATTTTGGGGTCACCGAACACCGTGGGCCACTCGCCGAATGCCAGGTTGGTGGTGATGATCACCGAGGTCGTTTCGTAAAGTTTGCTCATCAGGTGGAACAAGAGCTGGCCGCCGGAACGGGCGAACGGCAGGTAACCCAGTTCATCGAGTACGACGAGTTCGATGCGGCTCAGCTGGGCAGCGAGAGCGCCGGCCTTGCCGATGCGCGCTTCATCCTCAAGCCGGGTGACCAGATCGACGGTGTTGAAGTAGCGGCCACGCGCGCCGGCGCGAACCACGTTGGCGGCAATGGCGATGGCGAGGTGCGTCTTGCCGGTTCCGGTGCCGCCGACCAGCACGATGTTGCGCCTGCCGGGCGGGAATGATCCGGCGTGCAACGCGCGGACCAGGTCCTCGTTGATTGATGTGCCGTCGAACACGAAGGCATCGAGGTCCTTGATCACCGGCAGCTTGGCGGCGCTCATGCGGTAGCGGATCGAGGCGGCATGACGATGCGCGGCTTCGGCGCGCAACAGATCGGTGAGGATCTCTGGCGTGGTGCGCTGGCGTTGGATGCCGGTGGTCACCGCCTCGAAGGCCCCCGCCATGCCCTTGAGACCCAGAGCCCGCATCGCATCGATCATCTCATGCCGCTGCATTGTGGCCTCGCACCGCTTCACCCTTCAACGTGTCATAGATCGCGCAATCGACGCGGGGCGGATGCTTGAGCTTGAGATCGACCACGACACTCAGCGGCTGATCCGGTGGTGGTTCGCGGCGGCGCGCCAGGATGTTGAGGATCACTTCGTCGCTGGCAGCGCCGGTATCGAATGCTTCGTTGATCGCGGCCTCTACCGCGTCCAGTCCATCAGTGGATATGGCGGCCAGAACCCGCACAAACCGGCGATCGGCTTCGTCGCTGCTGCCCAGCTTGCGTCGCAATCGCGCCAGCGCAGGCGGCAGAACCCAGTCCTGGAATGGCGCGCCATTACGCAGTGCGCCCGGCTTGTGCACCAGCACCGGCAGATAGTGCCAGGGGTCGTAAATCGTGCGGTCGCGCCCGAAGTGGGTTAGCGATGCGAGCTCCCCACGTGGACGATGCTGAATGCCAAGCCGATGACCGTGCCTTTGATTGGCAGCGGAGATGGCAGAGATGCTCGAAGACGATAACAGCGGATCGAACGGCGATTTGAACAGTGCGGCACAGTGTGCGAACACGAATTGGGATGGTGTGTCGCACAGTGCGAAGTCGGATTTAGCCGAAGGGACGATCCTGCCCCCGCAGAAGCGTAACCGGCGGTGGGATCCACGCGAGAAGGCGCGGATCACGGCGGAGAGCTTTGAGCCGGGTGCCAACATCAGCGCGGTGGCGCGGCGCCATGGCGTGAGCCTGGGGCTTCTTCATTACTGGCGGCGAACGGTGCGCGATCGTGCAGCGATGGAGCCGATCTCGTTTGTGCCGCTCGAAGTCGACGAAGGCGCGCAGGCTGCGGAAGGCAGCCTCGAGATTGACTTCGACGGCGCCCACGTCGTGGTGCGCGGCGCGGTGGAAGCGGGCGTGCTGAGGATTGTGTGCGAGGCACTGCGGCAGCGATGATTGGCGGGCGCAGCGATCTGAAGGTCGTGCTGGTGTCGGGCCCGATCGACTTCAGGGCCGGTATCAACAAACTTGCCTCGTTGGTGGCCAACGAATTGGGCCGCGATCCCTATTCCAATGATGTCTTCGTGTTCAGATCGAAGCGGATGGACCGTTTGAAGCTCCTGCATTTTGACGGCTCCGGAACCATCATGGTCACGAAGTGGCTTGAGGCTGGAAAGTTTTTCTGGCCCCCCGTGACAGGCGGGGTGATCAAGCTGACCTCGGCGCAGATGACGCTGCTGCTGGGCGGAATGGACTGGCGCCGCCTTGAGGAAAACTCGATAAAAAAGCCCGACATGGCAGGGTGAAAGTGGCGGTTTTTCTCGGTTTTGGCGCGATTGTGTGCTAACAAAATCAGGTGACCCGCCCCCCGGAAAATCAGGCTGACGCACTGGATGCGATGACCCGCCGGGTGGCGGAACTGGAGGCCGAACTCGAGGCGGCCTCCAGGCTGTTGAATACCTACAAGGCCATGTTGTTCGGCTCGCGATCCGAAAAAGCGCGCATAGTTATGGACGGCCAAGGCAGTCTCGATCTGGGTGCTGTTCACCTAGTGCCGGCGGCTAATGACGATCCGGCGCCCAAGGGGGCAAAGCCTCGTGTCCGGCGCAACATCGGCGCTCTGCCCAAGCATCTACCTCGGATCGTTCACGTCATTGAACCTGACAGCACACAATGTGCCTGCTGCCAGGGCGGCATGCACAAGATCGGCGAAGAGGTAAGCGAAGCGCTCGACATCGTGCCGGCCATCCTGCGTGTAATTGCCACCGTCCGTCCCAAATACGCCTGCCGGACCTGCGAGGGCGGCATCGTCCAGGCACCGGCGCCGCGCAGGATGATTGAAGGCGGAATGGCGACAACCTCGCTGATCGCCTGGATCGTGACACAGCGCTTCGCCTGGTACCTTCCGGTTTATCGCCAGGCTCAGATGCTGGCAGGGCATGGCCTACAGATTGATCGATCGACGCTGACGCGCTGGCTGAAATGCGCGGCCTGGTGGCTCGAAGGCCTCTACGATCTGCAACTGCGGGCAATCCATAGCCACCCCCGCATCCACGTCGACGAAACCCGGATGCCCGTGATTGGAGATGGCAACGGCACAGTCCGCATTGACCAGTTCTGGGGCCCACGGCACCGACGATCGTCCCTGGAACGGGCCGGCGCCACCGGCAGTGTGCTACGTCCATTCCAGATCTCGAAGCCACCGCACAATATCCGAGCAGCTTGGCCGCTATGAGGGCGTGCTCCAGGTCGATGGCTATACGGCTTACAAAGGCCTTGAGAATCCGGACGGGTCGTCCGGAAGGATCCAACTCGCGTTCTGTCTTGCTCATCTGCGTCGGCGCTTTGTGGACCTGCATAAAAGCACCCGATCGCCGATCACCGCTCAGATCATCGCGCTGCTGGGCCGCATCTACCGGATCGAGGCGGAAATCCGTGGCACCAGTGCCGAAAACCGGCTCCTCGCGCGACAGGAGAAGTCCAGGCCGGTCATGGAAGAGCTCAAGGCGCTGCTCGACGATACTTTGCCGCGCGCCTCGCAGGTCTCGGATCTGGCAAAGCATATCCGCTATGCTCAAGGCCACTGGCGCGGCCTCACCCTGTTCCTCGAGGACGGCCGCATCAAGGTCGATAACAACATGATCGAGAGGCAAATGCGCCCGATTGGAATCGGGCGCCGCAATAGTCTGTTCGCCGGCAACGAAGGTGGGGCCCATACGTGGGCAGTGCTCGCTTCTCTGCTCCAGACTGCAAAACTGAACGGACTCGATCCCTACACCTGATTGAACGATGTGCTGGCCCGGATGGTCTCGGGCGAGGTCCTCAACAATGATCTCGACCAACTCCTGGCATGGAACTGGCGCCCCGCCGAACCGACCGCTATGCGGCTGGCCGCATGAGCAGCACCAGTCGCTTCAAGCGCCCAAAGAAGCCCAGAAGAGCGCGCATCCTCACGCATGAAAAGCTTGAGGAATGGCTGGCCACTCGCGAGCATCCGATGCCGGGGGTATCGATGATCGACGGCTATCTTGCCGCGCTCGTCGTATCCCCCCAGTTCATTCCTCCCGAAGACTGGCTGCGCCCCATTGAAGGAGACGGCATCGCCTGGGCGCCGGATGGCAGTATCGAGGAGGCCGTCCGCAACACGATCTTCCAGCGCTACACCCAGATTGGTGCGACCCTGTCCGGCGGACCCAAGCGCTATGCACCCATCTATATGCGCACGGACGCCGGCGAAGTTCTCCTGGAGGACTTCGCCAATGGCTTCTACCTCGGCATGCGGCTCAGCATCGACGACTGGGAGCCGCATATATCCAATCCGGAAATCGGCTACCCACTGACCGCCATCCTCGGCCATTGCACAACAATGATGCCCGAGGATCAACGCAAGAGCGCACTACGCGGCCAAGCCGGCGAGATACTTGCACAGTCCTGGAAAGTCGTTCCAGAGCTCGTCGAGATGCTTCACGTCCGCATAGGCGGGGCCCGAAACGTCGAAATCCGATAGCCGCAAAGGTCAACGTGGCCCTCTCGCACCGCTAACCGAAGTGGCGCGTGTGTTCGGCGACAACCTTGTCCCCCATCCGCACGACGATTCGGTCGGCATAGGCGCGCACCTGGACCGCGCACCGCGCCGCCTTGGCCATGACCGAATAGCGGTTGCGGTCAAAGCTGATCAGGCGGGTGCCGGTAACCGCATGGGTGGTCTCGTGGAAGCCGTCGAACGGCGCCAGCATCGGCTGCAGCGCGGGCCGCTCAGCCTCCAGCACCTGCGCAACGGTCATGTCCTTTTGCTCGGGGTGTGGGTGCATCGCCGCCCAGCGCAGGCACTCGGCCTCGAGCCACCCGTTCAGTTCCTCAACGCTGGCAAACTTCAGCCGGGGCTGGAAAAAGCGACCACGGATCGTCTGGACCTGGTTCTCGACCTGACCTTTCTCCCACCCGGCCGCTGGCGAACAAGCCGTGGGCTCGACCATGTAATGATCGGCCATGATCAGAAACCGGCGGTTGAACACCCGCTCCTTGCCGACGAACACCGTCGTCACCGCGGTCTTCATGTTGTCGTAGATGCCCCGCAGCGGCACCCCGCCAAAGAACGCAAATGCACGGGCATGCGCGTCGAACACCATCTCTTGCGTCTCGCGCGGATAGGCCCGGACATAGGCCGCCCGCGACGCGCACAGCCGCATATGCGCCACCTTCACACGCATCGGCTTGCCGGCGATCTCCACGTCCTCGTGGCTCCAGTCGAACTGGTACGCCTCGCCGGGCTTGAACAGCAGCGGAATGAAGGCAGACATATCACCGCCAGGATCTTTGCTGCGGGCATCCGCCCAATGCCGTGCGTAGCGGCGCACCGCATCATACGAGCCCTCAAAACCTTCCCGACGCAGCAAATCGTGGATCCGCGTCATCCGAAGGCGGTCGCGCCGATGCCGCGCCTCGTTCTCGCTCAGCAGTATATCGAGCCGATCCTGAAACGGGCCGAGCCGCGGCCGAGGCTGAACCGTGCGGTGATAGTCAAACGCTCCTTCAGGCGCATTGATCGCCTTGCGCACAACCTTGCGCGACAGCCGCAAATGCCGCGCAATCTCACGGATCCCCTTGCCGCCCGCATGCTCGCGCCTGATCCGCACAACTGTCTCCACAACCAACATCCCGATCTCGCCACCTGGAAAACCAGATCGCTGCCTAAACCATCGGAATGGTGGTTCCCTTTTGGACGCCGATCACCCCGCTATCCGGGCCCTTTTTGCACGCCGATCCACAGGCATATCCTGCGCAACTGTTCCGACACGCTCTTGAATGTCGTAGAGAAACAGTATCGGCTGGTTCGGGAGATTGGGCGTTCGCTCACCTATGTCCAACCAGGCGAAATAACCCTGCGCGACGAACGTATCGGCACACCGGGCATGACGAAGGCGGCGTTGAAGCGGCAGCAGGACAACCGGCAACGACGGAAAGCGATGTTCGACCGGGTTGCCGATTTTCGGGCGAAGGGCTGGAACGTCTCGTCGATCGCTCGGGAAACCGGCTTGGGCCGCAAGACGGTCCGGCAATTGTTGGTCGCGAAGCAACCGGGCCTTTGGGAGAAACCCTCACGGCACCGCGCTGATGCGTTCGATGCCTATGTCCGGCAACGCCGGAACGAGGGATGCCGCAACGCCACGCAGTTATTCCGCGAGGTGAGCGAAATGGGCTACGATGGCGATGCGCAAGGCTTTCGGCATCAGGTCAGGATCCGATTGCGTGACGGCGTTGCGGCATCGGCTGAAGCATGCCGCAAGGTGCGTCTCGATTGGAAACCGCCATCGCCGCGTCAGGCGCTACGTCTGCTTGTCTCGTCCATCGGCACGATGCCGCCGCTAGACCGACAGTTTGTCGCGTCATTGCGTAGCACTTGTCCCGAGGTCGCGACCGCCGCAGATCTCGCGCAACGCTTCCACGCCTTGCTCATCTGGCGCGATATTGACGCTTTGGCCCCCTGGCTCGCCGAGGCCGCGACGGGTAGCCTCGCGCCGTTCGCGCGCAGACTGTTGCGTGACATCGACGCGGTGCGGGCTGCGCTGCCCCCGTGGAGTACCGGGCCAATTGAGGGAAAATCAACAAGCTAAAGCTCATCAAGCGATCGATGTACGGGCGAGCCCGCCTCGACCTGCTGCGCGCGCAGATCATGGCCTGATGCCTGCACCGAGATTGAGGGAGAGCCCACTTCTGAGAAATATTCAACCAGCATTTACAATTGCACGAGGTTGGTCATCGCCGAAGCCTTTCGCGCATCGGTTGCCGCCGCAGGCGACCATGCTTCCGCCCACCGCCGGGAAGGTGCTGCGCGCCGCTGATGCCGGCTGATACCGTGAACCCGCTGCTCGACGGCGAACTGGGCGTCTGGCTCGCCGCCTGCGTTGGTTTCCATAGCGGCCCTTACGCATGGCCCGGTCACCCTGTCCCCATACCTTCCGGGGCTGCCTCGAGGACCCAACACTGTTATCACTGCGCACACCCTCCAAGCCATCCTTGCTTTCAGCGCATTCGTCGAAAAAGCCGCTTTATCAACGACCGGAGGCACGCGCATGGCTGCCTGCCGCGCGCGCAGCGGCAATTGGTTGGGCGACATCCGTTTCGGGGAAAAATCTCGCCGGGGTATAATCCGGGTCATGTTCAATATGCTGTTAGGTTAATCAGTATCAAAATCAATGTCTTGAGCAAGTATTTCGAATCCCTCCGTCTCCGCCAGATCACGCATTCTGGCGCCCCTTCCCGAACCGGCACGAACGCAAAACGGCCACCAGAGTTCGCCGCCAATCGTCTCGGGCCGTCTCTGAAATCATGGGGGTCGCGTGGCAGCGGGATATTACGCGGCCCGACCGTCTACTTCTCCACACTCGCACTGGCGGGCACAGTGCCCTTCTGGCTGCGATCGGTGAGTCCTGCGCCTATGACGGCTGTAACGCTCTTGGCCACAAATACAGCGTGATTGGTCACTTCGGGAAGGCCCATCAGCTCGCCGAAGGTTCCTCGTGCAAGAGGGCCGGCGACAAAAGCGCGGGGATTGGGGCCGTCGCGCCCGATCATGTGGCCTTCATCGTCTACCGCGACTCCCAAATTCGTTGGGTCCGGTACAAGCAAGCCTGATGTTACGAGCGTGGCAAGGAAGCCTTGCGAGGCCAGGACATTGCCGTGGCCTGGTCCGGTGGTGGCGATAACGGCATCGAATATCTCCGTCCGGGTTGTCTTGCCGCGATCCTTCAACGTCACGGCGCACTGGGCACCTTGCATCCTGGCGTCGTTGATGGTGGCGGCGCGGATGGACAGCGTGCCCGCGGCGATCCACCGGTCCAGGACGGCGCCGACCTGCGGCGCGATCCGGAAGCGGTGCGTGTCCCAGAACGGCCGAAGATGGCGGATCAGCCGGCGCCGCTCGGGGAGCGGCAGAGCTCTCCATATCTGGGGGGCCTGCACGCGCAAGCGGTCGAACAGTCCCTGCCATGGTCCACCTTTCTGCACGGCGGCACGAACGCGCCGCAGCAGGTCGAGCGTGGTGCGCGATGGCTGGGTGGCAAAGTCGCCAAACGGTTCGACATAGCCGGGCGCATGGCTGTGTGAACGCTGGCCACGCCGGGAGATCGCGGTGATCGCCCCGCGATGACCGCGCGCATCGAGCGTGGCGATGACGTCTGCCATGGTCAGTCCGGTTCCCACCACCAGCACCCGGTCGTCCCGCGCGATCGATACCAGCGCGCCATCCGCCCAGGGATCGGCGATGAAGCGCCGTTCCCCTTCGAACGCCGCCGACAGGATTGCGGGCGGCGCCGGCGGTGGGTGACTGGTGGCAATGACGATGACATCGGCGGCGAGCGTCTCCCCCGTGTCGCATGTCAGAGCCCAGCGATCGGCCTCGTTCGCGACAGAGGCGATCCTGGCCCGATGGTGCTCGATCCGGCCGTCAGCCAGCATCGGGCGTAGCTGTTCCGAAACATAGCGGCCAAACAGCCGCCGGGCGGGATAGGATTGGCCGTTTGCCAGCGTTGCGACGGGATCGCCGTCAAGGGCATCGTGGGCGGCGAGCCAGCGCACGAAATGCCCCTCGTCACCAGGCCGGAGCGACATCCGCGCGGCAGGCACGTTGATGCGATGCGCCGGGTCCTGCGTCGAATAGGCGAGCCCCAGGCCGATTTCGGCGCGCGGCTCGAAGACGACGATGCGCAACGGCTCGCCGGTCAGCCTTGCCAGGTGATAGGCGACGGCGGCCCCGGTAAAGCCGCCGCCGATGATTGCCACCGTCGGTACGGTAGGTAAGGTGAAGGGCATGTTTCCTCAGGATTGCGAGGCGCGGACTACCGGGCGGTGATCGCCGGCGATGGTCTCGCCGAACGGGCCCATGTTGCTGGCGGCGGTGGCGGTGCGATGCCCGTGCGCCAGCGGAAGGCGGGGCAGCACCAACTCGCCGAAGCGGTAGGCTTCCTCCAGGTGCGGGTATCCCGACAGGATGAAGCTGTCGATGCCGATCCGCCGATACTCGTCGATCCGCGCGGCGACCGTCTCGGGATCGCCGACCAGCGCCGTGCCCGCGCCGCCGCGCACCAGGCCGACGCCGGCCCACAAGTCGGGGCTGACCTCCAGTTGGTCGCGCCGACCGCCATGCAGCTTGCTCATCCGCGCCTGACCGACCGAATCCATCCGCGCGAACACGCTTTGGGCGCGGGCGATCGTCTCGTCGTCGAGCCGGCTGATGAGCGCATCGGCGGCGGCCCAGGCCTGTTCGCGGGTTTCGCGCACGATCACATGCAGCCTGATCCCGAACGAGACCTCGCGACCCTGTTCGGCGGCCAGGGCGCGGATCGTCGCGATCTTGGCGGCGACGGCAGCAGGCGGCTCGCCCCAGGTCAGGTACTTGTCGATGGTCTTGGCTGCGACCCGGTTGCCCGCTTCGGACGAACCGCCGAAGTAGAGCGGCGGATAGGGCGTCTGCGCCGCCGGGAACAGCAGCCTGCCGTCGCTGATGCGGAAGTGCGTGCCTTCGTGCTCGACCACTTCGCCGCGCAGCAGCGCGGTGTAGATGCCCAGGAACTCCTCGGTCACCGCATAGCGTTCGGCATGGTCGAGGAAGATGCCGTCGCCGCCATTCTCCACCGGATCGCCGCCGGTCACCACATTGATCAGCAGCCGCCCGTTCGAGATGCGGTCGAGCGTCGCGGTCATTCGCGCGGCGAGCGTGGGTGATTGCAGACCCGGTCGCACTGCGACGAGGAACCGCAGTCGCTCGGTCGCGGGGACGAGCGCGGAGGCGACCACCCAGCTGTCCTCGCAACTGCGCCCGGTCGGCAGCAGCACGCCGTAGTAGCCCAGCGTATCGGCCGCTTGCGCAACCTGCCGCAGGTAAGGCAGGTCCACCGCGCGGCCACCCTCCTGCGTGCCCAGATAGCGGCTGTCTCCGTGCGTGGGCAGGAACCACAGCACGTTGATCTTTTCGGGAATTTTGGCAGGTGTGCTGATGCTCATCGGGTCAGCTCCAGGCGTGCAGCGGCGGGTTCTCGCCGTTGAGATAGTAATTGCCGACGATCGCGTATTTCCACCGCACCGGATCATGGAGCGTGTGCGTGCGGGCGTTGCGCCAGTGCCGGTCGAGGGCGTGTTCCGCCAAGGTCGAGCGGGTGCCCGCCAGTTCGAACAGCTTGTTGGTCGCGTCGATGGCGAGTTCGGTGCTGAGGATCTTGGCCTCGGCGGTCGTGATCTGCGCTGTCGCCACCGTCTCGGCGCTGGGGCTGGCGACAGCTTCGTCTACCGCCACGGCGGCGCGGTCCAACAGGGCGCGGGTGGCGTTGAGCCGCAGCCGCAGCCCGCCGATCGCCTGGATCACGTATGGATCCTGCCAGGCATGGTCGAAGCCGCTGTCGACCCAGGCGCGCGATTTCTCGCGCACGAAGGCGATGGTATCGGCGATGGCCGCCGCGGCGATGCCGGTATCCACCGCGACCTGGATGATCTGGAAGATAGCGCCATCGGCGGTAGGTTCGGCATAGCCCTTGTAGCCGGGCACCACATGCGTCTTGGGCACGCGCACCTTGTCCAGCGACACGGTTCCGCTCAGCGTCGTGCGCTGGCCGAAGGCGGACCAGTCGTCAATCACGGTCAGTCCCGGCGCGGCGCGGTCGGCGATGGCGTAGAACGCCCGACCTTGGTCATCCAGGGCGACGATCGGCACGAGATGCGCCAGCAATGCCCCGGTGGCGTAGAACTTGCGGCCCGTGACGATCACATCGTCGCCGTCTTCCACGAAGGTCGTCTCGAAATCTGCGGCGCGCTTCGATCCGAACTCGGAGAAGGCATTGCCGAAGCGCGTGCCTTCCAGCACCTGCTTGAACAGCAGCGCCTGCTGCGCCTCGTCCGAGGTGGTGCGGATCGCGGCGACGACGCCGATGTGGTTCTGCGGGATCTGGCCAAGTGACGGGTCGGCGGCCGAGATGATGTCGATCACTTTGACGATGGTGCGGTACGACAGGTCTGGCCCGCCAAAGCGCTTGGGCACGTTGAGCGACCACAGGCCGCTTTGCGAGAACGCGTCAAGCTCGGCCAGTGGCCATATCCGCTCGCGGTCGCGGTGTGCCGCACCCTTGGCGAACTGCGCTGCCAGGCGTTCGGCGATGGCGATCGCCTCGGCATCGTCGCCGACGATGTGGGCGGGAGCGTCGGGGCGGGCCACGGCGGGGACGCCTGACGGGGCGCCCGGTGTGGCGGGAGCATCCTTGAGAAGCGTAGTCATGCGGACTCCTGTCAATGAATCTGGTGTCAATGAATCTGGGTGTTGGACGGGGGCAAATGCGTTCCCGTCTGGGGTTCGACGGGTGCGCCGCCGATCGCGCCGATGCGGATGAGGCGGGCACGCACGATGTTGCGACTGATGCCCAGCAGCTTGGCGGTCTGCACCTGGTTGCGCTGGCAATATTCGAAGGCGGCCAGGAACACGCGGTTCTCGATCTGCTCGAACAGCTCATCGCCGCCCTGCTCGAAGATGTCGGACAGCGCGCTTTCCAGATCGACCATGGCCGGCTGATGGCGGCCGCCATGACGCGAGGGCGTCGGCGCCGCGATTTGCGGGCCGAGGGTCAGTTGCAGGTCCGCCGGACGGATCACGCCATCGTCGCAGACCAGCAGTGCGTGGTGGATGGCGTTCTCAAGCTCGCGGATGTTGCCCAGCCAGTTGTGCCGCACCAGCGCCCGCTCGGCTTCCGGCGAGAGTTCGGCATGGACATAGCCAAGGCGATCGCGGTGCTGCTTGAGGAAAAAGTGCGTGAGCGGCAGGATGTCGCACGGACGATCGCGCAGGGCCGGCAGCGTCAGCGAGGCGACGCGCAGGCGGTAGAACAGGTCCTCGCGAAAGCGCCCCGCAGAGACAGCGCCTTCCAGCTGGACGTTGGTGGCGGCGATCACCCGCACGTCGATCGGACGCGACGTACGCGAGCCGACGCGCACCACTTCGCGCTCTTGCAGCACCCGCAGCAGCTTGACCTGCATGCCGAGCGGCAGGTCGCCAATCTCGTCCAGAAAGAGCGTGCCACCGTCCGCCGCCTCGAACCAGCCCTCCTTGGCAGCGGTGGCCCCGGTGAAGGCCCCGCGCTCGTGGCCGAACAGCTCGCTCTCCACCAGGGTCTCGGTGAAGGCCCCGCAATTGACCGCGAGGAACTTTCCGTCCTTGCGCCGGCTGAGATCGTGGACGTGGCGCGCGACGATCTCCTTGCCGGTGCCCGTCTCACCGACGATCAGGACATTGGCCTCGCTGGGCGCGAGCCGCTCGATCCGATCAAGCAACGCGCGCGAGACCGGGTCCTCGAACACCAGTGCGGAGGCCCGCACCGACTTGGTGAGCGATCGCGGGTGCGGGTATGTCAGCAGGGATTTGATCTGTGCCATGGCGGG
>Ga0070669_100000187_pt1 | contig 53997 bp, 48 predicted proteins | sample KBSS53metaG_FD_64680 | JGI IMG/M metagenome (GOLD analysis project Ga0070669, IMG submission 64680) | Switchgrass rhizosphere microbial communities from Kellogg Biological Station, Michigan, USA - KBS S5-3 metaG | ecosystem: Host-associated > Plants > Roots > Rhizosphere > Soil ...
CGACTTTCACGTCTAACTTCTGGTCAAGGAATTTCTTCTTAATCCACAAATCTGTTAAACGCCAAGTTTGCTCACGCCCCCACACTTCTTGTGCCGAGCTTAAGTGCCCTGCTAAAGCTGGTGAGTGTTCAGAAAGCGACTGCCCATCACGATAAGTTAATGTGATTTGAGCTTCGGTATCTTGCCAACCTAAAATTTTATTTAGGTCAAAATGAGTTCCTAGTGCCAGTTGCCCCGTATAAGCACTACCATGCGTAGATGTATTTTTTGAATCTAAAATACCGGCATATTCGCCGGTATATCCAAAAGAAAAATCATAACCTTGTGCTTGTAACGCGGTGCGTTGACCGTTCCAATCACCCAACATCCAAGGACTATTTGGGTCAAATGCAGCAGCAGCTTGTGCGTGCTGTATAAAAAGAGTAATTGATAAAACGGATAAACAGGAAGCCATCAAGGATTTATGTGTTTTCATGTTTACATACCTTTTATGTCTTTGTTTATAAAGGGTACGCTAATTTTATGTAAAGAAATTATTCAAAATGTTAATCAATTGATTAATCTAATAATAATCTTAATACACATTGTATAAGAAATGGCCTCTACTCTTTACCACTGCCCTTCACCAAGTTTTTGACCTATAAAGGAATATCTCATTTTCGATCTTGAAAACTTAATTGGACAAGCCAATTGTGGTTCTGTATCTGCTGTATTATTTTGCAAAGGTACATCCACAATCCATCCACGTTGTTGTGCTAGGGGCGAGTTTAAGGACTCAGTTAGGCTTAAAACAGGTTCTACACACACATCAAGATTTGCGAATATTTCATGCCATTCTTTAAATGTTCTAGTCTTTATTTTTTCTTGAATAGCTTGTTTAACCTCTTGTCGGTCATCGGCATCTAATGAAGCACTTTTTTGTAATAGTAGTGGCAAATCAAGAGCTATTGATAAACCTGACATAAATTGTGGTTCAAGACTCCCAATTGATAGATAGCGCCCATCTTGCGTCATATAATAATCATAGAAAATGCCACCATTAAGCATGCCATGCTCTGGTGCCTGCTCGACCTGTGCAGCAAGTGTGGCTGATGCGGCCATACTATTTAAGCTTGCCACGCAATCTGTCATAGAAATATCAATATATTGCCCCATGCCGCTACGCCCACGCTCAACCACTGCGGCTAAAATAGCAATGACTGCATGAAGTGAACCACCTGCAATATCTGCAACTTGAATGCCAAGCGGTGGCGGGCCACTGTCTTGTCGGCCGCTATACCCAGCAATACCCGCTAAAGCTAAATAGTTAATGTCATGCCCAGCTCTGTCTTTATAGCTTCCAGTCTGTCCATATCCGGTAATTGAACAATAAATTAAACGTGGATTAATTTCTGCAAGCGTTGAGTAGTCTAATCCTAGACGGCGCATCACATCAGGTCGAAACTGCTCGATGACAATATCAAATTCGGAAATCTTAGCTTTAATCAGCTCAATACTCGCTGGATCTTTTAAATCGAGAACAATCGACTGTTTATTTCGATTTAAATAACTATGTGCCGTTGCTTGTCCATTTGCATAAGGCGGCATGATGCGAATTAAATCTGGACGTGATGGAGATTCGATATGGATGACTTCTGCGCCCATATCGGCTAAATACATTGTGGCAAAAGGTCCAGGTAAGAGTGTCGAGAAATCGAGAACTTTAAGTCCATTTAATGCTGTCGTCATCGTTTTTTAACCACTATTATTCATATTTTCTTTTATATTAGTTAAGCAAATATTCTAAAACAATGTCATGTTCAGCCATTTACCTTGATCATTTCGGCAATTTAACATGTAAAAAGTGCTTTTACTCTGTTGTAAATCGCCAATTTATTTTTTTAGACGGTCATTTAGGTCAATTTAAAGTGAACATCAAAGAGACTGAAGGATTCAATATGAGTCGCGATACGATTAGCATCCACTTCGTGAATGCGGCTTTGACAGGCGTAAAACGCCTTGGCATGGATGTCGAGACGTTACTTTCACATGTGGGTATCGAAGCGGAACTATTACGTCAACCTAAAGCTCGAATCTCGCCAGAACAATACACTCGTTTTATAAAAATGTTGTGGATGGTCACACAAGATGAACACGTTGGTTTTGATGTACAGCCACGTCGTTTGGGCACTTTTGCCATTATGTGTCAGTTGATTATTCATGCAAAAACCTTGGGCCAAGCCCTTGAACTCTCATCTCAATTTTACAAATTATTCGGTGATGAATGGTCTGTAAGCCTAGAGCGTGACAAACATGAAGCACGTTTAGTTCCACTCATTCCAAAAACATTAGATCCGGACCATTTCATTACTGAAAGTATGTTAATGATTTGGCATGGTTTGGCATCTTGGCTGATTGAACGTCGCTTACCTTTAGAACGTGTTCATTTTAGCTATCCACGTCCTGCCCATGCAGATGAATATGATGCATTATTTTTTGCGCCGGTCATGCAGTTTGATGCACCGCGTACTGAAATTACCTTTGCAGCCGATTATCTTGACTTACCAATCCGCCAAGATGAAAAAACGCTAGAAGAGTTCTTAAAAGCAGCTCCTGCTCAGCTTTTAGTAAAATTCAAAAACACCAACTCGCTGACTTCTCGTATTCGTGACGTGCTCAAAAGCCAGATTGGTGAAGAAATGCCAACGCTTAATGACGTTGCATCAATGCTGTACTTATCTCCTCAAACCTTACGCCGCCGCTTGGCTGCTGAAGGTAAAAGCTACCAAGGCGTGAAAGATGCCCTACGCCGAGATGCTGCTATTCATTTGTTACTCAATCCTGAATTAACACTTGAAGATGTTGCACAACAAGTTGGCTTTAGTGAAACCAGTACTTTCCATCGCGCATTTAAAAAATGGACAGGTGTGACCCCTGGTTTATACCGTCAGCTACACGGTTACCACTAATTCTTAAATCTCTTTAGTTTCACATTTAGCCCAAGTTCAACTTGGGCTTTTTTGTATCTCTATTGGCAAAAATCATCACCTGACTGGTGCGCTTATCGTCATTGCACTCGCTATTAAAACCAGTACACTCAAAACACAAATAAATTTTAAGCAATAAAAAAGGAACTGTTATGAGCGAGGCTTATATTATTGATGCCATTCGCACACCACGCGGAAAAGGAAAAAAAGACGGCTCTCTTTACGAAGTAAAACCAATTACCTTACTCACCACTTTATTAAATGAATTACAGCAGCGGCATCAACTCGATACGTCTAAAGTCGACGATATTGTTCTGGGCTGTGTAACTCCTATTGGTGATCAAGGTGGTGATATTGCTAAAACAGCAGCGATTGCAGCGGGTTGGAATGATGATGTTGCTGGGGTGCAAATCAATCGTTTTTGTGCTTCAGGTTTAGAAGCAGTCAACATGGCAGCAATGAAAGTTCGCTCAGGCTGGGAAGATTTAGTGGTTGCTGGTGGCGTCGAGTCAATGTCACGTATTCCAATGGGCTCCGATGGCGGGCCGTGGGCGTTAGACCCTGAAACAAACCTTAAATCATCATTTGTTCCACAAGGTGTGGGGGCTGACCTCATTGCAACCTTAGATGGTTATACTCGCGAAGATGTAGACACATTTGCAGTAAACTCTCAGCAAAAAGCTGCAGCAGCTCAGGCCAATGGCTATTTCGATCAATCAGTGATTCCTGTAAAAGATCACTCGGGTGTCGTCATTTTAGAAAAAGATGAATTTATTAAAGGGAATACGACAGTTGAAGGACTGACTAAACTCAACCCAAGTTTTGAAATGATGGGACAAATGGGTTTTGATGCCATCGCCTTACAAAAATATCCTGAAGCACAAAAAATCAATCATGTTCATCATGCAGGTAACTCATCTGGCATTGTCGATGGAGCTGCTGTTGTTTTATTGGCCTCAGAAAAAGCCGTGAAAGAACAAAACTTAAAACCACGCGCTAAAGTTTTGGCGACTGCACTCGTCGGGACAGACCCTACGATCATGCTGACTGGCCCTGCTCCTGCTGCACGTAAAGCCTTAGAAAAAGCTGGCCTTACCATTGATGATATTGACCTGTTTGAAGTCAACGAAGCCTTTGCAGCAGTTGTAATGCGCTTTATCAATGAACTCAATGTTCCACCAGAAAAAGTTAACGTAAATGGCGGTGCGATTGCTTTAGGCCATCCATTAGGTGCAACGGGTGCCATGATTTTAGGCACGCTACTTGATGAGCTTGAACGTCAAAATAAAAAGCGCGGTTTAGCGACGCTCTGTGTTGGTGGTGGTATGGGTATTGCCACCATTATTGAACGCGTATAAAGATTAGGGATATTAAAGATGAGTGCAATCCAATACGAAAAAAATGCCGATAACATTGTCATTTTAACGCTTGATTCAACAGGTCAATCTGCAAACACCATGAATGCCGAGTTTCGAGACTCGCTTGATGAGGCAACCCAAAAACTAAAAGCAGAAACAGCACTTTCAGGCGTTATTTTCCGCTCAGCCAAAAAAACTTTCTTTGCAGGCGGCGACTTAGATGAACTTATTCAGGTTCAACCTGAACATGCCACTGATTTCTTCAACATGGTTGAAAAGTTAAAAGGTCATTTACGTACAATTGAAACGCTAGGTATTCCAGTCGTTGCAGCCTTAAATGGCACAGCGCTTGGTGGCGGTTGGGAAATTGCATTAAGCTGCCATCATCGTATTGCAATCAATGACCCAAAAAGTAAATTCGGCCTACCTGAAGTCACTTTAGGCCTGTTACCAGGTGGCGGTGGTATTGTCCGCATGGTACGCCTACTTGGCTTACAAAACGCATTCCCATTTTTAATGGAAGGTAAGCAGTTTGGTGTCGATAAAGCAAAATCTTTAGGTCTGATACATGACACTGCCGAAAACGAACAAGAGCTTTTAGATAAAGCGATCGCATGGGTAAAAGCCAATCCTAAGTCTCAACAACCTTTTGATGTGAAGGGTTATAAAATTCCGGGCGGCGATCCAAAGACTCCAGCTGTTGCTCAAGTTCTTGCTATTGCCCCAGCCATGTTAAGAGACAAAACCAAAGGTTGTTACCCTGCTCCTGAAGCAATTATGGCGGCAGTAGTTGAAGGCGCTCAGGTCGATGTAGATACCGCTTTACGCATCGAATCTCGTTACTTCACCCAACTCACCACGGGTCAGATCTCTAAAAATATGATCGGTACTTTCTGGCACGGTCTAAATGCAATTAAGTCTGGCGCTAGCCGCCCAGCTAATATTGCAAAATGGCAAGCCACTAAAGTTGGTGTGTTAGGTGCAGGCATGATGGGTGCTGGTATTGCATATTCAACCGCAATTAAAGGCATTCCTGTTGTACTAAAAGATGTATCTGTTGAAAATGCTGAAAAAGGCAAAGCCTATTCACAGAAACTGTTAGATAAACGCGTTTCTCAAGGCCGTATGACCGCAGAAAAACGTGACCAAGTATTATCCCTCATTACAGCAACTGCCTCAGCACAAGACTTACAAGGCTGTGATCTCATTATTGAAGCTGTATTTGAAAACCAAGAGCTCAAAGCCAAAGTTACTCAAGAAGCTGAACAATATTTAACTGAAGGTGGAATCTTTGCATCAAATACCTCCACCCTACCAATCACAGGTTTGGCAACGGCGAGTAAAGATACCCGGAAGTTTATTGGACTACATTTCTTTAGCCCAGTCGACAAAATGCAGTTGGTTGAGATTATTAAAGGTAAAAACACTTCAAGTGACACACTTGCTAAAGCCTACGACTTTGTACAACAAATTGGAAAAACGCCAATTGTTGTCAATGATAGTCGTGGCTTCTTTACCAGTCGTGTGTTTGGTACTTTTATTCAAGAAGGTATGCGCTTACTTGCCGAAGGCGTTCATCCGGCCCGCATTGAAATGGCAGCGCTTAAAGCAGGCATGCCTGTAGGCCCTCTCGCCATTCAAGATGAAGTATCTTTAACCTTAACAGAACATGTTGCCAGTGAAGCACGTAAAGCGCTACAAGCTGAAGGGAAAGATTTGCCTAAGACCTCTGTAGATGAAGTGGTTCATACCATGATTCATGAGTTAAACCGTAAAGGTAAAGCAGCCGGTGCAGGTTTCTATGACTATCCTGAAAGTGGTAAAAAGCACCTGTGGGAAGGTTTAAACCGTTGGCAAAAAGATCACGATATTTCTGAACAAGATATGATCGATCGCATTCTGTTTGTACAGGCCTTAGATACATTACGCTGCTATGAAGAAGGCGTATTAGAGTCGGTTATTGATGCCAATGTTGGCTCTATCTTTGGTATTGGTTACGCTCCTTGGACGGGAGGTGCTATCCAGTTCCTGAATCAATACGGTACTGATAAAGCACAAAAACGAGCTGAAGAATTAGCTGCCAAATATGGTGAACGTTTTACACCTCCAACTTTGCTAAAAACCAAAGCTGAGCAGAAACAAAATATTCAATAATTTAGATCTATTGGATATTTAAAAACTGCATAAACCTTGCCCATATAAATATATTTTATTTATATGGGTTTTTCTTTATGACCTTTAAGATTTCAGCCTCCTGCCTAAATATGCTATAAATAGACTTCATTTTTGTGCTTCTAAAGCACATTCGAGAAATCCTTATGTCCGATAAAAATTCTTCCGAGTCAGCAATTTTAGGTTGGAAATTTGTTCTGATCGTTGGTGTTTTGAGTGCGATTTTCCTTGGCTTTTTCTATTTAGCGATGAGTAATGAACCTGACTATATGCCAGGGGCTCAGCGCAAAGCACAACAAGAGCAAATGCAGCAAAAAGCTGAAAATTCCACAGAGCAACACGCTCAACATAGTGACGACATGCCTGAAATGGATATGAAAGAACATCAGCACTCAACTCAGTAATTAGATATCAAATGACAGATTTTTCCCGTAATGCACTCGTTGTAGAGGGTGGAGGCATGCGTGGTGCCTTTACCAGTGGCGTACTTGATGCTTTTTTACAGCAACAGTTCAATCCTTTCGATCTATACGTTGGAGTATCATCTGGTTCAACCAACGTTGCAAACTACTTAGCAGGTCAACAAGGCCGCACGTTAACGTTTTACACTGATCACTCCCTCCGTCCTGAATTTATCGATTACAAACGCTTTTTTAAAGGCGGAGATTTACTTGATTTAGAATGGATGTGGGAGATTGGCGAGCAAGAGCATCCGCTTGATCAGCAAAGCCTGTTTGCTAAGAATCCTGATTTTTATATGGTATTAACGCATGCCAAAACAGGTCATGCTGAATATCTGCGTGCTGGTAAAGACAACTTGCTAAATGCACTTCGTGCTTCTAGCTCAATTCCAGTTTTAACGCGTCATCCCGTCGATATTATGGGTGAACCATACTTTGATGGCGGTGTTGCAGATGCTTTACCTGTACGCTGGACGGCTCAGCAAAGTGATGTCAAAAAACTGTTAGTTTTACGCACTCGCCCAAAAAATTACTTTAAAGCCAGCAGCAGAGGGGATCAATTCCTCGCGAAATATGCATTTAAACATCATTATGGTTTCGCAAACAGCTTACGTAGCCGTTGTGCCAGATATAATGCTTCAGTAGATTTTGTCCGCGGTTCTAACCCAGACCAGCAAATTTTAGAAGTTTGCCCGCCACCCCTTAAGAATATGGCAGGTCGTTTAAGTACGAATCCGAAAAAGCTTCGCTATAGCTATGAAGTCGGCTTAGAAACAGGTTTACAAGCCATTGAAAGCTGGAATGCAATGAAATAATGCCAAATTGAGATTTCTAAAAAGAAGTCTCAATTTACCTCTAAAGTCATATCAATATGTGGGATACCACAATCTAGATATTCCTCGCCTTGAACTACAAAGCCCAATGCTTCATAAAACGCGGTCACATAAGTTTGAGCTGAAAGCTTTAGATAAGGTAAGTTCTGCTGGCGCGCATAATCAATAATGTGCTGCATTAAAATTTTGCCCACACCCTGCTTTCGATAAGGCATTAAAACAGCTACCCGCCCTACGCTATGCTGCGGCAACAAGCGTGCTGTAGCAATTGGTTGCTCACGGTCATACACAATAAAGTGCAAAACCCTAGCATCCAAATCATCCCATTCATCTTCTGGGGCAATTCCCTGCTCTTGAATAAAAACTTGCTCACGGATGAGCTTGGCATCTTTCTGAAGCTGCTCCCACCCACCCGCTATAATTTTATACATGGGTTAACCTGCTTAACACTTACAACCAATATTCTCGATAGGCAACTGGTCTTGTAATAACAATTCTAGAGTTTGTTTTTTAATACCATACATGTCTTTCAAGGCTTGAATTTGAGCCATGATCTTGGCATCAGGCTGAGTGACATCCTTACGCTTCGTCGCCAGAATCATTTTGTTTTTACTGGTATGTTCAAGCGATACAAACTCAAAAACTTTGGTTTCATAGCCATAAGCTTTTAAAAGTAATGCACGTAATGTATCGGTTAACATTTCAGCTTGCTGACCAGCATGAATTCCAAATTGCAGCATTGGCTGTAAAACTTCGGGACTATGTAATTGTGGGCGCAACTCTTTGTGGCAACATGGGGCACACATAATCATTGATGCATTTAAACGAATGCCGGTATGAATCGCAAAATCGGTAGCAATGTCACAAGCATGCAAGGCAATCATGACGTCCAGCTTTTCTGGTTGATAGCTACGTACATCACCTTCAAAAAAATCTAGATGATTGAAATCAACTTTATCTGCAACTTTTTGGCAGAATTCAACCAGATTCGGACGTAATTCAACACCGGTAATGAGAGGTGTTTTTTGTTGTTCTTGCAAATAATCATATAAAGCAAAAGTTAAATAGCCTTTACCTGAACCGAAATCGACAATCCGTAACTCTTGCTGAGATGCGTCAATCTGTTCATAGGCACTCGCAAAAATTTCAATAAATTTATTTATCTGTTTCCATTTACGAGCCATGCTTGGAATGATTTGGCCTTTTTCATCGGTAATACCAAGCTCTTTTAGAAATGCATTGCCCTGCTGTACATAGCGTTGCTTTTCACGATCATGCGTCTGAACCGTTTGTGTCGCATTTACAGCCTGCTTTTTACCTATATTTAATAGGGCTTTTTTCTTATTTTTTTTAAGTTGAATTTCTTGAGTAGTTGAAAATAAGTTCGCTTGCTTACACTGTATGATTAACTGCTCAATCTGCTCCAAACCCTCTTCAAAAGAATAGTTTTTGGTCACATCCTGAGTAGTGTGGTGATATAGAGCTGAAAGCTGTTTTTGTCCATGTAACTCTACAATACGGAAAGTGATTTTTTCCAGTTGTTCCAACTCTCCTTTATATTGGCTCAAAATCAAACGCTCAAAAGTCTGCTCATCAAGCATTTGTTTGATTTCATAAAAGAATTGCTGTTCTTGCTCAAAGGAGAAAACCGACACGGATATACCTAAAAAATGAAGACTCATATAAAATAGAAGTTTAAAGGGTCTAGGATTAAAAATAAAATAACTTTACGACTGTTTTGTATTTCTATACATTTGTATTTTTAATCAAAAAAATTAAACTCATGAGTAAATCTGTGCTGGAAACTTACGATCCAAAAGAAGAACTACTTAACGCCTACAGCCATGGAGCTGGTGTCGTTATGGCAGTTATTGCTTCTATCTTTTTAATTATGAAGGGATCTTATCTTCCAACTGCTCAATGGGTGGGGTTATGGGTATACTCATTTAGTCTAATTCTAGTTTTCACGAGTTCAACTCTCTATCACTTTGCTCAGACACAAAATCTACGTTACTGGTATAAGAAACTAGACCACACTGCTATTTATTATTTAATTGCTGGGACATATACCCCTTTCTTAAGCATCGCGATTCCTACACAAAAAGCCCATATTCTGCTTATTGCACTCTGGAGCATTGCTGCAAGTGGTACACTTTTCAAGTTAGTTTTTATTCATCGTTTTCAAAAAATTTCTTTGCTGGCCTATATTGTAATGGGATGGCTTGCTGTTTTTGTAATGGATGATATGCGTACTTATTTGAGTAAAGACGCATTGATTTTCTTGATTATTGGCGGTTTAGCTTATACGGTTGGAGCATTGTTTTACGCGTTAAAAAAGGTAAGATATACCCATGCGATCTGGCACATTTTTGTGCTTTTAGGTGCAGGAGCACACTTTCTTGCGATCTATTGGTACATTGTTTAGTTCATTTTTCACTCTTATTCAGTGATCCTGAAAGAGTCATGGATGATGTTCTTTCACGCTATTCTTTTAGAAAAATATGTCTTTAAAAAGAATAGTAAATTAAAAATAAATTTTAACTGATATAAGGTCTTATATGGAGTCAACCTCTGCGACTGCTGCTCCGGCAGTAGCCACTAATTCAAAAACGCGGGTTTTGTTTGCAAGTTTAGTCGGTACAACCATTGAGTTCTTCGACTTTTATATCTATGCAACTGCCGCAGTACTTATCTTTCCTCACCTGTTTTTCCCTGCTAGTAGTGGCAGTGCCGCAGTCTTACAATCTTTAGCAACCTTCGCCATTGCCTTTATTGCCCGCCCTATCGGTGCAGCATTATTCGGTCATTTAGGAGACCGTATTGGTCGTAAAGCCACGCTAGTTGCAGCTTTGCTCACCATGGGTATTTCAACAGTATGTATTGGTTTACTTCCAACCTATGCACAAATTGGTCTTGCTGCGCCTTTACTATTGGCTCTATGTCGTCTAGGGCAAGGCTTAGGTTTAGGTGGTGAATGGAGTGGTGCTGTATTACTTGCAACAGAGAATGCACCTGAAGGTAAGCGCGCATGGTATGGCATGTTCCCACAACTAGGGGCTCCAATTGGCTTTATTTTAGCAACAGGTTCATTTTTATTATTGGGTGCAGCTATTCCTGAGCAGGCATTCATGCAATGGGGCTGGCGTATTCCCTTTATTGCAAGTGCTGTATTAGTGATTGTTGGCTTATATATCCGTTTAAAGCTCCATGAAACTCCAGCATTCCAAAAAGTTTTGGATAAGCAAAAAGAAGTCAATATTCCATTTAAAGAAGTCTTAACCAAACATACAGGTAAACTTGTACTTGGTACGATTGCAGCAATCTGTACATTTGTGGTGTTCTATCTTACAACTGTATTTGCCTTAAACTGGGGAACCACCAAACTTGGCTATTCACGTGGTGAGTTCTTAGAACTTCAACTCTTTGCCACACTGTGCTTTGCTGCATTCATTCCTTTATCGGCTATTTTTGCAGAAAAATTTGGTCGTAAAGCCACTTCGATTGGTGTTTGTATTGCTGCTGCGATTTTCGGCTTGTTCTTCTCTAGCATGTTAGAGTCTGGAAATACGTTAATTGTCTTTCTCTTCTTATGTACAGGCTTGTCGATTATGGGCCTGACCTATGGTCCGATTGGTACGGTTCTTTCTGAACTTTTCCCAACTTCAGTTCGTTATACAGGTTCAGCATTAACGTTTAACTTGGCAGGTATTTTTGGTGCATCTTTTGCTCCACTCATTGCCACTAAACTTGCTGAAACTTATGGTTTATATGCAGTTGGTTATTATCTTACTGCGGCATCACTTTTATCACTCATCGCTTTCTTATTCATTCGTGAAACAAAAAATGATGATGTGAATAATCAGATCTAAAAACTAGAAATTCTTATAAAAAAAAAGCCGGTTCATCATTGACCGGCTTTTTTATAAATATGTGACTTAGTTTATTGATGCTGGAGCTGCTACATTGCTTGCTGCAACAGCGGCTGCTCCTGCTACAGCTGCTTCACCAATTAAAGCCACTTTTGCTTTTTCTTGGCTCTTCGCAGATAAAGCAGGGTTAGTTGCCACAATACGATTAATATTTGCTGAGTTTGCCGGAGCAATCGCAGTGGTTTGTAAAATAATTGGACGATTAGCTGTGTTACCTAACGTATAGCGAATACCAGTACGCGGGCTAATCACTGTTGTATTTTCTTGCTTCACTACAGCTTGAGCCGAAGTTGGCCCTTTTGCTGCAAGTACTTTATCAACCGTTGTCGTTTGAGGGGCTGAAGCTGCTTCTGCTGCGAAAACAAAACTAGGCACAGCAAGAACAGTTAAAAATAAAGGTTGTAATACTTTTTTCATTGTCTTTCCAACATACACTCTGGATGAGAAGTAAATAGCATTTAATGCTTAAAACTGCAAACATTATTCACAGGCTTACTACAAACGTAAAAAAAGCAGAACAATTGTTCTGCTTTTTTATGAAGGCAAATTAGATCTTACCGTGACATTGCTTATATTTTAGTCCAGACCCACATGGGCATGGTGCATTACGGCTTTCTGGAACAGGGAAAGCTTGCTGATCGGCAGACTCGTTCATAGTCTCTTGAGAAAGTGTAACTTCCCCTGTTAAACCATCTACATCGTCATGCTCAAAAGAAAGCTTCATCGATTCAGCTTGCTGCTGCTGTTGAGCTTCCATTTCTGCAAGTTCTTCTGGTGTTGGGATATGTACACGAGACAAATCAGTCACAACATCAGTTTTAATAATACCGAGCATATTTACAAACAGGTTGAAAGCTTCTTTCTTGTATTCCTGTTCAGGATTTTTTTGCGCATAGCCACGTAAGTGAATACCTTGACGCAAGTAATCCATTGCAGCTAAGTGATCTTTCCAATGACGATCAAGAGAGTTTAAAACGAAGTGACGTTCAAGCATTGCTGCTGATTCATCACCCATTTGAGCACGGCGTTGGCGATAACGTTCAATCACTTCATCACTGATTCGCTCAACTAAACCTTCTTCATCCAGACGGCGATCTTGATCTAACCATTCCTGAATTGGTAGCTCAATGCCCAAATCAATACGTAAAGCATTTTCTAAACCTTCAACATCCCACTGGTCATGAATTGACTCAGGTGGAATAAAGTTAGCAATCACGCCTTTCATCACTTCATGATGCATTTCTTCGACGTATTCTTTTAAGGTATTTTCAGCTAACACTTCATCACGTTGTGAATAAATGATCTTACGTTGTTCATTATTCACATCATCGTATTTCAATAAGTTTTTACGAATATCAAAGTTACGAGCTTCAACTTTACGCTGAGCGTTCTCAATTGAACGACTCACCATTTTGTGTTCAATCGCTTCATTTTCTTGTAGACCCATCGCGCGCATCATTCCAACTACGCGGTCACCTGCGAAAATACGCATAAGGTCATCTTCAAGAGACAAATAGAAACGAGAAACACCAGGGTCACCTTGACGGCCTGCACGACCACGTAACTGGTTATCAATACGACGTGATTCATGGCGTTCAGAACCAATGATATGCAAACCACCTGATTTCAATACATCTTCGTGGTCTTGTTCCCATTGTGCTTTCAGATGTGCTTCATCTTCAGCAGTAGGGTTTTCAAGTTTGGCAAGTTTGGCTTTCCAGTTACCACCCAAGATAATATCTGTACCACGACCCGCCATATTGGTTGCAATGGTTACTGCATTCGGGCTACCTGCCTGAGCAATAATGTCAGCTTCACGCTCATGTTGTTTTGCATTCAACACTTCGTGATGAATACCAGCTTGCATTAACTTAGAAGATAAAATTTCACTAGCTTCAATGGTCGCTGTACCAATAAGAATCGGTGCCACACCTTGCTCACGAATATTCGTAATTTCTTGAATAATCGCATCATATTTACCATTACGGTTTAAATAAATTAAATCGTTTTGGTCATTACGTACCATTGGGCGGTGAGTTGGAATAATCACAACATCAAGGCCATAAATTTCTTTCATTTCCGCAGCTTCAGTATCAGCGGTACCTGTCATACCTGAAAGCTTTTTATATAGACGGAAATAGTTCTGGAATGTTGTGGTCGCTAAAGTCTGGTTTTCAGGCTGAATTTCCAAACCTTCTTTTGCTTCAACTGCTTGATGCAAACCTTCTGACCAACGACGGCCCGGCATTGTACGGCCAGTATGTTCGTCAACAATCACGACTTCACCATCATGAATAATATAGTGAACATCGCGTTGGAATAAGAAATGTGCACGAATAGCGGCAGACACATGGTGAACAAGGCTTAGATTCGTTGCTGAATATAAGCTTTCACCTTCAGCCAACAAGCCCATCTGAATAAGTTCTTGCTCAACAGTTTCATAACCAATTTCAGTCATTTCAACTGAACGCTGCTTTTCATCAATCCAGAAATGTCCACCATCTGCAACTTTTTCTTCTTTTTGCGGACGTAATCTAGGGGGAATCGTATTGATTGCAGCATAAAGATGCGAAGAGTCTTCACTTTGACCAGAAATAATTAATGGTGTACGTGCTTCATCAATCAAGATTGAGTCAACTTCATCGATAATGGCATAGTGCAAGCCACGTTGTTTCTTTTCTGCTAAAGAAAACACCATGTTGTCACGTAAGTAGTCAAAACCGAATTCGTTATTGGTACCATAAGTAATATCAGCAAGATAAGCTTCCGCTTTTTCTGACGGGCCTTGCATTGAATAGATCGTACCAATAGATAAACCCAAAAATTCAAATAATGGGCGGTTCAACTCAGCATCACGCTGTGCCAAATAATCGTTCACAGTAATGACATGAACGCCTTCGCCACTTAATGCGTTTAAATAACACGCCAAAGTACCCATCAGGGTTTTACCTTCACCGGTACGCATTTCGGCAATCTTACCTTCATGTAAGGTAATACCACCAATAAGCTGAACGTCATAGTGACGCATGCCCATTACACGTTTGGCAGCTTCACGACACACTGCAAACGCTTCTGGAAGTAATTTATCTAAACTTTCGCCATTATTATAACGTTGTTTGAATTCTGGAGTTTTTGCAGATAAGTCTGCATCGCTTAAAGCTGATATCGTCGGCTCGAGCGCATTGATTTGCTCAACAATTTTGCGCATGCGTTTGAGTTCGCGCTCATTTTTTGTACCGAAGATACCTCCGATCAGACTTGCCAACATGGATAAACTCTCTAAATCTTGCTTGGTCAAATGAATAAACTTTTTCTCAGTCGTTTATTATGGTGCCAGAAATTTGAAGTACAAGGGTTTTGCACAAAACCCCTAAAAAAAATCTGATAGTTAGACGAATGGTTTTATCATTCGCCTAGTCCCCCGTAATGCGCCCTGCCCCTAAAAACGTAACATTAACGCTCATCTATTAAGCATAACTTCCGAGAAATCTAATTTAGCAAATTTACCTTAAAGTTACATTGATTAAGCACATAAAATAGTGAGTTTTAGTCATATATATTTACACTTATATAAAAAACTCATAATAAAATACAAAAACAATAATTTTAATCATAAAGATAATGCTGCATATTCATTGGATCGAATAACAAATTATGAGCAATTGAGGAACGATCATGACACTACGATTAGGAGATACAGCCCCCGATTTTCAACAAGAATCGAGTCAAGGCACAATTAATTTTTATGATTTTCTAGGGGATAGTTGGGGAATTTTATTTTCACATCCAGCCGACTATACGCCCGTATGTACAACAGAGTTAGGTTACACAGCAAAATTAAAAGATGAATTTACGAAGCGTAATGTTAAAGCGATTGCTTTGTCAGTAGATGATGTAGAGTCTCATAAGGGATGGATCAATGACATTAATGAAACACAAAATACGACTGTAAATTTTCCAATCATTGCAGATAAAGATCGTAAAGTCTCTGAGCTATATGATTTCATTCATCCAAATGCCAGTGAAACACTAACAGTTCGTTCATTAGTGATTATTGATCCGAATAAAAAAGTTCGCTTAATCATTACCTACCCTGCTTCAACAGGCCGAAATTTTAATGAAGTCTTACGTGTTGTTGACTCTTTACAATTAACTGACAAGCATAAAGTAGCGACGCCAGCGAACTGGCAGCAAGGTGAAGATGTCGTTATTGTGCCCTCACTTAAAGATGAAGAAGAAATTAAACAGCGCTTTCCTAAAGGCTATACAGCGGTTAAACCTTATTTACGCTTAACACCACAGCCTGAAAGCAATAAAACCGACTAAAGGTTTTTATTGCTTGCAAGGCAAGCGAAGCGCGTAGGCAAACATTCTAAAGTTTCCTAATAAAGCTGACAGTTATGTGCTGATTTTAAAAGCCTTTAAAAAAGGCTTTAATCGAGTGCAAGACAAACGAGACACGTAGGCAGGCATTCGAAATTTTCCTAATAAAAACTGTCAGCGACACGTACGCAACTAGTTAAAAAGTTCATAACAGGACATGCGAAGCAAGTACCAAATTTTTAGAAAATCTTAATTAAATATCACACCCTAAAAAGTCATCCAACGTGATGGCTTTTTATTTATGTATTGAATACACATGGTTTTTACTGCCCAGATCAGTTATAACTCGAAGCGATTCGGTATAAAAAATAAAAATCATGATCTATAAAATTCATCATTTAAAGTGCGGTAGCATGTGCCCAGTTTGTGCCCCACTCTTTGGACAAAAAGGCTTCAGGGCTGAAGTCGTCTGCCATTGCCTGTTAGTTGAAACCGATCGCGGCCTTGTACTTATTGATACAGGTTTTGGATTGCAAGATTACTTACATATGAAGCAGCGACTAGGTTCATTAGTCCAACGTTTAGGCAAAATTGAGACTAATCTTGAGTTTAGTGCCATCCAGCAAATCCAAAAACTCGGATTTAGTCCTAAGGATGTACAACATATCTTTGTCACTCATCTTGATTTTGATCATGCCGGTGGAATTTCAGATTTTCCCCATGCCACAGTTCATGTTTTAGCGGCAGAATATAACGCGACCCAACTTCCAAATCTTAAGGGCAAACTTCGCTATAGAACCAATCAATATAAAGACCATCGTTACTGGAACTTTGTTGAATATCAGCAAGGTGAAGCATGGTTTAATCTGGAAAAAGTAAAAGGCTTTCCTCTTTTTCAAGATGAAATTTTAATGATACCTTTATTGGGTCACTCAGCTGGTCATTGTGGCATTGCCATAAAGCAACAAAATCAATGGTTATTATTTTGTGGAGATGCGTACTACTCACACCTAGAGTTAAACCCTAAAAATAAATTAAGATCACTTAGTTTGCTGGAAAAAACATTTGCAGAAGATAATGAGAAACGTCTTGTTAATCTCAAACGCTTGCAGCATTTAGCTCAACATGAGCCAACGATTGAAATAATTTGTGCTCATGATCCTTATGAGCTTAACCGGTATCAAACATGAAAAAATTATCACTCATCACACTTGCCATCTGTATAAATTTACAGGGATGTATGCAGCATGAAAGTATTGCCCATGAGCAACGACCAAAAGACTGGGGCACTTTAGTCTCTCAGAGTCATAACTTTTATCAAATTAGTGATACTGTTTTTCGCAGTGAACAACCCGATGCAACGATGGTTCCCGAGTTAAAACGTCATCAAATAAGTACCATTATTAATTTAAGAGCTAGAGCTTCAGATGATTTAGTTTTTAAAAATGAAAATTTTAACCTTGCACATATTCCTATCAATACATGGGCAATTGACCGACAAGATCTATTAGAAGTCATGCAACAAATTAAGATTGCCAAGCAGAATAATCAACGTGTTTTATTGCACTGCTACCATGGCTCAGACCGTACAGGTGCTAGTGTTGCCATGTATCGCATTATTTTTGAAAATTGGGCAATTGATGATGCGGTTAAAGAAATGAAGGAAGGCGGTTATGGCTATCATATTATCTGGAAGAACATTGACGGCCTATTTACACCTGAAAATGTAAAATGGACTCAACAGCAACTGTCGAATTCCAGCAGTTAAAGACTGGATTACTTTTGTATTCAAACACGATTATTAGACAAATAAGTTGGCTCAATCACCAACTTATTTATTGTTTTCATTATTATCAATTACATCGAAAAATATACATTTAAAGATAGATGATCATCAAAAATATGATTTAACTTTATGATTTTCCCAAAGCGGCGTTGCTAAGTAATACCTTCAAAATTTCAGAATCACCACCATCACTGTCTGTCACTAATAAAAATACTTCGCCATCGGATCTCGACTCAAACCAAGTAATCCCTTCGACCTTGATTGGCAGCGTCTGTCCTTTCGCATCTCGAATCAAATGAGCTGCTAAAGCTTTACCCTCAGGCGAAAACACCAAGATAAAACTTCCCAAGACAGCACCGTCATCATAGGTATTGAGTGTTTGTTCGACCGTAGCTGTAGCAACAATCAAATTTTTATCCGCTAAAAAACAAGCATCTGAAACGCCACTTGCTGAACCATCAAGCTCAGCTAAGCTCAGTTTGAGCGAATGTATAAGTGCATTTTCTAAGGATTGTCCTGCTTGAATTTTGATTAAATCAAAGACTAAAACCCCATGATGGAGATTTATGTTACCACGTTGAAAGATATAGAGATAACGATGGTCTGAACATATGGCTTCTATATTGAGATCAGCCCCACCTGTTAATTCAACCTGATGCTGCAAAAAATCATAATCAACCGCATCCAAGAAAGTTCTGACCTGATCATTGGCAGGGTTATAGAGTAATGCTCGTTTTCGATTTTCTGTAGAACCCGAGCCCATCACCAAAAGCTGTGATTGTCCGTTCCAACTTATGGAGGTTAAAGCTTCAAAATCAGGCTTCTGTTCTTTGCTTAATGTACTTAGCGGTATTTGCTCTGAAGGATCAAATAATGGAATTTTTTCAAAGACCGTTGCATCGGCCATGTTTTGGGTTCGATTGATTCTTAATAAATAAGGGAGATTATCACCAACAAAATAAACATCATCCCCCACACAAGCGACTCCAGACAGTGCACTAATCACGGACTCTTGTGCAAAAACAAATCGTTCTAATATTTTGATCGTTGTATTCATCTTCAAGATCCCCTATTGAATGGAACACTCCTCACAAGAATAAAGCCTTTGAAGTGTTCCTGATTTGATTTAGGGGATGATCAGCCGTTATCGCTGATCAAGCGGCACCCAGTCAATTACCCAAGCTGATTTCATATTTAAGCTTGAATCAGAAGTAATTTTCTTACGGGCTGCATCTGCTGTATCACGGTCTTTCGCTGGTCCAACCATAATACGGATTCCTTTACTGGTTTGGCTCGTAGTTACCTTGTAGCCTTTAGCTCGTAATTTAGAAACAACTGAATCTGCATTTGCTTGGTTAGCAGCCAATGCAACTTGCACCATCCACTTTTTATCACCATTTTCAAGTAGCTCACGCGCTTTTTCAGCATCAGCTTTTTTATCAGCTTCAGCTTTGCGTTTAGCATCTGATGCTTTCTTATCTGCTTCTGTTTTGTGTTTTGCTTCAGCTGCTTTCTTGTCAGCTTCTGCCTGACGTTTTGCTTCAGCTGCTTTCTTATCAGCTTCTGCCTGACGTTTTGCTTCAGCTGCTTTCTTATCAGCTTCTGCTTGGCGTTTAGCATCTGATGCTTTCTTATCAGCTTCTGCTTGGCGTTTTGCTTCAGCTGCTTTCTTGTCAGCTTCTGCTTGTCGCTTGGCATCAGCCGCTTTTTTATCTGCTTCTGCTTTTGCACTATCTACAGATTTTTTATTCACATCAGTTTGTGGACTTTTTACTTTACCACCGCTGCCGACAACTTCCGGTGGAATATTGTCTGAACTTTCTTGAGCAGCTGTACGACGTGCATTAATCGCAGCATATTCGGCAGCCGCTTTACGAGCAGCATCGGCTTCAGCTTGCTGCTGCATTGCTAAAAACTCAGCTGCACGTGCTTCCTGTTCTGCAACAGCCTTTTCACGCGAACGACGTTGTTCTTCTAGCAAACGCTTTTCTGTTGCAACATCAACCGCTAGAGGTTGTAGTTGTACCATTTGTCCTTCGGTTGCTTGCTTTGGCTTAGTTTGAGTTTTTGGTGATGTGGATGGTTGAACTTCAACCTGCTTTATTTCTTCATTTCCTTTTAGAAGTAATGCTGCCAATAAAACACCACCACCCAGTAAAACAACACCACCCATCCAGCGTTGTTTGTTATTCATTGACATTCTTCCAAATACTCCCAAATCGCTTCTAAAGTATGAAACGAACCACAGGCCAAAATCAGCTGATTGTTATTTGTTTGCTCAAGCGCTGATTTAAATGCCTCTTTGATATTGCCATATTGTTGTACTGTCTGGCCTTGCAAGGCATCATTGAGTTGCTGAATCGATGCAGCACGCGGCACGTTCAATTCAGCAATTTTCCAATGTAAAACAGTAGTTTTTAATAAATCGACTACTGATTTTATATCTTTATCTGCCAGCATTGAAAATACTGCGACAACTTCTGTGTACTGTTTATTGTATTCTAAGAAATTTCGCAATTGCTTTAACAAAAATTCAACACCATGTGGATTGTGTCCGGCATCAAAAATTACCGTTTTCCCTTCCACTTGACGCTGTTCAAAACGCCCGGCTAAGCGTGCAGCTTGAATACCTTTTTCTAAAGCAGACTGAGAAATTTCAAGTCCGCTATTTAAAATGGCTGCAACCGCCCCCGCAATATTTTCGATGGCTAAATGGCCTAAAGGAAGCTTTAAAGTGGTTCCTTCTGAAGCAAAGTACCAGTTTTGCCCATCATCGGCGAGTTTATAAAAATAATCACGATTAACGGTATATAAAATTGCTTGTGTGCTTTCTGCTTTATCTTGAATTGCTTGAGGTAGAAGTTGTTCGCCAGCAAAGACAACCGGAATTTGTGGACGAATAATGCCTGCTTTTTCAAAAGCAATTTTTTCAATGGTATCGCCTAACCAATCGGTATGATCTAGGCCAATATTAGTAATAATCGCAACATTGGGATCAATTACATTAACAACATCTAAGCGCCCGCCCAAACCGACTTCGAGCACCCATACATCGCATTGTTGTTGCTTAAAAATGACAAAAGCAGCCAAAGTGGTTGCTTCAAAAAAAGATAAGCTTAAATCACAATCGCGACGAGCCTGATCGACTTGAACAAAAGCATCAATCAGACTTTGATCATCGACTTCGACTCCACCTAATTTGACTCGTTCATTAAAGCGATAGATATGGGGTGACTGATATAACCCAACTTTATAACCCTGCTCATTTAATATAGCAGCTAATGTAGTTGTAGTTGAGCCTTTACCATTCGTTCCGGCTACTGTAAAAACTTTAGCAGTAGGCTGAGTTACGCCCAGCTTTTCTGCCACAGGAATTACACGTTCCAGACCAAGATCTATCCCTGTAACGTGAACATGGCTCCAATAATTGAGCCATGTATCTAAAGAGTCTATTGAAAGTGGAGCTTGTTGATTCAAGGTAAGTTCATCAATTTCGATACAAGTCGAGATACAGTATCACGTAAAGCATGACGATGAACAATCTGATCGATTACGCCATGATCAAGCAAATATTCAGCACGTTGGAATGGCTCTTCCAATGTTTCACGTACAGTTTGTTCAATTACACGTTTACCTGCAAAGCCGATCATCGCTTTCGGTTCAGCAATATGAATATCACCTAACATTGCTAAAGAAGCTGTTACACCGCCATACACCGGATGTGTTAACACCACGATATAAGGTAAACCTGCATCTTTTAATTTTTGGATCGCCGCTGAAGTACGTGCCATTTGCATAAGTGACAACATGCCTTCTTGCATACGTGCGCCACCAGAAGCTGCGAAACAGATCAATGGTTGACGTTTTGCAATAGCAAGTTCAGCAGCCTGAACAAAACGGTCACCCACTACAGTACCCATAGAGCCGCCCATAAAGTCGAACTCAAAAGCACATGCAATCATATCCACGCCATTTAAATTGCCTTGCATTGCAATTAAAGCTTCTGTTTCACCAGTTTTGCTTTGCGCTTCACGCATACGGTCTGGATATGGTTTGGTGTCGACAAACTTTAACGGGTCTTTCGCGCTAAACTCTTGTCCTAATTCTGTTACTACATTGTCGAAGAACCAGTTCAAACGATCACGAGCTTTCATTCGTAAGTGTTCATCACACTGCGGACAAACATACGCATTGAAAGAGATTGCTGTACGTGTCACTAGAGCATGACATTCAGGGCATTCAATCGTTGGCTCAGTAAATGTTGCTTTGAGAATTTGTTGTTCATTTGCGACTTCAATACCTGGAACCGGACGTTTTGTCCATGGGGTCGCAGGGCTAAGAACTTTCCCTGATTTCACTTCTTGATTCATACTAACTCATCGAGCGCTGCTCGAAGCTCCTTGACTTTATTCACCGTCTGTTCAACAGCGTCATCCGCTGCCAACGTTGCAAAATTTTTAACGAAAGCACTACCTACAATCACAGCATCAGCAACACTACCCATTGCTTTTGCTGAAGCAGCATCACTAATACCAAAACCAACACCAACTGGAATATCAGTGGCATTTTTGATTTTCTGAATACGTGCAGCAGCTTCTGCCGTATCTAGTGTTGCTGCTCCTGTTACACCTTTAAGTGAAACATAGTAGATAAATCCACTTGCCTGATTTGCCACATGTTGAATGCGTTGGTCTGTAGAAGTTGGCGCGAGCAAGAAGATTTGATCCATGTCATGTTGCTTCAACACAGCACCAAACTCTTTTGACTCTTCCGGCGGTAAATCCACCAGCAATAAGCCATCTACACCACACTGTTTCGCATGAGAAATAAACTTCTCGTAACCAATCACTTCAACCGGATTTAGATAACCCATTAAAACAACAGGTGTATCCTGATCCTGTTCACGGAACTCCTTTACCATATTAAGAGCATCTAATGTGTTAGTCCCTGCTGCAAGCGCACGTTCAGCTGCAAGCGCAATTACCGGACCATCAGCCATTGGATCTGAAAATGGTAAACCAAGCTCAATGACATCTACTCCTGCCGCAACCATTTTATGCAGTAACGGAACTGTTACTTGCGGTTGTGGATCACCCGCCATAACATAAGATACAAGCGCTTTACGTTGTTGGGACTTAAGCTTTTCAAAACGGGTGGCAAGACGTGACATAGGGTTGTGCTTTCCTTGAATTATTTAAAATTGAGGAGTTGTTTGTAGAAATACAAGAACATCGCATTTTAACGCTATTTTTTGTCCATTGAACAGGTCTAACGTTATGGCGATATTCGATTGTATGATTCATACAACCCATGGCGTACATTTATCAATATTTTGAAACTTTTCTCAATGATCAAAGCTTCCTATTTTCGAGCCATTATTAGATCGTCATCTGAATAGAAAACCATCCAAAAATGCCTATTTCACTGCATTTTTATTGGTTAGCTGTAATTGTCTTTTTCTTGTCAGCAAGGTTTGTCCTGTCAAATTTTTATGAGCCCGTGCAAGTGCTGACTGGTCCGAATATCCCAACTGTTCAGCAATTAAAGTGAGGCTTGCATTTTGATTGAGTAATATCTCACAACGTCTCATGCGCTCTGCATCTAAAATTAATTTAAATGAAGTGTTTAATGACTGTAGTTGGCGCTGTAGGCTTCGTACTGAAATATTCAACTCGATGGCAATATCTTCTATTTTAGGTGCTTGCTGTCTTTGCTTAAAATATTCATGCACGATCCAATGTATTTGCTGAGCTAAATCTGTTTGTATTTTACGCTGAGCTAACGCCTCTTCTGCCTGTTTCACCAAAAGTTGCATTAAGGTCGGGTCTGCATGTTGAGGGCGAATACTTAGTCCCTCACTTGCAAAAGTTAATGCATAGTAAGGTTTTCCAAATGATAATTTGCATTGAAAGAAACGCTGATAGTGCACTAACGGACCACGTGCGCTGTGCACAAACTCAACTTGTTGCAAGAGAAAATCATGCAGTGGGGCTATTTGTTTAGCAAGTTGTACCATAGCTGCCAAGGTCAATTCACAAAGTATGATATTACTGTCATCAACCAACGGCCAATACAAACGAATTTTAGAAGCATCTTGCTCGATTTGCATAGGCACGACTTGCTCACCGTCAATCACCAGACGGTGAAACTTCATGATATATTCAAGAACCTCTGCAAAGCTACCACTTCGGGATGCCATATATCCCAATACACCAAAATTGGCAGGTGTAATACAAGTTGCCATTTCCAAAGCTAAATTGGAAACTTGTAGTCGAGATTCGGTCAGCTCTAAAAGCTCAAGAAAAAAAGTTAAAGGTGATTGAGCATCGATAGATGCAGATAAAATGTTTTGAACTTGGCGAACTTGAACATCTGTTAGATTTAATGTCTGCCAGTCTATCCCCTTTTCTTTTAAGTAAGTATTCCAAAGGTAAAAATAACCATTTGAAATCGTAAAATCCTGCATGGCGCATCCTTTTTTTACTGCCATCTTGTCGCAAACTGTATAAAAATTGGCAATAACTGTCAAAACAAAGCCGACCAGCCGCGACATACTAGTGAACAAGTTAGATGCGAGAAATAAAATATGAACGCACATGTTTCTTATCAAGTCGAGCCAGTGGTTCGTAAAGATCTAGATTTTCACTTAAACGAAGCGCCTCGCTTTTGGTTTAATAATGATCCTTTTTTGACTCGTATGTTCGATGCACTCAGCTTAACCTTTCCAGATGGAGAGCGTTATTTTATTGAATGTGTTCGTATGTTCCGTGACAAAATTGATGATCCAGAACTACAAAGACGAGTTGTGGACTTTATTAAACAAGAAGCCCAACACGGTATTGCTCATGACAAAATGAATCAGATCATGAAAGAGCAAGGCATGCCTGTTGACCAGTTCACGACCACGCTGAAAAGGATTTTCCGTTTTGAACTGACAAAACGCTCACCTCAATACAACATTGCCATGACTGCTGCTGCTGAACATTTAACAGCTTTAATGGCAGAGACTTTTTATAGCAACAAAAAAACATTGGAAAATGCACATCCGTATGTTCGAGCACTGTTTGCATGGCATGCCATTGAAGAGATGGAACACCGTGATGTTGCATTTGATGTAATGAAACAAGTCGGTGAAGTACCAGAGTCAACTCGTCGCTTTGTATTAGTTGCTACAACAGTATTGATGTTTGGTTTTACGCTTTATCGCACCAATGTCATGTTGAAATGTGATGGTTTTAGTTCTAGAGAAAGACTGTTGATGACACTTAAAGGTTTGCCTTGGTTTTTCGGTAAAAATGGCACATTAACAGCCATGAAAAGCCAATATCTAGACTGGTTTAAAAAAGATTTTCATCCAAGTCAGCATCCGGTAATTCGTCAATATCCTGTTTGGATTGAAACACTCGAAAAAACAAATGACCCTATTGCAGCTGGTGAGGCATTCTGGCAAGCAGGTTTATAACCTGCTTGTTACCATTTTGCGTAATGTTGTTCTAGTAAACCGTATTGTTCTTTGCAAGTGATGACATCATTCGTCTCATGCTCAATCGTGCCACTAATTTTAGCTTGCCACTGATTGAACTGACTTCCAATCATTCGTAAGTTAATATTTTCGTATCTACACCAACCAATATGGATTTGTAGATTAAGCTTTTGATCTAGAGAACTAATTTGCCAAAGTTCATCATTTACTTTTTCAAATAAAACATCAGTTAATGGAAATAAAACCCCATTAATCCATAAACAGTTTTCATTACCAAAGCTTTCATTAACGCCAGAAGCTAAATTTAGGCCAATACGTCTGCCTTGTTCATCCCAAAAATTACATGAAAGCCAGAACCAAGCTGTTTCAGGTCGCAAAAACCCACAGGTATCATCTAAAGATGCAAAAGTCTTTTCATCAAATTGTACAACTTGGTTTTGTTTATTAATAAACATCCCTTCTACACCCAGCGTCGTCTGCTTTTGAGTATAGGTCCAACCATTAATTCCTGTCGGTGTACATAAACTTAATATATCGGTGCCAGCACAAAAAATCCGAGCACTGAGTTTAATCTCACCATATTTAGTGACTCGAATGTACCGCACACCATTCGCATGCTGAATATCAAATTGATAAGGCGACTTAGAAAAATAGCTTTGATTAAACAAAGGCTGTTCATCAAGATAGGTTTTATGCCCTAAAGGCTGAATCGCATTCCATTCAATGACCTGCTGGGTTTCATGATCATAAATATAGAAAAAACCGTGACCGACCCAGCCAATATCTGCAATGGCCAAACCAATACTATAGTGTTTATGTTGAATGCCACAGAATTTAAATTTCTTGTATTTTAATTGCTTACGCCAGCCTTTTAAGACCTTACCATAAGGGGTTTTATAAATATAATGTTGTACATGAATGGTTGACGGTACAGATTCAAAACGCCCATAACGAGGCTGTCCATTTTCTTGAATTAAATCCATTTACCCACTTCCATATGAATATTAGATTTCAAATGACCTATACCACGGTCAAATACGTATTTTCCCAAACTGTTGCAGCAAAATCGCCTTTTATTAAATGAATATAGCGCCCTGCCACACAATCTATCGCTAAGCAGTCATCAATATCAATGACTCGATCTGTATGCGCTTTTTGCCACTGTTGATCTATAAATTGTTTACCCAATTGTTTTGCAATAACCGCATTGGGTGCAACAACAAACTCATACCGATGGAGCTCACCGAACTCATGAGCATTATATCCGCCCAGATTAATTAAATATAACTTTAAGTCATCTGGTTTTGGTGCTGCATCAGTAAAATGGATTTGATAATTTTGCTCTTGAGATTTTAGTCCCGAAAGCTTAGCCCAAGCATCAATATGTAATCCTTGAGCCTCACCAAACCAAGCCTGTTTAAGTTGAGGATAAACTTCTTCCAAAGTATCTCCTACAGCCATGACAACATCATGAACTTCTGTATTTGCGCGTGCATGACGCCCACCCAACATTACCATAAACAGACTTGGCATTTTTATTCCCGCTTACATCTCAACCATTTCTACGCCATCAATGCGTGCAACAGTCATTAAATCTTTATCACCACGACCTGAAACGGTCGCAATAATAATCTGATCTTTAGACATCCTTGGTGCAAGCTTAGAGACATAAGCCATGGCATGTGAGCTTTCAAGAGCAGGAATAATTCCTTCAATTTTGGTTAAATCACGGAAGCCTTGTAGAGCCTCTGTATCATTAATCGGCACATACTCAACACGCTTCATATCTTTCAAGAAGCTGTGTTCAGGACCAACACCCGGATAATCCAAGCCTGCTGAGATACTATGTGTTTCGATAATCTGACCTTGCTCATCACTCATCAAGTAAGTACGGTTACCATGTAACACACCAACGTGACCCGCATTTAACGGCGCAGAGTGTTTACCAGTTTCAATACCAAAACCAGCAGCTTCAACACCATACATTTTTACATTGGCATCATTTAAGAATGGGTAGAACAAGCCCATTGCATTTGAACCGCCACCGACACAAGCAACCAATGCATCTGGTAAGCGACCCGCTTGTTCCAAAATCTGTTTACGCGCTTCACGCCCAATAATTGACTGGAAATCACGTACAAGTTGCGGGTACGGATGTGGGCCTGCTACCGTACCAATCACATAGTAAGTACTATCAACATTAGTTACCCAGTCACGCATCGCTTCGTTCATGGCATCTTTAAGCGTTTTTGAGCCACTTTGCACAGGCACAACTGTTGCACCCAATAAACGCATACGATAAACGTTCATCGCTTGACGCTTAACGTCTTCTGCACCCATATAAACAACACATTCAAGACCCAAACGCGCTGCAATTGTTGCAGTTGCCACACCATGTTGCCCAGCACCAGTCTCGGCAATAATACGTTTTTTACCAGAAAGCTTTGCCAATAACGCCTGACCAATCGTGTTGTTTACCTTATGTGAGCCTGTATGGTTCAAGTCTTCACGTTTCAGGTAAATTTGCGCACCACCTAACTCTTTTGACCATCGCTCAGCATAATAAAGTGGACTAGGACGACCTACATAGTAGGCGAGATCGCGGTCGAATTCTGCCAGAAACTGTTCATCATTTTTCATGCGGGAATATAGATTTTCTAAATCTTCTAATGCCGCCATTAGAGTTTCTGACACAAAACGTCCGCCATGGATACCGAAATGCCCTGCAGCATCTGGGTACTGTGTATAGTCAATCACATTGTTTTGCTGATCCACGTTGGACTCCTTGCATAAATCGTTCAATGAGTTGTTGGTCTTTTATACCTTTTGCGGACTCTACGCCTCCGCTCACATCTACTGCAAAAGCACCGGTAGTATGAATAGCGTCAATGACATTGTCAGGGGTTAAACCACCTGCCAAGATTAATGGAATATCAAGTTTTGGAAATTTAGACCAGTCAAACTGATGTCCTGTGCCCCCTTTAAGCTCAGGATGCCACGCATCGAGCAAGACAGCACTGGCTCCAGCCGCCTGATATTTTTGAATTTCAGCAATAACATCAAGGTCAGGCTTAACCTGAATCGCTTTATACCAGCGACGCTTACAATGACGAGCTATCTCCTGACATTGTTCTGGAGTTTCGTCGCCATGTAGTTGTAATACATCTAGGGGAACACAATCAAGTACTGACTGAATCTCAGTAGCACTTGCATTCACAAACAAACCAACAAGTTGTACATAAGGAGGAATAAGTTTAACTAGTTCTTGTGCCTGCTCGAGTGTGACATGTCTTGGACTTGGTGGAAAAAATACAAAACCAATTGCATCAGCTCCAGCCACAACTACTGACTGAACATCTTGAGGGCGAGTAATTCCACAGATTTTCGCTCGTGTACGTTTTTGGTTTGAAGGGCTCATGATCTGCCTAAACTACAACCATTTCTTAAAATAAGCGCCATTGTAATGCAATTTTTGTCCCTTGCGTAAAAGTTCTCTGGGAATTGGGCTAAATGACATTGTATGAAATAAATCGCCACTTTATACTGCGTAAAATTGGAAGCAAGTGTAAGCAATTAATGCTTTAGGGAAGCTGGTGAAAGTCCGGCACTGCCCCCGCAACGGTAACAATGTAAAGCATATTTTTTAAGTCGTTCTCGACTTACACCACTGCAATGATGTGGGAAGGTGAATATGTCCATAAATTAAATATGGCGCTGAAGTCCGGAGACCTACTTGTTTCATCTATCTACCCGATCATTCACGTGGGGTGAATGTATGGAGCATGTTATGTCTAAGTCTTTTCAACCTACTCGTCTGGTAGGGGCTATCGCTATTGCGATGGGGTTTTCACCTGTTATTTTTGCTGAAGATACAACCAACGCAACTCAACTTGATCCAATTGTAGTGACTGCTTCAAAAAGTGCTGAAAAAGCGAGTGAAGTTCCGGCTCGAATCAATATTATTGAGCCAAAAGTTCTCGAACAATCACCTATCGCATCTTTACCACAATTATTACAAACAGATGCATCCATTAATATGGTGCAAAGTGGTGGTTATGGACAAATAGCTTCAATTTTCTTGCGTGGCGGCAAATCGGAACAAGCTCTTATATTAAGAGATGGTGTCCGTCTAAATTCAGCAACGTCCGGTACAGCATCACTCGCATTTATTGATACAACTGATATTAAGCAAATTGAAATACTTAAGGGTCCTGCCTCTGTTTTGTACGGTACTGATGCAATTTCTGGTGTTGTACAGCTAATTTCAAAAACACCTGAAAAAACCTCAGCTTTTGTTACAGGTGAGATTGGTGAAGATAAAACTTATAAATCTGTTATCGGTGCTGATTTAGCAGAGGATGGTTTTTATGCACAAATTCGTGGCCAACGCCTAGAAACCGATGGGACACCTGTAAAAGATATAAAAAATGCTCCCAATGCCTCATTTGATCAAAAAGGTTATAGTGCAAAGGTAGGCGTTGATAAAGAGAATTATGCCGCTTCTGTTGATTATAGTGAAAATGAAGGCTATAGCGATTATGACAATAATGGCAACCTCATTTCTCAAGATTTTAAAAATGAAATCATTAATGTCAAAGGACGTGTAAATATTCTTGAGAATTTAGCGTTACACGCACGCGTCTCTCAATTTAAAGATGATATCGATCAAAATAATTCGCCAGATTATGTACATAGCAAAACCCAAGAAGCTGAAATTTATGGCCAATGGGGCTTTACACCAAATCAAAAATTATTATTAGGTGTAACACATCGAAATATTGATGGTGACGTTATCTCATACGGTACGCCATATCAGGAAGATATTGATTCAACAGGCTATTATATTCAACATAAATATGATCAGGCAGGATTAAATACACAGGTTGGTCTTCGTGTGGAAGACAATGAAAAATTCGGCACACACACCGTTGCTCAAGGCTCTGTCCGCTATCAAGTTCTACCATTAACTAGTATTTATGCAAATATTGGTTCAGCCTTTAAAGCACCGACACTTAATGACATGTATGCTTATGGTGGCAATCCGGACTTAAAACCAGAAGAAAGCTTTTCATATGAAATTGGTCTAGACCAGAAACTAGCCTATAATATTTCAACTGGTCTATCGCTATATACAACTGAAGTCGATAATCTCATTGATTTTGATGGTGTTCTTAATCAAATGAGAAATCTTGATAAAGCTAAAATGGAAGGCAGTGAACTTTATATAAAATGGCAAGGTGAAAACCTATTTACAAATTTAAGCTATAACTATGTCCGTGCTAAAAATAAGACTAATAATGATGATTTAAGCCGTCGTCCACGTCAAAATATTGCTCTAACAGCAGGTTGGACAGATGAACGTTATACCTTCTCAACTACGATGCTTGCAAATGGCGATTATGACAATAGTGCCTTTGACGATGTGCAAATTCCAGGACATTTCCGTGTAGATATGCATGGCCAATATAAGATCAATAAGAATATAAATGTTTTTGCTAATATTCAAAACATAAGTGATTCTAAATATCGCACCGCATATGGTAGTGGAAGCTATTATATTAACGGCGGCCGCCTTGCATCAGCTGGTGTGACCTTAAGCTACTAAGCAAAACTTTATTATAAAAATATTTTATTAACTCCAGTTTCGGGGTAATGTTCTGACCGACATTATCCCCTTTTTTATGTTCAGGATATCCATCATGGGACACCGTTTAAGCAAAATCTATACACGCACAGGCGACTCAGGTACAACAGGTTTAGGCGATGGCTCTCGTGTTGCCAAAGATGATTTAAGGGTTGCAGCGCTTGGTGATGTCGATGAATTGAATGCGATTATTGGGGTACTTCGTGCTCAAATCACTGCAAGTCAAGTAATAGACAAAGCAAATTGGGATAAGAGTTTGAGCTTAGTTCAACACTGGCTTTTTGACTTAGGCGGCGAGGTTTGTATTCCAAACTACAATTTACTTCAGCCTGTTTGCATTGAATTTCTTGAAAAAGAAATTGACCGTATGAATGAAGACTTGCCCATGCTTAAAGAATTTATTCTACCATCAGGCTCTTTAACTTGCAGTTATGCCCATCAGGCACGCGCTGTTTGCCGTCGTGCAGAAAGATCGCTAATGTCAGTACAAACACGCGACCAGAATATTCAAACCACGGCACTCCAACTTTTAAACCGTCTGTCTGACTGGTTGTTTGTCGCATCTCGCGCTTTACAACGTGCTGAAGGTGGACAAGAAGTGCTTTGGCAAAAAAATATTAATGAGATTATTTAAAAGTAGATTAGATTAAACATGGTCTCTGCTCTTTTGAAGAGACCATCATTGAAAATAGTTGATAGAAGAAAATTATGCGCATTATTGGTCATCGTGGTGCACGCAAAGAAGCTCCTGAAAACACGCTAGGTGGTTTTCAGTACATAAAAAATCTAGGTATTCGTGGTGTCGAATTTGATATTCGTCAGCTTCAAGATCAAGAATTAGTTGTTATCCATGATGACAACTTTTTACGTACTGCGGGAATAGATCAAATTGTTGAGCAATCTAATTTGTCTCAAGCATTATCATTTGATCATCGTCAAAACTGGCCCAATTGGCCAAACTCTGAACCAACACCTACACTTACAGGCGTTTTAAACTTACTTGATAACTTTGATCATATTGAAGTTGAAGTGAAAGCTGTAAGAGACATGGCTTTAGCAGAAAAACTCGTTCAAAAGCTTGAGACTGAATTGCAGGGTTTTGAGAAAGTCGTAACAATCACAAGTTTTGACCTTCAAATCCTAACAGCTTTACGTGAGATGAATTCTTCATTTAAACGTGGGTTGTTAGTTGAACTTCCAGTGGGTGCAATCGCAATTGAACTCGCTCATCAATATGGTTGCTGTCATATTGGCTGGCATGATCAACTCGCAACAGATGAAATGATTCAGCTTTCACAACAAGCAAACCTAAATATTAGTGTTTGGACAGTAAATGACATTGAACGAGCTAAATCTTTACGGGATTTAGATGTACAGGGGCTAATTACAGATATTCCAACTACGATGTTACAAGCTCTGTAAATATAAAAAAGGTGGTAAAACCACCTTTTATTATTTCTTTTGTGCCTGAATCAATCGCTGACCGCTTTGGTCAAGCAAATAGAGTGTATTCCCTACCAATTGAAATTTTTGAATACGCTGTAAAGAATCAATCAACTCTGCCTCTTGAGCCAACGCACCATCACAACTTGAATGTCCTGCATTAACCTGCATATCAAGTTTCTGTTGACTGAAATCAAAAGTATATCGACCAAAAACGCCATTACAGCCCGTATGACCTGAGACTGTTTTGACAGCAGAATTTAAAGAAAGAACTGGCCATTGATCAAAAAACTTGGCTTTATGACCATTAATCTGGGTAATTTGCCAATCAATATCTTGAATCCCATCAGGACTTACTCTCTTTTTTACTACAGGAGGTTGTACGCGATGGACTGGTTTTACTTGAGCTTTCTGGCCTTTCTGAATATTTTGTTGTGGGGTACTTTGACATGCAGCTAATACAAGACTGATCGTGACCAAGACACACTTCAATGATAATTTTCTTGCAATATCAATGTTGTTCTTTTTTTTCAATCGTTGTACGTTCATTAAACAACTTCTCCTACTTGAAAAACTCTGTGACATAGTTTAAATCTGTTACCGTTCTTTCAATACATCTGTACAATAATGTTAGTGATTCTCACTAAGCACGTGCTAATATGAAGGATAGAATAGCAATATATCTTGATGATTGGTTTTGCTATGTCGTTTTGTCTTTGTACCTTGTCTGACAAGGTTTCTAGGAGCGCTGCCGGATATGACTTCCGCCCCACTCAAAGCCCCAATTAACTGGACCGCTAGCATTACCTTAATTGGTTTACCAATTCTTGCTGCAATCATAATCCCGATTTATGCGTATTATTATGATTTTAGTGTAAGTGCATGGGTAAGCTTATTTTTTCTTTTAGCTCTAAGTAGTATGGGGATTACTGCTGGTTACCACCGCCTTTGGGCTCACCGAGCTTATGAAGCGTCGTTACCACTTAAAATTCTTTTAATGATTGGTGGTACATTTGCCGTACAAAATAGTATTTTGTTCTGGGCATCTGGTCACCGTACACACCATCGACATGTTGATCATGTTGATGAAGATCCATATTCAATTAATCGTGGTTTTTGGTATGCCCATATGGGTTGGATGATCCGCGATCATTCACCATCTGAGCCAGATTTTAAAAATGCACCAGACTTATTGAACGATAAACTGGTCATGTTCCAGCATAAATACTATGGTTTACTCGTAGTTGCAGTTCATGTTGGAATTTTAGGCTTAATTGGTTGGGCAACTGGCGATTTGTGGGGTGTAGTCCTCATAGGTGGTCTATTGCGTTTAATCATTAGCCATCAAGTGACTTTCTTTATTAACTCGCTTTGCCACATGTGGGGTAAACGTCCTTATACAGACGAAAATACTGCACGTGATAATTTCTGGTTAGCCATTGCTACCTGGGGCGAGGGTTACCATAACTACCATCACATCTTCCAATACGATTATCGTAATGGTGTGAAATGGTGGCAATATGATCCAACAAAATGGTTGATCTGGTCATGTTCTAAACTTGGTTTAGCTAAAAATTTACGTCGTATTCCAAGCTTTAATATTAAAAAAGCAGAATTAGCGATGAAATTTAAATACGCTGAACAAGACCTTGCTATTTATGGTCACAATGTAAATGCTGATATGACTCAGATGAAACAACGTATTGCTCAGGAATACGAAGCTTTTACCCATACATTAAATGACTGGGCAAAGCTAAAAGAGCAAGAACTACAAGCGAAAAAAGCAGCAATGGCTGAAAAGATTCATAGAATGGATCACAAGCTTAAAGTTGATTTTCAATTGCTTGAACATCGTTTAAGTCATCATCGTGAGTGTTTAGAAACTTTAATGCGTAACATTAAAAAGAACACTAATGTAGTATCAGACTAAAATAAATTCTGCTCTAAAATAGCTCTTTCGGGAGCTATTTTTATGCCCGCTTTTTAACTATGGTATAGTGAAATCTGCTTTCTCTATTTTGCCAAGCCCATGCAATTTAATCCGCTTTACCCTTCACTTCCGTCTAAATTATTCCATGTTCAGCAACCATCACCTTTACGTGGTGCAAAAGCAGGTCATTTCAATACTGCTTTGGCAGATGAGCTGCAATGGTCAGAAGACGAAAAGAATGCATGGGTTGAAATCTGTAGCGGACAGCGTACTTTCTCTGAATTTCCTTCTCTTGCTATGGTCTATGCTGGTCACCAATTCGGACAATGGGCGGGACAACTCGGTGATGGTCGTGGCTTATTGATTGCGCAAATACTTAATACAAAGGGTCAAACCATAGATCTACATTTAAAAGGTGCAGGCCCGACACCCTACTCAAGAATGGGAGACGGACGCGCAGTGTTGCGTTCTGTGGTTCGTGAATATTTAGCTGGGCATGCTTTAAATGCTTTAGGAGTCGCTTCTAGTCACGCGGTAGGTTTTACAACCTCCACTCAAGGGGTACAGCGCGAAAAACTAGAGTTGGGCGCGATGTTACTAAGAACATCTGAATGTCATATCCGTTTAGGGCATTTTGAATGGATTAATCAATACGCTCCAGAGTTACTGCCAGAATTCACTCAAAAATGTATTGAGTGGCATTATCCTGAGTGTCTAGAAACCGAGAACCCTATTTTATCCTTTGCAAAAAAGGTGGTTGAGCGTACTGCAATCATGATTGCTAAATGGCAGTTGGTTGGATTTGCTCATGGTGTGATGAATACAGACAATCTTAACATTACTGGTTCTACACTCGATTTTGGTCCATATGGCTTCATGGAACGCTTCCGTCCGAACTGGATCAATAACCACTCGGATTATCAAGGCCGTTATACTTACCAAAATCAACCAAGTATAGGTCATTGGAATTTATGGACGTGGTTAAACAACTTAATCCCTCTCGCTGAGCCTGAACAAAAGGATCAGTTCAAAGAAGAGTTAGCGCGTTGCTTAGAACAATTTGAACCAACCTTCATGGAACATTACACAACTGGTTTATGTAAAAAAATGGGATTACCTCATTTTCATAAAGACAGCCTTGATTGTAGTTTTAGTTTTTTAAAAATCTTACAGGCTGAACAACTCGACTACACTCAGAGCTTTATCCGACTTCAAAATAAAGAATATAAAACTCTACGAGATGATTGCCTTGATATTCGACAGTTTGATGAGTTTCTTAACCAATATCAAAGCATTCGTGAACATCAAGATACAGATGAGCTTGATGCGAATATGCAAAAAGCTAATCCAGTTTATATATTACGGAATCACATGGCGCAACGTGCTATTGAAGCAGCTGAGCGAGATGATTTTAGCGAAGTAGATCGTTTATTTAAGCTGCTTAATCAGCCATATACAAGACAACCAGAACTTGAACAACCACAAGATTTAGGTCCTTTACCAAGTGACGTACCAGATGTAGCGGTAAGCTGTTCTTCTTAATATTTTAAAAGACAAAAACTCTCTTAAGCCGCTTTAGTGGTAGCTTAGAGAGTTTCTTAAACATTAAAGAATAATATATGAAAATTAGACCTATCATTATTTGTACACTTCTCATGATTCCATTGGGAATCGCTTTTTATAATTATGAAAAATATTTACCGACTTTTACATCATCCCACAAGGCTCTTTCAACCGAAGAGATCTTAGAACTAATTAAGACTAAGCCCATCACATCAATTGAAGTATTTAAAAATCAACGCGTACTTCTACTCAAAAATAATGAGGAAGTAATCCGTCGTTATCCTATTCGTCTAGGCTTTAACCCTGAAGGGCATAAACACTTTGAAAATGATGGTAAAACACCTGAAGGTGTTTATTCTATAGATTGGCGAAACTCACAAAGTGCGTACTATAAATCTTTGCATATCTCCTATCCCGATGCGAAAGATATTGCTTATGCCAAGCAACATAATCAACCAACTGGTGGAGATATCATGATTCATGGATCAGTCCCAAAATCCTTACTATCGATACCTTTTAGCTCGACTTATATGCCACATAAGGATTGGACTTTAGGATGTATCGCAGTTAGAAATTCAGATATAGACGAGATTTGGCAATTCGTGCCAAATCATACAAAGATTATAATTTATCCATAAAATCTTTAAAATTATCCACATTTTCTGTGGATAACATTGTGGTTATCCACAGAATAACTTTTGCGAGTGCTTATTCTTCTGGATATTCGAAGCGGTAACCTACACCGTAAACTGCTTGAATCCACTCATGGCGGTTACCAGTTTCAGCCGCTTCACTAATTTTTCGGCGCAAGTTTTTGATATGACTGTCAATCACACGATCGGCAACGTCAAAACTATCTGGATTAATATGATCCAATAATTGTGCTCGTGAATAAACTTGTCCAACATGCTCTAAAAATAGCTCAAGTAAACGAAATTCGGTTGGCGTTAAGCTCAACGATTTTTGTTGATACCAAATTCTTTGCTGTGCTTTATCAATTCGGAAAGAATCATTCTGTTCGGGCTCTGCCTTACGTTCTAAACGACGTAAAACGGCCTGTACGCGAGCCACCAACTCTTTTGGGCTAAATGGCTTACATACATAATCATCAGCGCCCATATTCAGACCCAAGACGCGGTCGATTTCTTCGGTACGAGCAGTCACCATAATAATCGGTAAATCTGACTGTTCACGAACCTTACGGCAAATGGTCAAACCATCCATTCGTGGAACCATTAAGTCCAGAACCATTAAATTAGGTTTACGTTGCTGGAAACTCGCATAGGCATCTTGACCATCATGAAACATACTTACTTCAAAACCGGCAGCTTCAAGATAATCACGCACCAAATGCGCCAATTCGACTTCATCTTCAACCAACATCACATGTTTCATGAGATATTTTTCCTTTTATATTTAACTCTGCTTTTTAAAAGTGAGTACACAACGTAAACCACCTAATGGTGAATGTTCAAAACTGAGTGTACCACCGAGCGCCTGCGCAATTTTACAAGACAAAGCCAAGCCTAGCCCTGTTCCACCTGTACTACGCGTACGCGAATCATCTACGCGATAGAATCGTTCACCTAAACGAGATAACTGCTCATCATTTAAACCAAATGGACTGTCATCAACATACAAAGTCCACTCCTGAGGAGTTTGAGCTGTATGAATATGAATTTTGCCACCTGTTTCTGTGTAACGAATACTATTACTAATTAAATTAACAATAATCTGTTTAAACCGATCACGATCTAATAATAGCGGAGAACTTGTTCCTTCAACTTGAATTTCGAGATCAGCTTGCTCAAGTTTTGGTTTAAAGTTTTCAACTTCTTGTAATACCACTTCCCACGGATTGACAGAACTCAAATAACACTTGAGTTGTTGTGCATCTGCCTGCGCCAAGTCTGCAAGGTCTTGTGTTAATTTTTTCAGGCTTGAAACTTGACGCATCATCGCATCAAGATGTTCAGGGGTTGCCTTTCGAATACCGTCTTGCATCGCTTCAATTTGTGCTTGCAATACAGCCAATGGCGTTTTTAATTCATGGGAAGTATCCGCTACCCATTGACGACGTGATTCTTCATGCCGATGCAAAATTTCTGCCAAATGGTTCAATTGGGTGGATAAATCACCTAATTCGTCATTTCGCTTAATAACAACTTGATGCTGATAATTTCCTTTAGTTAACTCATTTGTCGCATTTAATAAACGCTGAATCGGTTTCTTAAAATAAGTCGCCATCAATAGCGCTGCAACTAAACTTGAGAGCAAGGTTAAAGCATAAATTAAGAGTAAATAACGTTTTTGATTACTAAAGAAATTAATACTTAAAGCATCTTCTTTATCCAAAACGGGTTTTAAGCCCAAATATCCCACGACTTGATTGTTTAAGATAATCGGGCGAAATGACATCTGATCTGAAGAAGGCGGTTCACCAACGACAAACTGGTGATTTGCATCATATAAAGACAAACGAGAACTTAAACCCAAACGGTCAGGTAAAGCAATAAAACGCTTCTTACCATTTTGAGTTTCAATATCTTTTAAGCTCCCCTTCTTTGACTTATTTTTATCATCACTTGGGCGAAACTGGTTTGCACTTAAAGGAAAACGTAGCCCTTCAAACGGTTGATATTGAGAAGGTAAATTTTGCTCAAGCGTTTTTAACTCTTCATCGCTAAAAATAGTATTTTTATTTGTCGGCGCAACTTGAGGTGAAATATTGATGAGGGCATGTTCATCGAAAAAGTGCTGTTGTATGGCAATATCATATTGGCGACGAAGCCACCACTGCGAGAGGCGATCATAATCATCGGGAGCCGCAGTCCCTTCGATTTGTAAAATTTGTGCCTGAATCGCATTTCCCCAATCATGGTACACCGTATAGACATTGCCAAGATTGGTAATAAGGCGGTCGAGCTTTTGCATTTCAACGTCAGCCACATATTTGGCAAAGTTCTTTTGCATTGTCCAGTGCAAAACGCTCAAGCTTGCAGTCGCAATAAGCAATGTGGTGAGCAAGACTGTCAAAAACAACCGTAATGCAATGGGAACACGTAGAACGTTCAAAAGCACTCTCTCATTTTTACCCTATATTTGGCATTGTAACCAACAACGAAAAGAAAAACTCTCCATTGTTTCTACATCTTTATTATCTAATCTTTAAGCCAATGGTAAACACAACATTAAAAGGCTTTAAATATGAAAATGACGGCAAAAATTGCATTATTCAGTGCGGCAATTGTAACTATGGGAAGTTTGGCGGCTTGTCAATCAACGACTCAGCTACAAAAACCAGAACATCACATGATGCAAGATGGCCCACGTGAGGGTCACCATCGTATGAAGCACCGTGAATTCACACCAGAACAAAAAGCAGCATGGGAACAGCACCGTGCCGAACGTCAAGCGCGCTTTGAACAAATCCAAAAAGCATGTGATGGCAAGGCCAACGGACAAGCAGTAAATGTTCAAGTTGGAGATAAGACACTTGAAGGTACTTGTAACCTTCGTTTTGAACCAAAACGCCCTCAACCTCCTGTTAATGCCCCTGCTCCTGCATCAGCTCAAGCAAAATAGTTCTAAAAATCATGAAACAAAAGGCGCCAATAGGCGCCTTTTGTTTATACATAACTATTTACGATTTTGACTATTTGTATCATATAAACATAACCAAAAGTGTTTACACTCAAAGCACTTAGCTAGTGTAAGCATTTTTTTCTTGACTTTGCAGTCACAAAGTAAAGGTCCTGAGGTGCTTGTGCAGTTATGCAAGTTGTTGCACGATGTAATAGTCCAAGGTGCCTCATGGCACATTCTCATAGATTAAGATTATAACTCTGGTTTCACCAGTATTGAGGAACCCGATATGCCACAATACAAAGCGCCCTTACGTGATATGCAATTCGTTTTGCATGAATTATTAAATGCTGAAGAACACTATGCAAAATTACCTGATTTCCAAGGTAACGTAAGCCGTGAATTGGTTGATCAATATTTAGAAGCTGCGGCAGACTTTTGTGAAAATGAACTTTCGCCTTTAAACCAAGTTGGCGACCGCGAAGGTTGTACTTGGAATGATGGCGTAGTTACCACTCCAACAGGCTTTAAAGAAGCTTATCAAAAATATATTGAACTTGGCTTTCCGTCTTTATCAGCAGAAGAGCAATACGGTGGTCAGGCTTTACCTAACTCTCTAGGTATTGCAATTTCTGAAATGGTTGGTACAGCAAACTGGTCTTGGGGTATGTACCCAGGCTTGTCTCACGGAGCTGTACGTACATTAGAACATCATGGTTCTGATGAACAGAAAGATACTTATTTACCAAACCTTGTTTCAGGTGTTTGGACAGGTACGATGTGCTTAACTGAATCTCATGCAGGTTCGGACTTAGGTATTATCCGCTCTAAAGCAGAACCAAATGCTGATGGTAGCTATGCAATCTCTGGCGAGAAAATCTTTATCTCTGCTGGTGAACACGACATGGCTGAAAACATCATCCATATCGTTCTTGCTCGTTTACCAGGTGCACCGAAAGGTACTAAAGGTATCTCATTATTCATCGTTCCTAAATTCCATGTAAATGCAGATGGAACTATTGGCGAGCGTAATGCGGTACGTTGTGGTTCTATCGAACACAAAATGGGTATTCATGGTAACGCGACTTGTGTCATCAACTTTGACCAAGCAAAAGGTTATTTGATTGGACCTGAAAACCGTGGTTTGAACTGTATGTTCACCTTCATGAACACAGCACGTATTGGTACTGCTGTTCAAGGTTTAGCAGCATCTGAATCATCTTTCCAAGGTGCGTTAACTTACGCGAAAGAACGTTTAGCAATGCGTTCACTTTCTGGTCCGAAAGCTCCAGAAAAAGATGCAGATCCGATTATCGTTCACCCTGCTGTACGTAATATGCTTTTAACTCAAAAAGCGTTTGCTGAAGGCGGTCGTGCACTTGTTTACTTACTTGCTCAATACGCTGACATCGTTGAAAAAGGCGAAACAGAAGAAGAGCGTAAGTTTGCTGACAACATCTTGTCTTTATTGACTCCAATTGCAAAAGCATTCTTAACTGAAACTGGTTCTGAGTCTGCTAAGCACGGTGTACAAGTCTTTGGTGGCCATGGTTTCATCTCTGAGCATGGTATGGAACAAATCGTACGTGATACACGTATTGCTTGCTTGTATGAAGGTACAACCGAAATTCAGGCACTTGATTTGTTAGGTCGTAAAGTATTGCAAACTCAAGGTGCAATGCTGAAAGACTTTACCAAAATGGTTCACAAATTTGTTGAAGCAAACAAAGACAACGCTGCCATGAAAGAATTTGTTGAGCCGCTTGCAGCGCTTAACAAAGAATGGGGCGATCTCACCATGCAAATCGGTATGCGTGCAATGCAAAACCCAGATGAAGTAGGTGCTGCTGCTGTAGACTACCTCTACTTCTCAGGTTATATCACTTTAGCGTACCTATGGGCTCGTATGGCACTTGTTGCACAAGAGAAATTAGCAGAAGGCACTAGTGAAGTTGACTTCTACAATGCAAAAGTAACAACTGCTCGATTCTACTTCAAAAAAATCTTGCCACGTGTTCGCTCACATGTAGATGTGATTGCAGGTGGTCTAGATCCATTAATGTCATTAGATGCTGAACATTTCGCTTTCTAACCATAGTTAGTTGCGATATGCAATGTTAAAAAACAAAAAAGGACTGCTCAGTTTTGACGGTCCTTTTTTTATAAAATCAATGATAAATTTACACTTTAAATTCCATATCCATTTCGTTTTACAGGATATCTAGCACAGGCCAATGTGCACAAAAAAGGTGAACGATTATGCCAATTTACAATGCTCCTTTAGCTGATATGAAATTCATCTTAAATGATGTATTCAAAGCAGAACAATTTTGGCAGTCTAATGAGAAACTCGCTCATGTAGATGCTGCAACTGCTGAAGCAATTTTAGAAGAAATGGCTAAATTTGCTCAGAACGTGACTCATCCATTAAACCGTACCGGTGATGAAGAAGGCGCTCGCTATGAAAACGGCGAGGTGTTCACACCAGCAGGTTTTAAAGATGCATTCCGTCAATATGCAGAAGGCGGTTGGATTGGCTTAGGGGCCGACGAAGAATGGGGCGGTCAAGGCATGCCAAAAATGCTCACCGTTCTTTCTGATGAAATGTTATTTGCAACTAACCCATCATTTATGCTCTACCCGCTTCTTTCTGTGGGTGCAGGCATGGCTTTAAGCAGCTATGCATCTCAAGAACAAAAAGAAACTTACTTACCTAAGATTTATTCAGGCGAATGGTCAGGCACTATGTGTTTGACAGAACCACATGCAGGTACTGACTTAGGTATTATCAAAACTAAAGCTGAACCTAATGAAGATGGTACTTATAACATTACAGGTACTAAAATTTTCATCACTGGTGGTGATAACGATTTAGCAGAAAACATCATTCACTTGGTACTTGCTAAAACTCCAGATGCCCCTGCTGGTTCACGTGGTATCTCGCTCTTTATCGTACCTAAGTACTTTGTTAATGAAGATGGTTCATTAGGTGAACGCAACCTAGTTGGTCCTGGTTCTATCGAGCATAAAATGGGGATTAAAGCATCTGCAACTTGTGTGATGAACTTTGATGGAGCAAAAGGTTACCTCGTTGGTAAAGAAAATGAAGGTCTTGCTGCCATGTTCGTTATGATGAACTACGAACGTTTATCTATGGGTATTCAAGGTTTAGGTGCATCTGAGTTTGCATATCAAAATGCAGCACAATATGCGACTGACCGCTTACAAGGTCGTAGTGCATTAGGTGTTCAATCACCAAACAAACCAGCAGATAGCATTTTGGTACATGGTGACGTGCGTCGTATGTTGCTCAACGTACGTGCAAATAATGAAGCATCACGTGCATTTGCAGTCTATGTAGGTCAACAGCTCGATATCACTAAATTCTCAACTGATGCAGAAGCTGTGAAAAAAGCCAATAATCGCGTTGCGCTTTTAACGCCGATTGCTAAAGCTTACTTAACAGATACTGCATTCCAAGCAACTTTAGATGCTCAAATGGTGTTCGGTGGCCACGGTTATATTCGTGAATGGGGTATGGAACAATGTATCCGTGATCTTCGTATCGCTCAAATTTATGAAGGAACGAACGGCGTTCAATCTCAAGATTTAATTGGTCGTAAAACCATTAAATGCGGCGGTGCGTTCATTGCTGAATACATCACTGAAATCCGTGACTTTGCAAATGACTTAGACACAGACTTGAACTTCATTAAAGATGCCACTTTAGATGCTGCAACTGAAATTGAAGCAATCACTCAGTTTATTATTGAACAAGCTGCTGAAAATGTAGACTTCCCGAACTCAGCTGCGGTTGATTACTTACATGCAGTTGGTTTACTCAGCTTCGCTTATATGTTTGCGAAAATTGCTGCTGCTGCCAAAGATAAATCTGGTGATTTCTATCAAAACAAACTTGCTTTAGCTCAATACTTTGTTGAACGTATCTTGCCAGATATTGATGCGCGTATTGCTAAAATCAAAGCAGGTTCTGACTTAATTATGGGCTTTAGTGAAGATTACTTTACGAACCAAGCTTAATTAAGTTCTTTATAAAAAACGCCTGAAAAATCAGGCGTTTTTTATTTTGTATCTACTATTTCAATTGGCATGAAATTTGTTTAATTTCTAAACATTACGAAGCAAACAAAAGATTTTACTATGCCTGATCCCAAAAAGTATGAGCGCATTCTGGACCGATTTGGTCATTATGCCGTTGAAGCTTTTCATTATTTAGCCCTGTTTATTATTGGCTGTATGGTGGCGTGGTCCGCAGCCAATACTGTTTTTGAAATTTTGACAGTCAAAAAGTATGCTTCAATTGATGATATTTTATTATTATTTATATACTTAGAGCTTGGAGCAATGGTTGGGATTTACTTTAAAACCAATCATATGCCTGTACGCTTTCTTATTTATGTTGCGATTACAGCATTAACCCGCTTACTCATTTCAGATATCCAACATGACCATAAAGCGGATATGGACCAAGTCATTATTACAGGCTCAATTCTTATTTTAGCCCTTTCTATCTTAGTTGTTCGTTTTGCATCTTGGAATTATCCGTCAGTGATGAAAGAAAAACATGCAAAAACACCTACAACCTTAAAGCCTCCTCAACCTCAAGATGATGAATTAGCATAGAAAAATGGCCTCAACATTGAGGCCATTTATATATTTTATATTTCAAAATTAACGGACACGATAAATTTGATGTTTTGAGTCTACGAGTAAATATTGGTTAGGTGTTTTAACCCAACGGTATCCACGTGGCGGCTCATACAAACGATGCGATCTCCAGTCTGAAACATAATAGCGACTATTACGGTATTCCGCAGGAATACGATCACCGCGTTTAAATGCTACATATCGACCATAGTGCTTACCACGATCGGCATTTGACCAACTTGGAGCCCGATGATCATTACGATAATCATGGCGACGGTCATCACGATCACGATGTTCATATCGGTCATAGTTTTTACCATGGTTATTATCCCAACGATGATTTGTATCGGCCATCGCGGTAGCTGATATACCTAACATTAACGTCGAAAGTACAAGAACGATTGGCTTTTTCATGCCCTATTTCCTTTTAATCTTGATATGAAGCTAGATTAGAAGACAGTCAAGGAGAAACCATGAATAAAACAGATAACATTGCTAAGGTTTGTAATGACTATAAAGAAAATATGAAGAATCTGTATCTATGCTAACATTAGCTTTTCTCTAGCTAGGTCAATTGCTGTGTCTGAAATCAGTTTTGAACGTCTTCATCAGTTTTTCTGCAAAGTTCCAAGTGTGCAAGAAGCACGTATCATGGCGAATGGAGCAGATGGCGAACACGCTTGGTGGTTTAAGTTCAGTATTGATGTAGAACACCCACTTGCATGGCAAACAGTTCAAGAGTTAGGGCATGTTTTAAACTACCTATCAACAAACGAACGCCTACCGACCTTATTCTTTCCTGTTTCTCCACCTCCGTATATGAACGGTGAAGCAAAAGATTTTTTATCATGGATTATTCAGTGTAATCATCCGGAGTTTTCTCCAGATGTGGTCTGTGATTGGCTTGAGGCGCGTTTGCCAAATCCTGTTGATGATGAGTCACAGTGGAAAATTAAGACTGATTTGAGTGAATTGGAAAAGTTAGATGATAAGACTTTGGATCAGTTGATTCCGCCAGCGCCTTAAATTATTTGAATGATGGAATAGGCTAAGTGATATAGAAATTAAATATTTTCCAATATTCGCTGGTGCTAAATGTCATCCACAACCTGCCCGAAATTTATGAATATATTGTTTTTGCAATAAAATCGGTTAAATGAAGATATTGAACAGGTTTTGTGGATGACAAATGCCTTTGGTTACTTTGGGCAAAACCAAAGTAACGAATGAGCTCTAGGTTTAGGGTGAGACGACGTAAGACTCCGTCGTGAACATATAACCTCAACGTTTATATAAAAAATAGAATTAGAAAGTCGACAACCCTGACCATTCCATAAAACGATAAATCCAATACTTCACTTTAGACTCATCTGCATACTTCACATAGTCCACGCTCATCTGTCTACCTTGCAGGTTTGACCACGAGGTATTGAAGTAATCTTGCGCATCTTTAAAGACTTGATCTTGAACTTTACCAATCACCAGCATGTCAGTTTCAAGGTTATAATTTTTTAAATTACGGGCTGTAAAATTAGCCGATCCTACAATCAACTCAGCTTGCTGAGCGTTATATTTTAATATCATTTTGCTATGGTTCTGCTCGCCATGCGTATCACACCAACGGATTGGAATGCCTGCCGCATGTAGCTCTGAAGCAACCTGACGGTTTGGAATACCATTCTTTTGTCGGCCAAAAGCATCTTTATTTGGATCAAGCAAAACTCGGACAATAACACCTCTTTCTTTGGCACTTTTTAGAGCCTGAGTAATCTTACGTTCAGATAAATAGAACATACTTAAATCAAGATGCTCTTTAGGCTTAGCCGAGTTAATCAATTTTAATACAGATTGATAAATCGCCCCTTCAGTTAAGACTTGGACTTGAGGTTTGGTTACGTCTTTTTCAAAATCACCTAAAATGAGCGAGGGTGCACTACTTCCCGACATTCGTGCAACCGCTGCTTCAGTTTGTAGAACATCAGCTGCTGTGGCTCCCGTTACAACCAATGCAACATTTGAGTGTCTAGAACTACCATCGTGTGGGTTTGCAGAAGTTACGAGTGATTTCCAGCCCGCATCGGTATCGACGACCACGGTTTTACGGTGATTCGCCTTAAAGTTAAATAAGTTTAAATAGCTACGCAGTGTAATTTTTTCATCACCGAACGGATTGGGTAACCAGCCTTTTTCAGGATTATTTCCAACATTCTGGCAGCAGATGTACCATAAGCCGGACCAGAATGGGTTAGACGCACGTAATGGGCCTAAATTGGTTTCAATCACATCAACACCCGCTTGACGTAACTGACGGTAATTTTCAGGGTTTAAGCCGCCATAGACCGAGTTAATCGGGTCAGTAATCATTACAATCTGAATTTGGCGATTTTGTCTTTTTTTACTTACTAATGCATCGGTTAACTCTTGCATGAGAGGTCTTTGCTTTATTTTTGAATCGCCAACTTCTGAATTAAACAAAAACATATCCACCACAATCGTGGTTTTGGCCTCATCAATCATTTTCAAGATTTCATCAAAGATGTGCTGATCAACCTGTTGTTGTCCTTTTGCATCAAGGTAGGTTTTATCTGCTAAAAATTTGACATCGGCATGTCTAAGCTTGCCACTAAAGTTAATCCCTTGTGGCAATGGTTTTACTGTGTGGTAAATTGCCGATGCAAGATATGCAATAGCAACAACGCAAAGTAATATCGCCATATAACGACGCCCTGACCAATTTATTTTTTGATGAATTCGTTGAAAAATACGCATAAAAAAGACCTAACTTGATAGCTTCAAGTTAGGTCTTTTGGTTTGATTTTTCAAGTTTAGTTTCGTGTTAAACCCTTAAAATTTAAAATCAACACCTACTGTAAAATTGCGTCCAACTTGTGGAATATTTGATAAGAACGAAGCATGTTGATAAATGGTGTCATCTAACAAATTGTTCGCTTTTAAGTACACACGATAATCCGTTTTTGCAGCATATTGCCCTGAATATGCCACACCAAGATTGAGCATGTTATAGCCTTCAGTTTCGGTCTCATATGCCGCGATCTTGTCTTGGTTAAAGACATGATAATACTCAGCAGAACCACTAAAACCATCACCAAAATCTGCGTCGACTTTAGTCCCTAAACGTCCTGCTGGAATACGCGGAGCATTACCTTCAGCATCAATTTTACCGCGTACATAGTCACCAAAAGCACTGATCTTGTACATTGGGGTAATTTGATAACCAATTTCACCCTCTGCACCATAGAAACGTGCTTTATCTTGAGTATATTGAACTAAACGGAAGTCTTTATAGCGGTCAAGGGTTTGCGCATAGATATAATCATCAAACCAGTTATGGTAAACATGAAGATGATAGTCGAGTTTGTCATTATCAAAATGCAAACCTAGCTCAACATTATTCGACTTTTCTTTGTTGAGTTGGTCATTCCCTAGCTCATAAGTATTTGTCGCAAAATGCCCACCATTTGCATATAACTCTTGAGCTAAAGGTAAACGTTCTTGATGAGAGGCTACAAAAGAAAGTTTATAGTTTGGCGCAAACTCCCAGTTCGCAGCACCAGCATAAGAAAAGGCAGAACCATCAAAATCTTGTTTAGAGTTGTCGTCTACATCAATTTCTTGCTGATCTGCACGTGCAGAAAGCTCAAAATGTACGTCTTTCCATTGTTTATGTTCTAAGGCAAATATGCTCCACTTTTTCGTAGTGGTCGGAGCCATAAAAGCTTCTTCGCCAGTCAAATCTAATTTTTGCTGGCCTAACTGCGCGCCAATGACCCCTTCCCAATCAGCAATAGGGTTATGTACTAACTCAATACGCCCGTCATAGCCTTTGTTTTGGAATCGGGTAGCAATCGCGCCTTCTTCAATTTCATCATGCTGATAGTCGGTATAGCTTGCTTGTGCGCGTAACTTTTGAAAGCCTGCAAATGGATCATTTAACTCAGTTTTAAAGTCATAACGCTCAGATTTTAAATCAATCCATGGGCCACCATGTTCGTGATCATGTTCTTCATTTCCATGGTCATGGGCTTCTTCACCATCTTCATGTTCATGATCGCCACAATGTAAATGCGGTATTCCCGTTAGATGAGCACTACAACTTTCATATTCATGGCTATGCCCAGGCAAACCATATTGGTCTCGACGGTTGCTATAAGAAATGCCTGTATAACCTCGGTCATAAATCCAAGACAATCCGACGTTAACTGAATCACCCTGAGCAAAAGTATTGTCTACACGGCGCTCTTTTTCACCTTCATGAATATAATTTGGTGCAATGTAGTTATTCGCATCACGTGTTAACCCCTCAACACGTAAAGCCACTTGACTGCCCAAGCCAACAGTTACACCAGCACTCGCCAGTTTTTCATCACTTCCAGTGTTGTAACGTAAGCCAACTTGCCCTTCATAACCATTTTCAGGCATTTGCGTAGGGATCTTGTTATCAATAACGTTAACTAAACCGCCGACAGTTCCAGCACCAAACAGTAACGTAGAAGGGCCTCGAATAACTTCAACTTGTTTTGCAAGCACAGGATCTACAGTTACCGCATGGTCAGGAGACAAGGTCGAGACATCAATATTTTCTGATGAATTTTGAAGTACTTTAACGCGTGGTCCATCTTGTCCACGGATGACTGGACGACTCGAACCAGCCCCAAACTGATTAGCGTAAATTCCTACTTCACTACTCAGCGCATCCCCAATGGTGGCGGCACCTTGCGATAAATGCTTTTGATCAACAACAGTATCTGCAACTGCAAAATCTTGTGAAGTTTGCTCAAGTGGATGAGCCTTAATTCGAATAGTTTCTAACTTTTCAACATTTTCACTTTCTGCTGCAAACGAAGGAACGGATATGACAGCTAAAATGGATAAGGTCAAAATATTTTTATAAAACTGCATTGGATGTGTCCCGAATCACGATATGTTTTATTTTTGTTATACTATAACATTTCATTTGTTTTGCAATAAAAAACATTTTTAATTAGACGATTCGTTAGACTGGTCAACTAAATGATGTGAGTAATTTTTGATTTCTAATGCCTTTTACCATCTCTCATGCCGTTATAGCTCCTCCCTTATCTAAGCTTAGCCAAAATACTTTACCGATTGCTGCGTTAGCCATTGGGAGTATGACACCCGATCTTTACCGCTTATTTACAGTTCAATCCAGCATGCTGACGCACCAATGGAAAGGTCTGATTTATCCCAACCTTGCATTAGGCCTCGTCTTTTGTGCAGTTTGGTATTTTCTTTATCGTCCAGTGGTGTACCGTTTTTTTGGTGTGCAACATGATCTTGCGCTCAATTCTTTAAAACGTATTTTTATATTTTTTATTGGAGTTATATTTGCACTCATTGTCGGTATAGCAACTCATCTAATTTGGGATGGTTTAACACATTCAGACTTTCGAACGTTTGTATTTAAAGATGTATTAGCGACAACAGTTCATCTTTTTGGACGTACATATCCATTACATCGTCTTTTGCAACTAGGCTCTTCTGCTCTTGCTTTACCTTTTCTCGCTTGGATGTGCCTTCACTATTACCAGCGCTATAAACAGCATTGGAAAGTAAGTAGAAAAATTAAAATTTTTGCATGGTCTTTATTTATTCTATCTACGCTCTTGGGTTTATTTTCTTTTTGGGATTATGCCCGCTATATTCCTCATGAGGTTTGGCATGCTGATACCTATTATTTTACAGGCCGTTCGATTAATGAGTTTATGCAGGGCTGGTTAAGCACCTTTAGCTTAGGATGCTTATTATTCTTGTTTTTAGATAGGCAACAAAGAATGGGATGAATCAGGAAACTTGCTGCCAAATTGCTCATTTTCAGGTTAATTTCTGCGGTTTTTTGATCTACTTCTTGTGACAAACCATGCAACAAGGCATAATCGAAAACTTATTTTTTTTTGACGGTGCGCGGTTTACGCATCCGTCTTTTCAGCCAATATAGTTTGGATAATTTTCATTATGATGCGAACTCATTACTGTGGCTCTTTAACTGAAGCCCAAATCGACCAAACCGTTACACTATGCGGTTGGGTACATCGTCGCCGTGACCATGGTGGTGTTATTTTCCTTGATATGCGTGACCGTGATGGTCTCGTTCAAGTGGTTATTGACCCAGATACTCCAGAAGCATTTGCAACTGCAGATAAAGCACGTTCTGAATATGTATTAAAAATTACAGGTCGTGTTCGTCGCCGTTATGAAGGTACTGAAAATGCCAACATGGTGAGTGGTCAAATTGAAGTTTTAGGTAAAGACATCGAAGTTCTTGCCGCTTCAGAAACACCTCCATTCCCTTTAAATGATGAAAATACCAATATTTCTGAAGAAATTCGTTTGAAATATCGTTTCTTAGATATTCGTCGTCCTGAAATGTTGGATCGTTTACGCTTCCGTTCTAAATTGACCAATCTTATTCGTAACTATTTCGAAGATAATGGTTTCTTAGACGTTGAAACACCTATTTTGACACGTGCAACTCCTGAAGGTGCGCGTGACTACTTAGTACCAAGTCGTGTACAAAATGGTAGTTTCTATGCACTTCCACAATCACCACAATTATTCAAACAATTGTTGATGGTGGGTGGTATTGATCGTTACTACCAAATCGCGAAATGTTTCCGTGACGAAGACTTACGTGCTGATCGTCAACCAGAATTTACTCAAATCGACGTTGAAACATCGTTCATGAGTGACGATGACATTATGGACTTAATGGAAGTCCTTACTGTGAAGATGTTCGATGAACTTCTTGGCGTTAAATTCGATAAATTCCAACGTATGACGTATGCAGATGCAATGCGTGACTATGCATCAGACAAACCTGACATGCGTATTCCGTTGAAACTCGTCGATGTTGCAGACTTAATGCAAGAAGTAGAGTTCAAAGTATTTGCGGGTCCTGCAAAAGATCCTAAAGGTCGTATTGTTGCCTTACGTGTTCCAGGTGCAGCATCATTGCCACGTAGTGCAATCGATGAATACACCAAATTCGTTGGCATCTATGGTGCAAAAGGTTTGGCTTACATCAAAGTTAATGAACTCGCTAAAGGAATTGAAGGTCTTCAATCTCCAATCGTGAAATTCATTGAACCGATCGTACTTGAATTGTTGGCACGTGTTGGTGCGCAAGATGGCGATATCGTATTCTTCGGTGCAGATAAAGCTAAAGTTGTAAATGATGCAATGGGTGCTCTTCGTGTGAAGATTGGCCATGATTTGAATCTTTCAACTTGTGAGTGGGCTCCACTTTGGGTTGTTGACTTCCCAATGTTTGAAGAAACTGACGATGGCAAATGGACTTCTGTTCACCATCCATTCACGCTACCAAAATCAAGCGTAGAAGAAGTGAAGAGCAATCCAGGTGAAGCACTTTCTGTTGCTTACGACATGGTATTGAACGGTACTGAAGTTGGTGGTGGTTCACTTCGTATTTATACATTAGAAATGCAAAAAGCGATTTTTGAAGCGCTTGGTATTTCTGATGAAGAAGCAGAAGAGAAATTCAGCTTCTTATTAAATGCACTTCGTTACGGCGCTCCTCCTCACGGTGGTTTGGCATTTGGTCTTGACCGTTTAGTGATGTTAATGACTGGCGCGACTTCTATTCGTGACGTTATTGCATTCCCTAAAACTAAGACTGCTGAATGTCCACTTACTCAAGCACCTGCTCCTGTTGAAGCAAATCAGCTTCGTGACTTGGGCATCCGCTTACGTGAAAAGCCAAAAGCTGAAGAATCTAAATAATTTTTAGATTCTCAAATTAAAAAACCCTGCTTATGCAGGGTTTTTTATTCATTAATTTTCAAATTTTAATGAGATATTTCTTTTTCAAAACTTGAGAGCGTTTTAAATTTTTGATCAAAAATCTGAATGATTCCTGTTTTAAGCTTTTCAAAATCAACCACATGTTCATCATCATTTAGACAAATTTGTGGAAGCCTTTCATTCTTAATCACTTGATTAATTTCAGGAAGATTTTGTAGCCTTAAGTTAAAGTTTTGACCACGTTCAAATATATTTACAGGATAAAAGCGACCTGAGCACAATTGCCACAACCGAAAAAGATACTGATTAACATCTAAAGGCTGTCTAAACCGATGACTTGACACTTCTTTTAAGTAAGCCTCTTCAGTTTTCCACACTTCCTCAAAGACTGACTTCAAAAATGGTTGAGGCAAATGAGTACTATAAAAGCTTGAGAATTTTCGGTTATATAAACTTAAAAAATTCCCCAAATTACTGCTCATAGAATAACGATAATTAAAAAGAGCATAAGGATTTTTATGAAATAATTTTCGCTTATCAAAATGTTTATTAATAATTGCAACATCAGTCAAAGCAACTGCGCCTAAAAAGTTCTCTTCACCTACGACCATGAGTGGCTGTAAACGCACACCATCACAAGGTAAACCATTTCTAAAAAAGAACTCAGGCTCTAAAGGCCTATTGATAAAGGTATCATCATTAAAATAGACAAAATGCTCTGCTAATCCCTCAATTTTATGAATATTGATTTCAATGGCATGTGAGTTAAATGTCGGTAAACAATTTGGTTCTATAATTTGATCGTGTGTGACCAAATTTAACTTAGGATGATTTTTGACTAAAAATTCAGGGAAGTGACCACAAGTCACCAGATGGATCTTTCTGACCCACGGACAATATTTCTCAACAGATCGAAACCAGTAATGAAGATTATTCCAGTCGCGATAGCGGCATTGATCAATAGATTCAACTACCTTTGTTTTAGTTTCTCTGGATTTATAATATATGTATTGTTGCTGCCATTTCGTATCGGTTGAGTCTACCCAAATCATTACAAAATCAACAGGCTGCATTAAACATATATCCAAATAAGTACAGAAATTTACTAGAAAATTTCAGATAAAAAATGGACCTCAAAGTTTATTAATGTTAATAAAAATTCACAATTTATTCATAATTTTAGTTTTTCTACACAATTTTACTCAATTAAGGCTCTATTGAGATGAGAGTGGGCAAATGGCATAATACCTCCACTTTTTCTCCCTTGGTGATTCATTATGGCAATGCGCCCTGATGTACGTCGACATGCTTTAATCGTAATTGTATTCTCTCTTGCGCAATGGTTTTTCATGCGCTATATCCTTGCCAATGAATTATTTAACATCAATACAAATCAACGTATTCTTTATTTCTGTGTAAGTAGCTTAGCAGGTGCATTGCTTATTTTTGTTGCGCTGATTTATATGGTTTTAAAAGGAAATACGGATAAATAAAAAATTCTTTTTATTTATCATTTGAGGTTGTTATGGGTTTACGCAAATCTACAAGAAAAATTTTTTTCCTTTTAAGGTTTCATCTTAAATTCTATATAGATAAGCGTATCAAAAATCTTGAACCTAACAACCTAGCAAATCTAATTACCCTTCATCCTCAATCTGAAGGTAAAATTAATATTCCAAAAATCATATGGATATACTGGGACTCTAAAAAACCTGAACTTGTAGAACGTTGTTTAGAACGTATTAAAAGTTTGAATCATGAATATACTGTTCACATTTTAGACAATAACAATATAAGTGATTTTTGTGAAATTGACTTTTCTCAATTTGAAGGTCTCACTCCTCAATTAAAATCTGATCTACTACGCTTATATTTATTATATAAACATGGTGGTATATGGGTTGATGCAAGTGTAATTCTATATAGTAATTTAGACTGGATTATTGATCTATGTAATAACAATAAAACCAAGGCATTTGGTTATTATAGCAATGCCAATACTACTGTAAAACAGTACCCAGTCATTGAAAGTTGGCTTCTAGCTTCTGAAAAA